>Ga0307379_10003840_pt1 | contig 21633 bp, 21 predicted proteins | sample UN2MG_FD_202237 | JGI IMG/M metagenome (GOLD analysis project Ga0307379, IMG submission 202237) | Soil microbial communities from Risofladan, Vaasa, Finland - UN-2 | ecosystem: Environmental > Terrestrial > Soil > Coastal area > Acid sulfate soil | place: Finland: Risofladan, Vaasa | collected... | reverse complement strand
CGATCTGCTCGGTCAGCCTCTCTTGAATCTGAAGCCGGCGAGCGTACATCTCCACCATCCGCACCAGCTTGCTCACCCCGATGATCTTGCCGTCTTTCGGGATATATCCCACGTGGCAGCGGCCTACGATCGGCAGCATGTGGTGCTCGCACAGGCTGTAGAAGTCTATGTCCCGCACGATCACCATGTTGTCAATCTCCTGTGTGAAGACAGCGCGGTTGACGAGTTGGTCAATATCCGCCCGATAGCCCGACGTGAGGTAATCCAGCGACCTGGCAACCCTTCCCGGAGTCCCGGCCAATCCTTCTCTTTCAGGGTCCTCGCCGATCTCGATGAGGATCTCGCGGACACATCGCTCAATCTTCTCGTAATCCATCTTTCCTCAACTCCTCAGTGAGCTTGGGAAGTGCCTCCATATCGGCGGTCTGGATGGCTTCAGGCGCCAGATCGGGCGCAAGCTCACCAAGCGGCACTGCCACGAACGGCCGACCCATTTCCTCGTCCGATACTATATCCAGGTCAATCGTCCTAGAGGCGAACTTGTCCGCCGTCCGCTTGCGGCCGAGTTTGGTTTCTATCCGCCGAAGGAGTTCCTGCAGGTCCGCCGGGTGAAGGTCGGTCTCTATCTCGACAACCCCATTGACGAACGGCGGCTGCTCCGGCCGACCCTCCGCAGGGGTTCGATAGAACGTGGAAATCCCGGCGACCGAAAACTGCCGGGCAAGCAGCTTCAGCGCATTCCGGATATTCTTCTCAGGTTCGATATTCGATCCTACTGCGATGAATACTCTGCTCATAATGGTTCATCGTTCCGGGTTCCGCGTTCAGAGTTGGAAGTTCGACGTTCGATGTTCGACGTTCGTATGATCTCCACCCCAACCGATTGTGCAAACCTCAGCGCCGTCGGTTTCTCGACCGTCACCTGTGTCTGCTCGACCCGCGGGTCCTCCAGGCAAATCTCCGCCACTCGCTCAGCCAGCGCCTCGACCAGATGGTAGCTGGAATCCTCGACCATTGCGACGATGCGCTTCTTGAGCGCCCGGTAGTCAATGGCGTCCTCGAACCGGTCGCTCTTCCCCGCCTGCCGCAAGTCTGCCGAGAGAACGACGTTGATGACCACGTCCTGCTTCTCCCGCCGCTCCTCCTCACCCACGCCGATAATGCACCTTGCGACCAGGTCCCTAATGAGTATCTTGTCCATTCTTGTTGGAAGTTGAACGTTGAGCGTTGTATTCCCTCAGGTGCCTTCCTCCATCCACGAACACTACCTCGCCCGTGAGGAAATCGCTCTTCGCCAGATACACAACCGCATCGGCCACATCCTGAGGGTCTCCATGCTTCCTCAGCGGCACGGTGTCCTTCAGCAAATCAAGATAGCTCTCATCTTTCCCCGGCGGCGGAAGGATCAGCCCCGGCGCGACCGCATTCACTCTGATCTCGGGGGCGAAGTCGAGCGCCATCATCTTCGTGAGGGCCGCCAGCACGTGCTTGCTGAGAATGTACCCCACATGATTCCAGTCTGCATCCTTGATCCGCGAATCGAGCAGGTTGATGATCATCCCCCGCCCGACGAGGTGCTTGAAGTCCCTTGCCAGCACGAACGGCGCCCAGGCATTCACCTGCATATTGGTTACCAGACTGTCGAATGTGATGTTTTCCAGCTTGTCGGGCGGGAATATGGAGGCATTGTTCACCAGTATGTCGAGGCTGCCGGCCGTATCGAGCGTCCGCCTGATGAGGGTCTCGTACTCCTCCGGCTTCTCGAAGTCGGCCTGGATTGTCCAGGAATCCACGCCCTTGCCGCGAACCTCCCGGCAGAGTGCTTCTGCCTCATCTGCCGAGCCCCGATAATGGATGATGACGTTCGCTCCCTCATCTGCCAATGAGAGCGCCGTCTCCCGCCCAATCCGCTTCGCCGCACCCGTCACGAGCGCCGTCTTACCCGTCAACTCTCTACCGTTCACTGTTCACTGATCTCGTTTATCCTGGCGGCAAGCTCGAAATCCTCTCCCGTGAGTCCGCCGGCCTTGTGGGTCGAAAGCTCCAGATCCACTCTGTTGTAGTAGATGCAGATGTCCGGATGATGGTCCATCTTCCGTGCGACCTCCGCCACCTTATTCACGAAATCCATCGCCTGGTCGAAGTTCGCGAACTTGAACTCGCGCCTGATCGAGTTCCGCAGCAACTCCCAATCCGGAACCTGGCCCAGCGCCTTCCGAATCTCATCATCCGCCAACCGCTGCTCGGTCATAGCCATCGCATTCCCTCCGCTCGTTCAAAGTTCGAAGTTGGACGTTCGATGTTCGACGTTCGGCCCCTAGGCCGCCACCATCTCCTCCGATCTTATCGCTCCTCTAAGATCCTGTATAGAAACCTGCTTCCCAATCAACTCCCGTGCGTCGCCCTGCCGACCATAGATATTGCAGGTCATCACACCGCGAACCTTGCCGTCCTTCAGATAGTAGATGACGCCGGTGTCATTCTCTTTCTCCCAGTCGGCGAAGGTCTCCAGCTTCGAAGAGAGGTCGCCCACCGCCTCATAGCCGAACTCGAAGAGGTCCGACCAGAAGTAGGGCATGTAGTCATACGGCTGATTCGCGCCCGCCATGTTCCGCCCGGCATAGGTCCCCTGGGTCACGCCATTGTCCCAGTGCTCAATCCTCATCCGCTGCTCGAGCGCCAGGTAAAGGAAGTCGGCATTGTCCCCGGCCGCGAAGATGTCGGGATTCGAGGTCTGGCACAGCTCATCCACGTAAATGCCGTTGCCCATCTTGAGGCCCGCCTGCTGAGCGAGCTCGACCGCCGGCACTATCCCTAGCCCGGCGATCAGCATGTCCGATTCAACGCGCTCGCCGTTTCTGGTCTGGGTGACCCACTTCCTGCCTGATTGCTCGATTGACGCCGGCACATCGCCTGAGAGAATCCTGACGCCCCGCTCCTGATACAGGGATTGAAGCGCCTTGCCAAGGTACTCGGGGAACACTCGGCTGACCACGTATGGTTCGGGGTAGATCATCGTCACATTGATCTTGTTCTGGTTCAGCGACGACGCCAGCTCCGATCCGATGAACCCGCCCCCGATGACGACCGCCGATCTCCCTTCGCTCGCATCCCGCCTGCAGCGAACGTAGTCCTCCAGATAGCGGTAGTAGCAGATCCCCCACAGATCGCCGCCGGGGATATCGAGGGTCCGAGGGACACCGCCGGTTGCAAGCAGCAGCTTCTCATATTGCCAATCATGTCCCTCATGGTCCGTCACGGTCTTATCTGCCGGGTCAACCCTGGTCACGCTCGTGCCGAGAGCGACATCCACGCCATTCTCGGCATAGAAAACGCTGTCATAGGGGAAGATGTCGGGTATCGTTTCCTTGCCCGACCACAGCTTCTTCGTCATCGGAGGACGGTCATAAGGCAGGAACTTCTCGCGGCATAGAATAAGGATCGGGCCGTTCTTGTCATGCTCCCTGATGCCGGCAACGGCCCATCCGCCCGCTACCCCGCCACCGACGATGATGTATTTATAGGCCTGCTTCCACATGTGGGACCTCCTGAAAACTCGTCCTGGGTCGGTCGGTTGCGATGCTCGTCAGACAAGTCAGACTGGTCGGACACGTCAGACTCTCGCAACAACCGAACAAGGCTGTTTTACCCAGAACGTGCAGGAGTTCAAAAGAGGTAGTTCGCTTGGAGGACTAGCGGTTTCCGGTCACACCCATTTCGGCCAATCGCTCGTGGAGATGCTCGGTCAGGTCGTAGCTATCCAGGTCCTCGATCGGCACCCAGCGGGCATCGGATGCATCATCCCCAGGAGCGAGTTCCCCGCCGATAACCTCGGCAAAGTAGTCAATGATCACGTAGTGATAAGTGATTCGTGATGCGTGATCCGTGACTTTCCGAATGGATGGGTTCCCGTTCGACGTTCGATGTTCGATGTTCGAAGTTGGACGTTCGATCAGCAGGTCATACACCCCCGCCACTTCACCCACCTGGACCTCGAGCCCCGTCTCCTCGCGAACCTCCCGCTTCAGCGCCTCCACGAGTGTCTCGCCCCATTCGACGCTCCCGCCGGGTATGGACCACTTCCCCTTCGACGGCTCGACCCCCCGCGCGCCATCTCGCACTATCACCCCCGCCACCGCGGGGACCGGCCTACGCCTCGGTCCGCTCAACCGTCTCTCCCTTCGAGATCAACTGATAAAACTCCCACACGGCTAGGAGCGTGACGGCGGTGAGTGTGATATTCACGGCTGGGTATACCAACGTGGTCCACACATGCCAACCAGTCATGGGCTCAATCACTCTGCTTAGTGCCAGCTCGATCATCAAAACGGGGACCAGGAATGTGATCCCCAAGGCAATGAAGGATATTACATGACCGGCATTCACTATCCAGTCCTTGACCCCATGCTTGATGCCTTGCCAAACGCCGAGATTCCTTACTACCGTTGCAAATGGTACCAACATCAGCAAGAGAGTGATGTAAGTCAGCGCCGCTTCCATAGTGAAAAAGAAGTTGCTTGTCTCGCCAGTTCGGTCCGAGAACATCTTGATGATCTCCGGTAGCTGAAGGACGAAGCTGGAGAGTGCTATGAGAAGGAACAGCCCTGCAATAGGCTTGAAGTAGCAAACCGATGCCTTGAGGAATGAGTTGAGGGTCACTCTCCCATCCCCTTGCTTGAGCGATCCGATCACAGCGGAGATGATGGCTGCATTCAGTATTGCTTGCACAAGCATCCACACGCCGGCCGTGACCACAAACGCTCGCATCGGCTGCGGGGAGATAGTGACTCCTTTAGCGATATTCTGGAGGCCGAGCACGAAGCTTCTTGGCACAACGACCAGCACAGCCAGCGCTACTATGCCGCATGACACAAGGGCCAACTGCAGGAAACGGGCATCCCCCGCATATTCCTCATCGTCGTGAAGCTTACCCAGGCGAAGGTACAGCCAGGGCAAAGCAAGCAAGAGAACAGCGGCAATCACCACTATTTCGCCAGTGCCACTGCCCAGGCCCGAACGCGGAAAAAACCACTGCAGGGCACCCACAACAGTGTCCGGTAGGCTGCCTGATAGGATAAGCGGCAAGTTCTGAATCGGTACCGGATTCGCGTGCCTTATCCCGTTGGCTCTAGCAGCGAGATAATGCTCTGTGACGGTGGCCTCGGTCAGAACTCCAGTCAGGCTCAAAGCCGCTATTACCCCAAAGACAAGGACAATCCACTTGCGCCGCCAGAGACCCTTCCATGCCTTCAGATAGATTCCGGCCAAGTCGTTAAGATTGATCATCTTCTTTGGCCCGGTTTCATAGAAGAAGGACAATGGCAATCTAGCGAACCCCACTAGCCCCACCACACCAAGAATCACGAGGGCAGTCATGACCGTGCGGCCGAATGTATAGATAGAATCCATGCTGAAGAAGGTGTCAGCAATGATCCATATCCCCACGCCGCCAAACGCCATCATCCACAGATTCACCCAGGGAACACGCTTCCACATATCCTTCTTCTCCGCTTGCCTGCCATCATATCACATCCCTCCCATTCCCGCCATGCGCGCCTCCATTGGCCATTAACCATCAGCCATAAACCATCCCCCTAATTTGACCATCGTCCGCGAAATTTGTTACAATACATGTCACAATTCATTCTCGGAGCAGGCCATGTACTATCCGACTAAGGAAGAGTTCGTCCGACGCTCGAAGCACGGGAACCTCGTCCCCGTCTACCGTGAGATCCTTGCCGACATGGAGACCCCCGTCTCGGCATACCGGAAGATCGCCCGCGGGAAGTACTCGTTCCTTCTGGAGAGTGTGGAGGGCGGCGAGCGCCTGGCAAGGTACTCGTTCCTCGGCACTGACCCGTTCCTCATCTTCAAGAGCAAGGGTCGGGAGGTGCAGATCGTCGAGCGCATGAGGGCCGACAAGATCACTCTCAAAGAAGGCCAGGACCCTCTTCACATCCTGGAGGACCTCCTCGCCCGTTACAAGTGGGTGGATGATCCTGACTTGCCCAGATTCTGCGGCGGGGCGGTCGGATACATCGGGTACGACGCCGTTCGGTTCTTCGAGAAGCTTCCGGACGATACAGTTGATGACCTGAATATCCCTGAGTTCTTCTTCATATTCACCGATGTATTCGTCGTCTTCGACCACCTGAAGCACCGGATCAAGGTCGTCTGCAATCCCGAGGTCGGCTCGGACCCAGGCACGACTTACGACCTGGCGATCGAGAAGATAGACGAGATCGTCCAACGCCTGAAAGAGACCCCTCTTCCTCCGAGCGAGTCCCGAGGCGAGGCGAAGGTCCTCAAGCCGAAGTCGAACATGACCCAGCCGCAGTACGAGAAGATGGTCGAGGCGGCGAAGGAGTACATCAAGGCCGGTGATATCATCCAGGTCGTGCCCTCGCAGCGGCTGTCCGTTCCGCTGAACGTGGATACATTCGATGTCTATCGAGCCTTGCGCTCACTGAACCCGTCGCCGTACATGTATTATCTCCACTATGAGGATATCAAGATCATCGGCACCTCGCCTGAGATACTGGTCACCGAGGATCGGGGGACCGTGACCGTCCGCCCGATCGCCGGGACTCGCTGGAGGGGCAAGACGGAGGCCGAGGATCAGGCGCTCGCGGAGGAGTTGCTCGCCGATGAGAAAGAGCGCGCAGAGCACATAATGCTCGTTGATCTGGGCCGAAATGATCTCGGCCGAGTCTGCAAGTATGGCACGGTTGAGGTTGGCGAGCTGATGATCATCGAGCGCTACTCGCACGTGATGCACATCGTCTCGAATGTCACCGGCGAGCTTGCGGACGGGTTGGACCAATTCGACGTATTGAGGGCGACTTTCCCGGCGGGCACTGTCTCGGGCGCGCCGAAGATTCGGGCGATGGAGATCATCGAGGAGCTGGAGCCCACCAAGCGGGGCACTTATGCCGGCGCGATCGGCTATTTCAGCTTCTCGGGGAACATGGACACTTGCATCACCATCCGAACCATCCTGGTGAAGGACGGGGTTGCCTACATGCAGGCAGGCGGCGGAGTGGTCGCCGATTCCGTCCCGGCCAATGAGTTTCAAGAATCCATGAACAAGGCCGGCGCCCTCCTGAAGGCAATCGAAATGGCGCAGAAGGGGCTGGATTGACAGAATGGCTAATGGTTGATGGGTGTTCCAGTACTCCAGTACTCCAACACTCCATTACTCCACAAGGAGCGAAGCATGATTCTCATGATCGATAATTATGACAGCTTCACCTACAACCTCGTCCAGTATCTAGGCGAGATGGGGGAGGAGCTTCAGGTCTACCGGAATGACAAGATCACGGTCGAGGAGATCGAGCGCCTGAAGCCGGCTAAGATCATCATTTCGCCCGGCCCATGCTCGCCGAAGGAAGCTGGGATCTCGGTCGAGACGATCAAGCATTTCGCGGGCAAGACGCCGCTCCTGGGGGTCTGTCTCGGGCATCAGAGCATCGGATACGCCTTCGGTGGCGATGTCGTTCGCGCCGGGAGGCTCATGCATGGCAAGACCTCCATGATCCATCATGACGGCAAGGGCGTATTCAAGGGCCTGCCGAATCCATTCGAGGCCACGCGCTATCACTCGCTGGTCATCAAGCGCGACACGATGCCCTCGTGCCTGGAGATCAGCGCCGAGACCGACATCGGCGAGGTGATGGGCGTCCGGCACAAAGAGTTCGTGATAGAGGGAGTCCAGTTCCACCCCGAATCCATCCTGACCCAAAACGGCAAGGACCTCCTGAGAAACTTCCTGGAGATGAGATGACCAAGGCCCGAACGCTCGATACTCAGGAGATAGTGCAGAAACTGAAGTCCGATGAGGCCAGGAAGCTCTTCGCGGATAATCACGTCCTCGCGGCCTATCTCTTCGGCTCAGTGGCTGAGGGACGAACGCACGCACACAGCGATGTGGATGTGGCGATTGCCTTCCAGGACTCAGTGCCTGAATCTGAGTACTCCGATAGGCGGTTTGCGATCATTCTTGGGGTCATGGGTCTTCTTGAATTCGATGATGTTGACGTTGTGCCCTTGAATAGAGCGCCCCTGCTTCTTGTTCATGAGGCGCTTAAGCAGCCGGTGACCATCTATGTTGCAGACCAGGAGAAAGCTTCCGAGTTTGAGATCATGGCGCTCGGCTTGTCATACGATTTCATGCCTATTCTGGATTCCTATATCGCCGAGATGCGTTCTAATATCAGGAAGGGTGGGCTGGGATGACTGAAGACAGGATTATCTACCGGCGACTCCAGAAGATCAGGGAAAACCTGGGATTGCTTCGTTCGGCTGCCAAAGAGCCATTTGACAAGTTTGTGTCTGACGACATGCTTCACTCGGCCACTGAGTATGCACTTCAAGTGAGCATACAGGCAGTCGCAGACATCTGCGCATATCTTGTCAAGATGGCTCAGGTCAAGATGCCGGACGAGTATCGGGATCTTGCCGCAATGGCCAGCCGTCTGGGGGTATTCCCGAAGGAATTCGCTGAAAACGTTGTGGGAATGATAGGCATGCGGAATGTTCTGGTCCACATGTATCTGGATGTTGATCTGTCGAAGGTTTACCACATACTGCAAGACCACCTGGATGATTTCAACGAGTTCGCAAAGTACGTGGATGCCTATCTCGAGAAAGAGGGAATCGCATGATCAAAGACGCCATACGCAAAGTAGTCGAGAAGGAGAATCTCAGCGAAACCGAGGCCGCGGATGTCATGCGCGAGATCATGGATGGAGAGGCGACCCCTTCCCAAATATCCGCCCTGGTCACCGCCTTGCGGATGAAAGGCGAAACGGTTGACGAGGTGACGGGTTTCGCCCGAATCATGCGGGAGAAAAGCATCAAGATCCCGACTAAGTGCAAGGCGACTGCCCTCATAGACACGTGCGGCACGGGCGGCGATCGGATGAATACCTTCAATATTTCCACCGCCTCGGCGTTCGTCGTGGCAGGCGCGGGTGTGGCGGTCGCTAAGCATGGCAATCGGGCCATGTCCAGCAAGTGCGGCAGTGCGGACGTCCTGGAGGCGCTGGGGGTCAACATCGGCCTTGGACCGGAGGCGGTCGGCCGGTGTATTGACGAAGTCGGCATCGGATTCATGTTCGCGCCAGCGCATCATCCCTCCATGAAGCATGCGGTCGTGCCGCGTAAGGAGATCGGCATTCGCACGGTGTTCAACATCCTCGGCCCGCTGACCAATCCTGCAGGCGCGAAGCGGCAGCTCATAGGCGTATTCGATGCTCACCTTACCGAGTTGATCGCCGGTGCCCTTCTCAAGTTGGGCAGCGAGCGAGCCATCGTTGCTCACGGGCTCGATGGGATTGACGAGCTTTCGACGGTCGGGAAGACGAAGGTTACCGAGCTCGTGGACGGCGCTCTGAAGACTTACGAGATGACCGCCGGTGACGTGGGTCTTCCGACCGCCAAACCTGAAGACTTGAGCCAGGGCGAGGATCCTACGGCCAGCGCCCGAATCCTCGAGGCAATTCTAAGCGGCAAGACCGGCCCGGGGCGGGACATCGTGCTCCTGAACGCCGGGGCTGCCCTGAATATAGGCGGGAAAGCAGGGACGATCCAGGAAGGCATCGCCCTCGCAGCGGACTCGATTGACGGCGGCAAGGCCGCAAGTGCCCTGGACGGGTTGAAGAAGCTGAGTCAGCAACTGGCATCCGACAAATAGCATAGCAGGAGGCTTGCATGGCGATAAAGATAAAATGTCCCGAGTGCGGGACTGAATATAATGTGCGTGATGAAAGGGCCGGCCAGACCGGCAGGTGCAGGTGCGGCAATCTGATCAGCATTCCGAGTGAGGAAGCGCCGTGTATGGCCGAGTCTCCCAAAGCCGCTCGGAAACCGAGGAGAGGGATATTCGTCGGCCTGGGCATAGTCTTGTGTGCCGCCGGCTCTGTGCTGGCAGGCTACACGGCGACATCCCCAGCGCCCATCCAGATCCAATGGTTGGTCATAGGCCTGGCGCTGATCTTCTTTGGGATTGGTGTGCTGATCGCGGCCAGCCGATGAAGCGGAAGGTAACTCAAGTTGATTCTCCATCAAATACTCGCCGATAAGAGGATTGAAGTTGCCGAAAGGAAACAAAGCAGGCCGCAGAGGGAGTTGGAGGCCGCTGTCCACGATCTTCCGCGCCCTCGGCGCTTTCTCCCTATTCCAAAATCCGCGCCGCCAGAGCGAGCGTCCCGATCTGTCGGGAAAATCGCCCTGATCGCCGAGGTCAAGAAGGCCTCGCCCTCAAAGGGCCTGATTCGGCCGGACTTCGATCCGGTGGAGATTGCGAAGACCTACGAGGCGGCGGGGGCATCGGCGATATCGGTGCTCACGGATGAGAAGTATTTCCAGGGGCGGCTGGAGTATCTGACGGCGGTCCATGATGCGGTCAGCTTGCCGGTGCTCAGGAAGGATTTTATCATTGACCCCTACCAGGTCTATGAGGCCCGAGTTGCCAGGGCGGATGCAGTCCTGCTCATAGTCGCGGCGATGCCCATCGAGCAATTGAAGAATCTGATGGCCCTCGCGACAGAGCTTGGCATGGCGTCGCTGGTGGAGGTTCACTCGCCCGAGGAGCTGGACATTGCCCTGGCGGCGGGTGCGAAGATCATTGGGATTAATAACCGGAATCTCCAGACCTTCGAGACGAAGCTGGAGACGACCCTGGAGCTTGCTTCGAGAGTTCCAGGCGACCGAATCCTCGTCAGCGAGAGCGGGATATTCACCCGATCGGACGTCGAGCGTCTGATGGCGGCAGGAGTAGATGCCATCCTCGTCGGCGAGTCACTGATGCGTGCGCAGGATATTAGTCTTAAGATCAAGGAGTTGCTAAAGAGCCGTGTGGAGTGATGGAGTAGTGGAGTGTTGAAGAATCCGTCCAGTACTCCAATACTCCGTTCGGGCACCAGGATAGACATGGTAAGAGTCAAGATCTGCGGAATCACGAATATTGACGACGCCCTCGCCGCCATCGAAGCCGGGGCGGACGCGCTCGGCTTCATCTTCGCCGAGAGCCCGAGGAAGGTAGACGTGAATGCCGTCCTGAACATCCTTGAGAGGATTCCGCCCCTCGTGACGACAGTCGGCGTGTTCGCCAACCAGGATGTGGACGAAGTCTTCAAGATCATGGAGCAAACCAACCTCCATTTCGCCCAGTTGCACGGCATTCCGCTCTTCAGGGAGATGGCCCGCACCTGGCATAGGTGCATCAAGGCCGTGAAGGCGACATCTTGGGAGGATATCTGCAAACAGCTTGAGGATCGCTCAGGTGCATTCTCGTCTGCCATCCATCTGGACGCTCACGTTGAGGGCAAGATGGGCGGGACCGGCCGGACGTTCGACTGGGACCTCGCCATCCAGGCGAAGTCCCTCGGAAAGCCGATAATCCTTGCAGGGGGCCTGACCCCCGAGAACGTCGCAGAGGCCGTGCGCAAGGTTCAGCCATATGCGGTTGATGTCTCCTCAGGGGTGGAGTCATCCCCCGGCAAGAAGGACCACGACAAGATCAGGGAGTTTGTCAATAATGTCAGAAACGCTTAAGCAGCCCGACCAGACCGGGCATTATGGGGAGTTCGGCGGGCGGTTCGTGCCTGAAACCCTCATCCCGGCGCTGGACGAACTGACCGCCGAGTATGAGAAGGCGAAGGCCGATCCCGCCTTCCAGAAGGAACTCGACTATTATCTGAAGGACTACATTGGCCGGCCGACCCCACTCTATTTCGCCGAGCGCATCACCCGCGAACTGGGGGGCGCGAAGGTCTACATCAAGCGCGAGGACCTCTGCCACACCGGGGCTCACAAAATGAACAATACCATGGGCCAGATCCTCCTCGCTCGCCGAATGGGGAAGCCCCGAATCATCGCCGAGACGGGGGCAGGGCAGCATGGAGTCGCCACCGCCACCGCATGCGCTCTCTTCGGCTTCAAGTGCGAGGTCTACATGGGCGAGAAGGACGTGCATCGGCAGGCGCTCAATGTGTTCAGGATGCGGCTGCTGGGATCGAAGGTCACAACGGTTTATTCCGGCACGCGCACCCTGAAAGACGCCATGAACGAGGCGCTCCGCGATTGGGTCACCAACGTCCGAGACACCCACTACATCATCGGTTCCGTCGCCGGCCCTCATCCCTATCCGCTGATCGTCCGCGATTTCCAATCCGTCATCGGCAAGGAGGCCAGGCGCCAGATACTGGAGAAAGAAAACCGTTTAGCCGATTATCTTATTGCCTGCGTTGGGGGTGGAAGCAATGCCATGGGCCTCTTCTACGCGTTCATCGGCGATGCGCAAGTTAAGCTGATCGGGGTCGAGGCTGCCGGTCGAGGCCTGGGCACTCGCGAGCATGCAGCGACCCTGGTTGCAGGCACGAAGGGAGTCCTTCACGGGGCGAGAAGCTACCTGCTTCAGGATGCGGACGGCCAGGTGCTGCCGACTCACTCGGTTTCGGCCGGCCTGGACTATCCCGGCGTCGGCCCGGAGCACAGTTACCTGAAGGATATCGGCCGGGCGGAGTATGTGGCGGCGACCGATCAGGAGGCGCTCGATGCCTTCCAATGGCTTGCCCAAACCGAGGGGATCATCCCGGCGCTGGAGTCGGCCCATGCGGTGGCGTACGCGAAGAAGCTTGTTCCGACTCTGGGCAAAGACAAGATCATTATAATCAACCTCTCGGGCAGAGGGGACAAGGATGTCGAGACGGCGCTGGAGTTCCTGCCGGAGGTGGGGAAATGAGCCGTATCGATGAGAAGTTCGCCCGCCTGAGAGAATCCGGCGAGAAGGCGCTCATATGCTTCGTGACCGCCGGAGACCCGAACCTTGAAACGACTCGTGACATAGTGCTCGAATTGGGGAAAGCGGGCGCGGATATCGTGGAGCTGGGCGTTCCATTCAGCGATCCGATAGCCGACGGTCCGACCATCCAGGCCTCGTCTATGCGAGCGTTGGAATCGGGGACTAATGTTCCGAAGGTGCTCGAGCTTGTCCGCTCGATCCGAGTGACGTCCGAGCTGCCGCTCGTCCTGATGACTTACTACAACCTTGCCGAGCATTATGGGCTTGCAGGGTTTGCGAAGGATGCGGCGGAAGCCGGTGTGGATGGGGTGATTCTTAGCGATCTCATCCCGGAGGAGGCCGGCGAATGGAAGCCGGCGGCGGATAAAGCCGGAGTCAGCACCATCTTCCTTCTCGCGCCGACGAGTACGGACCAAAGAATCCGCAAGGTTGCACAATTAGGTACGGGTTTTATATACTGTGTATCGAGAACCGGCGTCACGGGCGCAAAGGCCGAGATGGCCCAGGGCGTCCGCGAACTGGTCAGTCGGATTAGGGCAATGACCGACAAGCCGGTCGCAGTGGGCTTCGGGATCTCCAAGCCGGAGCACGTTCGTGAGGTCTGCGAGTATGCGGATGGAGCAGTCGTCGGCAGCGTGCTCGTGAACCTGATCGCCGAGAATGCCGGCAAGCCGGAATTGTTGCGCGAGATAGGCATGCTGGTTTCTGCCCTAAAAGCAGGGACCAAAGGACTTTAGACGTTAGACTTTAGACTCTAGGAAAGGCTGATTCCACCTAAAGTCTGTAGTCTGTAGTCTAAAGTCTGGATTGGGAGGATGTTCGGTTGTATACTAAGGAGCAGTTTTCCAAGCTTATAGACCATACTTTGCTGAGATCATCGGCGAGCGCCGAGGATATCATGGCGTTCTGCGCGGAAGCCAAGCAGCACCACTTCGCGGCTGTGGTCGTGCTGCCGTTCTGGGTGCCCCTTGCCGCAAGGGAACTGCAGAGCAGTGACGTGAAGGTCTGCACCACAGTCGGCTTCCCTCATGGCGCATGCACCCGGGCAGTGAAGGTCTATGAGGTTCGAAATGCGGTCACTCTTGGCGCGGAGGAGTTGGATGTCGTCATTAACATAGGTGCGCTGAAGTCGGGCGACGTGGATTATGTCCGCCGCGAGCTTATGGAAGTCGTCGGCTCGGCGAACCTCTCCGGCATGACCCAGGACGCCAAGCGCACGCTCGTGAAGGTTATCATCGAGGCCCCATATCTCACCAAGGAAGAACTGGTCACCGCATGCGAGATCGTTCGGGATGCAGGCGCTGATTTCGTGAAAACGTCCACCGGAACGTGCCACAATGGGGCGGCGAGCGTTGCGGAGGTTCAGGCAATTCGCGACGTCGTCGGCTCCACCATCGGCGTCAAGGCTGCGGGCGGGATCAGGACCATCGAGCATGCGATGGACCTCTTGGATGCCGGCGCAAATCGCCTCGGGACGAGCACCGGCGTCGCCCTTGTCCATGCCTATGATCCGGATGAGTTGCTGAAGGCATCGAGATAAGGCAAGTTATCAGTAACCAGTGACCAGTGATCAGCCGGACTGATGACTGATTACCGATAACTGATTACTAAGAACTATGCCATTATACACCGTTTCCGCCATAGTCCTCCGCCGGATAAATTTCAGCGAAACGGATCGCATCGTCACCCTCTATACCCGCGAGCATGGGAAGATTTCCGCCATCGCCAAGGGATCACGCAAGCCCATAAGCCGCCTCTCAGGCGCGACCGAGACCCTCACCTACGGCAAGGTCGCACTCGCCACCGGCAAGAACCTCGAAGTCGTCACCCAGTTCGAGGTCAAGGAATCCTTCCCCCGAATACGGGAGGACCTGAAGCGGCTCGCCTATGCGGGGTATTGCGCGGAGCTGACGGATGTCTTAACTGAGAACCGTCAGCCGAGCGGTGATCTCTTCGACCTCCTGCTCTCGACCCTCTACCTCATGGAGCGCCCGAACGACCCCGAGAAGATCGCCCATATGTTCGAGCTGAAGCTCATGAAGCTCCTGGGATACGAGCCTTCCCTGGACGAGTGCCTCCGATGCCGAAAGCCACTGCCGGTCAGCGATCTGTTCTTCAGCCCGTCGCTGGGGGGGATGGTATGCAGAGAATGCGCCCCTCTCCCGGATGATGCAATCCAGATTCCACAGGCCGCAATCGAGGCTATGCGAGGTCTCCTCGAAGCCGACGCTCCCGAAGTCGAGCGAATGGAGATTTCCGATACCGCCATGGACTTCATCGCCCGAGTGATGAGGTGGTATATCCGCTACCGGGCCGAGAGAGAAATAAAGAGCCTGGATTTCCTCCAGGCTCTCAAGGTTTCCGGCTAGATGTCGGTTATCGTCTACGGAACGATCATGGACTTATAGTTCTCTCTCCACGTGAACCAGTAACCCCTCCAGGGTTTCAGTGAGTCCTCATAAGGGGTGTCATCGCAGACGCCTACGATTCGTGAGACTTGAGCCACGTTGTCCCACCAGACGCCCGTTGAGTTGATCCAGCCTTCGCCGTATGGATAGCATGCCTCCGCGAATGAAAGTACCTGGCCGCCGTCGCTCAGGCATACTCCGGTAAGAGGATCCTCTTTATAGCAGGCAGGGTCCAGCCTGGTATCGTGGTTTTGAGGATGGGCTATCAGCACGGGGACCGCGCCTCCGGGGGATATCCACTGCGGGATATTCTGAACTCTTGCCTTGTAACTACAAGTAGTCCAGGCTGAGGACGCAGTCACCCAGTAGCCGTCACCAAGTATGACGCCGCCGAACTCTCCATGCGGCTCGGACCACATGTCGAATCCCTTGGAACTCGCCGTACCGGAATCCCACCTGAGGAGCTTGCCGTCAATCGGCTCGGCTCGAGTGTACCAGTCTGGGTCGACTTTCTCCGGCGAAAGTACTGCGACCGGGTCATAACCCTGATCGAATCCGCCCGAGTCGCCGTTGCCGACGTTGCCTGGAGTGTGCGGCACGCCGATCAGGTTCTTCCCTGCGAGGATAGTCCCGGCCGGGAAGTTCACCGTCGTGAAGTCGGATGCCACCAGGATAACAGGTGCGACGGACGGGATGATCTCGGGGATCGTCGCGCTATCAACCGCAGTCTGGTTGACGCTGACGACACCCTCGACCTCTATCCAGCTCGTCCACGGCGTCATCGCAGTAGTCGGGGCCCTGTTGATCCTGATACCCCATGCACCATTAGTATTCCCATCGTTGACGGGCGAGGTGGTATGGTTCGCGCCGTCCCAGATGTAGAAGTACTTCGGAGCAGTCGCGGTATCTTTGTATGTCAGGATACCGTGGACCTTCAGCAACAGACCAACGTTCAACGCGCCGAATGCCTGATCTACACCGGGATCGCTCGCGCCGTACGAATGGCCGCCGACATCTCTGGTTCTCATGCCAAGGTATGGCAGCGGATTGCCGCCGCTGAGGGGGAATACCGCCGTGGTAGGCAAGATCACCTTCTGTCCATTCATCATCATCGAGATTCCCGTAAACCACACTCGATCGCCGACCGATATCAGGGATGGAGCTCCGGAGACTCGCACGCCGGAGGACCTGTCTTCGCTTTCGACGTACATGAAGTCGGCGAACTTGGCGGTGACTATCCCTCGGAGATTCAGCCCTGTAGTGGGGTCGCCTCGAACGGACCCCATGTTGTCGGCGGTCGGAGGCTCTCCGCAGTAGATGACAATCGTCATCTCTTCGGTACTGGGTGCGCCTGGCGGATAGTTGTCATACATCTGTGGGTGCTGATACGAGTTGTACAATTCCGTCTCGGTCCGAGCATAGCCAAACATCTCTTCTGCGGAGATATCGCAGTCGCCATCCGCATCGGCCACCCCACACTGAGGACCCAGGGCTTCCAGTAAGTAGTACGTAAACACTCCGTGCTGCAGTTCGTCAAACTCATATGAAAACTCATTGTCGTCGCACGCAGTAAGCACCACGCCGCCGATAGTGTCGTCCAAGTCCTTCGTCAGAATGCCCGGTCTGCGCGTGGGCTGCAGGTCTGTCGCAAAGCCGTCGCCCGCCGCCGGACCGGGATATCCCATGGAAAACGACCTGGCGACGCCTGTCCCGAACTGGAGCTGCTTTATCTGCCCGCCGCTGAAGCACGTGTCAAGGATAACGGTCACAGGCGCCGGATATGCATCCAGCCATTCGCCGAGTTCATCATCCCGTATGAAGCTGGACAGGTCGCCGGCCTCGCAGGGGACTATATACTCGTCCAGGCCGTCTGACTCATCTATAGGGAAAAGATCGGGCCCGGTAGTCCCATGCCCTGAAAAGGAAAACAGACAGACATCGTTATGGTCGGCTGCCTGCCGCATGGAGTCAATTGCCGCCTTGACCGCCGCCTTAGTAGCGGCCGCGTCTACCAGAAGCTGAATGTTCGGGTCTGCCCAATGCCAGTACTCGAGCAGCCTGCTCCTTATGCCGATGGCGTCATCGGCGCAATACAGCAGATCGTTGACCGTCCCCGGATAGTCGGAAATGCCGCAGATCACCGCCCGGTAGGTGACTGCTCCCGGGTTTCCGACTTTGTAGGGGCAAGGACCCTTCACGTTATTCGTTTCGTCCTTCTCAGTCACCGCATTCAGCCGATCAACCTGAGCATAGGCATTGTATGATCCTGCGCTCACCGGTGTGAACTGCCGGGTCAGCACTATGCTGGAACCGGCAGCCAGCGATGAAACGGTCCACGGATCATTCCCGGCGTCTCCTGTGCCGGGCGCAGTCGCTCGATCGTCATAGAAATCCACCTGGAATGCGCCCGCGGCCGCAACCGAATCGTTTGTGACATTCACCTTGGCAGTGAGCACTGTGCCGGGTGAAGAACTCGAAGGAGTGACGCTGATCTGCTCGACGATCAGATCCGGATTGACCACTCCCGGCAACTTCGATATCTCGATATCGTCCAGGAACGCTCCGTCCACATACTCATCGCCTATGGGAGATATCGTGCCAAGGAACATGATCCACACGTTGGAATTGCCGCAAAGATTGCCCAGGGTGGGAACTGACTTGAGGTCAAATGTGTGTGTGGCGCACGTCCCATATCCCCCTTTGATCCCTGTCCCATAGAATTGGGAGCCGTTGGTCGAGGCGAGCCATGCTATCTGGTCGTTGTCCCCGAGGTCATAGTAGAGGTTGAAAGTCACTTTGGCGTCGGAGGCATCGGCCAGACTGAACGGTCCGTAGATCATCTGGCTCACGCAATCCGGACTGTTCGGCGGTCTCACGACAAATCGGTAGTTTGGATCGAACGTAGATGCCTGGGGCCAGCCTCCCTTCGGCGCACTCCCGCAATACATCCAGGTCTCAGGCGCCCAGGTCACGGGCACTCCGCCGGCGGTGTAGTTGTGATACAGCGTCCAGCCGTCCGGCCAAGCCCCATCGAAGTTCATGGTCGCTATGGACTCCCATGAGCCGCGAACCGGCAGAGCAGGCGATATGTCGCCTGTTTCCGATGCCTGCGGTGTGATTGTGAAGGTCTTGATAAGACTCTTGCCGCCATCGGGACATGACTGGAGGGCTTCCGGCGTGCCGGGCGACTTTTCGACCGCCGTGCTTGGAATTGCCGAGAGAAGGAATGAGAATGTGAGTAAAAACGGAATTGCCTGCCTGGTAAACCTTATCATGGCCCAGCCTCCTTTTGCTATGGTCACACACTGTATAGGGACTGCAGAATTTCTCTACCGGTAATGCCCGAGGCGTGTATGGGGAAGCAAAAGGGAGTGTCACCTTGCAACCCCATACTAAGTATAGCTTATATACTTAGTAAGCATTTGTCAATAGGGGTGTGAAAAAAAAAGAGCCTGGAGTTCTCCAGGCTCTCACTGAGCGGTTGCCTGCTAATACCCTGTCAGGTTCGCGGGGTCGCAGTCCCAGGTATCGCGTACGTAGACCGTCTGGGTCGAGGAGTCATACCCGTAGCCGACCATAGAATGGCCAGCTCACCGGGGACTTGCCCCGTTCCAGCGGGAAAGGCTAAAACTGAGAGATGCACGGGCCGTTGCGGGGTGAATCTGAGTGCCGTGGCACCCTTGCACTGCTTACTATAAAGAGCATACCTGCCGAGAAGGCAATTGTCAATGGGAACAAGAAAAAAACCAGTATAATTACCGGTATTGGAACTCCTACGCATGACTGTGTTTCAAACCAATCATCGTTGCAGCATAGCGTGATTAGCGGTGTCCGGCCATGAAGAACAAAGAGGTAGCGGGAATACTAGGCAAAATCGCCGATCTCTATGAGATCAAGGGCGGGGAGAGTTTCCGTGTCCGGGCGTATCGAAGCGCCATTGCCCAGATAGAGAATATGGGCGAGGACATCGAGGATGTCGCCGCTCGTGGGGAGTTGGAGAGCATTCCAGGCGTCGGCAAGGCAACCGCCGAAAAGGTGCGGGACATCATCGAGACCGGCACGACCGCCCGCTTCGAGGAGCTGAAATCCCGGATACCCGAGACCCTCACTGACCTCCTCCAGATCCCCGACATCGGCCCCAGCACCGTTCGAATGCTTTGGCAGAGGCTGGGCATCACCTCCATGGACGATCTCGCCCAGGCGGCGAAAGATCACCGAATCCGTGACGAGACCTCCTTCGGCGAAAAGGGCGAGGCGCAAATCCTCAGGAACATGGAGATGCTCCGCGAACACGGGCATCGGCTTTCACTCGGCGTAGTCCTCCCCATGGCCGAGGACGTCATCGCCCGCCTGAAGGAGACCGGCCTGGTGAAGCAGATCGGCCAGGGAGGGAGTCTCCGCCGGCGGAAGGATACCATCGGCGACATAGACATCGTCGCAGAGACAAGCGATCCCAAGGCCCTGAGCGAAGCATTCACCAGGCTGCCCCAGGTTCAGCAAGTCATCGAATCCGGCGCGACCATGACCAGCGTCCTCACCAAGTCGGGCCTCCGCATGGACATCAGGATCGCCGAGCCCGGGCATTTCGGCGCAATGCTCCATCACTTCACCGGCTCGAAGTATCATAACATCCACCTGCGTGGCATGGCGCGCGACATGGGCCTGACCATGAATGACTACGGCGTGCATCGTATTGATACCAGCGAGACCGTCGTCCCCGGCAAGGATGAAGAGGAGATCTACCGGGTGCTGGGCCTTCCATTGATACCGGTCGAGCTTCGGGAGGATCGGGGAGAGATCGAGGCCGCCATGGAGGGCCGGCTTCCCAAGCTGATCGAGCAAGGGGACATCAAGGGCGATTTGCACGTCCATACCTCCACGAGCGACGGCAAGAATACTCTCGAAGAGATGGTCGAGGCCGCGCGTCAGAAGGGTTACCGCTACCTAGCAATCTGCGACCATACGATTACTCACGGAGTGACTGAGGAGCGCCTCCTGGCCCAGATCGAGGAAATCCGCCGCCTGAACCAAGAACGAAGAACCAAGAACCATGAACGCCCGCGCCTCCTCGCCGGGGCGGAGGTCCATATTCGGCGCGACGGCTCACTGGAGCTCGACTCCCGCCTGCTCGATAAGCTGGATATAGTCGTGGGGTCGGTCCACCAGCGGTACAAGATGGATAAGCATCAAATGACCGAGCGCATCGTGAAAGGGATCGAGACCGGCTGGCTGGACATTCTAGCTCATCCGATCGGGCGGCTGATCAACCGGCGTGACCCCATGGAGATCAACTTCGATAAGGTGCTCGATGCCGCCCGCGCTCACTCGACCGCCCTGGAGATGAACACCTATCCCGACCGCCTGGACCTGAATGACATCTACGCTCGAATGGCGAAGGAGCATGGGGTGAAGCTAGCCATTGACAGCGACGCCCACGCAATCGGTGAACTCGCCACCCTCCGCTATGGGGTCATGCTCGCCCGCCGTGGCTGGCTCGAAGCCGATGATGTCCTCAATACGCTAGCCTTCGATGACCTGCTGGAATATCTCCAAACTCGCCGGTCAAGACTCCTCGTCCCCGCGTAGGACCCACTGCTTTCTTAGCAGCCAGAGGATCGGAATGGCGGCGTAGGCGAATGGGCCGAAGTAGCCCAGCTCCACGAGCAGAGGCTTCGATGCCAGGAGGTCCTGGCCCGCGAGCAGGACGTATGCCGCGACGGCATCCACTCCGCTCTTGTAGAGGAATGCGAAGATGAACCATCCCCACTCTCGGCGAGTGATCGCATAGATGACCATGACTGTGGCCGCCGTGTGGATGAAGATCGTGAGAAACCTCTCCAGCGCCGGGACGAGCACATTGGTTTCCACCGGCTGACCTGCCATGCCCGCAAATGTGACGCCCAGGCCGAGCAACATGGCCTCGATTGCCCCAAATCCCACGCCCACCGATGCCGCATCTTTCCAACTCCACTGCCGCCGCTGGAACCATCGGGCCATCGCCAGGAATATCCCCACCTCAGTGATGCCGGTCAGCACGCCGATGTAGATCCAGAAGGTCACATCCGCCGGGTGCTTCGGCATCAAGGCCTGCAATCCGCCTTCTACCTGCTTGTTCAGAAGGAGGGCCAGCCCGACCTTGACGGCAACGGCAACTGCCCAGAGCAATGCTCCCAGCGCGAATAGCCGAAGGGGCGTCTTCCACCGCCATAGCCCAAATGCCACGGCCAGCAGGCCGACGAGCATCATCAGCAAGCCTGGAGTAGTCGGCGCGGGCCTAGTCCCTCCGCTGAAGCCCTGGGGCAGACTGTCTCCACCGACCTCGAGAGAGAGGCTCTTCAGGATGAGGTCGCGCTTGCTCTCATCATGCCTGCTGAATCGGAAGTAGGCATACCCTGACTCCACCGCAGATCGTTTCATATC
>Ga0307379_10003839_pt1 | contig 21635 bp, 14 predicted proteins | sample UN2MG_FD_202237 | JGI IMG/M metagenome (GOLD analysis project Ga0307379, IMG submission 202237) | Soil microbial communities from Risofladan, Vaasa, Finland - UN-2 | ecosystem: Environmental > Terrestrial > Soil > Coastal area > Acid sulfate soil | place: Finland: Risofladan, Vaasa | collected... | reverse complement strand
TCCGGTGGCGTCGGCTACGCGCATCCGCGCCTGAGGGGTGCGTTCCTCTACCCCTATAACTTGGCGCCCGATCACCTTCAGGGGGTGCGGTTTGCGGAAAACGGGGTTTTTGATACCGCCAGGGGTGGTTTGAAGTGGGAATTGAGGGAAGGCCTGGGCAACCAGGCAACTAGGCAACAAGGCAACCAGGCAGTCATGCAACAGGAACGGCGCGAGGTGAACCACGGAGACACTGAGGCACGGAGACGGCAAACGGCAGAACGGCAGAACTGCAACAGCGAAGAAAAGAGGCCGAACCGCAGAGAGCACAAAGGGCGCCGAGAACTGCCCCGAGATTGGGTGGTATGGGCGGCTGGTGGGATGGGGCGATCACCGGGCGCGAGAACCGGCGCGGAGACCGTTGATCATTGATTAACTGCAAAGGCATTGTCCGCAGATTTCGCAGATTTTCGCAGATTGAGGCCAGGCAAAAGGCAAACGGCAACGGCAAGATGTTCACCGGAGCGGGCGGCGAGAGCACGGAGGAAAGGCGGAGCGGCGAAGCTACCGAGTGGGTCTCCGAGGCTTCGCTCGGCGAAGGATGGGCAGATAGCCAGGTGGGTCGGAGTGTGCCGGATTGAACGCCATCCGCTGCGCCGTTGTCGGGCGGGGCCCGACCTAGCTGACTGCACGGGTCCGCTGCGCGGACCCATGCCACCCGGGCGCATGGTTGCGGCAGGTCAACCCGGCTTCGGCGGAACGACCTGCCCTACGACTGCGCCGTTGTCGGGCGGGGCCCGACCTACGTGACTGGCAGGCGAGCCAACAGTGGCACCCGGCGCGCAGGGCCACGCGAGCGTGGACCATGCCACCCGACCACGGGTCCGCTGCGCGGACCCATGCCACCCAGGCGGCGTTGACGGTGATGAATGGGAGTCGTAGGGTGGGGGTATGGGTGCGGGTTTTACGGTCAAGCCGACGCATAAGGCGGTGAAGAGTTACTACGCCGCACTGGCTACGTACGCGGAGCAGAGCGTCGAACACGAAGGGGCGCTGCGGTCGGCCTTTTTGAACCTGCTGGCCGATACCGGGCGGAAGGTGGGGTGGACGCTGATCCCGGAACTGTCGCTGGAGGCGAACGGGCAGCAGATCCGGCCGGATGGGACGTTTCGGGACGAATTCACGATCGAGCGGGGGTACTGGGAGGCGAAGGACACCGACGACGACCTCGAAGCGGAGATCAAGAAGAAGATCAAGCGCGGGTACCGGCTGACGAACACGATCTTCGAGGACACGCGCGAGGGGCGGCTGTATCAGGACGGCAAGCCGGAGATGATCGCGAATCTTCGCGATCCGCAACAGCTCTGCGATCTGCTCAACGCGTTCTTTTCGCACACGGAGCCGGCCCACGAAGACTTCAGCAAGGCGGTGGAGGAGTTCAAGCAGCGGGTGCCGGACCTGGCCCGGGGGCTGGTGGCGCTAATCGAGCAGGCCCACAAGGGGAACCGGCGATTCATCGAGGCGTTCGGGAATTTCCACGACCTGTGCAAGCAGTCGCTGAACCCGAATCTGAGCACGGGCGCGGTGGACGAGATGCTGGTGCAGCACCTGCTCACGGAGCGGCTGATCCGGACGGTTTTCGACTCGCAGGATTTCACGCGGCGGAACGTGATCGCGGCCGAGATCGAGAAGGTGATCGACGCGCTGGTGAGCCAATCGTTCAACCGGCACGAGTACCTGAAGCGTCTGGACCGGTTCTACGTTGCGATCGAGCATGCGGCCCGGACGATCAGCGGGTTTGCCGAGAAGCAGCACTTCCTGAACGTGGTCTACGAACGGTTTTTCCAGGGCTACTCGGTGAAGGTGGCGGACACGCACGGGATCATCTACACGCCGCAGGAGATCGTGGATTTCATGTGTGCGTCGGTGGGGGAGGTGCTGGAGCAGGAGTTCGGCAAGAAGCTGGGCGACCCCGGGGTAAACATTCTGGACCCGTGCACGGGGACGGGGAACTTCATCGTGAACCTGATGCGGCGGATCCCGAAGCGGAGTCTGCCGCGGATGTACCGGGAGCAGCTTTTCGCAAACGAGGTGATGCTGCTTCCGTACTACATTGCGGCGTTGAACATCGAGCACGCGTACTACGAGCGGACGGGTCAGTACGAGGCGTTCGAGGGTTTGTGCTTCGTGGACACGCTGGACCTGGCGGAGGGGCCGCAGCAGACGTTCGGGTTTATGGCGGAGGAGAACGTGCAGCGGGTCGAGCGTCAGCGGAAGGCGCCGATCACGGTGATCATCGGGAATCCGCCGTATAACGCGAAACAACTGAACGAAAACGACAACAACAAGAATCGGAAATACGCGGTTGTCGACGGACGTGTTCGTGCAACGTACTCAAAAGACTCTGCGGCCACGAGCCGCATCGCGCTCCAGGACATGTATGTGAAGTTCTTCCGGTGGGCCATTGACCGGCTAGGTAGTCGAAACGGTATCGTCTGCCTCGTGTCAAACAACGGTTTCGTGGACAAACTCGCATTTGACGGGATGCGCAAGCATCTAAGTACGGATTTTACATCGGTCTATCACGTCGATTTGCACGGCGATGTGCGCGATAACCCTAGACTCAGCGGTACTACACACAATGTGTTTGGGATACAGATCGGCGTCGGCATCACTGTGGCCGCACGAACGGCGCGTCAAGGTAATACCGATCTTCTTTACTACCGAGTACCCGAGAATTGGCGTCGGGAAGAGAAACTCGCCTGGCTGCGTTCCCGCGAATCTGTGGGGCGTGTCGAATGGACGGCCATCACGCCAGACTCGACGCATACATGGATAGTCCCCAAATCCACGGACGCTTTTTCCTCCTTTGTTTCGCTGGGCAGCAAAGAGGGAAAGGCGAGCAAAAACCCGGCGGTCGAGGTGGTCTTCAAGATATACAGCAGAGGGGTGGCTACGTGTCGTGATGATGTCGTCTACGACTTCTGCGCCAGAGCGCTTAAGAAGCGTGTCCGTGGAGCTATCCAGAAATACAACGCGGAGGTCCATCGCTATCGAGCCGAAGGACTTCCGGATGATGTAGATTCATTTGTCTCGTACGACGCGCTCAGTTGGAGCATGGGGCTCAAGAACAAGTTGCGGCACGGCACTCTCGCCGAATTCCAGCCCATGAAGGTACGCCCCGTGTTGTATCGACCGTTCTGTCACCGGTTCTTGTTCCTTGACAGAGTGATGAACGAGGCAATATACCAGTTTGCGCATATCTTTCCGGATGAGCCGAGTGAGGCGAACAACCGCGTCATCGTCGTCGGAGTGTACGGTCGCAAGCCGTTCTCGGTTTTTGCTAGCGATCGGATCACGGACCTGAACTTCTACGCCGACCCGGCGCAGTGCTTCCCGTTCTACGTCTACGACGAAGACGGCACGAATCGTCGGGAGAACGTGACGGACTGGGCGTTGAAGCACTTTCGGGAGCACTACGGGGACGCGGGGATCGGGAAGTGGGACATTTTCTATTACGTGTACGGGGTGCTGCACCATCCGGGGTATCGGGCGAAGTTCGCGGACAACCTGAAGCGGGAGCTGCCGCGGATACCGCTGGCGCCGGGGGTGGGCGATGAGGGGGGCGCGGGTGAGGGAGGGGTTTGCCGCAGGCGACCGCTTCCTCACGGGCGCGGCTCGGAACGCGACGATGCACCGCTTGCTGACGAGCGCGGCTCGGAAGGGCACGATGGGCCGCTTCCTGACGGGCGCGGCTCGGAAGGGCACGATGGGCCGCTTGCTGATCCCGAGCATCGGGACGGCTCGGGACGTCACGATGCACCGCTTCCTGACGGGCGCGGCTCGGAACGGAGGGGGGCGGCGGGGGGTACGGACAGGTCGAGCGGGTTCTGGGCGTTTTCGGAGGCGGGGCGGCGGCTGGCGGAGCTGCACGTGGGGTACGAGTCGGTGAGGCCGTGGGGGCTGGAGTGGATCGAGACGGCCGGTGAGCCGCTGAGCTATCGCGTCGAGAAGATGCGGCTGAGTAAGGACAAGAAATCGATCGAGGTGAATGAGTCGCTGACGCTGGCGGGGATACCGGCCGAGGTGTTCGAGTACCGGCTGGGCAATCGCAGCGCGCTGGAGTGGGTGATCGATCAGTACCGGGTGAAAGAAGACAAGCGGTCGGGCATCCGGTCAGACCCGAACAATCCCGAGGACCCGGAGTACATCGTGCGGCTGGTGGGGCAGGTGGTGCGGGTGAGCGTGGAGACGGTGAAGATCGTGAAGGGGCTGCCGGAGGGGGAGGGTGGCGAGTCTTGACCGGACGTTGCACGGGTCCGCTGCGCGGACCCATGCCACCCGCCGAGAAACGGCTTGATCCACAGATGACACCGAGAACACAGAACATGCTCACGCGAGGGTGAGCATGGCACCCAACTACTCGGCGATGGCACTGGCGGGCGAGCCGCCAGTGGCACCCGGCGCGGGTCTGCTGGGCGGAGGCATGGCACCCGCCGAAAAACGGCTTGATCCACAGATGACACAGAGGGCACAGAACATGCTCACGCGAGCGTGAGCATGGCACCCAACCACCCGGCGATAGCACTGGCGGGCAAGCCGCTAGTGGCAGCCGGCGTCCGCGCGAGCTGAAGCTCGCGGCTCGGGCAACGGCAGACACACACTGGCGGGCGAGCCGCCAGTGGCACCCGGCGACCCAGGCCGCGCGAGCTGAAGCTCGCGGCTCGGGAAACGGCAGAGTCATCCTGGAACTGGTATGAGTTTCGAGACGTGCTGCACCAAACAGATACCTAGCGCTGAATGGGCCAAAGTGCTCGACGCAGGGCGGATCACTCCGGGTATACTGGTAGGCCACGGTCAGAACTGAGTGTCGGGGCGAAGTCGGTGGGCTCAGTGGGGAGCCGGTGGGCTCATTGGGAAGCCGGTGGGCTCAGTGGTTGGTGTACGACATTTCTGCTGTCGGGAGTGTTGTCATGGTGACGCAGGGGAGCGATGGGGCGCCGGAAGCTCGGGGCGCGGAGACCAGGTGGTCGGCCGGTCGGGCGGGTGACGGCGGGATGCGGATCGGGCCGTACAAGACGCTGGGCGTGCTGGGCGAGGGCGGGTTCGGAGTGGTGTACCTGGCCGAGCAGAGCGAGCCGATCCGGCGTCGTGTGGCGTTGAAGGTGATCAAGCCGGGGATGGACAGCCGGGCGGTGATCGCGCGGTTCGAGGCGGAGCGTCAGGCGTTGGCGTTGATGGACCACCCCAACGTGGCCAAGGTGTACGACGCGGGGGCGACGGAGCAGGGCCGGCCGTACTTCGTGATGGAGCACGTCACGGGCGAGCCGATCACGGAGCACTGCGATCGGCATCGTCTGACGGTCAACGAGCGGCTGGAGCTGTTCGTTCAGGTCTGCGAGGCGGTGCAGCACGCCCATCAGAAGGGCGTGATCCATCGGGACATCAAGCCGAGCAACATTCTGGTGACGATGCGGGACGGGAAGGCGATCCCGAAGATCATCGACTTCGGGGTGGCCAAGGCGATCAGCCAGCCGCTGACGGAGAAGACGGTGTACACGCAACAGGGGCAGCTGATCGGGACGCCGTCGTACATGAGCCCGGAACAGGTGGAGATGACCATCCAGGACATCGACACCCGGACGGACATCTACTCGCTGGGTGTGCTGCTGTACGAGCTGCTGACCGGGTCGCTGCCGTTCAATCGGGCGTCACTCAAGGAGGCGCCGTTCGGCGAGGTTCAGAGGATCATCCGGGAGGTGGAGCCGCCGAAGCCGAGCGCGAAACTGAGAGGCGCGGTCACGCCGGGCGGTGATGAGACTCTGAAACAGGCAGCGCGGAACCGGCGGTCCGAACCGCGGGGTCTGTCGCGTGATTTGCGCGGCGACCTGGACGACATCACGCGGAAGGCCCTGGAGAAGGAGCGGACGAGGCGGTACCAGTCGGCGTTCGAGCTGGCGGACGACATCCGGCGTCACCTGAGGCACGAGCCGGTGTTGGCAGGCCCACCCGGGGCGGGGTACCGGCTGAGGAAGTTCGTCCGCAGGCACCGGGCGGTGGCAGCGGGGACGGCGGCGGTGGCGGTGGCGCTCCTGGCCGGGACCATCGTGAGCACGTGGCAGGCGTATCGTGCGAGGGAGGCCGAGGGTCTCGCGGGGGAGCGGCTGGTCGAGGCGGAAAGCGAGGCGGCGAAGGCCCGTGCGGTGCTCGATTTCCTTCGGGGCATGATGACATCGGCCGATCCGGAGGTGGACGGTCAGGACGTGCGTGTAGTGGAGGTGCTGGACAGGGCGGCGCAGGAGCTGCGTGCGGGGGCGGTGGCCGAGCCCGAGATCGAGGCGGCGGTGCGGACGGCGATCGGGGCGACGTACCTGGGTCTGGGGCGGCTGGATGCGGCGGAGGCGCAGTTGCGCAGGGCGCTGGAGATGCGCATCGGGCTTCTGGGGGAGAAGCACGCCGACGTAGCGGAAACGCTGTTTGATCTGGCATGGCTGCTGAAGGAGCGGGGGGACCTGGCAGAAGCGGAAACGACGTACCGGCGGTGCCTGGCCATCCGTCGTGAGACTCTGGGCGGCGAGCATGCGCAGGTGATGGAGACGAAGCACGACCTGGGGATCGTGCTGCTGGAGAATGGGGAGCTGGACCAGGCGGAGGGGCTGCTTCGGGAGGTTCTGGAGGTGAGGCGTCGTCGCAAAGGCGACACGGATTCGGAAACGGCGACGACGATGACGGTGCTGGGAGAGCTGCTGAGGAGGCGGGGAGATTACGACAAGGCGGAGGCGATGCACCGGGAGGCGTTGAGAATCTACCGCAGTGTGCACGGTCAGCAGCACAGCACGGTGGCCCGGGCCTCGAGCAACCTGGCGTCGGTGCTGCGTCAGCTGGGGCGATTGGAGGAGGCGGAGGCTCTGGCCCGGGAAGCGCTGGAGATTCGCCGAGTCCAGTGCGGAGAGAAGCACTCGACGGTGGCATCAAGCCTGGTGACGCTGGCGGTGATCCTCAGCGATAACGGGCGCTACGAGGAGGCGGAACCGCTGCTGCGTGAGGCGCTGACGATCTATCGAGGGACGCACGGCGAGTTGCACTCGTATGTGGCGGGTACGCGGCTCCGGCTGGCGGAGGTGCTGGACAACGAAGGCGACAGCACGGCGGCGGCCGAGGAGTTTACGGCGGTGATCGAGATGTATGCCGCAGTGGACGGGCCGGAGCATTGGCACGTGGCCAACGCGCGCAGCGGGTACGGCGCCTGTCTCATGCGTTTGGGTCGGCTCGAGGAGGCGGAACGGGAGCTGCTCGGCGCCCAGGAGGTTCTGTCGGCGGCCGGTCTTGCGGGCGTGGCGCAGACCAATGCGTCCCGACTGGCCGATCTCTACACGGCATGGGGCAAGGAGGCGGACGCGGCCCGGTGGCAGGCGCTGGCCTCCTCGGATGAGCCGGCGGAGGGCCATTGACGAGCGAGGGCACGGCAGCAACTCGAGGCGCACGCGACGCCGGCCGGCGAGGTTGCGTCGGACTAAGACTTGGGCTACGCGCCGGTGCGTCTCGGCGCTGCAGGTGGATCGTACGGCGCCCGGAGCGTCCTACTTGACGACGTAGGTGTCGCCGCACTCGGCCAGGCGCATGGCCACCTCCATCGGCAGGACGTCGGGGGGGTTATCGTTGCCGTGGGGCCCGCTGGCGACGAAGTCTTCGGTGTCCTGGGTCCAGTCGATTCCCGCCCTGCTCTGAATCGTAAGACGCTCGGCTATCCAGTTGATGATTTTCTCGTTCGTGGTCATGTGTTTCTCCATTCTTTCTGAAGTGCGGTTTTCGGTTGGCCCAGATAGCGAGTGGGCAAACTCCCGAGTAGTGTACACGGTTTCGTCGGGTTATGGAAGGCAGTGAAATGGCACTCCAATTGGGTCGGCCAGACCCCGCCGGGGGTTAAAGGGGGCGATGGCGGCGTGCCCTCGTTTCGAGGTTACGCGTGCCAGACGGGGGGGATCGCAGGTCAGCGTCGGCTGGTCGCGGCGTCGCGTCTGTTAGACTACGACTTTAATCCACCTTCCGCGAGCGAAGCGGGCGGCGGCGAGGGCGGCGCGGAGGGTGAAGTCGGCGCACATGGCCAGCCAGGCGCCATAGAGACCCCAGCCCAGGACCACGCCGAGCCACCAGGCCAGCGGCAGGCGCAACAGGGTGACGCCGACAAAGTTGATCAGCAGGGGGAAGCGGGTGTCGCCGGCGCCTCGCAGGGCGCCGGTGAACACGATGCAAATGGCCAGCAGGGGCTGGAACCAAGCCAGGATGCGGAACGGCCCGACGCCGACTTCATGGACCAGCGTATCGTGGTGCATCAGGGCGAACAAAAGCCGGGCTCCGAAGAAGAAGCCCACGGCCACGAGGAGGGCGAGCAAGCCACACTGCAAGGCGGCCTCTTGCCCGGATCGGCGAGCGCGCACCGGTTTCTCGGCGCCGAGGTTCTGGCCGATCATGGTGGCGGCGGCGATGGACCAGGCGGTGGCGGGCAGGTAGACGAGGGCCTCGAGGCGCACGCCGATCATGTGGGCGGCGTAGTAGGCGATCTGGGTCTCACCGGTGCCGAGCCGGGCGACGACCATGAGGAAGAGGAACTGGCCGGTCCACATGACGGCGCCGTCGGCGGCGGCGGGCAGGCCGATCCGGAAGATACGGTTGGTGATCTCGCGGCGCAGCGGCAGTGCGGACCAGTGCAACCGCAGAGGCCCGGGCCTGCGGATCAGGACACCGATCATGATCAGACCGCCCAGCACTCGGGCGGCGACGGTTCCCAGGACGATGCCCAGCACGCCCATCGTCGGAAACGGCCCGACACCGAAGACAAGCGCGGCCGACAGCAGAGCGTTGAAGACGTTGACCAGAGCAAAGATCTTCAGGGGGGTGCGGGTGTCGCCGGCACCGCGGAGGGCGGCCGACCCGACCAACGTCAGGCTGGTGAAGGTCAGGGCGAGCGAGTCGAGACGGAGGTACATGACGGTGATTCGGTAGGTCTCGCCGGTCATGTCCTGGAGGCGTGCGAAGCTGGGGGCCAGGAGAAAGATGAGAGCGGAGAAGCCGATCCCGCTGAGGACGGAGAGTGACATGGACTGGTTGGTGAAGTGGTTGGCCTCGGTGTCGTTGCGGGCGCCGATGCTGCGGGCGACGAGCGCAGTGGTGCCGGTGGCGACGAGGGCGAAGAGCATGGAGGCCAGCCACTCGACGTAGGAGGCGAAGCCGACGGCGGCGGTGGCCTCCTTGCTGATCTGCCCGGCCAGGAAGGTGTCGACCAGGGCGACGAAAGAATGCAGGAGCTGTTCGCCCAGGACGGGCAGGGCGAGCCATAAGACAGTTCGACGGATGCCGCCGGTGGTGATGCCGCTTGCGGGCTTGCAGGTGGTCATGCTGCTGGCGCCTGCGGGGTGAAGGGTGGGCGGCGCGCGTCTTCGTCGTCCGGGGCGGACCGGCAATCGGGGCGCGATGCAAGCGTGTTCCGGTTCCGGCGGTGGGCTGCGGTGATCGAGGCGGGCGAGGACGGCATGGGCGGAATTTAGCCCTTACCCCTGTGGCGGTCAATTTGCAGGCGTATCGGCGGCGTTGGGGGGTGGGTGAACCTCTGGAGTGTTGCACGGGTGGCGCTTCGCGCGGTCAACTGAATGGCGAATTGCGAATAGCGAATAGCGAATTGGGGACTGCCAGAGGCCCCGGCGGGCGTTGAGGCCTGTGGGCTTGGTTGTGTCAGGAGAGGAGCCAGAGGGAGACGGCGCCGATGAGGGCGAGGGCCTGGAGGCCGAGGGTGGCGACGGCGGCGATGGCGAAGGCGCGGTCGGGGGCCTTGGCGAGGGCGGTGGCAGAGTAGCCGATCGCTACCGGTGTGCCGACGAGAATCGCGCCCGGACCGAGCGGTGCCAGGGGATGCCCTCAGCAGAAGGTGGCGGCCATGGCGACGCCGGCGGCCGGAAGAAAGGCGAGGAGCAGAGCGATTTTGCCGGACATCGTGGTTCTCCGGTTCGTGCGGGCCGTGGTTGCTGCCGGTGACGGCCGTTCCTGTCTGGTTGTAGGGGTGTGGTGGGCAGGAAGTCAAACGCGAGGTTGGGGCGTGGGTCGCGCGTGGGGCGGTCTGTCCGTGTGTTCGGCGATTCCTTACTTGTGCGGGTGGTGCGGAGGCGGAGGTGTGGGCGTGGCGCTGGCCGGCAGCGGGGCGTGTCGGGCATCAACCTGTGCGGGGATTGCGGGTACAATGGCGGGAGCATGTCTGGTCAATGCGTGGAATGCGGGGAGTCGGGATGATCCGCAGAGGCGTCATTGTGGTTTTGACGCTTGCGAGCTTGGCAATGCTGGTGCTGGAGGTTGCCAGCTTCGCGTGTCGGTCCCCATATCCGTGGGCGGAGCCGTGGCGGTGGGAGGGCACGAGATACGATGTGGGCTCCTCTATGCTTACAACAGCATTGAGGCTTCCTGGGTCGGATTTCGGGGGCGCCATGACCTTGCCTCATAGCGTCCAGGGTGCTCTCAAGTTGTCTGACCTTGGGGAGCGTGGCATATTGGGGATCTATTTGTGTCGGGGGCGCTTCGCTGTCGGATACGTTGACCTTGCTCCGACACAGACAATTCGCCGTTCCAGCTCTGTGGTCACCCTCGACGGCCGCCTATTGGCATTTGAGAACTGGTGGGTGGGCCTACCGAAACCGGCCGCGCCGTTGCATGTGCTGGCAGTGCGTGGTGCGTCGTGGGTCCCGTTGGCGCTCCTTGCCGCGTATCCTGCCGTTGCGTTCGTGTGCGGACCGGTGCGGCGCTGGCGTCGTCGGCGGAAGGGGCGGTGCGTGAGGTGCGGGTATGATCTGACGGGGAATGTGTCGGGGGTGTGTCCGGAGTGTGGGGAGCGCAGATGAACGTCGTCGTGATGAGCGTCGCCTACATCGATCCCGGCCCGGGCGTGCTGCCCGTGGGCGCGTGCGTGGTCGGGGTGGCGGCGTCGGTGGCGGCGATCTGGGGCTCGCAGCGATGGCGCCCGTGGTGGGTCTTTCGGCTCGTCGGCGCGTGTACGCTGATGACTATGGTCGCTGCCGTACTGGTGTCGCACTATCGCCTGTTGGCGGTGGCCGCTCTGGCGGCGATGGTGAATGCGGCCGTCTCGGGGTGGATGACGTACCGTCGGCGCCCGGCCCTCTACGGCAGGCTTGAAGCTGGTCGGTGTCTGCACTGTGGCTACGATCTGACGGGGAACGTGTCGGGGGTGTGTCCGGAATGCGGGGAGGGGGCATGATTCGGCGGATCGTCGCGTACGCTCTGTTGCTGGCCACCTTGGCCGCCGTGCTCCTGGGGGTGGCCTACGAGCCTGTTGCATCCATTGCATTCGGGGGGTTTCTGGCGTACGTGTTCGTCGCAGCCACCCTGACGCGAGTAGGTGCATCACGGCTCAACTCGAGGATCAGGGCCGTGGCAACCGCTTTCTCGGCAGGTATCCTGGCCGTATGGGCACTGAGCCTTATGGTGTACGTCCGAATCCCATATAGCAGTGCTCGGGCGTGGGCCGTCGGGGAAGGGGCATTCATCCACCACTCAGGCGTGGACTTTGACGGGGGACCATTACGTACCAGAGCACGCTGGGAACCGAGCGACCGGGTCTGGGAGTTGGGCAATACCATTACTATGATGAGTTGGAGTGGCGGGCGGGTTGGGATCGTCGAGTATTATCCGGTCTGGCCGTTTGCGATTGCCTTGACTCTCCCCACCGCGGCGCTGTGGATCATGCGCCGCAGGCGCTTCGCGGCTGGGCACTGTCAGATCTGTGGGTATGATTTGACGGGGAACGTGTCGGGGGTGTGTCCGGAGTGTGGGGCCGAAGTTGGACAGGGGCGAGGTGGGCGAGGCGGTGGTAGTCGGTCGGGCTAGGTGCGCTCGAGGAGGGTGGCGGCTTCTTCTACGGCTTCTTCGGGAGTGGTGACGGAGAAGACGGGGGCGGTGTCTTGGTAGGGGTCGAGCGCGCGGCCGGGGTCGAAGTTCAGGAGGATGAGCGGCTTGGCGTTCTTGGCGGCCAGGGCGACTTCGGAGAGGGTGCCGGCGCCGCCGGGGCAGGCGATGACGACGTCGCTGGAGAGGACGTTGATGAGATTGCGGGCGTCGCCCAGGCCGGTGACGATGGCGTAGTCCAGGTCGGGTGAGGCGGCGCGGGTGTCGCGGTCGGGCAGGATGCCGATGACGGTTCCGCCGGCCTGTCGGGCGCCGGCGGCCGACGCGGCCATGACGCCGGCGTTGCGCCCGCCGTTGAGCAGAACCCAGCCGCGCTGAGCGATCAGCGTGCCGAGGCGGCGGGCCAGGTCGATGACGTCTTCGCTGACGTCGGCTCCGCCCATGACTCCGACGACGGGCTTGCGCATGAAGGTTCTCCGTTGAGTGGCGTGGCGCTGCCACCGGCTCGGGGGAGTGTACCTTGTTGGGTAAGGGCGTTCCACGGGTCAGCTTCGCTGACCCATGCCACCCGCCGCTGCACCGGTCGAGAAGCCCGGCTGAAGCCGGCTGGCGGAAGAAGACTGATGGAGAGGGGCCGGCCACCACCAACTGGAAGTTGGTGGCAAAGGCCGGTCGGCTGAAGCCGACCAAACGGGTGGCGTGAAGGCCGGGCCTGGGGCACCTCCGGTGTACTCGCCGGCCCGTGGACCGCGCCGCTGGACGGGTCAGCCTCACTGCCCCAGGCCACCTGCCGTGGCGCTCCACGGGTCAGCTTCGCTGACCCATGCCACCCACCGGAAGCGTTTCCGTCGCCCCTCGGGGGCTCTGTTTCAAAAACTACGCCCGATTCCCCAGGGCTTGCCAAGATTTCGCATGTAGCGATGGGGGATACTGCGTGAACCTGTTTCCGCGGAGCGAGTTGCGCATAAGGCCGGGAGTCGCGTTTCTTGTCTGCCGCCCCTCCGGGGCTAATGTGCGGAAACGCACCGCATACCAGGGGTTGGCACCCCTGGCTACTGACTATCGCCGCTTCGCGGCTGGGCTTCGTGAGAAATCTTCTTGCGCCCTGGGCTACATTCCGCCACCCCCTTTGGGGGTTCAGTCAATCGTCCATCGTTACCCCGCCTAAACCGTCATGCACCCTTGGGTGGGGGTTTGTCGGCGGTTGGCCGACATTGTTGGCCGGGCTATACTTGGGTGCGTTATTGCGCGGTCGTCGGACCGAGCCCGTGGCCGAGAGGAATGATGGAAGCGGGGCGGGCGGCGACCGAGTCATCCGGCCCGATCGTCGGCGGACGACGGGCATACCTGTCATCATAAGGAGCGGCATCATGCTGCTGCACGTGTTGCGAGCCGTTTTCATACTGGCCCTGGTGGCGGTGGCGATGGTTTTCGTGTCGCACGAGACGGCGGCACCGAGCGGAACCGGTCTGTTCCCGGCACTGGAGATGAACAAGGACCTGGCCCTGCTGATCTGCATCGGGTTCGCCCTGGTGATCATCGCGATCGACATCTTCATTCCGAAGAAGACGCTGGCGGCGATCTCGGGGCTGTTCTTCGGGCTGATCGTGGGGATGGTGGTGGCGTTCGGGCTGTCGCTGATCCTGGACCTGATGGTGGAGTCATTCTTTCCGCGGCTGCGTGGGGCGGGCGGGACGGACAATCCGTTCGTGAGTGCGGTGAAGCTGGCCATCGGGGTGATCTGCTGCTACTGGTCGGTGAGCTTCATTCTGCAGACCAAGGACGACGTGCGGTTCGTGATACCGTACGTGGAGTTCGCCAAACAGGCCAAGGGGATGCGGCCGCTGATCCTGGACACGTCGGTGATCATCGACGGTCGGGTGACGGACATCGCGGAGACGGGGATCGTGGACGCGGAGATGATCGTGCCTCGGTTCGTGCTTCAGGAACTGCAGGCCATCGCGGACAGCGCCGACAAGCTGAAGCGGAACCGGGGTCGGCGCGGTCTGGACATGCTCAACAAGCTTCAATCGTCCAAGAAGGCGGACATACAGATTCTGGACACGCCGAATGAGCCGGGAGAGTCGACGGCGGTGGACGAGCGTCTGGTGGAGTTGGGCCAGGAGCTCAACGGGCGGGTGGTGACCAACGACTACAACCTGAACAAGATCGCCCAGCTCCGCGGGGTTCCGGTGATCAACATGAACGACCTGGCCAAGGCCCTGCGTCCGGTGTTTCTGCAGGGCGAGCAGATGTCGATCAAGATCATCAAGCCGGGAGAGGAGCCGGGGCAGGGGGTGGGCTACCTGGAAGACGGGACGATGGTGGTGGTGGAAGGCGGGCGCGAGCACGTCGGCGAGTTGCTGAACATCGTGGTGACGAACGTGCTGCAGACGTCGGCCGGTCGGATGATCTTCGGGCGGTCGGAGTTCGCCGAGATCAAGCCGCCCATGCGACGGCGGGCGCCGAGAAACACGAGTTAGAGGCAACGGGGCAACGAGGCAACGAGGCAACAAGGCGACAAGGCGACGGGGCAATGCGGTGGCGGTCTTGGTTGCAGCGCTGAAGTGTTGCCGCCCTATTCGTCAGTGGGCGCTATTTCGGTTTCGGCCCAGGCCGCCCAGGCGTCGAGCGTCTTTGGATCGGCCTTTTCGTTGATGACCGCGGCCAGCTTGGGCAGCCACTCGGCGTCCGGGTGACCGTCGGCAACGGCACGTTCGATGTTCGGCGTGAAGTCCCAGTATGGCGAGCGTGCTTGCCCCTGCAGAATAAGCCGCTTGAGTTGCACCAAGGCCTCCGGGTGCCGGTCCGACGGACGGTGTGCCACGGCGTAGAACCAACACTCCCCTTGCAGGTCCGTTCCGGTAGCCGCGCCGAATGCGTTGAATGCGCGGTCGAGCAGCGCAAGACCCTCATCGTACCGTCCCAGACCCAACAACATCGCGGCGTAATTGCTGAGGTTACCTGCGTGTGTCGAGTCGATCTCGATCGCCCGCTTGTAGAACGCCTCCGCCTCGCCGTACTTCTTGCGGATTTGCGTGAGGAGGATCGCGTAGTTGCCAAGGATGCCAGTATGCTGCGGATCGGCCTCGATCGCCCGCTTGTAGAACTCCTCCGCCCGGTCGTGGTCCTTGCGGATTGTCTGGAGGAACAGGGCGTAGTTGTTGAGCAAGGGCGAGGCTTTCGGAAACTGCTCGACGCCGCTGCGGTAGATTGCGTCAGCCCCGTCGGGGTCCTTCTTCCCAAGGCGACGTGCGGCAATGAGGGCCTGCCAGAAATCGGGGAACGATTCTTCCGTCTTCTCGACCGCCTTTTTCAAGCTGGCGGTCTCGGGTGTGGTTGCGGGCCTGGCGTCAATCCCGGCTGAGAGCTTCTCGAAAGCCTTGCGGTAGGCTTCGAAGATCCTCTTGAACCGCTCCTCGGTCGGGTGGGGCAGATCGAACTCGTTACGGATCAGGAGCATGATGTCATCGAAGTAGCCGCTGCGGACCCACACGGCCTCTCGACGGGCGAGCCAGTCGCGCATCGGGCCGCGCGGCTCGTCCTTGTTGACCCAGTAGGCGCCGTAAGGCAGGGCCTCCGCGGGCAGGCTTTCGAGCAGCTTGTGGATGCTCTGGTCGTTGCCGCCGTAGCCCATGAAGATGAGGCCGCGGTCGTGCAAAACGAGCCCGGTCTGTTTGACGAGCTCCGGGTCAATCTGCTCCGTCTCAGCGGGCGTGTTCAGAGGTGAAAGGCGGTGGTCGCCATGCAGCTTCACGACCAGGGGACGCATTCGCGTAGGACGAATGTAGACCGCGAGCGCCTGATGGTGGATTACCAGAGGCCTGGCCTCAGTGTAGAGATAGAGCGAGTCGGCCACCAGATCATCGAAGTTCGTCGTGAGGACGATGTTGAAGCGTCCTTCCTTCATGGTTACGAGTTGAGCCAGCACGGCGTAGCCGAAGGAGGGCGATCGGCCGTCGCAGAGGGACTCGATCTCGCGCTGTCGGTCGGTCGGCCAGAGGAACAGGTCTTTGATCAGCGTACCGTAGGATGCTGCAGGGTTGTCAGGGTTGTATCCAGGAACTGCCTCCTGGGCCCATACCTCAATGTCTTTCCGCTCAGGGGCTCTCTGGTCCCGCAGGCGCGGGAGCCAGTGGTCTTTGACCAAAGGCCCGGCCGCCGGAATGCCGGATGACGCGGAGCACCCTGCGCCAAGGAAGAGGGTATACCGTTTGTCCGTCTCGCCTTTGCCCGGGCGCAAGCGGCGCACGAACTCGTCGGGGCTCATCTCGCGGAGTTTCTTATCTTTCTTTGACATGGCTGTCGCTCCCGCGGGATGTTACACGACCGACAGTGAAACGCACAAGGGCCGAGAGCACCCGCACTATGAGCAAACGGCGGGCAGGGGCCGGCCTACACTTTGGGCACCAAGGTCAGCCCTCCGCCGCCCTTCCAGGGCGGGGTTCTTAGACGAATACGTGTTCCACGGGTTTCGCTTCGCCCGCCTGTCGGCGGGCTGGGCTGCACCCATGGTGGGCGTGCTTCACCCATGGGCACATTCATGCGGCCCACCGGACCGGCGCCGGCATGTCGGCGGGGTGTGGTTGACGGATGGGCGGGGGTGGCCAATACTTCGGGCAACGGGCCGGTATCGCGTTGTTGACGTACAGACGTGCTGACGGGAACCCGTCGGGATGCGCGCGGGTGGGTCGGGCGCGTTGGTTCGACGAGCACCGCAGGCCGGGCGGTGCGGATGTGCAGGAGGCGAGTCATGGGTGATCCGTCCGTGGGGCTGACGACGAACAGGGCTCCGTTCATCGAAGAGGCCCAGGCGTCGGGCGAGGTGTACATCCGGCAGCCGTACGAGCTGTACAGTGAGGAGAATCAGGAGGTGTGGCGGCGTCTGTACGCCCGCATCCTGCCGCGGTGGCACAAGTACGCCCATCCGAAGTTCATCGAGGGGGTGAACAACCTGGCTCTGGATCCGGACAACGTTCCGCGGCTGGAGGACGTCAACCGGTTCCTCGAGCCGCTGAGTGGGTTCAGGGCCAAGGCGGTCAGCGGATACGTGCCGGCGTACGTGTTCTTCGACTGCATCCGCCAGCGGGCGTTTCCGACGACGATCACGATTCGCGACGGGGCGAAGCTGGACTACCTGCCGGAGCCGGACGTTTTCCACGACGTGGCCGGCCACGTGCCGATGCACACCGACCGGGTCTTCGCGGACGTGCTGGTGCGGTTCGGGGAGGTGGCCCGGACGGCGGCTCAGACGGTCAGACAGATCGGCGACGAGGGCGAGCGGGTGCGTCGGGTGGACAGCATGCTCAAGGCCCTGGCGCGGTTCTTCTGGTTCACGATCGAGTTCGGGTTGATGCGCGACGGGGAGGGGCTGCGGGTGTACGGCAGCGGGCTGCTGAGCTCGTACGGCGAGCTGGAACACTGCATCGAGTCGGCCGGCGTGCAGCGGTACCCGTTTCAGCTCGAATGGGTGGTCAACCAGTACTTCGAGATCCATCACTATCAGCCGCTGCTGTTCGTGGTGGATTCGTTCGAGCACCTGTTCGGGCAGGTGGACGAGCTGGAGCGGTGGATGCTGGAGGGGCGGCTGGATAACGTCAGCCCCGGCGAACCGAAGGCGAACGCAGAGGACCTCAGATCGTTTCTGGAGGCGGATGTGAAGGGGTAGCGGGTTGTTGCAGGAATCCGGGGAACGGGCTCTGCGGGCGGTGTGATCGGCTGGCAAGTGACCGGCCGGACAGCCGATCCCACAACGGGGAGCCGGCAGGTTTCACGGGGCAGGCAGTCGCGGGCGGGGCGTCAGGCATACGATCCTGGGCGGTCTTCCGTGAGCCGATTGCGCCATCGCCTTCCTTGTTTTCTGCCCCGAGAAATTCTTCCTGACACGAATGGCACTGCCGCAGTTTTGAGCTCGTAGGAGGGTGGTAGGATGGCGTTGGGCGTACAAGGAGAGCGCTGAGACGCCCGGGCGCTGATTCCACCGGAAGAGGGCATTGACTTCCGCGTCCGTGCGTCCGTCAAGAGCCGGTATAGTTTGCTTGCCGCGGGAGCCTTCCTTGGCTTATCATCCCGCAACGAGGCCTTCCTTGGTTTCGGTATCGGGGCCTTCCGTACTTGTTACCAAGGAAGGTCTCGATGTCATTCTATGGGAAATCACATCTGTTGCCACGGCGTTTCCGCTTGCTGCTGGCCTCTTTTCTTCAACGGCCGGGTCTGCCCTTTGCCGACGTCCTGCCGGAAGAAGCCATCCAGAAGGCATTCGACGATGAAGATGCCTCCTTCGCCGACGACTCGGACGCTGTCTACACACCGGCAGTGACCTTGTGGGCTTTCCTGTCCCAGGTGTTGTTCAAAGACGAACAACGTTCCTGCGTCGCGGCTGTGGCCCGGGTGGTCGTGTTGCTGGTGGCCTGGGCCCGGCGTCCCTGCTGCGGCAACACGGGGGCCTATTGTCGGGCCCGGGCCAAGTTATCAGAGAAGGTCGTTCGGCGGCTGACGGTCGATCTGGGCGACGGCTGCGAAGGGCAGCTCGATGACCGGTGGTTGTGGCACGGTCGTCACGTCTACCTGGTTGACGGCACCACGGTCAGCATGCCCGACACGCCCCAGAACCAAGAGGCGTATCCACAACACGGCCAGCAACAAGAAGGGCTTGGCTTTCCGATTGCCCGGGTGGTGGTACTCATGTCCTTGGCCAGCGGGATGCTCGCCGACATGGGCATGGGACCCTACGCCGGCAAAGAGACAGGCGAGACGGCACTGTTGCGTCAACTGCTCGAGGGGCTTGAACCGGGCGACATCCTGTTGGCCGATCGGTATTACTGCTCGTATTTCATGATCGCCCTACTCATGGAGTTGGGCATCGACTTTGTGACCCGCGTGCATCAACTTCGCACGGTCGACTTTTGCCGCGGCCGACGATTGGGCCAGGGCGATCATGTAGTGCAATGGCGGCGGCCCCAGAAGCCGGATTGGATGGACCAACAGACCTACGACCGGATGCCGGCCTCGATCGAGGTTCGCGAGATCCACGTTCAGGTCGGCCGGCCGGGCTTTCGCACTGAGTCACTCGTGGTGGTGACCACGTTGACCGACGCCGGGGAATACACCAAGGACGACATCGCCCAGTTGTACCGCCGTCGCTGGCTGGCAGAGTTGGACATCCGGGCCATCAAGATCACGCTGGGCATGGACGTCTTGCGTTGTAAGACACCCCAGATGGTTCGCAAGGAGATGTGGACGTGCCTCCTGGCGTACAACCTGATTCGTCAGACCATGCTGCAATCGGCCCGGATGTCGGGCCATGGGCCGCGTCAGTTGAGCTTCGCCGCAGCCATGCAAGCGATCGCCGCCAGCTGGCTAGTGGTCACCTTGAGCGACGATTCGGCCGCCGCGAGCTTGATCGAAGCCGCCCTGGCTAACCTGCCAGGCCACCTCATCGGCAATCGCCCCGGTCGCGTGGAGCCCCGGGCGGTGAAGCGTCGTCCGAAGCCGCACGACCTGCTCACCAAGCCACGCGCTCAAGCTCGCGCCGAACTACTCACGGAGAAAAGGGACAAACCGGCGCAAGTCCTTGTCAAATAAGCGGCAGTGCCATTCCTTCCTGACACCTTTTACCCCCCCTACTCGGTGGTGTCAGAGGTCTCGCTCTTCTTGCCCTGCTCGGAGGATGCACTTCCGGGCGCCCACCGGATAGGTGAATCCATGTGGTAGCGCTGCCCATCCTGCCAATCAACTTTTGCGTCTGTAATCCCATCGCCGTCAGAATCCATGTACGTCCGAGACGCGGGCGCGCCTGGCGTGGGATCATCGGCGGGGAAGACCGTCACATTGTATGTCCCCTTGTTCCGATCGATGTCGATCCAAGGACGCCTGAGTGTGTCGGTGACCCCCACCGACACGAGTCTGCCTCGCTTGGGAGAATCGAAGGTGAGCCGGAGCGGCATCTCCCCGCTGACCACGGCGTAGATGGAACTGTCATCAACTTCGCGCATCTCGTGGCCGCGGCGCCATTGAACGAAGCATGGGGCATCGTCATCTACGAGCTCGAAATCGTCGGAAACCACTCTTGGTGTGTTTGCGCCCCATCGGTAAAGGACGCAGTCGCCGATCAGTAAAACCCCTCCACAGAACGCCCCCAAGCATGCCCAGGACGCCAGGCGTCGCCTGCGGGCGCGAGAAGGTGCCCTCGTTTCTGCATCCGGCGCCGAGGAAGGCGCTGCGTCGGAGTGTATCAGCGGCCGCCCGCACTCCGGGCAGACTCCGCTTCGGTTTCCGGTCAGGTCATACCCACACCCTTCGCAGTGAATGCCATCGCGAAAGTGACGATAAGTCAGTGCCAGATAGACCGTGCGTGCCGGAAAGTAGGCCAGCAAGGACCATATGGCCAGCAGGGTCGCCATTGCGAACTCGAAGCCCACGGTCCCTTGGTTCATACAAGAGGACAGGTAGCCGGCCCACATGGCGGCTACGAAGGCGAGGGCGAACGTAGCCCCCGCCGCAGCAAGTCGAACAGGCAGGCCGATACCTCGTTTCATTTACCTCGCCTCCATTGCCGTCGTCCGGCTGACCCGGCAGCCAGCGGCCGGACCCCGGGTATGCCGGGCCGACGCCACCGACGGGCGGAAGTTCAGACGGACGTTGTTTCGTGTCGCGAGCGGGTCGCGAGCGCATGACGGGGTCGAAAAGGCGTCAGGGCGGCGGACGAACCTGACGAACAGTTGTGCCATCACCTTCCTTCGCTCCCTGCCCCAAAAATTCTTCCTGACACCTTTTACCGACCTTTTACCGGGCCCGCCGTTTCCGAAAGCGGCGGCAGGGGCGATCTGGTGAGTGGTTCGGGCCTACTGGCCGAGCCACTCTCGCCAGATTTCTCGGAGCTCCTGCTTGCGAAACGGCGTTCCGCATTCGGGGCAGTTGTGCTCTTCGGGCAGGCCGCACAGGGGATACGCGCAGTGGGCGCAAACCTCGTAGTCCGCGCTGCGGATTCTCCTTCGCAGCCTGCGTCTGACCAGGAAGAACAAGGCAGCACTGCCGAATCCGAGGAGCTGGGCGATAACGGTCACTCGACCAGGCCATCTGCCGGGCGTGTATTGCCCGAGGATCAAGACCAGGCCCGCGACGGCCAGGAGGGCGATGAAGATCCGACGCTGTCGCCATATCACTCGTGGCATGCGAGAGCCGAACATCGTTTTCCCGAGGTTTCCCACCGGCGGGTCGCCGTCCCGGGAGTTGCTGCGATCTCGGGCCGCACACTCGCCGTACCTCCAGACCGGGACAACGAAGTGTATGGCTGGGGGAGGGGCGGCGGAATCCGCGTCGGTATTATACACCAACGGGGGCGCGCTGCGACCCAGGCAGGCCGGCGGTCGGTGGGTCGGGCGAGGCTAGGGCAGGTGGTCGATCTTGGCGGCGAGGATGAAATCGCTCTCGGTGAGGCCGTCGATCTTGTGGGTCCAGATGTCGACGCGGACCTTGCCCCAGGTGAGGTGGATGTCGGGGTGGTGACCCTGCTGTTCGGCCAGGCCACCGATGCGGTTGACGCGCTCCAGGGCGGTGAGGAAATCGGGGAAGGTGTACTCCCTGGTGAGGTGATGGTTGTCGACCACCCGCCAGCCGTCGAGCTGGGTCAGGAGCGGTTCGATCTGCTCGGGGGTCAACGGGGGTACGCCGCCTCTGCAGGGCACACATTCTTTCGCGGACAGTCCGGCCACGGTTTTCTCCTTATGCTCGGTTGCAGGCCCGATTTTGGC
>Ga0307379_10003837_pt1 | contig 21646 bp, 24 predicted proteins | sample UN2MG_FD_202237 | JGI IMG/M metagenome (GOLD analysis project Ga0307379, IMG submission 202237) | Soil microbial communities from Risofladan, Vaasa, Finland - UN-2 | ecosystem: Environmental > Terrestrial > Soil > Coastal area > Acid sulfate soil | place: Finland: Risofladan, Vaasa | collected... | reverse complement strand
AATCCAGCCTATTTGAGGAAGCCTTCGTACTTCTTCTTGAAGCGGCTGAGGCGTCCGCCGCGGTCGATCAGGTGCTGCCCGCCGCCGGTCCAGGCCGGGTGGGTCTTGGGATCGATATCGAGCTTCAAGGTGTCACCCTCCGCCCCGTAGGTCGAATAGGTGATGAACTCGGTGCCGTCGGTCATCACCACCTTGATTTGGTGGTAATCCGGGTGAATGTCGTTCTTCATGGCCTTGGCCTTGCAAATCCATAGGTTTCGTTGAGCCGAGCCTATACTGGAACTTTCCGGGCCACACAAGACTGCGCCGGAAAGGCGCGGCATCAAAGCCTTTGCGCTACAAGCTCAGGCCCTTAAAGTCGCCCCCGATTAGAAGTCTAGCTGGGCATTTCTGTGCAACTCGTATCCCCGGACGCCGACGGCAAAGATCGGCTGAAATCGCCATTGGAGGATCACCAGAAGGAGAAGGCGGCGCGCGCTTCCTTGCGCCCGCTGATGCGGCTCAGGCCGTATCTCCTCCGCAACAAGGTGATGCTCGCTGCCGCCTTTCTGGCGCTGGTCGTGGCCGCCGCGGCCACGCTTGCCGTGCCGCTCGCCATGCGGCGCATGATCGACCTCGGCTTCTCCGGGATCGACCCCGACCTGATTGATACCTATTTCGCCACCCTGATCGGCGTCGGCGTCGTGCTCGCGCTGGCGAGCGCCGCCCGCTTCTATTGCGTGAATTGGCTTGGCGAGCGCGTGGTCGCCGATATCCGCAGCGACGTGTTCAAGCACCTCACGGGGCTCAGCCCCGCCTTCTACGAGGTGTCGCATTCTGGCGAGGTGATGTCGCGGCTCACGGCCGACACGACGCAGGTCAAAGCCGCTGCGAGCACTGCGATCTCGCAAGCCATCCGCAACACCCTGCTGCTGCTCGGCGCGGTGATCATGATGGTGGTGACGAGCACCAAGCTGTCGCTCGCCGTGCTGATCGCCATTCCGATTATTGTTCTGCCGCTGATGGCTTATGGACGTTCGGTGCGGGCCCGATCCCGCCACGCGCAAGACGCCCTGGCGCATGCCTCGGCCTTTGCGAGCGAGAGCCTCGGCCAGGTGAAGGTGTTGCAGGCCTTCACCCATGAAGCTGCGGCTACGAAACGGTTCAGCGAAGCCATGGACCGCTCTTTCGAGGCCGCCAATGCCCGCGCCAAGGCGCGCGCGGGCTTGACCGCGATCGCGATCTTCCTCGTCTTTGTCTCCGTCGTCGGTGTGTTGTGGTACGGGGCGCAAGACGTGCTGTCCGGCTCCATGACCGGCGGCACGCTCGGTCAGTTCGTGCTCTATGCCGTGTTCGCGGGTGCCGCCGTCGGCAGTCTCAGCGAGGTGTGGGGCGAGGTGGCGCAGGCCGCCGGGGCCGCGGAGCGGCTTGGCGAACTGCTCGAGGTGGAGTCCGAAATTGCCTCGCCGGCCAACCCCAAAGCCTTGCCCGAGCCGCCGCGCGGCGAGATCGCGTTTGCGGATGTCTCCTTCACCTATCCGCTCAGACCCGAGACCCGCTCGCTCGACGATGTGAGCTTCCACGTGAAGCCAGGGGAACGCGTGGCGCTGGTCGGGCCGTCGGGCGCCGGCAAGACCACGGTCTTCGCGCTGCTGTTACGCTTCTACGACGCGGCCTCGGGCCGTGTGGCGGTGGATGGCGTGGCCGTGAACGAGACCGACCTCAATGCGCTGCGCTCACGTTTCGCCGTGGTGCCGCAGGAGACGGCGCTATTCGCCGACACGATCGCCGCCAATATCGCCTACGGCGCCGACAGCGCGAGCCGGCGTGAGATCGAGGATGCCGCCACAGCCGCCTATGCCCATGACTTCATCATGGAGCTGCCCAAAGGCTACGACACGATGCTGGGCGAGGGCGGGGTGACGCTGTCGGCGGGGCAACGCCAGCGCATCGCCATCGCGCGCGCGGTGTTGCGCAACGCGCCGATCCTCTTGCTCGACGAGGCGACGAGCGCACTCGACGCCACCAGCGAGACGCTGGTGCAGAAGGCGCTCGACAAGGTGATGGAGAAGCGCACCACGCTCGTCATCGCGCATCGGCTTTCGACCGTCATCAACGCCGACCGCATCCTGGTGTTCGATCGCGGGCGATTGGTGGAAGAGGGGACGCATCAGACCCTGTCCCGCCAGGGCGGTGTCTATGCGCGGCTCGCCGAGCTGCAATTCGCCCCCGACGCCGCCGAGTAGATCGGCAAACCTCACCGTCCGGGTATGACGAGGGAGAGGCCGGCGTGCCCTAACGTTCGGTCAGTTTGAGTTCGATGCGGCGGTTGCGGGCCAGCGCTTCCGGGCTCGTGCCCGCGTCGATCGGCTGGAATTCGCCGAAGCCAGCGGCCACGAGGTGTTCCGGCGGAATGCCTTCTCTCAGGAGATAGCGCACCACGGAGATGGCGCGCGCGCTCGACAGCTCCCAGTTGGAGGGAAATTCGGGGGTCGCGATGGGATTAATGTCGGTGTGGCCGTCGACGCGCATCACCCAGCCAATGTCGGGCGGGATGTTCCCCTCGATCTCCCTGAGTGCCGCGGCGAGCTTGCTGAGCTCGGAATAAGCGCCAGGCTTCAACTCCGCCGAACCGGGATCGAACAGCACGTCCGAGGGAAACACGAAGCGGTCGCCGACGATCTTGAAGTCCTGGCGGCTGCCCAGCGCCTGACGCAATTTGCCAAAGAAATCAGAGCGGTATTGGGCAAGCTCCTTGACCTTCTTGGCGAGCGCCACGTTCAGCCGCTGGCCGAGATCGGCAATCTTGGCTTGGGCGTCCTTGTCCTTGGCCTCGGAGGCTTCGAGCGCCTCGTTGAGGGCTGCGAGCTGAAGCCTGAGGGCTGCGAGCTGCTGGTTGAGCAACTCGACCTTGGCCAGGGCGTCATTGGTGATGTTGCGCTGCTCGTCGAGCTTGGTGCCAAGCGCGCTGGCGCGATCCTCGGCGCCTTCGGTCTCGCCGCTCGCGGTGCCGAGAAGGCCGGTGAGGCGCTGGTTCTCGGCTTCCCTGTCACTCAGCGTGGCCTGCAGCGCGGCCAAATTGTCCTCGGCGCTATTCTTCTTGGACTGCTCCAGCGCCAGCAGCTCGGTCAGCTCCGAGAGCTGGCGGTTGAGGCGGGACAGCATGGTGTCCTTGCCGCTCGCGGCCTGAGTGATGATGTAGTTGGTGACCATGAACATGGCCATGAGGAAGATCACCACCAGCAGCAGCGTGGACAGCATGTCCACGAAGCCCGGCCAATAGTTCGGCGAATATTGAGTGCGTCGGCCGCGGGCGAGAGCCATGACTAGCTACCCTCGCGCGCCGGCGCGGGGGGCTTGCCGGAGATCTGGCGCAGCACGGTCGCGAGTTCATGCTGCTGCTGCGCCTGCTCGTCGGCCCATTCGCGCACGACCTTCTGCTCCGCGCGCATTTGGCGGATGAGCTTGTCGACGCCTTGCGCGAGGTCCTTCACCGCGTCGCCCGTGTTGTCGTTGAGGAGACGCAGCTCAACCTTCTCGTTGAGATCGGTCATGGAGCGCTGCATGTCCATAAGCGCAAAGCGCAGTTGCGGCTGCACGCTGTCGCCCGGGTCCGCCGATTGCAGCTCGGTGATGTTGGCGAGCCAGTCTTCCAGCTCGTTGTAAAAACGGCTCTGGGCGTGACCCGCTTGCAGATCGAGGAAGCCGAGAATCAAGGAGCCGGCGAGGCCGAACAGGGAGGACGAAAAGGCGATGCCCATGCCGGACAGCGGCCCGGCCAATCCTTCCTTCAATTGATCGAACAGCATCACGTTCTCGCCGCCGCCCGTATCCAGCGCGCTGATGGTGTTGCCGACGGAGCTCACGGTCTGGAGCAGGCCCCAGAAGGTTCCGAGTAGGCCGAGAAACACGAGCAGACCCACGAGATAGCGCGTGGTCTCCCGTTGCTCGTCGAGGCGCGAGGCAACGGAGTCCAGCAGCGTGCGCGTGGACCCGGTGGCAAGCGACAGATGCCCCGTGCGGTCGCGCAGCATGGTGGCCATCGGCAGCAGCAACACCGGCTGCTTCTCCACGGCGATGCCCGGATCGGAAATACGGAAATTGTTGACCCAGTTGATCTCGGGGAACAGCCGCAAGACCTGCCGGAAGGCGTAGACGCAGCCGATCAGAAGCACGCCGATGATGAGCGCATTCAGGCCGGGATTGGCCATGAAGCTCCGCCGGAGCTGCGCGGTCTGGCCATCGAGGATGATGGCGAGCAGAACGGCGAGAATGAGAAAGAGTGACATGCGCCAAAGAAAGACCTGCGGGCGCGTGAGCTTCGTCTTGTACTGCTTCGGTGCCATGTTCCGCCGTTGCTGAATGATGTGGTCTCGCGCCAGAGACTAACCGAATAGTTTGACGCGCAAAACGGCAACCTCAGGGCGGACAACTTCATAATTGCCCGCTGTACGTTTGCCGGACAGGGAGGAGCGCGCCGTCAGCGCGGGGCTCCGGGCCTAGTCCGCTGCCGCAGATTTCGGGGCCGGGCCGGCCGCGATTGGGCTTCCACCCGCAGCTTTCAGCAGTTTCAACAGCTTGGCGTGGATCGTCTCGTTGGCGGCGACGATCGTGCCAGTCTCCAGCATTTTGTCCTTGTCGGCGGTGTCGCTCACATAGGCGCCCGCCTCGCGCAGGATGACGATGCCTGCGGCAATGTCCCAGGGGCGCAGGCCGTGCTCCCAGAAGCCGTCGAGGCGTCCGGCCGCCGTCCAGGCGAGATCGAGCGCCGCTGAGCCGAGGCGCCGCACGCCGGCCGAGGCCGACATCACGGCGCGCAATTCTTTCAAGAACAGGTCGTGGCTCGGGCGCCCCGCATGGGGAATGCCGGTGCCGATGACGGCGGCGGCAAGCTCGGAGCGTGCGGCCACGCGCAAACGGCGGCGGTCATTGAAATAGGCGCCTTTGCCCTTTTCCGCGGTGAAAGTCTCGTTGGTGGCGGGATTATAGACGAGCCCGGCGACCAGCTCGCCCTCGCGCTCCAAAGCGATAGAGACGGAGAAGATAGGAATGCCATGGAGGAAGTTGGTGGTGCCGTCGAGCGGGTCGACGATCCAGCGATGGGTCGCATCGGCGCCTTCGACGACGCCACGCTCCTCCATCAGAAGTCCATAGCCGGGCCGTGCGCGGGTGAGCTCGGTGAAGATGATATCCTCGGCGCGGTGGTCGGCGGCGCTGACGAAGTTGGCCGGGCCTTTCAGCGAGACCTGAAGTTGCTCGACCTCGCCGAAATCGCGCGCGAGGCTGCGGCCCGCTTTGCGGGCGGCGGCGAGCATGACGTTCATCAACGCGGATGCGGGCATTGGTCTGTTCTCGCTGCCGGTGGAGCCGGCTACTCGGCGCGCTTGACGTAGGTGACTTCGTTGGTGTCGACCACAATGCGCTCACCGGCCTCGACGAACGGTGGCACCATGACGCGAACGCCGTTCTCAAGCATGGCGGGCTTGTAGGAAGAGGCCGCGGTCTGTCCCTTCACCACGGGGTCGGCCTCGACCACGGCGAGGGTAACCTGATCAGGGAGCGCCACGCCGATCGACCTGCCTTCATGACTCTCGACCGAGACCGTCATGCCGTCCTGCAGGAACGCGGCGCGGTCTTCCAGCAGGTCGCGCGGGATCTGGACTTGGTCGTAGGTGTCCACGTCCATGAAGGTGAGCATGTCGCCTTCGGCAAAAAGGAACTGATAGTCCTTCTGCTCGAGCCGTACGCGCTCCACCGTCTCCGAAGCACGGAAGCGCTCGTTGAGCTTGGTGCCGTCGATGAGATTCTTCAGCTCGACCTGCGCGTAGGCCGGCCCCTTGCCGGGCTTCACCGCTTGGGTCTTGACCGCGACCCACAGCCCAGCCTTGTGCTCGATCACGTTGCCGGGCCGGATCTCGTTGCCGTTGATCTTCATGGAATCCCTTTGAGATGCGAGGGGAGGTGGCGCCTTTAAGACGTGGGGCCCCTCTGCTGTCAAGGGCAGGGGCCGGCGGGCGGCCCCGCATCTCTCGTGGAGACGGCTATTCGGTCAGGCGTCCCGACTCCCAGGCGTCCACCGCGCGCTCCGCCTCGATACGCTGCTCGTCGGTGAGCTTGGAGAGCATGATGTCGAGGGTAAAGTCGCTGACGCCCGCTTCGCGCGCCAGGAGATGCCACTTGGCGGCCTGGACCAGATCGACGTCGTACACGAGGCCGTTGGCGTAGAGCCGGGCCAAGCGGTTCTGGGCCACGGGATTGCCTTGCTCCGCCGCGAGCCGGAACATCTGGGCGGCGCGCTTCTCATCCTTGTCGACACCGTGGCCTTTGAACAGCATCACCGCGTACTCGACCTGCGCCGCGGCCAGCCCGGCGTCCGCCGCCTTACCAGTCCACTCGGCGGCTTTGACCTTGTCGATGGGGACGCCACGGCCGAACTGATAGAAGGCGCCGAGGTCGTATTGCGCCTGGGGGTTGCCGCTTTCGGCCGCTTTCTTCATCCACTCCGCAGCCTTAATCTCGTCCGCGAGGCGGCCGCTGCCATGCAAATAAAGAAGCGCGAGGTTGTATTGCGCTGCGGCATTGCCGGCGTTGGCCGCGTGCTCGAACAGGTCACCGGCGATTTCGGGGTCCTTTCGCACGCCGCGGCCCTCGGCAACCAAGCGGCCTAAGGAGAACTGGGCATTGGGGTCGCCAAGGTCCGCGCCCTTGGCATAGGCATCCGCCGCCTTTGCATAATCCTGGGCGACGCCGAGGCCTTCGGCGTAGATTTCCCCCATCAGCGTGTAGGCCTCTTTGGAGCCGGCTTCGGCCTCCTTCTCCGCAAGCTCCAATGCGGTCAAGTACTTACCTTCCGCGTAAGCGATATAGGACTCGCTCTCCTTGGCGCTTGCCGGCGTGCCGGCCGACGCCGCGCAGGCCGCAATGATCGCTCCAGCCAGAATTCTTCTCACGCGGGGCTCCTGACGCGACCGATGGCGCTATCGATCTCGGCAATAATGGTGGCGGCGTTCTCGTCCTGCCAAATCAGGCGCGATGGCGCCACGAAGTCGGCGCCGAGCCCGGCTAGCCGCTCTGCCTGGGCTGGGTTGTCGATGTTCCAAGCGACGCAGGGCACGACGAAAATCTCCGACCACCAGGCGATGAGGTCCGCGCACTGATCGATGCCATCGATACTGGGTGCCTCGATATGAGGTGTCTCCGGGCCGAAGGCGACGTAGTCCGTGCCCGCCTCTGCGAGCTGCATGGCCTCGTGCCGGTCTAGCCCGCAACCCACGCCAATATTTGCGCTTTCGCCGAGGAGACGGCGCGCCTGGGCGTAGAGGTCACGATTGGCGGCGATATGGAGGCCATCGGCCCCGAGGCGCTCGGCTTGTTCGATGTGGTTCTCAATAAGGCAGGCGACCCCCGATCCTTGAACAAGATCAATTAGGCGGTCGGCCGGAACTTCTTCCATTGCTTCGCCGTTATCGCAAAGCAAAACGCAGGCCACGGACGTTCTCGCCAAGGCCTGGGCCAGTTGCGATTCAAGCTTCGCTGTCAGCGGTGCCGGGACTTGCAAATAGAGACGGCACCTGGGTTTGTCGGCTGCCACAATCAGGGGTGTTCCACGGCGTATTCGCGTTGACCAGAGTTTCACAGGGCTCAGTCTCAAATCACACGCCTTGCGCCACTGTCAAATCTTGCGGGATAGCTAAGAAGAGGGGTTGCCCGCCGGTCGTTGAAGATCGAACATAGCGTCACCACATTCTCGCCAGGCTGCTGGTTCAAACGGCAATTAGGCGAGCAATGGGTTGGCGGCGCCTAGTGGGGAGGGGCGAGCGCAATGAAGGAACCAGATGCACTGCAGCGGCTGGATGCAGCGCTTGGTAAACTTGAAAGACATTTGAAGCAGGCCTTCGCACATGGCGATGGCGATGCGTCCGTGGCGGTCCTCAAGGAAGAACTTCGGTTTCTTACCGAGGAGCGCGACCAGCTCCTTGACGATCTCGAAGCAGAACGTAGCCGGGTTAGGCGTCTCAAGGCCGCCAATGACGACGTCTCTGGGCGACTCAAGGTTGTGATGGGGACACTGAAGCATATTATGCCGGCAATGCCGGGATAAGTTTGCCGAGCTGGGGGCTTTCATGGGGCAGGTCAGCGTTACGCTGAACGGGCGTAGCTACCGTCTGGAGTGCAGCGAGGGCGAGGAGGCTCATCTCGTCGAGCTTGCCGAGTATCTCGGCTCGCATGTCGATGAGATGCGCCGGAAGTTCGGCCAAGTCGGCGATGACCGTTTGATCCTCATGGCGTCTCTGGTCGTCGCGGACGAGCTGTGGGAACTGCGGAGCGAGGTCGACAATTTGAAGATGGCGCTGGCGGAAGCCCGCCGCGATAAGTCGGCCTCGGACGAAACGGCCAAGGCAGTGCAGGCCGATCTGTCCGCCCGCATCGCCGAGGCGGCCGAGCGCCTGGAATTAATTAATGGGCAGTTCCTACAAGGCGGGCAGGCAAACCATGCGGCCAACAGACGCTAGTCGTTTCGGCAAGTTTCTTTCGCTATAGTCTGTGTTGGCGGGCTGCGAGGTGCGTTAGGAGCATTATTCCAGGGCCCTATAAGATTCTAAGGGAGCTGACCCTGGCGGGGACTGTGGTCTTCGTCACTCGGCGCCCACCTACTTATGTAGGGATTCCCGGAATCTTACCTCCGACGGCCATCGCGGCTCTGCCATCTCTCCGCTGACACTGCCTCCCGTTAAGCTGGCGGCCCCCGCCGCCATTCTGTATTGACCCCCGAATGATCCACTCGCGACAGTTTCCCGGCACGCCATGCGCATTCTATTTCTAGGCGACGTGGTTGGCCGGTCCGGGCGCGTTGCCGTGCTCGAGACCTTGCCGAAACTGCGCGAGCGCTACGCGGCCGACTTCGTCGTGGTGAATGGCGAGAACTCCGCCGGCGGGTTTGGCATTTCCGAGGCGATCTTCAACGAATTGATCGATGCTGGCGCCGACGTTGTGACGACGGGCAATCACGTTTGGGATCAGCGCGAAGCGCTCATCTTCATCGAACGGCACGATCGTTTGCTACGACCTATCAATTTTCCCCAAGGGACGCCGGGCCGGGGCGCCGGGCTCTTCAAGGCGGCAAACGGCATGGACGTGCTGGTGATCAACGCGCAAGGCCGCGTGTTCATGGGAGATCTCGACGATCCCTTCCGGGCGGTCGAACAAGAGATCGAAGCGTGCGGGCTGAAATCGGGCGCCGACGCGATCTTCATCGACTTTCACGCCGAGGCGACGTCGGAGAAGGAGGCCATCGCGCATTTCGTCGATGGGCGCGCCACCGCTGTGGTCGGCACGCATACCCATGTGCCGACGGCGGACGAGCAAATCCTGAACGGCGGCACCGCTTACATCAGCGACGCCGGGATGTGCGGCGATTTCGATTCGATCCTCGGCATGGACAAGGAGGAGCCGATCAGCCGCTTCCTCACCAAGATCTCCTCGCAACGCTTTGCCCCGTCCAAGGGCGAGGCCACGGTCTGCGGCGTCGGCATCGAGGTCGACGACGCGACCGGCTTGGCCCGCGCCATTGCGCCGGTCAGGCTCGGCGGCAGGCTCTCGCAAACCGAGCCGGCCTTCTGGTTGGCTGAGACTTAGGCCGAGCGGGCGGCAGGAGGCGCGCCGTCGATGGACGCGCGGCCGTGGGCCCAAAGGCGCTGCAAGCAGGCGATGGCGTCATCCAGGTGGGTGAGCGCCTGATCGGCATCGAGGGTCTCGTCGTAAAGCGCCACTCGGGCCCGAGCCACATGGTCGGCGGCCTCGGAGCAGAGCTGCGGCAGGCTGGGTGTTTCCTCATGCGCCGCACTGGCGACAGGCTTCCGTTTCGGCGTCATGGCGATCCCCCTTACCCCGTTACGCGCGGGGCCCTTTCGTAGGCCCCAAGCCTTTAGTTGTCAGGCTATTAGGGTTAAAGCTTCGCTAAATGCGGCCACCGGGCCGTGCTGGATCGCGCGGCAGCCTGGCCTTGACCCCGACGGCCGCTAAAGACTAGGGAACAGGCCATGGCAGGCCATTCGAAATTCAAGAACATCCAGTTCCGCAAGGGCGCGCAGGACAAGAAGCGCGCCAAGCTCTTCTCCAAGCTCGGCCGCGAGATCACCACGGCGGCGAAGATGGGGTTGCCTGACCCCACCATGAATGCGCGGCTGCGGACGGCCATTGTGGCGGCCCGCGCCCAAAACATGCCCAACGATAATATCGACCGCGCCATCAAGAAGAGCCAGGAAGCGGACAGCGCCAATTACGACGAGGTCCGCTATGAGGGCTTTGCCATCGGCGGCGTCGGCGTCATCGTCGAGGCGCTAACCGATAACCGCAACCGCACGGCCAGCGAAGTGCGCTCGACCTTCTCCAAGTTCGGCGGCAATCTGGGCGAGACCGGCTCCGTGTCGTTCAATTTCGACCGGCTCGGCGCCATCGAGTTCGATGCCGATAAGGCGACCGCCGACCAGATGCTGGAAGCGGCCATCGAGGCCGGCGGCGACGATGTCGATTCGGGCGAGGACGGCCACACTGTCTACTGCAATCCGGAGGAGCTGCATGAGGTGGCCAAGGCGCTCGAGGAGCGTTTTGGCGAGCCGCGCGCCATCCAGATTCTGTGGCGGTCGAAGATCGATGTCCCGGTCGACGAGGAGGCCGGCGAGAAATTGCTGCGCATGATCGACGCGCTGGAAGAATCCGACGACGTGCAACAGGTCTACGCCAATTTCGATATGGCCGAGGACGTGTTCCAGAAGCTGACGGCGGCTTGAGCCTGAAGGGCCTTTCCATGGATGCGCCGCGACCGACAGAATACAAGCATTTGCGTGAGCAGTCCGCGCTGCCGGGCAAAGGCGGGCTGTCGCGTATCGGGCGGGCCTTCCGGAACACGCTTGGCGGCTTTGGCGAAGGCCTCGCCACCGAAGCGGCCATCAAGCAAGAGGCGGCGATCACGCTCATCGCGCTGCCGGTCTCCTACTTCGTCGCCACCGATGTGTGGACATGGGTTGCGCTCATGGGCAGCTTGCTGTTGCTGCTCGCGGTCGAGTTTCTGAACACGGCCATCGAACGGCTGTGCAACCACGTGCATCCCGAGAAGCACGAGGCCATCAAGGTCACCAAGGACCTCGCCTCGGCGGGCGTGTTCTGCGTCATCGCGCTGGCCGCGTTGATTTGGATCGCGGCGGTGATCGACCGCTTTTGGGTGTGACACGCACCGTCCATCGCTGGCCGCTGCGCGACAGCGAGCAGATCATCGCGGGCAATGCCGATTTGCTCGGCAAGACGCATCTCCTCGTGGCGATGACGCGCATGCGCAACGAAGCGCTGATCCTGCCCGACACGCTCGACTATCTCGATGCTCACGTGGACGCGATCGTCGCCTATGACGATGCGAGCACCGACGAGACGGTCGAAATCCTGCGCAGCCATCCCAAAGTCGCGCTGATCGTCGCCAATCGATCCTGGGAGCAGGACATCGACGCCCGCAAGCGCGCCGAGGGACGCCATCGCGGGCTGCTTCTCGACATGGCGCGCGCGGACCTGCCCCATGAGTGGATGCTGTGCTTCGATCCGGACGAGCGGGTGACCGGCGACGTGCGCGGGTTCGTGGCGGGCCTCGGCGAAGAGGAGTGCGATGCGGTGCGCGTGCCCCTGTTCGATGCCTATCTGACGCCGGAGGATCAGGCGCCTTACACGCCCGACCAAGAGCTGATGCACTTCCGCAAGTTCTACGGGCCCGAGCAACGCGACATTCTCATGCTGTGGCGCAACCGCGCCGAGATCGGCTTTGCCGAAGGCGACGGACGCACGCCGCGCGGCATGGGCCAGGTCAAGACGGATCTCTATTGCCAGCACTACGGCAAGTCGTTGTCGGTCGCCCATTGGGAGGAGACGTGCGACTACTACATCCGCCATTTCCCCTATGAGACCTATGGCGCGAAATGGGAGGCAAGAAGGGGCAAGGCGATCCATGCGGAGTCGGATTTCGGCAACCCGCTCCATGAATGGGGTGAGACATTGTTCGCCCATGCCGTGCCGATGCCGGCGGGTAAATAAGGTCCAAACGCCCTGGACGCCTGAGCCAGGTCAGCCTGGCACCGAGGTTGCCGGGCTTTCTCTAAAAACTGCCTCAATCCTCCCCTATGAGCGAGGAGACATCGGATCCAGGGGGGATCAAGAATGCTGCGCAAGAGGATTGTTCGTACGCTGCTCGGCGTGCTTGGGGCGATCGGCGTTTATGCCCTCTACATTGTCGCTACCAACAATTTCCATACGGTCGTTCCTGGTGAGTTTTACCGCTCGGCGCAGCCCTCGGGTGCGCAGGTCGCAAAGTATCACGAGCGGTATGGGATCAAGACCATCCTCAACCTGCGGGGCCCGCATCCGGAGCTTGAATGGTACCGTGAGGAAAAGGCGGCCGCTGACGCCAACGGCATTCGGCTGATCGACTATCCATTGTCGTCGAAGCGCGACGTTTCGGGCACGAAGCTGGACGAGCTGCTCGACGTCCTGTCGACGGCCGAGCGCCCCATTCTCGTTCATTGCCTCAGCGGTGCCGACCGGTCGGGGATCGTCTCGGCATTCTATGTCGCGGGGGTCGCGGGCGGTTCGGAGTTCTATGCGGAGCTTCAGTTGACACCGCTCTTCGGACATATGCCGTTCGGCTTCCTTGAGGCCTGGGCGATGGACCGCTCCTTCGAGGCTGCCGAAGCGCGTCTCGGTTTCCCGGATTCTTGATCGGCGGCCCGCGTGATGCCCGCCTTTGAGGCAGACACGAAAAAGGCGGGAGCCCATGGGTTCCCGCCTTCCTGCGCTTTTTAACCGCGGAGAGTTGCGGCTAACTGGGGAGGCGCATTACTCGTCCAAATCGTCGTCGCTATCGTTGCTATCGTCGCCCGGCGTGGCCTGCGGCAGGCCGCCATGCGGACCTTTGCTGTGCGGGCCCTTACCGTATTGGCCCTTGCCGTGATGGCCGCCCTTCCAGCCGTGATGCTTGGCCATGCGGGACCGAAGGCGTGCTTCGATCTCCGTGACCTTTTCCAGCTGCTCGGCCGTGAGCGTGGTGCGGAGCGTGGCGATTGATTGCTTCAGCTCTTCGGCGCTCTTGGCGCGGTCGATCGCTTTATCGGCGAAGCGTTCGGCAAGCGAGAAGGGCTCGGCATTGTCACCCGAAGCCATCATGCCGGGACCGCCGCGCATGGGCCGCTTCATGGTGGCTTGCAGCGCGTCGGTGAAGTCGCGCCAAGCATCGATCTGGTTGGCGCGAATGCCGATCTCGGTCTCCATGATGCTCAGCTTCTTGGCGAGAAAGTCCGGCCCCTTCGGTCCGTGCCGGCCATATTTGCCATGCTTGCCACCGCCGCGGTGGCACATCGGCTTGCCGTGCTTGCCTTCACCGGCCCAGGCGCTAAGGCCCGACATGCCGCCGGGACCGGCAGCCAGTGTCACCGCCGTGAGGCCCGCGATACTGAGCGCGGCGACGACGGCGATCGAGGCCATCTTTTTTGAGAACTTCATTTGCAGCATCCTCGTTGTTGATGTCTGACCTTACCTAGGGTCCGATCGTTGCCCCTCTTGGTCTGCGCGTATCGGAACGTTGCTGGCCGGAGGCGTTTTGTGTCGAAACATTGCTGGACCGGAGCCTGACGCCTTCCGTTACAAGAATCCTCTCGTTGTGATCATTGGGCGAGGCTAGAAGGAGGCAACTTTGATGACTTCCACCACGCCACGCATACTCGTCGTCGATGACGACCCGGAAATCCGCAAGCTTCTCGCGCGCTATATCGAGAGCCAGGGCTTCCGCGTGCTTCTCGCCGAGAGCTGCCGGGAGCTGCGCGATCAGCTAGCGACCCATCACGTCGATCTGATCGTGCTCGATGTGATGCTGCCGGACGGCTCGGGCCTCGATGCGTGCCGGGATTTGCGGGCGCAGCGTTCCAGCGTCCCGATTATCTTGCTGACGGCGCTGAAAGAGGATGTGGACCGCATCATCGGGCTCGAGATTGGCGCCGACGACTATCTCGGCAAGCCGTTCAATCCGCGCGAGCTCATCGCGCGGGTCCGCGCCGTGTTGCGGCGCCGGGCGGACATGCTGCCCGAGCCGAGTGAGGTCAAGGTCTATCACTTCGAGGGTTTCACCGCGGACCCGCAAATGCGCCGGGTAACGAATGCGAAAGGCGAAGACGTGGATCTGACGGGCGCGGAGTTCGATTTGCTCAAGACGTTTCTAGACCGGCCGGGCCGCGTGTTATCGCGCGATCATTTGCTCGATCTTACGCGAGGTCGCGAAGGCGACGGCTTCGACCGCTCCATCGACGTTTTGGTCAGCCGACTGCGTCGCAAGCTCGGCGGCGGTGACAACGATCCACAATTGCTCAAGACAGTGCGCAACGGCGGCTATCAGCTCGCCGTCAAGGTTGACGTCGAGGATGGACAAGCGTGAACACGCTCCGCATTAAATTTGCTGCCTTGCTCGTGATCGCGATCGTTTCGGTCGTGGGCCTGCTGACCGTGGTGCTGTTCTATTTGCTCGGACCTCCTCAGCGCGCGGAGCGTGCGCTGGACGGGGTCGCGCAGCAGGTGGAAATGGCTCTCCAGCTCACGCGCTACGGCCTGGATGGTGTCACGATCGAGGATAAGCCTGCGCCCGGGCGCTTGTACGAGCGAACGACAACGCGGTTGCGCGAGGTTTTGAAGGAACGGGGGCTCGATCTTCCCGTTACGGTGTCGCGCGCGCGGCGTCATGCGCCTCTGATTGTTTCGATTCCCCTCGACGACAAAGGCTGGCTATGGATGCCGACCTCGGGCATGCCGCCGCAAGGCGCGCCGTGGAAGGCCCTATTCAGATGGCTGTCCTTTATCGCGCTGGGTGCGACGGTGATCGGCGTGTTCGTGGCCAATCGCATGGTGCGTCCGCTGGTGTTCCTGGAGAACGCGGTAGCTTCGGTCGGGCCCGACGGGGTGATGCCGGAGCTGCCCGAGCGCGGACCGGCGGAAGTGCGCGCCACCGCCAAGGCACTCAACTCGCTGTCGGCCCGGCTCAAGCGTTCCATGGAAAGCCGCATGCGCCTGGTGGCGGCGGCCGGCCACGATATGCGCACGCCGATCACGCGTATGCGCCTCAGGGCCGAATTCGTCCAGGACGAGGAGGAGCGCACAAAATGGCTCAACGATCTCGAGGAGCTGGAGCGCATCGCCGATAGCGCGATCATGCTGGTGCGCGAAGAGACGGGCGCGGCCGCGCCCGAGCTCCTACGGCTCGATGAACTCGTCGGTGAGATGTGCGCCGAGTTCAAGGATCAGAGCCTCGATGTGGCTTGCGAGGATTTGCGTCCCGTCACCGTGCGCGTGAGCCGTTTCAAGCTCAATCGCGCGCTTCGGAACCTGATTATCAACGCCGCAACGCATGGTATTCGAGCGCGGGTGAGCGTGACCGGCGACGGCAAGACCGCGCGGATCATCATTGAGGATGATGGACCCGGTATTCCGGAAGCGCTGATCCACCAAGTTTTCGAGCCGTTCTTCCGCGCCGATCCGGCACGCCGCCAAGATATTCCCGGCGCAGGTCTGGGCATGACCATCGCCAATGAGATCGTCCAGCGCGCCGGCGGAAACATCGCCATCGCCAACAAGGATGGCGGAGGCTTGAGGCAAATCGTCGAGCTGCCGAAGGCGCGGGACGACGCGCCGTCCAGATAGGTCGGTCTGTGGTGAGCGGAACGCACTATTGTGATGCATTGATCTGCCTCAGACCTAGGTCCCCGCGCGTCTAGGCGTGCTTGGCGAGTGGCGGGGTGTCGTTGGTCTCGGAGCCTTGCGCCGTGCCGAGGTCGGCATGGGGCTCCGCGTGCAGTCGGGGCCAGCGGGCCAAGCCGCTGTGCGCCGCGCCGCGCATGATTTCCATTACGCGTTCCCCGGGCATGGGGCGGCCGAACAAATAGCCCTGCGCGCTTTCGCAACCAAGTTCCCTAAGCCGTTTGCGCTGATCCTCCTGTTCGACGCCTTCGGCGGTAACGTCCAGACAGAAGCTCTCGGCGAGATAGACGATCGACCGCGCCACGACCTCGTCCTCCTTGTCGGTACAAAGATTGCGCACGAAGCTGCGGTCGATCTTTAGCCGGGTAAGGGGAAAGAGCTTCAAGAGGCTGAGCGAGGCGAATCCGGTGCCATAGTCGTCGAAAGCGACGCCCACGCCGAGGTCATGGAGCTGATGCAGCGGACGAACCATGGCCTCGCCCTCCTGGAGAAAGATGTTCTCGGTGACCTCAATCTCCAACGCGTCAGGCGGGAGGCCGTTCTCGTCGAGGGCCTTCATCACCGTCTCCGCGAGGCCGTCCCCGCGAAGCTGGATGGCGAAAAGATTGACGTTCAGGCGGAAGTTTCGGTTGCCAAGCTCGCGGACGCGCCGGGCCATGGCCGCCGCTTCGTAAATTTCCCAATCGCCGACCGATTGCGCCAGCCGGCCGCGTTCCAGGACATCTAGAAAGGCGCTGGGCCCGATAAGACCGTGCTGCGGGTGACGCCAGCGCAGAAGCGCTTCGGCGCCGGTGACGCAGTAGTCGGCCAGGCGGACGAGCGGCTGGTAGTGCAGTTCGAGCTGGCCTTGGCGCGGTATAGCGCAAAGTCCGCGTTGGCGAGTAAATCCTCGGCAGACTCACCGTGGCTGGGGCTCATGGCGATGCCGATGCTCAGGCCGAGATAGGCTTCCTGCTCCTCCCAGGCAAACGGTGTGTGGAAGCTCTCAATCAGCTCCTCGCAAATCCCCGTGGCCTTGAGGGGATCGGAGAGGCCGGGCAGGAGGGCCGCGAACTCGTCGCCGCCGAGACGGCCGACCAAGCCGCGCTCGCGGATGCACGCTCTGAGCCGGTCGCCGGCGGCTTTCAGGATCATGTCGCGGGACGCATGTCCCAGCGTGTCGTTGACCTCTTTGAAGCCATCCAGATCCAACATGAGTACAGTCACCGTGGCGCCCGACTCGGTGGCTTCATCGAGTTTGTTGCGTATGGTGATGCGGTTCGGCAGCGTGGTCAGCGGATCGTAATGGGCGAGGCGGTGAAGGCGCTCCTCGGTCTTGCGGCGATCACTGATGTCACGCGTGATCTTGGCGAAGCCCAGCAATTGCCCTTCAGCGTCGCGGATCGTGTCGACGACGGCGTGGGCCCAGAAGCGCCTGCCGTCCTTGCGGACACGCCAGCCTTCTGACTCGTGGCGTCCGTCCCGTTCGGCCGTACTCAGGATGTGCTCCGGCAGGCCCTCGATCCGGTCTTTCTCGGTGAAGAACCGGCGGAAATGCTGTCCGACGATCTCTTGCGGCCTGTAGCCCTTGAAGCGCTGCGCGCCAAGATTCCAGTTCGACACGATCCCATCGGGATCGAGCATGTAGATGGCGTAGTCGGTGATGTTCTCGACGAGGAGCCGATAGGGGTCCTCGATCGTCTGGGGCTTGGTCCCCGGCCTTGCCTCCCCACCGCCCATTTTGCTCGCGCTCATGCAGCCGGGTTTAGCGCGGGCAGCCTTACGGCTTAGTTTAGGCCTGCTAAGCTATTGAAAAAATTTATTTTGTCCGTAGAGGCGTCCTCTAGGCGGTAGACGGCTGGCGCTTGCCAGGGGCCCGCGCCGGAGCCGCCGCGCTCCCATCCTTGATGTGAAGGTCGCGCTGCGGAAACGGGATGCTGATCCCGGCGTCTCTGAGCGCGGCGAGAATGGCGAAGCGCAGCTCGCTGCTGGACTTGATGCGCTCGCGGACGTCGCCCAAGAACACGCGCAACTCGAAATCGAGGGATGAATCGCCGAAGCCAGAGAAATGCACGATCGGCGGCGGCGACTTCAACACGCCACGATATTTCTCGGCTACGCCGAGTAGCGTCGAGCGCAAGAGCTCGATGTCGGTGCCGTAGTCGACGCCGATGGGGATATCGAGGCGGCAACTCTTGTCGAGATGCATCCAGTTGGTGACGGGGTCGGTGATCAGCGTGGCGTTCGGAATGATCACAGACTGGCGATGAATGGTCTCGATTTCGGTCGAGCGCACGCTGATCTTCTTGACCGTACCCTCCTGGTCGCCGACCTGAATGTAGTCGCCGATCTTGATGGGACGTTCGGCCAGAAGAATGAGTCCCGAGACGAAGTTGTTGAAGATGCTTTGCAGGCCAAAGCCGATACCGACGGACAGTGCGCCGGCGATGATCGCGAGGTTAGAGAAGTCGACGCCGAGATAGGAGATGCCGGCGAGCGCGGCCAACGTAAAGCCGAGATAGCCGATTCCGACGCGCATCGACTCATGGAGGCCTGAGTCGCTGCGCCGGCCGGCGAAGACGCGTCCGGTGAACCAGCGCTGCACGAAGCGCGTCAGCAAGAGGCCAACAGCGAAGACGCTGAGCGCGATCAACACAGACTGAAGCGAGATTCGAAAATTGCCGAACTCGAAGCCGAAGAACGCCGCCTGGATCCAACCCTTCACCTCGACCCAGTCGAAGCGCCACAGAAGCAGGAGAATAGTGACGCCCACGGCGATGATGGTGATGTCGAGGAGCAGGCTGACGATAATGCGGATCGTCAGCAGCGACGGCGCGCCGCCCATGTCCTCGTCTTGTTCGAGGCCGTCATCGATAGGCGCGCCCGAGATCACGCTGACGCTGGAGATGTCCTCTGCCATGAGATGCAGCAGATACATGATCCACAACACGCCGGCCGTGGACACGATATGGGTGCCGATGAAGCGCGCGAGCGACTCGTAGCCGAGCAGCATGGCAAGCAGGATGATCGCCACCTGCAACGCCACGAACCAGAACAGCCAGCCGCGCCAGCCGCCAAAGGTGGCTTTACGCGTGATGGGCCCCGACTGAATTGCGAAGAGGAGCACGGCCAGGAGCGTGCCGTAGAGAGCAGCGAAGATCGCCGAGCGCAGCACCGAGACCTGGTAGGGCATGAACACCACAAGGTCCGTCAGGACGGAGAGCTGATCGACGAGCCAGACGAAAATCAGCGCCCAGAGCAGCCCCGCGAGGCGCCACGCCACGGGCTCGCTCGCCGGGATGATCTTGTAGACCTCATCGTGGGGGACGAGAGACTGGCGGACTAGGCTCGCGAGGAGGGCCGCCCAACCGAGCGATAACAGGGCCTTGAGAAGAAACCCGTTGAGGGTGGGATCTGCGAGATTGGCGGAGGCGCCGATGACGTAGAACACGGCGAGCCCTGTCCAAACGGGCATGCACCGCCACACGGACTTCTTGAAAGCAGCCGTGCCGCATTTCTGGAGGCTCGGCGCCTCGTCCTTCTTGGCGTCGCGTTTCGCGTCGTTGCGTTTTCTTAGCCCGCCGATGAACCGTCCCACGACCGCGGCGGCGGCAATGGGAACGAGGAATAGAAGGATGAAAAAGACGGTGCCAATGTCCCAGGCGCGTTCGAACCAGTCGCTGGCTGCCGTGCGCACCTGCTGGCTCCGGAGGCTGACCAGTTCCAAGCCCTCCGGGATGACTTTGGAATAAAAGTTTGGCACTGGCCGGAACAACGACTCGGTGAATCGGTCGCGGCGCTCATCGTTGGCGGCGTCGATCAGCTGGCCGGCCCGCACGAAGAGGATGTCGGCTCGTTTCAGCTTGCCGTCGAAGGCGGCAACCTCGGCCTCCAGCCGTTTGCGTTGCGCGGCGATCTCGGCGCTTTCCTTGGGCGCGCCGTTCTCTGGCGTGGCCCCTAGCTTGGCCAGCCGCTCGCGGGCGTCCTGCAGCTTGGGCTTGAGCGCCGCCCGCTGCTCCACGATCTCATCGCGCAGGGCTTCGAGCTGCTCAGGGATGGCCCTGAGCTCTTCGTCCGAGGTCGCTTCTTCGGCGATTGACAGCTCCTGCGCCTCGAGCTGCTCGGACCACCGATCGAGCGCCTCGCTGAACGCGGCAACGGCCCTGTCGCCATTGGTCTCTGCTTCAGGGGTCTCTGCTTCAGGGGACTTGGCTTCGGGGGACTCTGTTTTGGGGGACTCGGCTTCGGGCTCGAGGGTTTCCGTGCTGGGCGCAGCTTCGCCGGCCGGCGTGGAGGTGTCTTGGGCCTGCACGGCCGGCGCCGAGGCCAGCGCGAGCACAAAAACAAGCACAAGGCTCGCCGCCACGAGAACCAGGAGATGTCGGCAATTCGGCATATTCGGTATCTTCTTCCAGACCGGTTGAGGCCCTGGAACTCCTCTTCGCTGCCAACGGCTTACCCGCTGGCGCGAGACATTGGGCACGACAATGAGGACGATTGACGGCAGACCAAGCCTTTAGGGGTTCGGCATGGGTGCTCTGTCTCATACCAACGGACGGCCGCACAAACGCCCGCGGTCATTATGGTATCCCGCCGCTGTTCTGAGCGCTTTTGCGCGTGCTGGCATCCTGCTCAAGCCGCGCCCTGTGCTACGATTCGCTATGAGGGGCGCGATTCGCATTGTGGGCATCGATCCGGGTTTGCGCCGGACCGGCTGGGGCGTCATCGACACCGACGGCGTCCGGCTGAGCTATATCGCCTGCGGTTCGGTCAGTTCCGATTCAGGCGGCAGCCTCGGGGTACGCCTGCGCCAATTGTTCGACGGGCTCTCCGAAGTCTTGGCGCAGCTCGCGCCGGTCGAGGCGGCCGTCGAGCAGACCTTCGTCAATCGGGACGCCGCCGCCACGTTGAAGCTCGGCCAAGCCCGGGGCATCGCCATGCTGGTGCCGGCGCTCGCGGGCCTCACGATCGCCGAATATGCGCCGAACGCGGTGAAGAAGACCGTGGTCGGCGCTGGTCACGGCGACAAGGATCAGATCCGGGCCATGGTGAAGTGCCTGTTGCCGCGCGCCACACCAGACAGCGCGGATGCCGCGGACGCGCTTGCCATTGCAATCACGCACGCGCATTCACGCGCCTGGACAAAGTTCGCAAAATCGATCGCGACGGCCGAGAGGGCCGCGTCATGATCGGGAAGCTCACGGGCACGGTCGATTCCGTTTCGCTCACCACGGCGATCGTCGACGTGGGTGGTGTCGGCTACGAGGTGACGCTTGGCGTGCGCCAGCTCTCCGCGCTGCCACCGGTGGGCGAGACGGTGACGCTGTCCATCGACACGCACTTCAGGGAAGACGGCGTGCGGCTCTACGGTTTCGCCAGCGAGCATGAGCGTGCGTGGTTCCGCGCGCTGCAAACCGTGCAGGGCGTGGGCGCCAAGGTGGCGCTCGCGGTGCTCGGCACGCTGAGCGCCACCGACCTCGCCAACGCCGTGGCGCTTCAGGACAAGGGACATGTCGGGCGTGCCCAAGGGGTCGGCCCGAAAGTCGCCGCGCGCATCGTGGCCGAGCTCAAGGATAAGATGCCCGCGCTGGCGCCGGCCATCTCCGTTCCCGGCGCAAGTCCGCCGATCGCCGTTTTGCCCGAGGGACTTGCCGCGCGCGATGCGGTTTCGGCGCTCACCAATCTCGGCTATGCCCATGGCGAGGCGGCCGCGGCGGTCAGCACCGCGATTGCGGTGGCGGGACGCGAGGCGCGGGCCGAGGAGTTGATCCGCCTCGGACTTAAGGAGTTGGCGCAATGATATTCTTTCATTCGGATATCAGGCCGTGCACTGGGTTTTACCTCTCCCCTTGGGGGAGAGGTCGATCGCGTAGCGATCGGGTGAGGGGGGATCGATCAATATGTTTCCGAGGCG
>Ga0307379_10003835_pt1 | contig 21653 bp, 13 predicted proteins | sample UN2MG_FD_202237 | JGI IMG/M metagenome (GOLD analysis project Ga0307379, IMG submission 202237) | Soil microbial communities from Risofladan, Vaasa, Finland - UN-2 | ecosystem: Environmental > Terrestrial > Soil > Coastal area > Acid sulfate soil | place: Finland: Risofladan, Vaasa | collected... | reverse complement strand
GTAGACGTCGCACCAGTAAGTTGTTTCCAGCCCTATTGCCTTTGCACCCGGCAGGCTGCCGCACAGCAGATTATAGCAGGAAGTTTCATACGGATGAAAGATAATGATGCCCGCGGCCTGGGCCGCGATGAACACGCCCGCGGCGGCCGCGCGGAACCGCCGCGCGCCCCACCAGTCCCACAGCCGCTGAAATCCCAGACCCGCCAGGCACGCGATAAACGGGAACAGCGGAAGGAACAGCCGCACGCCGTCATACTTTGGCGCAATCGGCAGCGCCGCCACCACCAGGATCGCCGCCGCATTGATTGCCGCCAGCCACGCGAGGCTTCTGCCGCGCTCGGTTGCTATTTGCGGCACCCTGCGAATGATAGACCGCACGCCGAGAGCAAAGCAGGCCAGCACGCCCGCAGGCACGGTGAACAGCGTGAGGACGAACGGGTAATGCCAGGGCGCGTAGCCTGTTTGGCCGGTGTAGACGCGGCCGAGGTAGAAAGCCTGCACGGCGAACCGCTCGAGCGTGGTGCCGAGAAAATACGCCTGCAGCCGGCCAAACGTATCATGCCACAGCCACGGCCAGCCGATGAAGAACACGGCGGCGCCGATGCCGAGGCACGCGATCGGCACCAGGGCTTTCTTGCGGTGGAAAACGAGCACCCAGATTATAAGCGGCACGGGGATGAAGACGGCGTTGATCTTGGTGAGCAGCGCCTTGCCAAACAGCACGCCGGCAAACGCCGCCCATGCATTGCTTTTGATCCCGCGGCTGAATGCGTAGGCGGTGGCAAACCACGTGAGGGCCATGAGCATGTCGAGCGTGGCAAAGTGCGCGTGGGCAAACATCCGCGGCATGAACAGCGCGAACAGCCCCGCCGCCACGCCCGCGGCCGGGCCCCAGTTCATAGCGAAGGCGGAAACCAGCCCCACCAGCACGCCGAACGCCATTGCCGTGAAGAGGCGCGACGTGGCTACATAAGGCATGCCCGGCACTGCCCATTGCACGGCCCGCCGCACTATTCCCATGCCCAGCTTTGCCAGCGGCGGGTGCTCGTGATTCACTTTCCAGTTGTGGTTAATCGCCTCACGAGAGAGCGACGGCTCGGCCAGCCAATCCATGTAGCGGTCGGACGCGATGATGGTAGGGGGCTCGTCCCACACCGGCCCGGGGCCGTGGATGGTTGCCGCCACGGCTGCAAAGGCCACGAGGCCAAGCAGAACGGGAATGAGACGGATCGAGCGGGAGTCCAAGGTTCAAAAGCCCAGGGTCAGAGGTTGGTGTCCGGAATCACTGGTCTGCAAACTGCCGGCCTCACGGACTGCCGGTTTTGCAGATATCGCACCCGACGCACATGGTAACGCGGCCGGTGATGCCGAGCTGCCGGCGGGTTTGCATCAGGCGGTCCACCTCGGCCTTCGGCAGCGTTTTCACCTTGCCAAGCTGATGGGCCGCCAGCATCACCTGCGCGTAGTTCTCAAGCTTCTCGAGCTTGAAATAAGCCTTGAACACGTCTTCGGCCACAGTGAGGGCGCCGTGCCTGTCGAGCAGAATGGCATCGCAGCCGCGAACAAGCTCGCGCACCGCCTCGGGCCCCTGCTCTGACGCCGGCGTGGCATACCTGGACGTGGGGATCGTGCCGAGATGAAATACCACCTCGGGCAGCACGCACGGCGCCAGCGAAAGACCCGCCACGGTGAACGCCGTGGCGATGGGGGGATGCGCGTGCACCACGGCCAACACGTCGGGCCGCTCCTGGTAGGCGGCGAGGTGCATTCTGATCTCCGACGACGCCTCGCGGCCGCCCGAAATCTTCTTGCCGTCGAGGTCCGTTACGATCAGCTCGTCTTCGGTTACAAATGCCTTGCTCACGCCGCTGGGGGTGAAAAGCAGCCGATCTTCGGCAAACCGCACGCTCACGTTGCCGTCGGTGGCGGCCACAAGTTTATTTTGATACATCAACCTGCATACTTGGATGATATGCCGGCGGTACTGGTCTTCGGATTTGTTCACAGTTGCTCCGCGGGAGGAATGTGGATTTGGGTTTGCTGAGGATTCTCAACCTGCCTCGAGGGGTCGGCGAGCCTCAACAGCTCGGCAGGTTCACGTAGCTCGCCCCGGGTTGCGCGTTGAGCTGCGCCGCCGACTCGGGGCTGCCGTTGATCTCTACGCTGCACGTGCCCACGCTGCCCACGGTGCCGCTGAGGCCGGTGTGCACCCGGGCCGCGAGCTTGCCGTCGGGTATCTCGCCGATCATCTGCCCGGCTTGCACGGCATCGCCGGAATGCACCACAGGGAGCGCCGGCACGCCGATATGCTGGAGGAGCGGGATCATCAGATTGCCGAAAGTTTCGTCCTGCTGCTCGCCGCCCGTTTCCAGCAGCTTCGGGATGTCGAGCGCTCTGAAATATTTCGCCACACCGAGGCGCTCGACGAGCGCGTCGATCGGAATCCTCTTTTCCTCCCAGTTTTCCAGCACGCGGGCCGTTCTCACGTCCGACGCCTTTTCCCAGCCCATCGCCGCCAGGTGGGCCTTGATCTCGTGGCAGATCAGCCTGGGCGAGATGCCCATCTTGCACACAAAGCTTTCGCACACGCCGCATTCGCCGCAGTTTACCGCCGACGTAATGCTCGTGTTCAGGCTGTCCAGCGAATGGCTGATCGCCCTCATGATCTTGTGCGGCTCGATCGCCTGACCCAGGAGGTGCAGCGGGCAGGATTCGGTGCAATCCTGGCATTCGAAGCATACCGACCTGGCCCGCAGGAGCATCATCGAAAGCGAGCGCATGCGCTTCTGCACCTGGATGTGCTGCATCGGCAAGACGATGACCGCCGAAGTCGTTTTCGTGATCGGCTCGGTGGTGGCGTCGGCCAGGCGGCCCGAGATTGGCCCGCCCACGAGCACGCGGTATCGCTCGATAGTAGCTCCGCCCGCACACTGGATGGCATCGGAAAGCGGAGCACCAAGCGGCAGCCTCACAACCTTCGGCTCCGCCACCTCGCCCGCCACGGTGACGCTGCGGTGCGTCACGGGCCGGCCGGCCATCGCGAGGCTGAGGTTGAAAAGCGTTTCAACGTTCAGCACCAGCACGCCCACCGATTCGGGGCTGCCGGCGCTGGGCACCACGCGGCCGGTGGCTTCGTACGTGAGCAGCGGCTCCAGCATCGCCGGGTAGAATTCCGGCGACTGGAATATCTCGATTCGTGAGGATTTCACAGCGGCGCGCACGGCCTCTTCGAGCGCGGGTGCGCCGTTGACGAACGCAAGTATCCCGCGGCCGGCTCCGGTGGTTTGCATCGCCAGCTCGAGGCCGGCTGCGATCTCACAAGCATGGCGCGCGAGCAAATGGCGATCGCTGAACACGAGCGGCTCGCATTCGCAACCATTGGCAATCATGATCTCAGCGGGCGTTTCCAGCCTTGCGTGAGTGGGCGAGCCGTCGTCCGCACCAACCACGCCGGCGGCCCTTGTCGCTGCAATTATTTCTTCTCGTGTTGACAACGGAACCCCCGTCGCATATGTGCGTCTGCCGGCGGACCGGCTGGGTCTCAGGTTAGGCGTTGGTTGGAGCCGTCTCGTGAAAGGGGCATCGCCGCAAGGCTCCATAATAGATAATCGGCATTTTTCAGGCTCGGGCGTACGAGTTTAACGGCGCGGCTTGCCGATGGCGGCCTCCGCCCCCGCAATTCCGCACACGAAACTGCAAAAAGAGGTATTATAGACGCGGCTGCCGGCAAATCAAGCAGTAAACCGATTTTCCGGAGCATCGGGTGTGTAAAGGATTTGCGGGCACTCGCGTATAAAAGGTTGCCTCGAACGCGCAGTGGTCGCCGTCTGCATTCTTCATCTATTCTTCATCAACTCCGAATAAGGCCTGAAGGGCCGGAGTTCCATAAAGCCCAGTCCGAAGGGCTGGGGAAAAGGCGCCACCCACCCCAAAATCGAGCCCTGAAGGGGCGGCCTTACGTATACCCAGCACACAGCCGTATACTCCGCCCCTTCAGGGCTTGACTTCTTGCCGCACCGACTACCCAGGGCGTTGCCCTGGGCTTTATCGAACCTCGGCCCTTCAGGCCTTTGACTGGAGGGGAATATGAAGAATGATGTCAATGCATTCGTGGGGACGCCGCGTCTCTGCACACGCGCTTCGCCGGCATCGGCCCGGCAGGCTGTGTGAAGCCCACAAATCTCTTACACACCAACAACATCACGCAGTTGGCCCGGGGGCGGCCTTGATGTCCACGCGGAAGACTTTCCGCAGCGATGACCCAACCGTGATCTGCCGGCCGAAGAGACCGCCGATCGCGCTCCTGAAGCGCTCGTAGGTTTTCTGCGCCTCCGCTGCGCGGCCGCTCTTTTTGTAGAGCACCGCTAGCTGCAGGTAAGCTATTGCCATCGTTGGCCTCACAAGCAGCACCTTGCGATAGAATTCCTCGGCCGATCTGAGCCGGCCCTGCCGCTCGCAGGCCATAGCGCAGGCAAGCAGCGCCTCGGGCTGGTGCGGCTGCAGCGCCAGCGCCGCGAGCGCCTGCGTTTCCGCTTCTTTCACCGCCTTCTTGCGCAGCAGCAGTATCGCCAGTGCCACGCGGCACGAGGCATTGAAGGGCTCGCTGCAAACCATCCCCTCCACATTGTGCAGCGCCGCGTCGCAGTCGTCGCGCCCCAGGATGTCCACCACCGGCGGAAAAGCAGGAAACAGCTCGTTCGCGTCGTGCAGCTTGGGCAGCGAGGTATTCCAGCCGCCGCACCGGGTGTGCAGCCATAACCGGCCCGACTGGCGGCATTCCAGCCCCGGAGTGAGGCTCACGCGGCGGTCGGCTATCAACAGCCCGCCGGGCGACAGCAACTCTCCAATGCTCAACCACGTCTTCAGGCTCTCGGCGTTGAGGCAGTCGAGAAACTCGCGGCATACGATCAGGTCCCACCGGCGCGAGCACAGGTAGCTGTTCCATCCGCCCAGCGGGCTCACGTGCAGCCAATGGACCAGCCCGCGCAGCGCATCGCGCACGCGGTATTGCCGGTGCGTAACCGCCTCGAAAAATTCCTCCATCGCCTGCTGCCCCACGGCCGACACGGCTCGGGATGAATATGACCCGTCGGCTCCGCGCAGCAGGCGGTCGAGGTCGATGTCGGCCGCCATCAGCACCACAGACGGCGTGCAAATGGCGATTCCCTCCTGCCCGGCGGCTATCGCCGCCGAGTAGATGTCTTCGGCGCAGTAGGGGCCGATTGCGAGCACCGCAAGCTGGCCCTGTGTGCGTGGCCGCAGGAATCGGCGCAGGTGCCCGCACAGTTGCGGCTCGGCCAGCCGGGGCTTTCGCTCGGTGAGCATCGCAGCCAGCCGCGCAAACTCCTGGTTGCTGAACGGATCGTCCCGGAGAAAATGGTAGTATTCGGAGGATTGGCGGTACTGGCCGCGCGAAAGGCGTTTCGGAAGGATGCGTGCCATCCGGCGCTGCATGTCTGTTCCCATCCAAAGCCCCGTGCGGCTGCCCACCAAACCGCATATGGCCGTGACCAGCTCGTTGCCGTTCATATGTGTTTCAGATCCTGCCGAGAGAAAAGCCCGTCTCCCCCCCACAAGATTCTTAGGTGATGCGCGTCTCACGTGAAGCGGAATATCATCAGCCATCCGAAGAGGCGCGTGGAGGAAGAGTCGACGAAGCGGCTTGATGCGGCAATGTGGTTGAAAAGGCGGCAGGCGGGCTTTGAACGCGGTTCAGCGGGCGGCGTCGATGAACTCGCGCTCCCACAATTCGAGGTTCAGCAGGTTCCAGATCCGGTAGCCGTGATCGGCTTGGCCGGAAACGTGCTGCTCGACGATTCGTTCGAGCGCGTCGCGGCGGAATCGCCCGCGGGCCAGCATGCGCGGCCCGAGCAGAATCTCGCGCACGTAGCCGGAGAGCTCGGTGCGGAACCACGACGAGATCGGCACGCCGAATCCCATCTTGCGGCGGTGCAGTATCTGCGGCGGAACCAGATCGGCAAATGCTCGTTTCAAAAGGTATTTGCCGCCAAGCCCGCGCATCTTCAAACGCGGCGGTATCGTGAGGGCAAACTCGACGAACCGATGGTCGAGGAACGGAGAGCGCGCCTCCAGCCCCACCGACATCGACGCCACGTCCACCTTCGTCAGCAGATCGCAGGGCAGGTACGACAGCAGATCGGCAAACGCCACCGCCGCCACGGGATCGTCGCAGCCGGCGGCATCGTAAAGCTCGTGCAGCAGATCAAAAGAACTCGTCTGCACCTGCTCGGCGAATCCCGGCTGGTAGAGCGCCTGCTTCTCCTCATCGTTGAAGATCGCGATCAGGCGGTAGTAGCGCTCGGCCGGCGGGCAACCCACCGATGACGCGAATTTCTTCATCTTCCGCAGCAGCGTTTTCTGCTCCACCGAGGCCGGCAGCTTCTGCCAGAGCTTCAGGCCCGCCAGGCCGCGAAGCAACCGCGAACGGTCGAGCCCGCTTGCGATCCTCGTGGCAACGTATCGCGGGTAGCCGAAGAAAAGCTCGTCGCCTGCATCGCCCGTGAGCGCCACCGTGATGTGCTCGCGGGTGACGCGCGAGAGGTGGAATGTGGGAATGGCCGACGAGTCGCCGAACGGCTCGCCGAAATGGCGCACCATGTGCGGCAGCGTTCTGAGCGCGTCGGCCTCGACGAGGAATTCGCGGTGGTCGGAGCGGAACCGTTCGGCGGCGATGCGGGCGTATCTGCGCTCGTCGTAGCGGCGCTCGTTGAAGCCGATAGAGAAAGTTTTCACCGGCTCGTTCATCAGCTTCGACATCAGCCCGACGATGATGGTGGAATCGAGCCCGCCGCTGAGGAAGGCGCCCAGCGGCACGTCGCTGATCAGCCGCAGCCGCACCGCCTCGGTAAGCCGCTCGCGCAGCTCGCCGCACCAGTCGGCCTCCGATCGGTCGGGGACGATATTCAGCTCGGGCGCCCAATACCGCCGCACGTCGGCCTTGCCGTTTTCAAAAACGAGCGTGTGCCCGGGCGGCAGCTTGCAGATGCCATCGAACGCCGTGAGCGGGTGCGGCACGTACTGAAACGTGAGGAAATGGTGGATTGCGGCGGCGTTTGCGGCGCGCGGCACGCCAGGATGCTGAAGGATGGATTCGATCGCGGAGGCGAAGAGGAAGCGGCCGCAAGCCTGATGCCAGAACAGCGGCTTCTGGCCGAGGCGGTCGCGCGCGAGAAGCAGCCGCCGGCGGGGCTCGTCCCACAGGCCGAAGGCAAACATCCCGCGCAGCCGCGCGACGCACTGCTCGCCCTCGTCCTCGTAAAGATGCAGGATTACCTCGGTGTCGGAGTTCGTGCTGAAACGGTGGCCGGATTCGAGCAACTCGGCGCGCAGCTCGCGGAAGTTGTATATCTCGCCGTTGAAGACCAGCCGCAGCGAGCCGTCTTCGTTTGCCATCGGCTGCCGTCCGCCGGCAAGGTCGATGATCGACAGCCGCCGATGCCCGAGGCCCGCGCGGCGCGATTCCGAAACGAACACGCCGCTGTCATCCGGCCCGCGATGATGCAGGCACAGCGACATCCGCTCGAGCGCCGCCGCATCCACGGCCCCGCCGGCAGCGTCTTCAACGACTATCCCGCAGATTCCGCACATACTTCACAATCTACCAGATACGCGGGCAAGACGCAACGCTGTTTCGTGCGGCCGTCATGGCTTGGGTCCGTAAACGATTTGTGGGCGCCACACAGCTTGCCGGGCCGAGGCCGGCTAAGCCGCGTGCGGGGTCCACGAAGCCTCACGTGCAGAGACCGCGGCATCCCACGAATGCATTGACATCATCTTTCTTATTCCCCTCCTGTCAAAGGCCTGAAGGGCCGAAGTTCCATAAAGCCCAGGGCAACGCCCTGGGTTAGTCGGTGCGGCAAGAAGTTAAGCCCTGAAGGGGCGGAGTATACGGCTGTGTGCTGGGTATACGTAAGGCCGCCCCTTCAGGGCTCGATTTTGGGGTGGGTGGCGCCTTTTCCCCAGCCCTTCGGACTGGGCTGTATGGAACTCCGGCCCTTCAGGCCTTGATCGGAATGGAATGAAGAATTTGATGAAGAGATTGACAGCCCCAGTCCAACTGAGAAAGAATGACTCCCCCCCAGAATAATAACGCACCCTCATGGCTTCTCTGCAAGCACCACCTGCGACAGATCGGCGATGCGCTGCGTAAACAGCCGGTTGATCCGCTTCATCAGCGCCAGGCGGTTCTGCTTGAGCGCCTCGTCGTCGACGTTGACGAATACGCGTTCGAAGAAAGCATGAACGCTCACTACGAATGCTTTCGCGAACAGTCGCGAGGCCTCGAGATACTTCCCTTTTTCGGCTAGCGTGCGCACCTCGGCCTCATGCTTCTGCAGCGTTGCCCACAGAGCCTTTTCCTCATCTTGCTGCAGCAGCGCCTCGTCCACCTCGGCCGTTACCTCCGAATTGCGGATGATGTTGTACGTGCGCTGCACAACGGTCACGAGCTCTTCCCAGCCGGGTTCGCCGGAGAGGGCAGCAAGTGCATCGAGGCGATTGCGGGCGTCGCGCACGTCGTCAAAGCCGGCAGCGAGGGCGGCGTTGACGAGGTCATAGCGGTAGCCTTTGTCGCTAAGGTAATTGTAAAGGCGGTCGCGCAGGAATGACAGCACGCGTGCCTCCACGCCATCGGATTCGGGCAGGCCCTTGGGCTGGAGTTTGCCGGCCTCGGCCACGGCCGCCGCAAGCGGAATAGATACTTCACGCTCCATCAGGATGCGGAGGATGCCCTGGGCGGCTCGCCGCAGGGCGTAGGGGTCTTGCGAGCCGGTGGGCGCCAGGCCCACGCTGAAACAGCCGAGCATAGTGTCGAGTTTCTCGGCGAGGCTCAAAACGCAGCCGGCGGCGGTTTGCGGCAGGGCATCGTCGGCGCCGCGGGGCGCGTAATGCTCGGCAATGGCATTGGCCACCTCGGCCGGCTCGCCGTCGTGCAGTGCGTAATGCCGGCCCACCACGCCCTGCAGCCGCGGAAACTCGCCGACCATGCTGGTTACCAGATCGTTCTTGCACAGCTCGGCCGCTCGCACGCACGCAGCAGTTTGCCGCGCGTCGAGGCCGGCCTGCTGCGAGAGCGTTTGCGCCAGGCTTTTCAGCCGCTGCACCTTTTCATAATAGCTGCCCAGCCGCGCCTGGAAGGTTACGCTCTTGAGGCGTTCGAGCCGCGATTCGAGCCGCGTGCGGGTGTCTTCGTGCAGGAAAAATTCCGCATCGGCCAGCCTCGCTCGCAGCACGCGCTCGTTGCCCTCGCAGATTACGCCGGCGTAGCGGTCGTCGCGGTTGATCACGGTGATGAATTTCGCGAGCAGCTTACCGGCGGCGTCGCGCACGGGGAAGTAGCGCTGGTGCGAGCGCATTGATTCCACGAGCACCGCTTCGGGCAGCGCGAGGAATTTCGAGTCGAACGAGCCTTCCACCACGTTGGGGAATTCCACGAGGTTCGTCACCTCGTCGAGCAGCTCGGGATCGGCCGGCTTCGAGCCATGCCGGGCGAGGCAAAGCTTTATCTTCTCCTCGATGATGCTCCGCCGCTGGGGGATGTCGGCCACCACGTGATGCAGGCGGAGCGCCTCGATGAAATGCCCGAAATCAGCGGTGGTGATCGTGATCTTCTCGGGCGAAAGGAAAGGATGCCCCACCGTGGTGCGGCCGGTGTGCACGCCGTTTATCTCGAACTCGATGGTGTCGCGGTTGAGCAGCGCGAGGATCGACCTGAACGGCCGCGCAAAGGTGATGCTGCTGCCGGTTACCCACCGCATTGATTTTGGGAAGCGGGTCGCGAGGATGGTTTTGGGCAGGGCTTCGGCAAGTATCTCGCGTGCGCTTCGGCCCTTGATCTCTTTGGTAACGAAGCAGTAGCGGCCCTTGGGCGTTTCCCGGATCTGGATGGCTTCGGGGTCTACGCCTTGCGAAGCGGCAAAGCCGAGTGCGGCGCGTGTGGGCTGGCCTTTGGCGTCGTATGCGGCCTTGGCAGGCGGCCCGGCCACCTCCACCACGGTATCTTCCTGTGCCTCGCGCACGCCGCTCGCGGCGATGATGAGGCGGCGTGGCGTGCCGGCGGAGCGGGTTTCCCGGCAGCCCAGCCGCAGGTCAGTCAGCGCATCTTCCACCAGCTTGGCCCATTGTTCGAGCGCCGGCCTGATGTAGCCGGCGGGCAATTCTTCACAACCTATTTCAATCAGCAGATCAGCCATGTTTCCCCACGGTTCAAAGGTTCGAGGGTGCAAACCCGGCAAAGCACAGACGCGGCGGAAGGTTTCAGCCTTCAGCGTGTTGCAGCAGCGGAAATCCCATTTGCTCGCGGAGCTTCAGCCATGCCTCGCAACAGAGGCGGGCCAGCTTGCGCACGCGGCCGATGTAGGCCGTGCGCTGCGCCACGCCTATCGCGCCGCGCGCATCGAGCATGTTGAACGCGTGCGACGCCTTCAGCACGTAGTCATATGCAGGCAGCACCAGCCCGGCGCTCACCAGCCGCTCGCATTCTTTCTCGAATTTGTCGAACAGGTCAAAGTGCATGGCCACGTCGGCCAGCTCAAAATTGTATTTGGAAAACTGCACCTCGTCTTCGTGATGGATGTCGCCGTAGGTTATGCCGGGCGTCCATTCGAGATCGAAGATGCTGTTCTTTTTCTGGATGAACATCGCCAGCCGCTCGAGGCCGTAGGTAAGCTCGACACAGATGGGGTCCACCTCCAGGCTGCCCACCATCTGGAAGTACGTGAACTGCGTTACTTCCATGCCGTCAAGCCACACCTCCCAGCCGAGGCCGGAGGCGCCCAGCGTGGGCGATTCCCAGTCGTCTTCGACGAATCGCACGTCATGCCCCACGAGGTCGATGCCGAGCGCCGCAAGGCTGTCGAGATACAGCTTCTGCGCGTTGTCTGGTGCAGGTTTGAGGATCACCTGGTACTGATAGTAGTGCTGGAGGCGGTTCGGATTGTCGCCGTAGCGGCCGTCGGTGGGGCGGCGCGAAGGCTCGACGTATGCCGCGCGCCACGGCTCGGGCCCCACCGCGCGAAGGGTGGTGGCGGGGTTGAACGTGCCTGCGCCCTTCTCGATGTCGTATGGCTGCATCAGCACGCAGCCGCGCTCCGCCCAGTATTGCTGCAGCCTGAATATCATCTCCTGGAAATTCATATTGTGTCCAAAGGGTTCAAAAGGCCAAGTTTCGGAAACCGCTGTGCCCGCGTCGTCGACGGCACCGGCTTATGTGCTCTTTGATTCCGTGTCCGATTCGTCGGATTTGCCGGCGCTTTTCAGCCGGCGCACGCGCCTGAAGGCCACGAGCACCATTGTGGCAAGCGAAGCGTAGAGGACGTATTGCCACAGGTCGCTTCCCCAGTGCATTACGTTGTTGAGAGGCACGTCCTCCATCTGCAGCGGCGTTTGGCTGTTTTCCACCCAGAACCGGATGACGGCCGGCCACAGTGCCGCAATGGAGGCAAATATCGCCACCGCCTCCCAGGCTGGAGCTTTCTTCTTGTCGTTCAATGCCGCACCTCTTTGGTTTGAGAAACCTGCAAGCGTATTTGTTCGGCTTCAATTATACAGTGGCGCGGCCGGAGAATCAAACTGAAATAGGCGGTGGCCTTTTAGGCTTTGGCCTTTTGTGCTCCATACAGACGCGATGCGGCGTCAGCGGCAGGCCCGCGCGAAAGTGCGTGGGTGCCTTGCCCGAAGCCGCCTTAGCACGTTCGAGGATCCCTTTTTATGCGCGGATGCCCACGAATCTGTCACAGACCCGACGGAAACAGCGCGAACATCGAACAGTCGAGGGCCGCGACCCCAAAAAAGCCAGGAGCCGTCATTCCGACTCCTGGCTTCTGCGTTCTGGCTTCTGAATTCTACCCGTTACTTCTTGCCCAGCTTGTCCATAAGCTCGATGAGGGGCAGGAAGAGCGAGATGACGATGAATGCCACCGAGCAGCCCAGGCCCACGATGAGCGCCGGCTCGATGAGGCTCATCAGGCCGCTGACCATCGCGTCGACGTCTTCGTCGTAGGTGTCGGCCACGCGGATGAGCATGTCGGCCAGCTCGCCGGTTTCCTCGCCCACGGCCACCATGTTCACGACCATTCGGTCGCAGATTTTCGTCTGGTCCAGCGGGCCGGCGATGTCGTCGCCTTCGCGGACGCTATCGTGGACTTTGCCGATGGCGTCGCTGATGACGGCGTTGCCGGTGGCTTCGCGAACGATCGTGAGCGCCTCGAGCAGCGATACGCCGGAGTTGATCAGCGTGCCGAGCGTGCGTGCGAAACGGGAGATGATGGACTTTCGCATGATGCCGCCGAACAGCGGGATGTGCAGCTTCAGTCCGTCGATCGCCTTCTTGCCGGCCGGGCTGGCGTTGATCACCTTGTATAGCAGGTACAGGCCGATCGGCACGGCCGGCACCACGTAAAAGTAGCCCACCAGCGTATCGCTGATCGCCAGCAGTATCCGGGTGGGCGCGGGCAGGCCGGTGCCGAGGTCTTCAAACATCTTGATAAACTGCGGCACAACCATAGTGATGATCAGGAAGAGGATCGTGGCGGCCACCGTGATGACGGCCGTGGGATAGATCATTGCCGAGATCACCTGCTTCTTCAGCTTCTGCGACTTTTCCATGAATACGGAGAGACGGTCGAGAATCTGATCGAGCACGCCGCCGGCCTCGCCTGCTTTCACCATGCTCACGTAGAGCTTGTCGAACGTCTTGGGGTGCTTTGACATCGACTCGGAGAGCCGCATGCCGCCTTCAACGTCTTCGACCATGTCGATCAGGTTGTTTTTCAGCACGCCGGGCTTGGCAAGTTCCTCGCAGATGCGCAGGCTGCGGAGGATCGGCAGGTCGGCGCTCACCAGCGTTGAGAGCTGCCTCGTGAAGCCGGTGAGCGTTTTCGTGCGCACGCTGTTGCCGATGGTGGCCGTTTTCTTTTTGGCCGATGATGCGGCGGCCGAAGCGGCCTTTCCGCGTGTTTTGGCCGCGCCCTTGGCTTTCAGTGCGGTTACCAGATAGCCCAGGCTGCGCACCTTGTTTTGTGCGTCTTCCTCGCTGGAGGCTTCGATCTCCGAGCGAAGGCGCTGGCCTCGCGAGTCTACCGCCTCGTACATGTAGGTAGGCATCTATACCTCCTTTGCTCACCTGTTTTCGAGTTGAACGTCCTCGTTACTTTCACATTTTATTCGGCTAGCAGCGTTTCCCTCACCACCTCTTCGATGGTGGTGGTGCCGTCGTATATCTTCAGCAGGCCGCTCTCGCGCATGGTGCGCATGCCCTGCTCGCGGGCGATCTGCCGGATTGCGGCGGTGGATGCCCGCTGAGTGAGAAGCTCGCGGATGCGGTCGCTCATTGTCATTATTTCAAAAACAGCCGACCTCGATTTGTAGCCGGTGTTGTTGCACTTTTCGCAGCCCTTGCCGTAGTAAAAGGTTTTCTCGCGCACGTCTTCGCGCGTGAGGTTCAGTTGCATCAGCATTTCTTCGGTGGGCTCGTATCGCTCTTTGCAGTTCACGCAGATGGTGCGCACGAGGCGCTGCCCGAGCACCGCCTCCACTGTTGCGGCGAGGAGGTATGGCTCTACGCCCATATCCAGCAGCCTGGTGATGGCGGAGGGCGCGTCGTTGGTGTGCAATGTGCTGAACACCAGGTGGCCGGTGAGTGCGGCGCGGATGGCGATTTCGGCGGTCTCGATGTCGCGTATCTCGCCCACGAGCATCTTGTCGGGGTCTTGGCGCAGGAAGTGCCTGAGACACTTGGCAAACGTTACGCCGATGTTTTCGTTCACTTCCACCTGGATGATGCCGGGCAGGTCGTATTCAACGGGGTCTTCGGCGGTGAGAATCTTTATGCCCACGTCGTTGGCTTCGTTGAGGGCGGAGTAGAGCGTGGTGGTTTTGCCGCTGCCCGTGGGCCCGGTTACGAGCACGATGCCGTGGGGCTTGTCGATCATGCCGCGCACCTGCTTGAGCTCGTCGTCGCGAAGCCCTATGCGGTCGAGGTCAAGCGAGATCACCGACCTGTCGAGCACGCGGAGCACCACGCTTTCGCCGAAGAGCGTGGGCAGCGTTGAAACGCGCATGTCGATGGGATGGCCGCCAACGGTGATCTGGATTCGGCCGTCTTGCGGCAGCCGGGTTTCGGCGATGTTGAGCTGGCTCATGACCTTCACACGCGACGTGAGGGCCTGCGCGAGGTGGCGGGGCGGCGGCAGCATGTCGTAAAGCACGCCGTCGAGCCGGTATCGCACTTTGAAGTCTTCCTCGAAGGGCTCGAAATGAATGTCTGACGCCTGATCCTTGATGGCCTGAACGAGGATGTAGTTCAGCAGCTTCACCACGGGCGCCGAGCTTATCTGCTCCTGAATGTCGATGTTGATCGAGCCTTCCTTGTGGGTGAAGTCCACCTGCAGGCCAACGTCTTCGAAGCTGATGTCTTTCACGATATCGCCGACGGATTGCCTCTCGTAGTATTTTTCGAGTGCGGCGTTTACGTCGGTTTCGGAGGCGATGGCGCCTTTCACCTCGCACGAGAGCATGAAGCGCAGGTCGTCGAGCACGTCGAGGTTGTGCGGCTCGGCCATTGCAACGGTGAGCACGTTGTTTTCAAAGGAAACGGGAACGATCTTATAGATGCTGGCGATGGAGACGGAAACCTTCTGGATCACCTCGGCGGGTATGTCGAGCTTGTCGAGGTTTACGGTTTCCATCCCGGATTGGATGCCGAGCGCGGTTACAACGGCGTCTTCGGTAACGGCGCCCATTTCACGAAGGACCTCGCCGATGGCGCCGCCCTTGTCGCGCTGGGCTTTGAGGGCTTCCTGGATTTGCCGCTCGGTTACAAATCCCTGCTCCTTGAGTATCTGGCCTATTAGCTTTCGCTGTGGCTGCATCGCCATCTGATTGCGTCTCCTCGGTCTATTCCTCGGGCAAGGCCTGCTTGATTTTTTGTTGCAGCGCCGACGGGTCCTGTGCGCGCTTCATTGCTTCGGCGTATTCCACCTTGCCGCTGCGGTAGAGGTCGGCCAGGAAATCGTCCAGCAGCACCATTCCGTGGCGCTTGCCGGTCTGGATGTCCGACACGACCTTGTGCACCTGGTTTTCGCGGATGAGGTGCGAGATTGATGAAGTCATCACCATTATTTCAAAGGCGGCCACGCGCCCGCCGCCGATCTTGGGCAGAAGCTCCTGGCTGATCACGGCAAGGAGGTTGGTTGATAGCTGCGTGCGAATCTGCTCTTGCTGGGTAACCGGGAAAACGTCGATGATGCGGTTGACCGTTTTTGCGGCGCCGGTGGTGTGCAGGGTGGAAAAGACGAGGTGGCCGGTTTCGGCGGCGGTGATGGCCGCTTCCATTGTTTCGAGGTTGCGCATCTCGCCCACGAGTATCACGTCGGGGTCCTGGCGCAGCGCCCTGATCGTGGCCTCGCTGAAGCTCGTTACGTCTACGCCCACTTCCCGCTGCGTTACCAGGCACTTCTTGTGCTCGTGGTAATACTCGATCGGGTCCTCGATCGTGATGAGGTGGCGGTCTTGCTCGATGTTGATGAAATCGAGCATAGTGGCGAGGGTGGTGGTTTTGCCGCTGCCGGTGGGGCCGGTAACCAGTACCAGCCCGCGCGGCTTGAGCAAGAGGTTCTTGATGCTCAGCGGCAGGCCGATCTCCTCGAATGTCATCATTTTGTTTGGCAGCAGGCGCAACGCAGCGGCCATTCCGGCGCGCTCGCGGTAGATTGCGGCACGGAATCGTGCGCCGTTTTCGAAGCCGAATGCGAAGTCGGCGCCGCCTTTTGTCTCGAAGTCATTCAGGCATCGTTCCGGTGCTATCTTCTTCACAATATGCTGGGTGTCTTCCGCCGTCATCAGCGGCAAGTCCAGGCTGCGCAGCCGCCCGTCAAGGCGCACCGTGGGCGGCCGGCCCACGTGGAAATGGACGTCCGAGCAGTTGCGGCTTACAACCATTCGCAGAATCTTGATGTGATCGACCACCAAAGCATTGATCCTTTACCCGAAAAGATGAGGCGCGCCAAAGTCATGCCTCTATTCGTACATCGCCTGCACTTCCGCCGTGATCCTCAGCAGCTCTTCGATGGTGGTAAGCCCGGAAATGACTTTCCTGACTCCGTCATCGCGAAGAGTTCTCATACCGGAGACGATTGCCTCGTCGCGGAGCTTGTTTGTGGATGCTTTTCGGAAGGCAAGCTCGCGCATTTCGCTTGTCATCTCGAGCATTTCAAAGATACCGAGGCGCCCTTTGTAGCCGGTGCCCGAGCACTCGCGGCAGCCGGCGCCCTCGTAAAACGTTACACCCTGCACCTCTTCCTCGCGCAGGCCCACCCACGCCAGCTCGTGCGGTTTATAGTCGCGCGGGCGTTTGCAGTGCGGGCAGATGGTGCGCACGAGGCGCTGCGCCATGATCGCCTGGATGGCCGACGACACAAGGAAGGGCGCCACGCCCATGTCGATCAGGCGTGTTATGGCGGAGGGCGCGTCGTTTGTGTGCAGCGTGCTGAACACCAAATGCCCGGTAAGGGCGGCCTGGATGGCGATCTCGGCGGTTTCGGCATCACGGATTTCACCAACAAGGATGATCTCCGGCGCCTGGCGCAGCATTGCCCGCAGGATTCGCGCAAACGTGAGGCCGATGTTCGATCGCACCTCGGCCTGGTTCAGGCCCGAAATATTGTACTCGACCGGGTTCTCGGCGGTGATGATCTTGCGGTCGGGCGTGTTCAGCTCCTGCAAGGCGGCATAAAGCGTGGTGGTCTTGCCGCTGCCCGTGGGGCCGGTTACAAGAAACACGCCGTTGGGCCGGCGAATGATGCCGCGGAACCGCTTGTAGTCGTCGTCCATGAAGCCGAGCTCCTGGATGCCATAGAGCACCGACGACTTGTCGAGGATACGCAGCACTACGCTTTCGCCGTGGCTGGCGGGCAGGCACGACACGCGGAGGTCTACCTCCTTGCCGACGAGGCGCAGCTTGATGCGGCCGTCCGTCGGGCGCCGTTTCTCGGCGATGTCGATCTTCGCCATGATCTTGATACGCGAGATGATCGACGCCTGCAGGCGCTTCGGTGGGCTGTCCACCTCGAAGCACACGCCGTCAACGCGATAGCGTATGCGCAGGCGGTCTTCCATCGGCTCTATGTGGATATCCGACGCCCGGCGCTTGAGCGCCTCGGAAATGACCAGCGTCACCAGCTTGATCACCGGTGCGTCGTCGCCCTCGGTCTCCAGCGATTCCTCGAGCTCCTTCTCTTCCTTGAATTCCACCTGCTGGTTGGCGTCGGCTAGGGCCTGGTCGAGCTTGTGCTGGCTGATGCCGTAGTTTTTCTCGATTGCTCTCTGGATCGACTCGCGGCTGGCCAGCACGCAATCGATCTCGGCGCCGGTTGCGAAGCGAACGTTGTCCTGCGCAAACAGATCGAACGGATCAGAGGTGGCGATGGTGAGGTGGCCGTCTTCGCGCGAGATCGGCACCACGTGGTGCTCGCGCACCAGCGACTCGGGCACCATTTTCACCACGTCCCTGGGGATTTCAATGGTGTTTGGGTCCAGATATCGCAGCCCCGACTGCTGTGCGAGCGCCTGGCACACGTCTTCCGACGTGCAGAAACCAAGCTCCTGGAGCGCCTCGCCTATCTTCTTGTCCGATTGCCGGTGAAGGGTCAAACCCTGCTCGAGCTTCTTCTCGTCTATCACGTCCATTTCAACCAGAAGCGTGCCAAGCAGCTTGTGTCGCTGTTCCATTGTTCCACCTGCTTATTACCGGATTCAGCCCGACGAAATACCGCGCTCGGACCATTTGTGAATGCTTCGATCAGTGCCGCCGAGGAATTTCCTATAGGACCCCGCCGCCCGTATCACACCAAATTATAGAAGTACCCGCCTTGATTGTCAAGGGCACTCGCGGAAGATGGTCGATAGCAGATGCGTTTTTTGCCCTGCGTATCCGCATTGACTCTTGCCAACGTCGTTGCTATACTCATGCACAGTGCGAGGTGAAATGATGCGTAAAAACCTGTTGATCCTTTGCCTGATCGCCGCTGCGGGGCTTGCTTTCGGGGGCGAGGATGCCTCATGGCAATTCGGCCCGATGAAACACCGCCGGTACTATCGCGTGGAAGCCGACGACAAGCAGCCCGACCAGACCTGCGTGGTGGAGTTCAGCACAGGCAACGTCATGGACCCCAAGGGCGGCGACATTCGCGTGGTGGCCGCCGGCAAGCCGATGCCCTTCCGCCTGCTGCAGATCGGCCCCGGCAGCACCTGCCGCCTGGCTTTCAAGGTGCTTCCGCCGGTGAAAGACTATTACATCTATTACGGCCTGCCGGGCGCGGTGCCGTCGGGCGGCGATTGGGACCCCGACGCCAGCCTGCTGCTCGAAACCCGCAAATACAACGGCGGCACGCTCGACAACCACGACCAGTTGATGAAGGTGGTGCGCGAATCCGGCCCGCCGTTTGGCGCGGCAATCGTGCCGCAAGTCTTCCACGGGCACAATCCATTCGGCCCGTCCGACCGATACGTGAGCATCTACAAAGGATACCTGCACATCAAGCAGCCGGGCAGCTACACGTTCGCCACCACGTCCGACGACGCCTCGGTGATGAAAATCAACGGCCTCGTTGTATGCAAGAAGTACGGAATCGGCCCGGCCGTGGGCGAGGCACGTTTCACCGGCGAGCCGTTAACGCTGAACGCCGGCAAGTATAAATTCGAGTATTACCATGTAGAGACCGAAGGCGAGCAGGCGGCCGTTGCCGCCTGGAAGCCGCCCGGCGGCCCATGGAGGGTCATCCCGCCGGACGCCTTTGGCACGCCGGTCAAACCCGCCCGCACCGGCTATACCATCCAAGGCCAGGCCGTTGCCCCCGACATCAAGGCCGCAAACGCCGGCGAGCTGCTGCTGCGCGGAAAGCGAATGATGCGGTTCAGCTTCATAAATGCCACCACCGCAGCCGATGCCCTGCAGTACCAGCCGCTCTGGACTTTTGGCGACGGAACCTCGTCCGATTCCGTCAGCCCCGAGCATATCTACTTCGATCCGGGCGAATACAGCGTAACCCTGACGCTGACCCGAGCCGGAAAGTCTTACACCGCACAGCATACAATCGTAGTGGATGAAGCCTGGGAGCGGCAGACGCTGCAATGCAATGACCACGTGCAGATGTACTTCGGAATAATCAAGACTTGCCGGTTTGACAATATGCGCATGTCTGATCTCGACCGCGCGATGGACGTGTTCGAAGAAATGGAACTCATAAGCAAGGGATCCGCGCACGACGAGATTTTCAACGCTCAAAACGTGATCTTCGGCCGCAGAGACGAGCTTGACGACGCCATGCTCGTCCGCCACGTTCTGCTCTATGCCGATGCCCTCTGCAAGGAGAAAGAGCTTCGCGAGAAACGCAAGGACCAGGCCGAAGACGTGCGGAAGAAGGGGCCGGCATTCGATTTCATCGCACGGGCGGCCGACGTGCTGGCTGAGGCCGAGGCGAGCCTGCAAAAGCCGCAAGACAAAGCTAAAGCCGCCCTCAAAAAGGCCGATGTTCATTTTTACTACGAGCGCGATCTGGACAAAGGCGCCGCCGAGTACCAACGCATCCTGAAAACCTACGCAAACACCAAATGCGACGAGCTCAGGTGTGCCCAGATCCGCATCGGTGACTATCACCGCAAGCTCGGCAACACGGCCGATGCCCGCAAGGCTTACCTGAAAGCCCAGGAAATGCTGCCGCCCGAACGTCCATACAAGCACGATGCCGCACGCATGGGCGCCTTCCAGGAGTCTGTCGAATCATTCCTCCGCGTAAACGCTCTCGACGACGCCCGCGCGCAGCTCGACGCATGGGAGTGGGAGCGGCCGGAGGCAAAGCTCGAAAGCCGAAGCAGCATGCTGCGGGCTGAGCTGGCCGTGAAAGACAAGAACGCAGACGAGGCATTTGTGCAGCTTCAGGATTTTCTGGCCGGCAACAAGGAAGGCCCATACGCGCCCGAAGCGCTGCTGATGATCGCCCGCCTGCACACCGGCCGCGAAGAATACGCCGCGGCCGTCGAGGCTTACGAAAGCGTGATGAAGGATTATCCCGACAGCCCGCTGAAACAGGACGCCGGCTTCCTTGCCGGCGAATGCCTGCTGAAGGACAAGCGCTTCGAGAGGGCACTCAAGCAGCTCGAAGAGGCCGCCGCCACCTGGCCCGAAAGCGATTTCCAGCCGCGGGCGCTGCTGGCGATCGGCGATTGCCTCGCCGCACTGGGCAAGCCCGATGCCGCTCGCGAAAAATGGCAATTGCTGATCCGCAAACACCCCGAATCCGAATTCAGGAAGGCAGCGGAAGTCCGCCTGGCCGAAACCGGGAAATAATCTATGCCAAGGACAGCGCAGAAAAAAGCGGTAGACTATATCCAGCGGCGGCAGAGCGCCGTTCGCAGGGAAATCGCGAAGCGCGGCCTCGACGCACTGCTGATAACCAACCCTCACAACGTCGGATATCTCTGCGGCTTCACCGGCGGCGACTCCTGGGCGATCGTCACCGCCGACTACGCGGCCCTTCTCACCGACTCGCGCTACACCGAACAGGCCCAAAACGAGTGCCGCCATTGCCAGGTACTCGAGCGAACCGGCTACCTGCACGACCTCTGCAAAGAGGGATTTCGGCGGCTTAAAGCCCGCAACGCCGGCTTCGAATCGCACCACGTCACCTTCCGCCAATGGTCTTGCCTGCAGGATTCCCAGATCGAATGGCAGCCCACCTTCGGCATCGTAGAATCCCAGCGCATCGTGAAAGACGCCGGCGAGATCGAGAGCATCCTGCGGGCGGTAAACGTGGCCCAGGCCGCCTTCAACCAGGTGCAGGGCCTCATAAAGCCGGGCGTTACCGAGCTCGAAATAGCCCACGCGATCGACGGCATTCAGCGGCAATTGGGTGCATCCGGCAGCTCATTCGAGCCGATAGTTTCATTTGGGGAGCGCGGCTCGCTTCCGCACGGCCAGCCCGGCGCCAGAGTGCTCCAACCGGCCGAGCCCGTACTGATCGACTGGGGGGCGAGGGTGGGCCTTTACAATTCTGACTTGACTCGCGTGCTTCTTCCAAGTAAAATAAACAGCAAGCTGAAGCGAATATACCAGACGGTGCTCCACGCCCAGCGGGCCGCCATCGACGCCGCAAAGCCCGGCATGACCGGCCAGCAGCTCGATGCGATAGCTCGAAAGGTGATCGAAAAGGCACGTTTCGGCCGGTACTTCGGCCACGGGCTCGGCCACGGCGTTGGCCTCGAGGTGCACGAGGCGCCCGCCCTCAGCCGCTTCAGCAACGATCAGCTTTCGGCGGGAGCGGTGGTTACCATCGAGCCCGGCATCTACCTCGCCGGGTGGGGCGGCGTGCGAATAGAAGACATGATCCTCCTCACGCGCACCGGACGCAAGGTTCTCACGTCGCTGCCGAAAAACATGGACGAGGTCTGCGTCCTTTAGACGCATATAGCCTGCTGGAAAAGTAGAGGAACAGGATGATTAGCACAAACGACATAAAGAACGGAATGACGATCATATTCAACGGGCAGGTGCACCAGGTAGTTGAGTTTCAGCACGTGAAACCCGGCAAGGGGCACGCATTTGTCCGCACACGCCTGAAGAACCTGCGAACCGGCCAGGT
>Ga0307379_10003834_pt1 | contig 21655 bp, 17 predicted proteins | sample UN2MG_FD_202237 | JGI IMG/M metagenome (GOLD analysis project Ga0307379, IMG submission 202237) | Soil microbial communities from Risofladan, Vaasa, Finland - UN-2 | ecosystem: Environmental > Terrestrial > Soil > Coastal area > Acid sulfate soil | place: Finland: Risofladan, Vaasa | collected... | reverse complement strand
CAGAAGCTGAGCATAGCCTCCAGTAGCTACCACCTTTGCCTTACTTGCTAACTCCTGCTGAATTCGAGACACTATACCTTCAATCAATCCAACATAACCAAAGACTATCCCAGACTGCATAGCAGCGACGGTGTTCCTGCCAATGGCCTGCTTGGGAGAAATCAATTCCACCCGAGGCAGCGCAGCAGTCCGAGTAAACAAAGCCTCAGTGCTAATAGCAATTCCTGGAGCAATAGCTCCACCCAGATAATCTCCTTCCTCAGAGACAACATCAAAGGTAGTAGCAGTACCAAAGTCAATGACAATCACGGGACGACCATATAGCTGATGAGCCGCTACAGCATTCACTATCCGGTCGGCGCCAACCTCCCTCGGGTTATCCATACAGATTCGCACCCCCGTCTTAACACCGGCTCCCACCACTAAAGGAGAAAGCTTCAAATAGCGACGGCAGACTTCTTCGAAAACGCCTATAAGCGGGGGAACAACGCTGCATAATACCGCATCTCTGATTTGAGAAGCAGCCAAACCCTGACGGTCAAAAAAATTAAGCATTAAGATAGCATATTCATCTGGCATACGATGGACCCCGGTAGCTACCCGCCAAGTAGCTTTCAGCCTGCCATCATCAAAGACACCAAGAATAATATTAGTATTGCCGATATCAAGAGCTAGCAACATAACATTCAATCAAAAGATGGCCTCAATTCCTGGCACGCTTCAGCCATCTTTTTGATCCTTCCAAATCTTAAGCCTCTTCCGCCTGTTTAAGTGCCATTATCACCTTGGGCAAAACTGGCAAAAGGTCACCAGCCAGCATACCGGCATCGCCTACCTCTCGCCTGACCATGTCTCCAGCTTGCCCATGAAGATAAACACCACAAGCTGCAGCATCAAAAAGAGGCAGGCCCTGAGCCACCAACCCAGCAATCACTCCGGCCAGGACATCCCCTGTCCCCGCCGAAGCTAAACCTGGATTAGCTACCTGACTGATTTTAGCCCGCCCATCAGATGCCGCAACGATAGTGTAAGCTCCCTTAAGCACAATCACCTTTTTCCATTCCATGGCTACTTTTCGGGCTATATCCAACCGCTGCCACTGTACCTCATCCGCCGAGACTCCAGCCAGTCGCGCCATCTCGCCAGGATGTGGCGTAAGTATAGCATCCTGACTTAGCTTCTGCCACCAGTTCGGTATCTGAGCTAAGGTATTTAGGACATCAGCATCAAGAACCAAGGCAGGGGAAGAAGTCTGTGGTAAACCAAACAGGGCGGACCTGATAAATTCCACAACTTGAGCGTTTTGCCCCAGCCCGCACCCCATAAGCAAAACTCCGTAGCCAGGCAACCATTGCTCCAGAACGGACGCTGCTTTAGAAGCAATTATCCCCACTTCAGCTTCCGGCAGAGGAGCATAAGTTACCTCAGTCAGCTTTGTCGCCAGAATTGGCTGAAGACTCCGCGCAGTAGCTAATGTTACCAGACCAGCTCCTGCCCTGGCTGCTCCCATACAGGCAAGATAAGCAGCCCCAATATAGTTGATTGAACCAGCTACTACCATCACCCTGCCAAAGCTCCCCTTATTAGCAGCAAGAGGACGCTCAGGCAACACCGACTTTACCCAATCTTCAGTGATAAGCTCAGTATTTATATTTTCAGCTAGAGTCAACGGTATACCAATGTCAGCTACAATAACCCTGCCAGCCCTTTCTGCACCAGGGAAATTGAATAAGCCTAGCTTGGGATAGGCAAGAGTGATGGTAGCATCAACATAAGGACAGCTTGGGTCAACAGCCCCGGTATCAGAATCAAGCCCTGAAGGCATATCCACAGCAATAATGAAAAGCTCAGGGTGTTCTCCCTTGGCTGCCGCTACTCTAGTCAACACCTCCTTGAATGTACCCTCAATAGCTCGACTTCTACCTGTACCGAGTACAGCATCAATCACCACCTCCGAAGATGTTAAGAGCCTGCCCAAGCTAGCAAATTCTCCATCCTGGTCGGACTGAATAGCAGCTATACCACGTTCTTGGGCTAAAGCCAAGTTCTTGTCGCCAGATGGGCGCTGACTACATAGGTAGAGACTAACCTCAGCCCCCCAATCATCAAAGTAACGGGCTGCCACCAAGCCATCGCCACCATTATTGCCCAGGCCAACTATGACCAAGATATGCCTCCCGATAACACTCCCAAGAAGTTTCCTCGTCTCCTCGGCTACAGCTCGCCCAGCGTTCTCTATAAGCGCCTCGGTAACCAAGCCAACGCTGGCAGCACTGCGGTCTATCTCCCGCATTTGTTCCGCAGTAACAACCTTCACAAGCCCAAACCACCTTTCATCGTTCTTAATTCTCCGACATAAACTCTGCCAGCTCTTTACTCATTGCCTGCCAGTGTGTTCCACGCCAGTAGACACGATGGCACAGTGGGCATTGCATATACTGGCTCTGGGTCTTAAAAACATAGGGCGGTACTAAGTCACGCATCTCATCTCTATCCCTATCCACTAACTTTTCGTTGCATTCGAGGCAAAGAGAGAATGGCCTGAATTGACAGTCCAAGTTCAAAACATCAACAATCTGTCGCAACTGAACCTTAGGATTATCACCCTCGATAAGGATGGCCTTGAGCCCGCCACTGGTTACTAACCACCGCTTCATAACCTGCGTATCCTTAGTCAAAACTACCCTATCTTGAGACAAGGCGATTTTAATCATCTCACCATCATCTTTCGCAGTGAAAAGCAAGGCATCGTATCCCATTATCCTCAGCCATTTTGCCAGTTTGCCAACATTATTATCAACAATAAACTTAACTTCCACAGCTTACCCCCAGGCTAGCCTTTAACTCAACTGACCCGAAGGGGATTAAAGTCAACTCCGTAGTCGTAGACATCGATGCCCTCTTTCCGCTTCAAATAACCTACGATACCATAAGTGAACGGAGTAGCGATAGTTTCATAGGCCGTTTTCACCAACCAGTGACTCAAAATCATGGTGCCCAGTACAGAAAAAGGCAGCACTCCTACAAAAGCAACGGTCAAAACAATTAAAGTATCAATACCCTCTCCCACTAAAGTAGAACCAATGGTTCTCATCCATAGCCACCGACCTTGGGTCCCAATCTTCATTTTGGCCATGATGAAAGAATTAGCAAACTCGCCGGCAAGATAAGCCACAAAGGAAGCTAATAAAAAGCGAGGAGTACTGCCCAAAATGCTCTCATAGGCACTTTGTGCCTCAAAAACTGATGCCGAGGGCAATATCTTGCCTACCCAAATGGCTACCACAGCAATCAAATTGCACAAAAACCCTAACCATATTACGCGCCGCGCTTGTTGATAGCCATAAACCTCAGTAAGAACATCACCAAAGATATAGCTCAAAGGGAAAATTATTATCGCTGCCGGGAGGACTAACCCGCAAATGCTTATCTGCTTGACGATTATAATATTAGCCGTAATTAGACAAGTGACAAAAAGGGCCGCCACCGCCACAAACCTATGAGAAACAGCCATCTGAAAGCACTTGCCTTTGCACCTAAACTAAAACTTAGAGCCAATGCCTACGGCGGAAGAAAAAGAGCATGGCCACAGCAATGCCAAGCATAACGAAAAGCAACCCAGCCACAGGCAACAGACTGCCCTCTTGCCCACCAGGCAACGGTATGTTCATACCATAAATGCTGGCAACAAGAGTACCTGGTGCCAAAAGCGCCATAACGATAGTCAGCACCCGCATTACTTCCTGAATCCGATGTGAGGTCAACCAGTTGCTGGTTTCCGCCAACCCATCCACCACTTCTTTACAGTCTTCAAGGCCATCCCAAATTTTGCGGGCATGGTCGGCGATATCGCCAAAATAGGCTTCTTGGTCCTCTTTAATAAAAGGGTATTCCTTCTGCTCCAATGCCTCAAACACACCAATCTGAGGATGAACAACCCGACGGAAAGAAATGAGGTCCCGGCGGATTAGCGAGATTTGACGAACCGTCTCTGGGACCGGCCGGGCAAAAATGAGGTCTTCCAGCTTATCAATATTGTCTATTATCTTATTTAGAATTGGAAAACAGTAGTTAACCAATCTATCCAATATATGATAAAGCAGATAGCTCGAACTCCGGCTCATGTAACTCTTGCGCGTTTTCTCGTCAAGCTGGCACTCCTTAAAAAACTTGGCCAGCGGCTTAAGGTCACCCGAACAATGAACAGTGACCACATAATCCTCTCCAATGAAGATATCAACTTCACTAGGTGTGGTTACCCGATTCTGCTTGTTAAATACGGGGAAATGAAACACAATAAAAAGATGGTCATCATACCTGTCGATTTTAGGACGCTGCACCCGACTTAAGACATCATCCAGATTAAGAGGATGAAAGTGAGGAAAGTGCTGAGCCAAATACTCTACCTCTGGAGCAGCCGGTTTTTCAATGTAAACCCAGGTCAGCTTGCCACAGGTAACCAAATCCACATTCGACTTCCTCTCTTCATCAGTCGATGATATTGTCATGTCACAACCACCAAAGATAAAATCTCGACCTATTTTACCACAAATTAATGGCTAAAGTGGTCATAAGAGCATATTTTATCTGTGACAGCAAATCAGCATCACCTCAACGCTCTTTTAGCAAAACCTATTGACAAGATGATGGTATAATCTACCATCTGCGCTTTACCAGTTCTAAAACCAACAAGGATACGACTAGACATGAATGAAATCAAGATAGTTTCTTTCGATGCCGAAGGCACACTGGTAACACCCGACTTCAGCTATGCTATTTGGTTTGAAGCCATTCCTCAACGCTATGCCCAGAGGAATGGCATTGATATTGCTCAAGCTAGAAAAATTGTCGAAGAGGAATATCAGAAGTTAGGCGACCAGAGGCTGGAATGGTATGATATCAGATATTGGTTCGATAAACTCGAATTGGGGGCTCCTGACCTACTACTGGACGAATGCCAGGGTAGAGTACGTTACTATCCAGAAGTCAGAGATGTGCTGTCGTCTTTAAGTGAAAGATTTACACTTGTTGTAGCTTCCGGGTCAATGCGGGAATTCCTACAACGCCTCCTTCGAGACATTGAACCCTACTTCAGCAGAGTTTTTTCCTCACTCTCTGATTACAAGCGATTGAAAACCGCCGAATTTTACCTAAGAATATGTCAGGCAATGAAAGTCCAGCCTGAGCAGGTCGTTCACGTTGGCGATAACTGGCAATTCGATTTCGCTGCCTCCAATGAAATAGGTATTCATGCATTCTACCTTGACAGAAAAAAACAGGGTGACTGCCCAAACTCACTGGCAAACCTGACACAACTGAAGATTCATCTGCTGGGTTAACACAAAACACTTCTTTCTTCCAAGAGCATTAATCACCTGAGCAAGTGCAGCTACCAAAATGTCACTCTTATAAACAACTCTCCTGTTACCGAACACGGCTAGTCGTAATCTTCAGCATCAGACTCTCTCTATTTTAACGTGGGGAAGAAGCCTTTCCACATCCTCCCGGCGACATAGTTCTGTACCCGGGGTCAGTGCGGTGGCTGCCCCAGCAGCCGCTGCCAAACGACAGGCTTCCTCAATCCCATCTCCCTGGCTTAGCTTCAGTACCAGTCCGGCTATTGCTGAGTCACCAGCACCCACAGTGCTTCTTACTTCTACCTTGGGTGATGCTACTTTTAAAACCTTATCTTTATCAGCAGCAATAAATCCATATTTACCTCGGGAAATTAACACCACCTCGATTCCCTGAGCAACCAGAGTCTTGGCTGCTTGAACAATATCCTCCTCAGTTTTCAGCTCCGTCCCTAATAACTCTTCAGCTTCATGGACATTGGGTTTTATAACATTCGGCTTAGCCTTTATTCCTGCCTTTAGCCACTCGTCATCAGAATCAAGGACAGTTTTTACACCATAACTTTCCGCTCCCTCTACTAATAGGCTATATATGTCATCAGGTACCCCTGGCGGCACACTGCCAGCAAAAACTATAAAATCAGGCTTTACTTTGATGTGTATTATCTTACCTATTAAGCTCTCTAGCTCGTTTGCGGAAACGCATGGCCCTGGAGCATCAATTCTGGTTTGGCGGCGAGTTTTCAAATCGGTGATGATAAAATTACTCCTTATGTCCCCCTTAATTGGAGTAAAGTCATATGGCACTCCCTGCTGTTCCAGGAGATGCTTCAGTATATTACCATCAATGCCACCGATGAAACCGTAGGCGACAGTCTCTCCACCCAGTTCATGAAGGACTCGGGAGACGTTAATTCCCTTGCCGCCAGGGTCTCGGCGCAGGCTAGTCCACCGATTGGCTTCATCCAGCACCAGCCCATCTACAGTAACTGTCTTATCCAAGCTCGGATTCAATGTAACTGTAGCAATCATTTAGACCCTTTCCACCTTTAACAAATTAGTGCTGCCAGACACACCAATAGGCACACCGCCAGTGACAACCACTAAGTCGCCGTCGCGGGCTAGTCCAGCTTCTTTAGCCACGCTGGCCCCTCGAATAAATAGATTGGCTATTCTTGAAGGCTCGGGAACCTGAAAGGCATGCACTCCCCAGGATAAAGATAACTGTCTCTGCGTCACCTGGTTGGGGGTAATCGCCAGAATTGGTACTTCAGGGCGATATTTAGCAACGCGTCTGGCGGTGCTCCCTGAGGAGGTGAAGGCAATAATAGCGACTGCTCCAAGCTGGCGAGCGATATGGCAAGCGGCATAGCTGATGGCATCGTCGGTTTGGGGCTGGAGATCCTTGCCCTTGTTTGCCAAAATCTCCTCGTAAGGTAGAGCTGTCTCTGTCTCTAGTATAATCTGCACCATCATAGACACGGCTTCCTTGGGATAGTTACCAACAGCAGTTTCCTCTGAAAGCATGAGAGCATCAGCACCATCAAAGATGGCATTAGCTACATCAGTGACCTCAGCTCGAGTGGGGCGAGGGGCATTTACCATCGACTCCAGCATTTGGGTAGCCACAATGACCGGTTTCCCCAGGTAGTTGCATTTCTGGATGATTTTCTTTTGAGCTATGGGCACTCTTTGTATGGGAATCTCAATACCCAAGTCGCCACGAGCAACCATGACTCCATCAGCTACTTCTAGTATCTCATCAAGATTATCCAGAGCTTCGCGCCTCTCAATCTTGGCAATAAGCGCTGTGGTTGCCCCCTTTTGCTGGAGAAAATGCCGTACCTTAAGAACATCACTGGCTTCTTTGATAAAAGATAAAGCTACAAAGTCTACGTTGTGCTTCAAGCCAAAAAGGAGGTGATTCCAGTCCTCTTCGGTGATTGTGGGAGTGTCCCAGGTTACCCCGGGAACGTTTATACCTTTATCCTCACCAAGCCTGCCCCCTGCTATTACCTGGCAATTAACATCAGCATTGCTAGTAGCTACTACTCTTAACTTTATAGCACCATCATCGAGGAATATGATGTCACCAGGTTTGACATTCTTTGGCAAGTCAGGCAAATATGCAGACACCTGATGCTCATCTCCTAACACTTCCTTAGTGGTGAGTATAAAGTTAGCGTTTTCCTTAAGCTCAACCGCACCTTCCTTGAGCTTACCAGTTCTATCTTTCGGTCCAGGCAGGTCTTGCATTATAGCTAGAGGTAAGCCAACTTGTTTAGCCGCCTGGCGAAGAGCTCTTATACGACTGGCGTGCTCCTTATGAGTGCCGTGGGAGAAGTTAATACGAGCCACATCCATGCCAGCTTCGAGTAATTCTTTTATCGCTGAGGCTGAACCCGTACTCGGACCAATAGTGCAAACCACTTTTGTCCTTCGGGATGAATCACTACGTAGAATATCCAAAGGCATTCTATCGCCTCAATAGCTCTTGTACCAGCTTTCAGATATTATCGCTAATCTGTTAGCCTCGATGCCGAGTTTGCGATACCAGGGAAACCCATATTTGGCAGCTATTCCTGCTAGCTCTTTCAACCTGTCAACTACGGTAGTCGACAAGAACTTTACCCGTTCTTCTTTGTCTCCAATTTGTATCGCTTCCTGCCAGATAGCCCGACCGCCAAGGAAGCCAGAAGCACCTGCCTGGCAGGCAATCTCCACCTGCTTAAGGAACATTTCATAGTCAACACCAGCACTTAAAATAACCCAAGGCACTTGTGAGGCCTCGTCCAATTGCTGGCATACTTCTAAAAGCTTCGCCTTATCTGTCTCATAGTTCAAGTCAGCAGGAAATTCTGTCTTAAGGACATCAATCGGCAAGGACGTAATCTGGCGGGCAGTTTCAATTACCAAGTTTGGTATCCGGGCGGCAAATTCCGGCGACGCACTGTTTTCTCCCTTTGCAGCATAGGTTTTGGGCTCAACAAGGAACGGGATATCGTACTTCAGGCATTCCTCCGCCACCCTCTGTATCGTTTTCAGTTGTTTGGTAGCAACCTCAGCTAAATCAGACCGATAGTAAACCAGGATTTTAACTGCTGAACCACCCGTGCGTTTGATTTTTTCTACGCTCCAACCATCAAGCAAGGTAGTCACCCGCCCTTGAGGGTCACTTTGATAGCCAGTAGCTTCGATGCTAACTAGTAATCCAGTATGTCCAGGAAGGACTCCCCCAGCAATGCATTGAGCAGCACCGTAATTAGGGTCTAACAGAACCGCACTGGCATGAGGGGCTAAGGTAGAGCACAGTTCTAGCTTACGCTCTACTATCTCCTGATATTCAACTTCTTCAAGCTGCTCTTTCTCAATCATAGTCTTAAGAGACCCCCTATGGTCCATAGCGCATATTATGAACATGCCCTCTTCAGTTGAAATCTGCTGTAGACCTCTGATTTTACCGATACTTAATTTATTCATTTTATGTCTCTCCCACCATCTAATTTTCTACAACAAACTATAACCTTTTGCTCCTGGACTATCAAGTTCAAGAGTTTAGTCAGGTCGGTCATCCGTAAGGTTATAAGGAAACATGTAGTGCGAGGAATGTCATTGCGAGCCGAAGCTGCGAGGAACAAAGTGACGAAGCAGTCAGCGAAGCAACCCAGCCTCGCCTGTCACCATCCTGGGTACATTGGAGCATCTGCTCCAGGCTACCCTCTTTATATTTAGGTGAGAGTCACTGCCTGCAGGCAAAGGACAGCCACCCGTGGGCGAGTGACTCGCACGGGAAAATACGCACAAATACAGGAAATTGTGAAAATCTCGCAAATCAGGCATAATTCTGTTTAATTTACCAGCGCAAAGGAGGAGAGCAATGGAAATCAAGAAATCTATACCTCCAATTGAAGTCCTGGAGAAGATGTCCCGAGAGGAGAGACAGAAATACCTCGATGGCAGACTAAGAGAGCTGGTGGCTTATGCCTATGAAAAAGCCCCAGCAATCAAGGCAAGATTTGATAAGGCCGGCATTGCTCCTTCAACGGTGCATGGCATCAAGGACTTGGAGAATCTGCCTATTCTGAGAAAGGACGAGCTGGTGGAGTTGTACAAAACCAATCCTCCTTTCGGCGGCCTGGTGACGGTTCCTATATCAGACTTGGAGAGAGTTTATGTCTCCCCGGGCCCCATCTACGACCCCCATCACCAAAGCGAAACTTTCTGGCGGCGGCATGTTCATATGGTCAAGGCTGTAGGCTTTAAGAAGGGGGATATCGTTGTCAATACCTGGATGTATCACCTTGTGCCGGCTGGTCTCATGGTTGATGAGATGTTGAGACGAGCTGGAGTTACGGTCATACCAATGGGGGTGGGAAATACCGAACTTCAAGTCCAGGTTATGCATCACCTAAAGGTTACTGGCTTTTACGGCACTACAGGCTTTTTTATGAATATCATCAACAAGGCTGAGGAAATGGGCTATGATATCCGCAAAGACTTTAACCTCAGGTTAGCTATGATTGGCGGCGAGATGGGTGGTGGGCCAATTAGAGAGCTGGTTGAGAAGAAGTATGGGATTGCTACCGGGGATGCCTATGCAACAGCCGACGTTGGTACGATAGCCTACGAATGCAGTGAGAAAAATGGCATGCACATCGCTGAAGATATTATTGTGGAAATAATTAGCTACGAAACTGGAAGGCCAGTCGGGCCCAGTGAGGTAGGCGAAGTAGTAGTGACTCCAATCGATGAGACTTACCCGTTGATACGTTTTGGCACCGGAGACCTTGCTGGTTGGATAGAGGAGCCTTGCCCCTGTGGCAGGACTGCACTTCGCATAACACGCCTCTTGGGCAGAGTGGGCGATGCTGTCAGAACAAGGGGCATGTTTATACACCCCCGTCAGCTCGAGCCAACGCTTGCCGGATTCTCACAAATCGCACAGTATCAGGCGGTGGTCACCAGGTCAGGTCATCGGGATGAGTTGACGCTCAAAGTAGAGCTCAAAACTGAGGAGGGGATTGATAAAGAAAAGTTAACTCAACAGTTAATCAAAGCGGTAAGCGAAGCGGTAAGAATCAAGCTCGACCGTGTTGAATTTGTAGCCAAAGAGGTAATACCTGAATTCCACAAGTTGATAGTGGACGAGCGGGTTTATTGAGCCAATCCCTGGGGTTGGGCAGGAAGCCAACGATTTGTTCTTATGGACATCTGTTTCCTTGCAGAGAACGCAGCGCCGGCCTTCATCACTCCCGGGTACATTGGAGCGTCAGTTCCAAGCAAAGATTGAAATCCTAAACAATATCTAAACCCAAATCACCAAAAAGGTGTTTGGGATTTTGGGCTTCGGTCATTTGAATTTGTTTGGGGTTTAGACATTAGGATTTGGAATTTAACCCTTTCTCCCCTTACGAGTACCAAACGTTGCTGTTAGACAAGCTCAAAGGATATAATTAAAAGGTATGAGAACACAAAGACTAACTGATTACACCTTCGAGTTAGGCCCGATAAGGCCACCTAGTGAGGCATATTCGTTACTGGTAAGGGCAACCAGAAATTGCCCGTGGAACCGCTGCCAGTTCTGCCATACCTATAAAGGGCAAAGGTTTGAACTCAGGCCAGCCGATGATGTAATTGGAGATGTAGAAAAAGCTAAAGCCATCAGCGACGAGATAAAAGAGCTGGGCTGGAGAACCGGCTACGGTGGTCGGCTTAAAGAAGTTGCCGCCGCAATCTACAGCCAATATCAACATAACGACAGTGTGCGCAATGTGGCTCTATGGCTATGGGCAGGCGGCAAATCCGCCTTTCTTCAAGATGCCAATACCCTCATCATGAGGACACCTGATCTGGTCAAGATAATCACCTTTCTCAAGCAAACCTTCCCTGAACTCACCAGGATAACCTCCTATGCCCGCTCCAAAACTGCTGCCAAGAAATCGCCGGAAGAACTAAAGGCAATTAAAGATGCAGGGCTTTCCCGATTACATATTGGAATGGAAAGCGGCTCTGACCTTGTGCTCAAATATGTGGAAAAGGGGGTTACCGGTGAGGAGCACATCAAAGGAGGCAAAAGGGTAAACGAAGCTGGGATCTCACTGTGCGAATATGTGATGCCCGGGTTGGGTGGCAGGAAGATGTCCACAGACCATGTCACCGGGACAGCCATGGTCCTGAACGAAATTAACCCCGATTACATCCGACTACGAACCCTCCATGTCCAGGAAGGCATACCTTTGTGGTCAAAGGTCGAATCCGGTGACTTCGAACTCCAGACAGAAGACGAGGTAATTGAGGAAATCGGTAACCTTATTGAGAAACTCGAAGTCACCAGCCAGCTCAAAAGCGACCACATATTGAATCTCTTAAGTGAAATAGAAGGTAAATTCCCTGAAGCTAAGTCAGCATGTCTGGCAGCTATAAACAGATACCTGGCACTACCACCCCAGGAGAGACTCAATTTCAGGCTAGGGAAAAGGCTCGGCTATTATGAGAAACTGGATGACCTTTATGACGCTTACAAGCATCAAAAAATTGATGAGGCTATCAAGCGTATCAGCTCAGAAACTTCAAATAGCGCCGACGAGGTAATCCTTCGGCTAAAGGAGGGCTCCATTTAAGAAGCAGGCATCTTATGGCAAGACAGAGCAAAGGTTTCCTCAATTTGAACCGCTTCAAGTCAGGTAAGGCAATAAAGCAGCAGGCGAAGCGAAGAGCACAGGATAGCCGAACCAAACCAATAAGAGGAGGTAAGCCTCAATGAGTAAACCCAGTGCTTTACTGGCAATGTGGTTGGTATTCTATGGTGTACTACTGCTCTTTCTACCCCTGATGTCAACCTTGCCAATAGGCTCTGCTGCGCACCTGTCAGAAGCGGCCCAAACAAGTAACGAGGTAGCAGTTGCACCAACCGAGCAAAGCGGGGTCAGACAAGCCAGAGGCATCTTCATAGAGGGGCAATCGGGTGCGGATGCCGAGACTTTAAACTGGGTCCTGGCTGCTGATGCTACATCTTCCAGCTATGTTGGACACACTATGGACCGGCTGGTTACTTACGACAACCAGCTAACCATCGTGCTGCGATGTTTGGCTAAGGATATAGAAACCTCTGCAGACGGCCTGGTTTATACCATCACCATCAGAGACGACCTCAAATGGAGCAATGGCTCACCGGTCACTGCTGAAGATTATGTATACACACTGAAGAACTTAATGTTCTCGGACTGGCTTAATTATAACTACAAAGGTGACTGGCAAGAAGAGGTGGATGGAGATACCGTCTTTGTCACACCCGAGGTAATCGATGATACCACCTTCACCATTACCCGCCAGACAGTTTACCCTGAATTTGTCTATACCATTTACGACCTGATGCCCTATCCCAAATATATCGCCACTAAATACGAGGGCGATGTTGAAGCTTTCACTCAAGCCCCAGAGTTTAATAACCTGACGTATACGGGTAACCTGGGCCCCTACCGGTTTGTAGAATGGACCAGAAATGACAAATACGTAGTCGAACGAAACCCCGAATATTACCTGGGCAAAGATATTGGAGCCCCGTATTTCGAGAAATACATCGTCAAGTTATTCGGCACCTCAGCTACCAGGCAGGCAGCTCTGGAAGCCGGCGACATAACTTACACAGGAATTGAGCCAGAGCAAGCAAGCAAATTCAGGAATCTGGAACACGTAAAAATATACACCACACCAAGTGGGGCCTGCACACTGCTGGCTTACAACCAGAGAGCTAACGGCTGGGACGGCCTCAAGAAGAAATCGGTCCGGCAAGCCCTGTCCATGGCAATAAGCAAGGAAACGATATGCCAATCTATCCTACTCGGTTTTGCTGAGCCCGCCTTTAGCTTCATCCCAGCAAGCTCACCATGGTATAACCAGGAGAACGTCGTCGAATACGGAGTGGGCTCTCTCGACGACAAACAGAAAGCCGCTGAGCTTCTTTACCGGGAAGGCTACGGGGCAATAGATGATGAAACCATAAAGGCAACCGATGAGGACGGTAGTCCCCTCAAACTGACTCTGGCAACCAGCACCGGTAGCCAGGTGACCGAAGATATAGCCTTTCAAATAAAGCACGAGCTGTCAGACCTGGGAATAGAAGTGGAGATCAAGCTGATACCCTGGGCAACCCTCTTGAGGCAATATGTCATGAACACGGCTCCGAACACAGACCAGCAACCTGCGTTCAACAATGGCCCTGAGGCAACCAGTGAGAAACCGTGGGACCTAATCTTAATGGGCTTCACCAGTGACCTGCTGGCCCCTTCGGGAAGCGACGTCTTCTATACCACTGAAGGTGGCCTGAACTTCTTCGGCTACTCCAGCGCTAAGGTAGATGAACTATTCAATCGAGCTAGGTCAATGGAGGCACTGGACAAAAATACACGAGGACAAATCTATGTTGAACTATCCCATGCCATGTCTGAAGAGCAGCCAGTAGATTTCCTCCTCTTCAGCCGAGTCAACAATGGTTTTCAGAAGAATGTAATGGGGATAGAACCCGGCATAAGTATGGGCTATAATTACTACCTCTGGCATTTTGAATGAAGTTTTCGCTTTCTGTCATCCGGAGAGAGCAAAACGACCGAAGAATCCGGAGGCTCTTCGCCTCGCTCGCAATAACAGGTTGCTTATCAGCTTGGGCTTCGAACAGCTATGAATAAAAGCTGGCTTAGAGACTACATCATTAAGAGGCTTTTTTACAGCGTAATTATTGCCTGGAGCATATTAACCATCACGTTCGTCCTGGTCAGGGTTGGACCCACTTCGCCGGCTGACAGATATCTGGCTAATATAGCCGCCAGCGGGCAAGACGTTTCACAAGTAACAGCCGCCATTGAGGCAAGATATGGCGTCGACAAGCCAATACTAGAGCAGTATACAGATTATATGGTCAATCTGTTCCATGGGAACTGGGGGTGGTCTTTCAGCACCTCCATGCCAGTAGCCGAGCTAATCAAATCCCACTGGATTTACTCGTTTCAACTCATATTATTGAGCAGCTTGTTCGCTGCTGTTCTTGGCATTTTAGTCGGCATTTACTCAGCAGTTAAGCAATATACCAGGACCGATTATATCGCCACCTTTCTCTCCTTCATCGGTATATCAATTCCCAATTTCTGGCTCGGTGTAATGCTTATCCTGGTCTTTTCAGTAAAACTGGGGCTATTCAAGACTTACTATGACACCACTCTGCCCCTCTTCTCTTTAGCCAACCTCAATGCACTAATACTGCCAATTATAACCCTCGGCACCGGAATGCTAGCTGGCTACGTCAGGTATACCAGGTCAGCTATGCTCGACAACTTAAGAAAAGGGTTTGTTACTACTGCCAGAGCCAAAGGGCTGCCTGAACGAACCGTTATCGGCAAGCATGTCTTCAGGAATGCCCTGCTTCCCCTAGTCACTATAATAATGTTTGACTTAGGCAGTATCGTTTTCGGTGGAGCCTATCTCACTGAAATCGTCTTTGGTATCCCCGGTCTGGGACAAATATCCTTTAACGCCATCTTCGCCAATGATTACCCTGTGGTGATAGCAGTAACCCTTATCGGGACGCTTCTAGTATTACTGGTCAATCTGGTGACCGACATTGCCTACACCTACCTTGACCCGAGGATAAGGTATGACTAAAAGACTGCAAGATATAGCCAGAAGAATTGGCAGACCTTTTTATGGTAACAGACGGCTGATTAAGTATTACTGGGAAAGGACACGAAGAAACAAGCTAGCCGTCTTCGGCTTGGCTTTTATAGCCTTCCTGATTCTACTGGCCTTAATCGGCCCTCTCCTCACCTTAGACCCAATGTCGGTCAATTTCGAAGAGAAGAACCTGCCGCCGGTAGGCTTTACCACCGAGAAATCGGTCTATCACATAGAAACTGACGACTTTACCACCACGGAAGTCTTCGGAACCTGGAGGCATCCACTGGGCACAGAGGGCAAGGGCCGTGACATGCTGGCAATGATAGTTTCTGGAGCCAGAATATCTCTGCTCGTCGGGCTAATTGCCACCGGCATAGCCATAATCCTGGGAACAATAATCGGTGTTCTGTCAGCCTATCTGGGTGGCTGGGCAGACAATGTCCTGATGAGATTCACCGATATTATGATGACTTTCCCCTTCTTCCTATTGCTGGTGCTCATCGTCTTCATTTTTGGGCCCAGCCTGGCTTTTATAGTACTTGTAATCGGGTTGACCGGCTGGACAGGCACTGCCAGGTTGATTAGAAGCGAAGCTCTATCATTAAGAACACGTGAGTTTGTCACTGCTGCCAAAGCCTTAGGCGCCAGCGATGGTAGAATCATCTTCCGCCATCTCATACCAAATGCCATCAGTCTGATTATAGTCATAGCCACCCTGTCCATCCCGGGGGTAATCTTGGCCGAAGCTGCTTTGAGCTTCATCGGTTTAGGCGACCCAACAATGGCTAGCTGGGGGATAATTTTAGAAGCCGGGCAACACAGCCTGGATACTTCCTGGTGGGTAGCTGTAGAGCCTGGCATTATGCTTTTCCTGACAGTTCTGGCTTTCAATTTCTTAGGCGACGGGCTTAGAGATGCCTTCGACCCCAAAAGCAATATCTAATAGCCATGAATAATACGATTTTGAAGGTTAACAACCTAAAGACCTACTTCTTCACTCGTCGTGGTATAGTCAAAGCAGTAAACGGCGTCGATTTCGAGCTCAAGCGGGGGGAATGTCTCTGCCTCGTTGGCGAATCTGGTTGCGGCAAAACAGTAACAGCACTGTCTATCCTGGGCTTAATTGACAGCCCCCCAGGCAGAATAATCAATGGCGAAGTAAGATATGGCAACCTGGACTTGGTTAAATGTTCCCCAAAGCAGCTAAGACAAATCAGAGGCAAAGAAATCGCCATGATTTTCCAGGAGGCACAGTCCGCCCTGAACCCGGTGTTTACCATAGGCGACCAGATAATAGAGCAACTGAAGCTTCACCTGCCACTAGAACATAGAGAAGCCCGAGACAGGGCTATGATTTTGCTTGAGGAAATGGGTATACCCACAGTGGAAAGAGTTATGAGCTATTATCCCCACCAGTTATCCGGAGGTATGAAACAGAGAGCCCTAATAGCTATGAGCTTATCCTGCGACCCGCAAATCATCATCGCTGACGAACCAACCACCGCCGTAGATGTAACCATAAAAGCGCAAATCCTGGACATTTTCCGCGAGCTAAAGGCAAAGAGACAGATGTCTCTCATCTTCATAACCCACGATTTGGGAGCAGTAGCTGAAATTGGAGACAGAGCAGTAGTAATCTACGGTGGAAGAGATATCGAAACAGCCCCGGTATCTGAAATAATTGGTAGCCCAAAGCATCCATACACTGTCGGTTTAATCGAATGTCTGCCCGATATTTCCAAGACTACAGATAGACTGGTGTCCATCCCGGGAATTATACCCAGTCCTATTGAACTCCCCCAGGGCTGCCCTTTCCATCCCAGATGCCCGAAGGCTATGGAAATCTGCAGCCAGCAAGAGCCACCGCAAACTACAATCTCAGAAGGACACAAAGTAAACTGCCATTTATACCAATGAAACAAATACTGAATCACGACTTATTAGAGATAAGAAATCTGGAAAAGTACTATCCGGTAACCGCCGGTTTGCTCTCTCAGCATATCGGCGATATAAAAGCCGTAGATGGCGTGTCCTTTAACATCAAAGAGGGCGAAGTTCTGGGCTTAGTCGGAGAATCCGGATGTGGCAAATCAACCCTCGGCAAAACAATACTGAGATTGGAAGAGCCAACCAGCGGAGAAATCCTGTACAAGGGAATCGATATTACCAAACTGGACAAGAGAGGACTCAGAGAGCTGAGAAGGGAAATTCAAATAATCTTCCAGGACCCCGATGCCTCTCTTGACCCCAGGATGACCGTCGGCGATTCTATATGCGAGCCTCTGGTTATCCATAATATCGCCGATGCGAAGGAACGGATGGAAAAGGTGGCCGAGTTAATGGAGCAAGTCGGCCTGGAAGCTGGGCAAGCTAGCCACTACCCCCATGAGTTTAGCGGCGGGCAGAAGCAGCGCATCGGCATCGCCCGTGCCTTGGCCGTAAGCCCAAAGCTCATCATCGCTGACGAACCAGTAAGTGCCCTGGACGTATCCGTTCAGGCTCAAGTTCTAAACCTGATGATGGACATTCAGGAGGAGTTTGGGCTCGCCTACCTGTTCATTGCCCACGACTTATCAGTGATAAAGCACATGGCACACAGGATGGCTGTAATGTATTTAGGAAAGATTGTTGAATTAGCCAACAAGGATGAAATCTTCGAAAATCCTCTCCATCCCTATACCGAAGCTCTTCTATCGGCAGTCTCCAGCTTGAGAGCAAAAGGCAAAAAGAGGATATTACTGCACGGTGATGTCCCCTCCCCACTAAACCCACCACCAGGCTGTCACTTCCACCCCAGGTGCCACCGGGTATTGCCAATGTGCCACCAAAAAGAACCCCAGCTAGTCGAAATATCTCCAGAGCATTTCGTCGCCTGCCACCTGTACAACACAACCACCTCCTAAAATGCAGTGCGGCCTTTTAAGGCCGCCAGGCTGGCCAGGAATGCAGGTATGGAAAAAGCAAGCAGAAGCTTCAGTGCCCTTGGGTACATTGGAGCTGATGCTCCAGGCTACACTCCTACTCTACTATAGGCGGCTTCGAGGCGTGATGCTACGTGCCGCCTGCCATAGTGACGGGCGAGGCTACATTAGTGCAAAAGTAAAAATTTAAAATGCAAAATGACAGATCAAAATTTAAAGGTGTTAATCCTTGTGTCGTTGCGAGGCACAGAGTGCCGTGGCAATCTCAGTGAGGTCCTGGTAAAGTGCTTCGTTTTCCCCTCGCTCTTCCAAGATTGCTTTGTCGCTTGCGCTCCTCGCAAAGACAGGAACACCATATGTAGCGCGACCTTTTAAGGTCGCCTGGCGGAGCTTCGGCAAGGCTAAAGCCTCGCACTACGTGTCACTAGCACAAAAATGTCCTGTCACGAATTTGGCGGAAACTAGCCACCTAACTCCTTAACCATATAGTCACCTTCCAATTCATAGCCACATTCAGAGCGGAAATAGTCCCTGGCGCCGATGCCGCTAAGAACAGCTATCTTCTGAGCCTTAAATTCCTCTCGGGCAATCCTTTCAGCCTCCTTAAGCAACTCCCCCCCGAGACCTCTGTGCTGGGCAGCCCCACTCTGTTTCTCTCCCAAGGGAACTTCGGAGCCAAAGACATGCAGCTCCCTGACCATAGCCAGATTCCCATCGCCCACGGCTAAAGAGCCAACCCTCATTCGGAGCAAGCCAAAAAGAGTTTCTCCCTCATCTTCAAAGGAAAGAAAGACTTCCTTTCCTCCAGACGCCTCATAATCACATCTCCTTAGATACGGCTCGCCGATTTTCCAGCTATCCCTCGAACGATGCCCCTGCTCCCGGCAGCGAATGCAACGACATTGAATATTCATCTCCTTCATCCGCTTTTTAATCGCACTCCTCAATGCCAAATCTTTACAGCCGGCAACGATGAATTTAGTAGGAATATCACGCATCACCCGGGGAATCCTGACATAGCCAGGAACCAGTGCCTTGATATTTATCACCAAATCCACCATCTCATCCATAGGATAAGGTTGATAGCGGCCATCCCGGTACCACGTCTCGAGTTCAGTACCGGAGATAACCAGCGTTGGGTAAAGCTTTAACCCATCAGGTCTGAAAGTCTCATCGCTGAAAAGCTGCCTGGATAACTCAAGGTCATGCTCCGAGGTAGAGCCGGGCAGTCCCGGCATCCAGTGATAATAGACCTTGAAGCCGTAGTCCTTGAGCAACTTGGTAGCCTTAACCACCTCGGCTACACCATGCTTTCGCCTGGTCAGCCGATGGATCTCATCATCCAGGGTCTGCACCCCCAGCTCCACCCGCGTAGTACCAAATTCCAGCATCCTCTTGACCTCCTCCTCCCGGCACCAATCAGGCCTGGTTTCAATGCACAACCCCACACACCTGTGGTCGGCGGTTTCATTCATTTGCTTGGCTACCTCCAGGCTAGAAGACTGACTGCCGTTCAGGCCATCATAGCAACCCTTTATGAATTGACGCTGATACTCCGTGGGGCAAGCCAGAAAAGTGCCCCCCATAACAATCAGCTCGACCTTATTAGCCGGATGCCCCATCTGGGAAAGAACTCTCAGCCTTTCCTCGACCTGCCTTCTAGGCTCATAATCACACTTCTTAGCTCTGAGTACTGCCGGTGATTCGGGGGTATAGCTCTTAGGTGCATCAGGGTAAGCAGGGCAATAGATACATTCACCAGGACAGCCCATCGGCTGAACCATGACCGCCACTGGTGTTACGCCGGATATAGTCCTTGAAATTTTCCTCACATTGTGCTTTCCTTAAACATGTAATGCGAGGCTAAAGCCTCATACTACAGCTGTATATCGAAAGTTTATCAGATTATAACTATAGCAACAATTGAAGTGCAGCAGGAGAGCGACTGGCCGTCATCCTGAGCCAGCTTCTTCGGTCGCTCCACTCCCTAAAAATGATAGAGGGCGAAGGCCTCGCACTGACACAGGGGGTAATGTTCATGGACAATCTACCAACAAACAACAGGGGAGTCTTCGACGAGATAGCTCAAAGCTGGTATGGATTCAGACACTGGTCTCGCTTCACAAGAGAGCTTGAGGAAATGGCGCTCAGATGGCGACAGGGTAAACTCCTGAACGTCGGTTGTGCTCATGGACCAGATTTTCTGCCCTTCAAAGACAGTTTCGAGCTGTGGGGACTAGATTTCTCGGCACAGATGGTCAAGCTGGCACAAAAGTACGCCGCTAAATTCGATTTCAAGGCCAACCTTACAGTAGCCGATGCTCTTTCCTTGCCTTACCCCAATGATACTTTTGACCGGGCAATAGCAGTAGCCACTTACCACCACATCCAGGGAGACGAACAAAGACAAGAAGCATTCCAGGAATTAAGGCGAGTTCTGAAGCCTAATGGTGAAGCTTTCATCACTGTCTGGAACCGATGGCAGCCAAGATTCTGGCTAAAAGGCAAAGAGGCAAACATAGCCTGGAAATCAAAGGGGAAAGTCCTTTACCGCTATTATTACCTCTTTTCTTACCCTGAACTCCACAAGCTGCTAACTAAAGCTGGCTTCGAAGTCCTCAGCACATTCCCCGAGAAATCTTACCACTTCCCACTAAAGCTTTTCTCCCGGAATATATGTGCCTTAATCAAGGCTATCTAATCTGCACCTGAACTGCCAGGATCTTCCACTACCACCAGCTCCTCGGGAGCTGTAGCCAAAGCGATAGGTAAGAAAGCCTCAACCAGCTTCGGGTCAAGCTGGCTGCCAGCACAGCGCTTCAACTCCTCTAATACCTCCTTGTAAGGCAGGGGACCACGGTAGGGACGGGAAGATGTCATAGCATCAAAGGTATCGGCTACAGCTAAAATGCGGGCTTCCAAAGGAATAGCCTCGCCTTTCAAGCCAGATGGATAGCCAGTGCCATCCCACCGTTCCTGGTGATGAAGAATAGCCGGCAGACACGGAATCAAACTGGGTACATGCCCAACTATAGCAGCTGACAACTCTGAGTGAGACTTAATTAGCTCCCACTCTCCAGGCTCAAGCGCACCGACTTTGTTAAGCACCTCGTCGGGAATACCTATTTTGCCAATGTCATGAAGCAAAGCCGCAGTGCTAACTATAGCCACTTTTTCCGAAGGCAATCCCAAAGCCTCAGCCAGAGCAACACCATACCTGCCTACCTTCCGGGAGTGACCATAGGTATACGGGTCTCTAGCTTCAATAGTTGCCGCCAAGGCATAAATGGTGCTTAAACTTTCCCTTTCAACATCAACTCCAGGCACACCTGCCTCAGTCAAAGAAGGCATCATTTTAGATACAACAGAGGTCCGATTGCCACCAGTCCGTTTGGCATAATAAAGCGCCCTGTCAGCAGCATTGAATATCTCATCTGGCGTTACTCCGTCACTGGGCCACGAAGCTAAGCCAAGACTGATAGTTATCCCGGCCTGCTTTCTTCCCATCTCGCCGGCAACCCTTTCACGAATTCGTTCAGCTACAACAAAGGCATCATCAGCCGTTGCCTGTGGCAAGAGAATAGCAAACTCATCACCACCATAGCGAAAGGCCACGTCAACATTCCTCACCGACATCTCTATCAAGCGTCCAACCTGGGCCAGCACTTTATCACCAGCTAGATGCCCTTTCTTATCATTGTAGTCTTTAAAGAA
>Ga0307379_10003833_pt1 | contig 21658 bp, 22 predicted proteins | sample UN2MG_FD_202237 | JGI IMG/M metagenome (GOLD analysis project Ga0307379, IMG submission 202237) | Soil microbial communities from Risofladan, Vaasa, Finland - UN-2 | ecosystem: Environmental > Terrestrial > Soil > Coastal area > Acid sulfate soil | place: Finland: Risofladan, Vaasa | collected... | reverse complement strand
CATCGCCTGCGGCGTGCGCACCGCCGACGGGCGCATCATCCAGAGCCGCCACGTCATCGTCGCCCCCGGGCGCGAGGGCGCGCAGTGGTTCCAGGAGCAGGCCGACCGGCTGCGCCTGGAGCGCGCCGACAACCCGGTGGACATCGGGGTGCGGGTGGAGCTGCCGGCACCGGTGCTGGAGCCGCTGACGGCGGTCGTCTATGAACCCAAGCTCGTATTCAACTCCAAGGAGTTCGACGACCGCGTGCGCACCTTCTGCATGTGCCCCTACGGTGAGGTCGTCATCGAGCGCACCGACTCCACCACCACCGTCAACGGCCACAGCTACGCCGCCAAGCGCACCGACAACACCAACTTCGCACTGCTGGTGACCACGCGCTTCACCGAGCCCTTCCGCGAGCCCATCGCCTACGGCCAGTATGTCGCGCGGCTCGCCAACCTGCTCAGCGGCGGCATCATCGTCCAGCGCCTGGGGGACCTCCAGTCCGGGCGGCGCTCCACCCCGGAGCGCATTGCGCGCGGGCTGGTGCGCCCGACGCTGGCAGAGGCGACGCCGGGGGACCTCAGTTTCGCCCTGCCTTATCGTTATCTCGCCAGCATCCTGGAGATGATCGAGGCCCTGGATCGCCTGGCGCCGGGAGTAGGCTCGCGGCACACGCTGCTCTACGGCGTGGAGGTCAAGTTCTACTCCGCGCGCGTGCGCCTGACGCCCGCGCTCGAGACGCAGATCAACAACCTCTTCGCCATCGGCGACGGCGCGGGGGTGACGCGCGGCCTCGTGCAGGCTTCGGCCAGCGGTATCCTCGCGGCGCGCGAAGTGATTGCGCGGCAGAGATAGAAACCGCGCCTCGCGGTCAGGATTGACTCGGGGGCGCGGTTGTGATACCGTATCTCGTCGCTTTCGCCGGGCGCTCGCTGGGGGCACCTGGGGCGGCACTCCGATGCGGGTGTGCATGTTCACCGAGTGCTATCTCCCCACCATAAATGGGGTGGTGGTCTCGGTAAATACCTTCGCTAGGCAGCTCGGGCGCCTCGGGGTGCAGGTACACGTGGTCGCCCCGCGTTACGCGGGTTACCGCGATCCCGGCGACGGCGTTTCCCGACTACCCTCGCTGACCATGCCCTGGCGGCGCGACTACCCGCTGATCATCCCGTGGTGGCCGCGCGTCGCCTCCCGCATGTGTGGGCGCGCGCCCGACATCGTCCACGTGCACAGCCCGTTTATCGCCGGCGGTCTCGGCCGGCGGGTCGCGCGCCGGCTGGGGCGGCCGCTGGTGTTCACATTTCACACCCTCTACGAGGAGTACGTCCACTACCTTCCGCTGCCGCGCGCGCTCGCGCGAGTGTTGGCGAAGCGCATCAGCCGCGGCTTCGCCCAGGGCTGCGATGCCGTGGTCGCGCCCTCGGAGGGCATTCGCCAGATGCTGCGCAGCGACGGTGTGACCGCCCGCATCGAGGTCATTCCCACCGGTCTCGACCTCGAGCTGGCGGCTCCCGAACGCCTGCTGCCCATCCGCGACCGCTGGCGAATAGACGCGCGGGCGCCGCTGCTGGCATACGTCGGACGCGTAGCGAAGGAGAAGAGCATTGACCTGATGCTGGAGGCGTTCGCCCTGGTCGCGGAGCAGGTCCCGCAGAGCGCGCTGCTGGTCGTCGGAGGCGGTGACTGGGAGCAACCAGCGCGCGCGCTGGCAGCGCAACTGGGCCTCGGGGAGGCAGTGCGCTTCGCCGGCGCGCTTCCGCGCCAGGAGGCGATACGCTGTGCGGCGGAGGCCGACGCCCTGCTGTTCCCGTCCATCACCGACACCCAGGGGCTGGTGGTGCTGGAGGCGATGGCGGCCGGCACTCCCTGCATCGCGGCCCGCAGCAAAGCGGTAGCGGGGCTGGTAGAAGACGGCGCCAACGGGATCATCGTCGAGCACGCCGCCGGGGAGATTGCGCGGGCAGCGGTGTCGCTCTTGCGCGACCGCGAGCGTCGGCTGCGCCTGAGCGCGGCCGCCCGCCGCACCGCGGAGGCGTTCTCCGCCGAGGCGATGGCGCGGCGCCTGGCAGCGCTCTATGAATCGCTGCTTGCCGCGCGCCGCCGCTCATAGGGATTCGCCACGGCGCTTACTCCTCCACGCACTCCATCTCGAAGGTAGTGGACCCGCCCCCGGTGTAGTCGTTGGGATCGAGGCAGCGCACGCGCGGCAGGCTGTTCGGATTGCCTTTCTCCAGCAGCCCAAGGCGCTTCGGATCCCCTCCCGCATAGAGCATGTTGTAGTAAGGGAAGATCGAGCCCAGGGAGTGCATGCAGATCGCCGTGGACTCCTTCAGGTTCACCCGGTAGCCCTCGTCCAGGACAATCTTGTCTCCCAGCTTGTAGGCCGAACATCCCCCTTTGATATCTACCACCCGAATGACTAGTTTCCGCATCTAGGCCTCCCACTGGTAATCCTCATGACATTATACACTAGGCCGCTGCGCCTTGTCACGGCGGCGGCGTTTATGGTAGAATCCCGGTGCGAGGACGGGCAAAGCCATGGGCATGCTGTTCATGATAGTGCAGGCCATAGCCGCGGTGGTGATGATCACCATGATCCTCATCCAGACCACCAAGAGCGAGCAATCAGGTTCCACCAGCGGCGGCTGGGGCGTGATCGGCGGCAAGAGCACCTCCAGCATTCGCACCCGGTGGGGGGTTGAGGAGCATCTCGGTCGCATCACCATGTGGGTCGCCATCAGCTTCCTCTGCTTCTCCGCGCTGGCCTCCGTGTGGCGCATGCACAACTGGTAGGTCCCCACCCCCTGCGCCGGCGGCACATGCTCCCCGCCGGCCCCCACGTAGAGGATTCGCGGCCGTGGCGGAATGGCAGACGCGCTAGGTTGAGGGCCTAGTGGGGGGTAACCCCCCGTGCTGGTTCAAATCCAGTCGGCCGCACCACCCACTTCACGGACTGCAATCGGCGCGCGGCCTTGGGCGCACAGTCATGGCCGGCCAGTCGCCCCCGGACCAGCGACCGTTACCCATCCCTGAGCAGGCTGGCTTTGTCAAGGGTAGTGGTTGACCGCTGGCATTGCCTCCTCGGTTGTGTTTGACCTCGGTTGCCGGGTATACGCTCGGTAGGCGGGTCAGCCGCGAGCCGGGGCCACGGCCTCCGGGCGCTTGATCTGATGCCGATCCCGTGGTAAAATGCCTGGCGTTGTGGAAGGTCCAACCGGCAGGTCTGCGCCGATCCTCAGGCGCAGCAAAGCGTCGCCGGTGGGGATCAGCGCCATCAGCGTTGAACCACCAGTGAGACCCTGATGGATCACCCCAAGCGCGTCATAAGCGTCAGCCGGCCGGGCGGGCGGCTGGGCCTCGCGGCGATCCTGGCACTGATGGTAATGGTGTGCCGGGCGCCGTTCGCCTACTCCCCGCACGCGTTCGCCGCCGGGATCCGGCGCATGGACCTGGTCCATCAGCAGCAGGAGATCGAGGCCAAGAAGATCCAGGCGCGCCGGCAGATGCGCGCGGCGGCAGTCAAGGTGAAGGCCGCGGGCTACGAGTTGAAGGCGGTGGAGCGCCGCCTGGAGGACGCCCGCGACGATTTGGCCAAGACCCAGGGCCAGCTTCGCAGCACGCGCGATCAACTGCAGGATGTGAACCGCCGCCTCGAGGGTACCCGCGCGCGCCTGCAGGCCCATCGCCGAGCGATGGGCGATCGCCTGGTGGTCATCTACGAGTTCGGCGGCGTGCGGTACCTGGATGTTCTCGTCCGCGCCGCCGGCTTCGCCGATTTCGCCAACCGCCTGTACCTGGTGCAACTGGTGGTGGACCAGGACCTCGGCCTGATGCGGGGAATGGAAGCAGAGCGCCAGCGCATCGAGTCTTACCGGCGCGCGGTGGAGGCCAAGGAAGACAAGATCGCCAAGCTCGAGGTGCAGATTGCTCGCAAGCACGACGAGTACGACAGCCAGCGGCAGGAGAAGAAACGGCTGGTCGGCAAGCTCGAGCAACAGCGCCGGTACTGGGAGCGCGCGCTGGCGCAAATGGAGCGGGACTCGCGCGACATCGCGGCCCAGATCCGCCGCTACCAGCGCACCACCGGCCGCTACCGCTACGCGACCCCATGGACCGGCAGCTTCCTGCGGCCCGTGCAGGGCGGCATCACCTCGGGCTTCGGCTATCGCATGCACCCCATCCTCAAGGTGCGCAAGATGCACACGGGGGTTGACATCGCGGCCGCCACCGGCACCCCCATCCGCGCCGCCGACGCGGGCACCGTCATCTGGAGCGGCTCGCGCGGAGGCTATGGCCAGTGCGTGATCATTGACCACGGCGGCGGCATGAGCACCGTCTATGGGCACTGCTCGCGGCTGGCGTGCCGCATCGGCGAGGAAGTCCGCAAGGGCGAAGTCATCGGCTACGTCGGCAGCACGGGCCTGGCCACCGGGCCGCACCTGCACTTCGAGGTGCGCCGCAACGGCCGCCCGATAAACCCGTTGTCGTTCTAGCCCGGGCTGCTCACGCCTCACCCGGGCTATCGGTCGGTCATCCCCCCGAGCCGGGCGCCGCGACCGGCGTCCCTTAGGCCGCGGTCTCGCAGCCTGCGTGCACGGCCCGCAGCGTATGCGAACAGCAGCGGGCGACGGCTGTGTCATTCAGGGCCCCGACGTGTCGGGGCGAAGAATCTCGCTCCCAGCATGCGCAGCGGTGAAGGAACAACCGTCTTGCGCGACCATTACGACCGGTGTCTCCCCCGTCGAGGCCCCGGGGTGGGAGGAAAGTCTCCAAGGGCGACCGAGGCTCCTGCCCTACGGGGCCTACCCGACCGCCGGCGTGCCCGCCCACCTCGTGCCGCGCTGCAACAGCAGGCGAAACATCTCGTGGCCGCAGGCGTTGGGGTTGTGCCCCAAGGCCAGGTAGAAGACCCGTCCCCGCCCCCAGGGCTTGGTCCACGCGACCGGCACCGCACGCCCCTGCCACAGCGCCGAGCACAGCACGCCCGCGCGCGGGTCGTAGTCGAGCACGTACTGCTCGTCCTCGACCATGAACTCGGTCAGTCCCTGGGTGATGGGGTGGTCGGGATCAACCACGCTCACCTGGTAGGGGCGGAAGCGCGGGTGGGTGACGAAGTGGCCTCCGACCATGGCGCGATACTCCGGGCAGTCGCGGAAGGAATCCGCGGCGGAGTGGACGCCGACAAAGCCTTTGCCCGAGGCGATGAAGTTGAGCAGGCCGTTCTTTTGGGCGTCGCTGATCTCGCCGACGGTGTAGTAGAAGACGACCACGTCGTAGGGATCGAGGTTGGGCGATTCCAGCACCGACAGGTCTTCCTCGACATAGGTGAGGTCGAACTCCGCCTCCGCCTTGAGCGCATCGGCGATCGCCTCGCCGCAGCCCTTGGCGTCGTGGATCTCGCCCCCTGCCAGCAGCAGCGCTTTCGTCCGTGCCATGCGTTCCTCCTGATGGGCGCGCCGCTGAGCCAGGGACGTCGCGCCAAATCACGGGCAGTGTCTTCAACGGCGGCGCGGGATATCCTGCACGGGGATGGCGGCGCCGCCCGCAGCGGCGCGAGTGGCGGCTCGCAACTCAGTCCACGGCGACGGCGGCGACGATCTCGGCCACCAGGTCGGCGGCGCCGACGCCGGCGATGCGCGCCTCGGGGCGGACGATGACGCGATGGCCGAGGACGGCGGGGGCGAGGCGCTTGATGTCGTCGGGCAGGACGTAGTCGCGCCCAGAGACCGCCGCCAGGGCCTGGGCGGTGCGGAAGAGATGGAGCGAACCACGGGGGCTGGCCCCGAGGTAGATTTGGGGGTGGGCGCGGGTGTGAGCGACGAGGTCGAGGATGTACTCCTGGGCGCGCTCCTCGACCCGCACCTCGCGCACCGCTCGCTGCATGGCCAGCACCGACGCGGCGTCGGTGACCGCGCCGATACGGGCGATGGGATGCTCGCGCTGCTGCTCCACCACCACTGCGCGCTCAGCCTCGCGGCTGGGGTAGCCCAGCCGCAGGCGCATCATGAAGCGGTCGAGCTGCGACTCCGGCAGCGGGTAGGTGCCCTCGTACTCGATGGGGTTCTCGGTCGCCATGACCACGAACGGCCGCGACATGGGGTGGGCGACGCCATCCGCCGTGACCTGCTTCTCCTCCATGCACTCCAGCAGCGCCGACTGGGTCTTAGGGCTGGCGCGATTGATCTCGTCGGCCAGCACCACGTGGGCGAAGACGGGCCCGGGAACGAAGCGAAACTCCTGGCGCCGCTGGTCGTAGATGGAGACCCCGGTGACGTCGGAGGGCAGCAGGTCGGGAGTGAACTGGATGCGCTTGTACGTGCACCCGAGCGAGATGGCGAAGGCGCGCGCGAGCATGGTCTTGCCCACGCCGGGCACGTCCTCAAACAGCACATGCCCGGCGCAGAGCAGCGCCACCAGCGCCTCTTCAATGACCTCGCGCTTGCCGAAGATGACGCGGGCGACGTTGTCAACTATCGGTCCCGCGACCGCCGCCACGCCGGGCAGGCTCACGGACGCAGCGTCAACCTCGAGCGCGTCATCCGGCGCGCGTTCCGGGAATCCTTCTCGCTCCACGCGCTACCACTTCGGGGCGTCATCGCGAAGTCCCTGCCGCAGAGAAAGGCGGGGCGCGCACCGCGCGCCGCCTCACCCGCCGGCGAAAAGCTCGATGGTGTCAGCGCGCAGGGCGGACAGGTTGCCATGGCGATCCTGCACCTGGGCGTACACCGCGCGCGCTCCGTCCGCGCCCGCCGCCAGCGTCCACGCGAACTGGCCGTAGTTGCACTGGCTCAGCGACTGCCAAGACCCCCACGGGTCGGCATAGCGATTCTTGAATCGCACCGACGCCGCACAGTCGGGATAGACGGTGAGCGCGACGTTGGGGCTGATGGTGGTCGGCGCATTGCCGTTGATGTTGAAGCCTTTGATGATCGGCGCGGCGGTGGTGTCGAGATCAATCGAGTCGTAGCGCACCGATGACAGCAGGCCGTGGTGATCCCGCGCCTGGACATAGACCACGCGCGGGCCGTCACCCCCCGCGGCCAAGGTGCGCGCGAACTGCCCGTAGTCGCACCGGCTCAGCGGCTGCCAAGACCCCCACGGGTCGGCGTAGCGGTTCTTGAAGCGCACGTCGGTGGCGCAGTCAGGATAGACGGTGACCGTGACGTCAGGCGTGACAGTGAACGCCGCGCCGCTGTTGATGGTGACGGACTTGACGATGGGGGCGGCGGTGGAGTCGAGATCAATGACGTCCACCGACGTATTCGACGGCTGGGCGTCAGCGGTCTGGCACATTGCGTACACCGCGCGGGGCCCGTCGCTGCCGGCCGCCAGCGTCCACGCGATGACCGTGGAATCGCTGCCCGGCGTGTAAGCGTAGGGGCCCTGCCACGGCGCGGCGTAAGTGTTCTTGAGGTAAACCTCGGAGGCGCCGCGGGCGTAGATGCGAGCGTTTACCGTCGGGGTCGAGGTCCAGGGCGCGTTGTCATTGATCAGAGCGCGACATAGGAACGGGCCCGCCAGGGTTCCCGCGTCGGGCAGGCGCGCAGTATGGCCGGCGCCATCGTCGCACCAGAAGTAGTAGGTGTGGGTGCCGAGGGGCAGCGGCGTGGAGTACTCATAGTCTCCGTCGAAGGCACTGCCGGTCGCCAACGTCATCGCGTGCGGCGCGTCGTCAACGGCCACCGTGATCGCGCTCGGGGGCGTGCCCGCGGGGTGGTAGTAGTGGACGCGGAAACGGAAGATGGTGCCCGCGCCGTAGTGCGCGGGATCGGAGGGATCGCAGCCGCCGCCGGTCAGTCGGGGCGTGTCGGCCACCACCTTGACCGATCCCGGCGCGCCCCAGGACTCGCCGTAGGAGGAGCTGGCGGCGGTGACGCCGATGGAATAGGTGCCGGGGGTGTCAACTCTCAGCGTCCAGGCCGCCGATGTGCCGGCGCCGCTCGGGATGGCGCCCAGGGGCTGCGGATTAGCTCCCGAGACCAACGTGATGCCTGCGGGGACTGCGAGCTGCGCGCTGCAGCCATGAGCGAACAGGTCGCCCTGGTTGGCGACGTTGACGGTGACCAAGAAATCCTGGCCTGGCAGCGGCGTGTACGCCGGCTGGCCGGGGACGTTCAACTGCGGCCCGGTCGCGACCGTGAGGGGCTCGTCGCCCGCGAGCGCGAAGTCCTCGTAGGCGACGCCGGCAAACGAGGTGCTGTAGGCGTTGACCTTGATTACCAGGCTGCCGGCGCGATTGCTCACGACCTGCTCGACGTTGTCACCGGACGAGATGGAGGAGGAGACGACGGCGTTGTCCGCCTGGGCGTAGAGCCGCAGGTCGAGGTCGCTCAGGCTGTAGTACGTGCCGGGGTAGGAGGCGCCGCTGTAGTTCACATGGCGGTCCCACGCCAGGGTGAACTTGTCGCCGCCGGCGCCGTCCACCCGGTAGAGGCGAAAGGCGTTGGCGCTGCCGGCGGGATAGACGAAGCCCGCCAGGGAGTCGCTGCGATGGTAGTAGGCGTACCACATGTCGAGGTAGCCCCAGCCCCAGGCGGGGTCCCAGCCGGCGGAGCCGCGGTCTTCCGAGGCGTTGATGAGAACCGCCTTCTGACGCATCGGCTCCAGGATGCCGGCGTCCGCCAACAGCAGCACCGCGCCCGCGACGTGGGGCGAGGCCATGCTGGTGCCGCTCATGGTGACGAAATCGGCGCCGGCGCCCTCCCAGGCGTTGTTGCAGGAGGTGATGCTTTGCCCGGGCGCGGTGAGGTCGGGCTTCTTGCGACCACCTGGCGTGGGGCCGCGGCTGCTGAAGGCGGAGATCAGGTCGTCGCCGCGGCCCGAGGTGTTGTTGTCGTTGGCGGCGGCCACGCACAGCAGGTTGTAGGCAACCCCCGGCGAGTTGAGCGTGTAGAGATCGGGGCCGGCGTTTCCGGCGGCGACCGCGGCCGGCGTTGTGAAGGCGTCGGCGTCATCCACGATCGCATCCCAGAAGCGGTCGAAGCCCGAATCGTCCGCCGCCGCGAGGCCGCCCGCGCTGAAGTTGAGCACGTCGGGCCGCACCGCGGAGGTGGTCAGCGCCCAGTCCACCGCGGCCATCACATCGCTCAGCATCAACATCCCGGAACCGTCGGTCGCATTGTAACCGGCCTTCAGGTTGAGCGCCTGGGCGCTGCCGTAGGCCACCCCCTTGTAGGTCGTGTTCCCGCTCACCGCGATGCCGGCGACGTGGGTGCCGTGTCCGTTGAGGTCGTCGGTGGTGGACGGGTTGTCGGCGTAGTCGGTCTGGGTTTGGGCAGAGGCGTGAAAAGTGCGGCTGCTCCAGGTAGTTGCCGTCAGCGCGGGGTGGGTCGTGTCTACCCCGGCGTCCACGATGCCGGGTGTGAACAGGCCGCCGTCAAAGCCGTTGCTCCAGAAGGTGTCGGCGCGCATCGAGTATGCGCTGGTGTTCAGACGCAGCGGAAGCTTGCGGTCCGCCACCACGTAGGCGACGCCCGGCCGGTCGGCGATCCCGGCCAGGGCGACGCCGGGCACTCGCGCCGCCAGCGCGTTGACGGTCGTATAGTGGTAGAGGACGCGGCCGTCCACCGCCGCCACGTCGTCCGCGACTGACTGCTGCTGCGGCCACGTCAGCCCCCGAACCTCCTCTATCACCTCGTCGCGCAGGCGGCGGCGCAGCTCCCTGGCTTCGGCGGTGAGGCCCCGCAGCGCGGCGCGGTCGGCATCGGTCATGGCGGCATACTCGCGCCGGGCGGCGGCCCGCACCTGGTCGCGCGTCGCGCCCGGCGGCAAGGGTCGGTAATCGCCGGCGGCGAGGGCCCGAATTCGCGCGTCAATCCCACGCCACTGCGGCTGGTAGAACGACCGCGCCACCGCCGTGATCTCGAGCGACGGCTGATCGGCGAGAAACACGATGACGCCCACCAGCTCCCCGCGGCCGAGCATCGGCACCAGCTCGTCGCCGAGCTTGGTCTCGACCAGGCGCACGGTGGCGGCGTCGGGCGGCCGCGGCGGCTTGGCGGCCGCTCCCTCGGAGCGGTAGCCGGCGGCCACCGCAGGGGTCGTCGCCACCAGCACCAGCGCGACGACCGGCAGGCCCGCGCTTGCGAGCATCAGGATGCGTTTCATCGGTCCTCCGTAGAGCGTATCGGCAACGGACGCAAGCACTGCGCCCGCGGAGGCGGGAGGGAACAACTACGCGCCTCGCGGGCATGCCTCCATCTCGACGGATACCATGTATCAGGCGCCCCCGTCAAGCTCGCTCCATAATCTACCCGCTCGCATCGGCGATCATGCAGGCCTCCGGCGCCTCGCGGGCCACCGCCTCGGTGTGCGGGCAAACCTGACCTCAACGACGCCGGGCCGCGGCGAGATTCCTCGCTGCGCGCTGCCGCGCGATTCGCGCGACCACGCTCCGTTCGGAATGACACCACCGGATCACTGTCACTCAGAGCGTCTTGTCCCCCGCAGCCTTGGCGAAGGGGGAAGCGAAGAGTCTCGCCTGCGCAATAGCGCGAAGTGATGGGCGACTGCCGGGCCGGCCCGCGCTTGACAGGCCCGCACCCGGGCGTTATGATATATGCGGATAGGCACATATATCATGGCGGCCAAGCTAAACGAGATGCTGCGCGCGCTGGCGGACCCGACGCGCCTGCGGATCCTGACGCTGCTGCAGGGGTGCGACGAGTTGTGCGTGTGCGAGCTGGTGGAGGCGCTGCGGCTCCCGCAGTACCACGTCTCGCGGCACCTGCGCACCCTGCGGGCGGCGGGGCTGGTGCGCGGTTGGCGCCAGGGCCGCTGGATGCACTACTGCCTCAACCCGCGCCTGGCGGGTGCTGATCGCCCCCTGGTGGCGGCTGCCTGCGCCCGCGCCGCGGCCGAGGCGACGATGCGCGCCGATGCGCGGCGGCTGCGCCAGTGCCTGCGCCCGCGCGCCGGGCGTGGCGGGTACATCTTGCGCTGCTGCGTCCGCAAGGAGAGCGTCTGATTATGAGCCGCACCGCGAGCGCAAGGCTGAGTTTCCTCGATCGCTACCTTACGCTGTGGATCTTCCTGGGCATGGCCTTCGGCGTCGCCCTGGGGTATCTGGTGCCGGGGGTGGTGGGACTGATCACCCGCTTCCAGGTGGGCACGACTTCGATTCCCATCGCCGTCGGCCTCATCCTCATGATGTATCCACCGCTGGCGAAAGTGCGCTACGAGGAGCTGGGCGAGGTCTTTCGCAACCCGCGGGTGCTGACCCTGTCGCTGGTGCAGAACTGGGTCATCGGGCCGCTGCTGATGTTCGGGCTCGCGATTCTCTTCCTGCGCGGCTACCCGGAGTATATGGTCGGGCTGATCATGATCGGGCTCGCGCGCTGCATCGCCATGGTCATCGTCTGGAACGACCTGGCGCAGGGCGACCGCGAGTACGCGGCAGGGCTGGTGGCCTTCAACTCCATTTTCCAGGTGCTGTTCTACGCGCTCTATGCCTATGTCTTCATCAAGCTGCTGGCGCCGTTGGCGGGGGTTGATTTCGGCGACGTGGACCTGAGCAAGATCACCATGGGCGGCATCGCCCGGAGCGTGTTCATCTACCTCGGCCTCCCCTTCCTCGGTGGGCTTCTCACCCGGATAGTCCTCATCCGGGCAAAGGGGCGGGCCTGGTACGAGCAGGCGTTCATCCCCCGCATCTCCCCTATCACCCTCATCGCCCTGCTCTTCACCATCGTGGTCATGTTCTCACTCAAGGGCGAATACATCGTGGCGCTGCCACTGGACGTGCTGCGCATCGCGGCGCCGCTGCTGGTTTACTTCGTGATCATGTTCCTGGTCTCGTTCTATCTGGGCGCGAAGATCGGGGCCGATTACGGCCAGACGACGACCCTCGCCTTCACCGCCGCCAGCAACAACTTCGAGCTCGCGATCGCGGTCGCGGTAGCGGTGTTCGGCATCAACTCCGGGGCGGCGTTCGCCGCGGTCATCGGGCCGCTGGTGGAGGTGCCGGTCCTGATCAGCTTGGTCAACGTCGCGCTGGCGTTTCGCCGGCGCTACTTCGCTGGTTCGCCTGGGAATGCGGTCGGGCAATGAGAGGAGTGGTTATGAGCAGACAATCAGTCGCAGTGCTTGCCGTGGTCGCCGTCATCGGGATCCCAACGGCGATGATCCTGTACAACAGGTCGGCGGCCAGAGACGTGGCCGTCAGTCCCGGGGCCGCCGCCGCCGGGAGCACAGAGGCCGCGCAGACACCCCGCGCACCGGCCAGCCCGGCCGAGCGAACCCTTGATCGGGCCCGCAAGCAGGGCAAGTACGCATTCCTGCTGTTCTACCGACCAAAGGATCGCGGCGACGCCAAGATGAGGGAGGTCTTCGAGCGGGCGCAGACCCGGTTGACTGAGAAGGCGGCGTTCGTGTCGGTTGACGTCGGCGCCAAGGCCGAATCGCGGCTGATCGAGCAGTATGCGGTGAGCAAGGCGCCGCTGCCGTTGACCCTGGTGATGGCGCCCAACGGCGCGGTCGTGAACGCCTTCCCCAAGGCGGTGGACGAAAAGACGCTGGCCCGCGCCTTCGTCTCGCCCAAGCTGGCGGAGGTGAGCAAGGCGCTGCAAGACCGCAAGCTGGTTACCCTCTGCCTGCAGAACGCGCGCACCAAGCACAATGCCGAATCACGGCAGGCGGCGCAGCAGTTCGTAGGTGATCCGAGCCTCGCGGGGCAGGCCGTGCTCATCACAGCCGATCCCTCCAAGGAGCCCGACCTACTGAAGCGCTGCGGCATCCGGAGCACCCCGACGGAATCCACGGTCGTAATGCTGCTGCCTCCGGGGCAGTTGGCAGCTAGCGTGGCGGGTAGCACAACGAAAGACGCTCTCCTGGCGAAACTGCAGGCAGCCCTTGCATCGTGCGGCAGTGGCTGCGGGCCCTCTGGCTGCGGCCAATAGGTAAGGAGTCGACTTTGACCACATTCTTGCTCGTGCTGAAGGAGCTGCGCGAGCGCAAGAGCCAGTTGCTGACCAGCTTCGTGGCGATCGCGTTGGCCCGTTGACGCGTCGAGCGCCATCGCGTTCTAACCATCGCTCAGTGAGGAGGAGCATGTGATGAAACTACAGATACTTGGCCCCGGCTGCGCGCGATGCAAGCAACTGCTTGCCAATGTACAGCAGGCGGTTGCCGACATGGGCGGTGCAGTCGAGGTCGAGAAGGTGGAGGACATCAAGGAGATCATGAAGTTCCGCGTGCTCGCCGCCCCCGCGCTCGCGGTGGACGGCGTGGTGAAGGCGGCCGGACGGGTGCTATCGCCCGATGAGATCAAGAAGCTGCTCGGCAGATGAGCGAGGTACGTGTCATGGAAAACGACAAGCCTGGCCTGATCATGTGTGTGTGCACCGGCAAGTGCCCGGGGTTCGCGAAGATGGACATCTGGGACTTCATCAACCGGGTGCGGGTGGAGCTACCCGTCGAGTACGGGTTCATCCACCCCCAGCTCTGCGAGGAGGATGGAGATCGATTCCTCGCCGACTTCCTGCAGGCGCACCGCAAGGTCATCGTCGCCGGTTGCGCGCCGAACATGCAGTACAAGATGTTCCGGGACGCCTTTGCCGCGGCCGGCTTGGACATCAAGGCTGACCTCGTGCCGCTGGACATCCGAGATATGACCACCGACGAGGCGGTGCAGAAGGTGGCCGACGCGTTGGTTGCGAGTGAGGGACAGTCGGCATGAGCGATGAGACCTTCATGGGCGTGCCCAGGGAGAAGATCCCCTGGTTCCCGACCATTGACTACAGCAAGTGCGACTTCTGTATGGAGTGCGACAAGTTCTGTCCCCATCAGGTGTTCGAGCGCCGGGAGGGAGAGGTGAAGCTTGTCGTCGCGAACCCCACGAACTGCGTCGTGTTCTGCCGTGCCTGCGCCAAGACCTGTGGGCCGGACGCGCTCTCCTTCCCGAACAAGCAGGAGATCATCGAGCTGATCAAGCGCCTGCGGGAGGAGGGCAGCAATGGCTGAGCGGTTCGCGGTGCTGCCCTGCAACGGCCTGGACAAGCCGGCCGGGCCGCTTGCCCGCGAGATCGCGCTGGCCTTGGTCGAGGCCTGTCAGGGCGAGCTGATCTGCCCGGTCCTCTACAACAACCTCCCGGCGCTGTATGCGAAGGCGCTGGAGCTTCCTCTGATCGTGATCGACGGATGTGGGACCCGGTGCGCTTCCAAGCTGGCGACTGAGCACGACCTGAAAGTGCGGCGCAAGCTCCAGGTCACTGATGCTCTCAAGGAGATGGGGGAGTCGGCCGGTGAGACGCTTACGCCTGACCCGGAGCGACTCGCGCTCTGCCGCCGGCTCGCCGAGAGGCTGCTCGCGGCTCCGGCCGAGGGGTGCGCCGTCGATGCCGAGGCGGCCTTCGCGGAGCCGGTCGAGTACGCCACCGTCACCCACGATAAGTTCATCTTCCGCATTCCCACGCAGGGCTACCTGTTCAACGAAAACCACTGCTGGGCGCACATCGCCGGCAGCCGTGCCCGCGTCGGGATCTCCGACTACATGCAGCAGGAGCTTGGGGACCTCACCTTCTGTGAGCTGCCGCAGGTAGGAACCGAGGTCGAGCAGTTCGGGGAGATCGGCAGCGTAGAGTCCGTGAAGGCCGTGTCCGACATCATCTCCCCGGTGAGCGGCCGTGTGGTAGCCGTCAACGCCGCGGTAGTCCAGGCGCCTGAACTCATCAACGAGGAACCCTATGTCAAGGGATGGGTAGCGGAAGTGGAGTTACGCGATTTGGAGAACGACCGCGCGCTCCTGCTGGATGGCGAGACCTATCTGGCGCTCGTGCGGCAGAAGGCTGCCGAGTACCGCCCATAGTGGTGTGAGAAACGAAGGGGATAGTGGATGGCTGAATCGGCGAACGGCAGAGTGCTCGTGATCCCATGCAGCGGCATCGGCAAGGTGCACGGGCTGATGGCGCGAGAGGCGACCTACCGCGTCGTGGACGATCTGGAACCGCAGGCGCCGGAAACGCTGTGCCTCGCCCTCTTGGTGAAAGGCGATGAGGAGGCGGTGACGGCGGTGCGCACCCGGCCCTGCATCACCATCGACGGCTGCCCCAAGCTGTGTTCCTACAAGAACGTCGAGCTCGCCGGCGGGAACATCGCAGAAAGCGTGCGCGTGGTGGATGCCTTCAAGGGCCACAAGGGTGCCCAGCCCGGCACCGCGACCGAGCTTGACCATGACGGCTGGACCATCACCGAGGAAATCGCGCAGCGGGTTGCGGCGCGGGTCTGCGAGCTATGCGCTGGAGAGGGGAAGTGACGATGGCAGAGGAGCCGATCAAGGTTGGCATCATCTCTTGTGCCGGCGAGGAGATCCCGGAAGGGACTATCTCGCGTCTCGCCGTACGGCGCGTGCTGGAGCGTCTCCGGCCCGGCCAGACGGTATCGATCTGCCTGCCGCTCTTTCTTGCCGGCGCGGAGGGCGAGCGGGAGTTTGCGCGCAACTACCCGACGATCACCATAGACGGCTGTGACCAGCAATGCGCGAAGTGGGGCACCGAGAAATACAGCGGCCCCGTGAATGCCGCCCTCGTTGTGACCGACCTCCTGAGGAACGCGGCGCCACTGAGCGGAGCGCGCTCCGGCCGCAAGCTTACCGACTGTGACCTGGCTGCGGTCGAGCTGGTGGCAAATAAGATCGTGGAATCGCTCGACCGCGCGGTGGCTGAAGGCTTCGTGCCTGAAGAGGGCGCGGCTGCCGTCTCCTGTGGGTGCGACTGCAGCACGCCCTTGCCGGCCGGCGAGCTGCTTGTGGATGGTGAGCGCATCATTGTCGCCGGGCTGCCGCTGATCTTTCAGCAGTGCGGCGAGGATGGCCTGCCGGCCGACAGCGTGGATCTGGCGCAGCGTCTGGTGGAGGCCGTGGCCGTCTATCACCCCGTACCTGCGTCTCAGCAGGATGCTTACGGGCCGGCCCTTGCGCGGGCATATGAGGCTTATCTGCGGTCCTCGCAGACTTGACGCAGCCGGAATGCGGGGGAACGTGTTGCCCAGAGGAAAGGCTTTGCTGAGGGAGTACAAGTTCCAACTGTTCGCACCCAAGTGCAACCCGTCGGCGGAGTATGTCAACTGCCTGGCCGCCTTGCGCGATGACGTCCGGGAGGTCTTCCCCTACCTCAACGCGACACTCAAGGCCTGTCAGTACAACCCCGATGCGCCTTTTCTGCGCTTTCGCCACGAGGGACACGTGATCGCCCTGCGACCTCGCCAGGCTGCGGTGAGCAAGCTGGCTGATGCGGAGGAGGCGCAGCGAGTGCTTGACTGGGTCAAGGGCCTGGTCAATGAAACCTGGGAGAGGCGCGATCAAATCACCCCCAGTTACCGCCGAGCGGCCGGCCTGACCGCGCTGCAGCTTTACCGGCTGCTCCCGGGCGGCAATTGCCAGAAGTGCGGCGAGCCGACCTGCCTGGCTTTTGCCGTCAAACTCGCGGGAGAAGAGGCGACGCTGGAGAAGTGCTCGCCGCTGTGGGAGACACAACAGGAAGAGAAGCGCAAGGCGCTGGTGGAGCTTCTTCTAGAGGCAGGCTATGAGGTTCCCGAAGACTGGCTATGAGAGGATGAGGAAGCAATGAGAGGATCGAGGTGGATACTGTTAGTGGTGATTCTGGCCATTGTGGCGGTGTTCATCGCCAAAGAGGCAATCAAGGAGCGGTCTTCAGCTCGACCAGCGGCAACCATCGGTGGAGCGGGAAGCGCGCCCGAGGAGACTGCACCTGGCCCGTCGGCGCCCTCCGCGCAGGCCAAGCCAGCCCCGGAGGGAAAGCCGGAGGGGCCTCTGCCCGGCTCAAGGCTCGCGGACTGCCTTAAGAGCGGCCGTCCGACCATGGCTGACTTCGGCAAAGGCTGGTGCGTGCCATGCAAGATGATGGTGCCGGTGCTCAAGCAGGCCGCCCAGGACTACTGGGGCAAGGCCAACATCGTATTCGTGGAGCTAGATGAGTACGCCGACCTGGGCCGGGGGTATCGCATTGCCACCATGCCCACCCAGATCTTCTTCAACACGAAAGGCGAAGAGGTCTCTCGCCACATGGGCTACATGGGGACTGAAGACATCGAACGCGAACTCGCGACATTGGGGCTCAAGAAGTGATGTTCCGAAGACGCAGTGGGTGGGGTTGGTTCTCGTCGTGGCTCGCGGCAGAGAAGCGCGCGAACCGCTTGCCGCTTCTGGTCTCACTGATATGCCTCACGCTATGCATCATTCTGTCTAAGGGATCGGCAAAGCAGGCCTCGGCTGGGGTGCCGGCTCCGACAGTGGACAAGGCCTGCCCCGGCCTGAGCTCAGGCCCCCTCACACAGGCTCGCCTTGTTCGTCTGCCTGATGGTCTGGTGCTTCGTGCGCCCTCAACGCAGATCAATCAGCGAGAGATCTCTGACGAAATCGGAAAGGCGCCGCAACGGCTTCGCGCCCAACTGCGCCAGAATGCCTTTTTCGTCCTGGAGCAACTGGCCACGCGGCGGCTGTTGCTGGGCGAGGCGCGCAGATGGGCAGCAGCGCACAACCCGTCTGTCAAGGCGGGCGACGAAGACTCGCTCATCCGTGAATACCTGCAAACTGCAGCAGAGCGTGCGTCTGTCAGCGATGAGGAAGTGCGGGCCTTTTACAGCCAAAACAAGGAATTGGTTGGTGGGGCGCCTTTCGAGAGCGTTCGGGGCGACCTGAAGCGATACCTCCTTGGCGAGAAGCAACAGGCCGCCATGGAGGCGCATGTCGCTGGCCTGGCCGAGCGAGCCGCGGCCGAGGTGGACGCGGCCTGGACGAAGCAGCAATGCCGCCTGGCGATGGACAACCCGGTGGACAAGGCTCGGCGCTCCGGCAAATCTACCCTCGTAGACTTCGGAGCCACCGGCTGTCGGCCGTGCGACATGATGACCCCCATCCTGGCTGCCCTGAAGAAGAAGTATGCAGGCAGGCTTAACGTTCTCTTCGTGCATGTTCGGGATGAGCAGATCCTGGCCGCTCGCTACGGCGTGCGAACGATTCCGGTCCAAGTGTTCTTCGACAAAGATGGCAAAGAGCTCTTCCGACACGAGGGGTTCTTTCCGCAGGCTGACATCGAGCGGAGACTGGGGACGATGGGGTTGAAGCAGTGACAGAATTCGTGACGCAGACACTCCCGCGAATCGTGGGCGAGCTCTCCGCGCTCGCTTACCTGCTGGTGTTTCTGGGCGGAGTGTTCACAAGCATAGGGCCATGCAATCTCTCCATGGTTCCGGTCATTATCGGCTACGTGGGGGGCCAGCGTGACCTCACTCGAAGCAAGGGCTTCTGGCTCGCGACCTTCTTCACATTCGGCAGTTCCGTGACGTTCATGCTGCTGGGGGTGGTGGCGGCCACTGTCGGCGGGCTGTTCGGCACGGAGAGCAAGATACTTCATTGGTTCGTAGCTCTCGTCTGCTTCGCCATCGGGCTAAACCTGCTGGGCGCGCTGAAGCTCAACTTCGACTTCATGGTCAGGCTCCAGCCCAGGCGGGTGGCAATCACCGGTCTGATGGGGGCTTTTCTGCTCGGGCTGGTCGTCGGCCTGGCTGGCTCCCAGTGCGGCACGCCTGTGCTGGTGGCAGTTCTCGGCATAGCAATGGCCAAAGGTAGACTGGCCTATGGCGCCTCTCTGCTGTTCGCCTACGGTCTGGGGCGGGGGGTTCCGATCATCCTCGCCGGCACGTTCACCGGTGTGGTGAAGGCGTTGCCGGCCCTGGAGCGGTGGGCGCCGCGGATGGAACAGGCGGCGGGCGTCGTGGTAATCGCTGTCGGGCTGTACTTCGTGTGGATTGCGTGAGGGGCAGCGGCAGGGGCGATGTCTCTTCTGTTCTGTCGCTGCCGCAGCCGAAGGGAGGTTCCATTGACCAAACGCACGCGACATGACCAACGGAAGCAATGGGTGCGGGAGCGCTACGGCGCCCTCGCGTCCGAGAAAGACCAGGGATGCTGCGGGGAAGCCAGGGCTTGCTGCGACCCGGCGGCGGCGGTGGCCGCCCACATCGGCTACAGCGCCGAGGAGCTATCGGCGGCGCCCGCAGGGGCAAACCTCGGCCTCGGCTGCGGCAACCCGCTGGCAATTGACAGCATCGCTCCCGGCGAGACCGTGCTCGACCTCGGCTCCGGCGCCGGCTTCGACGCCTTCCTGGCGGCCGCGCGCGTGGGCCCGGCGGGACGGGTGATCGGCGTGGACCTGACGCCGGAGATGATCGAGCGGGCCCGCGTCAACGCCGAGCGCGAGGGTTACACCAACGTCGAGTTCCGCCAGGGGGACATCGAGGCGCTGCCGGTCGAGGACGCCTCGGTTGACCTGGTCATCAGCAACTGCGTGCTGAATCTCGTCCCCGACAAGGCGGCGGCGTTCCGCGAGATCGCGCGCGTGCTGCGGCCCGGCGGGCGCATCGCCATCGCCGACATCGTGCTCGACAAACCGCTGCCCCAGGGGCTGGCGGACGACGCCGACGCGTACTGCGCGTGTGTGGGCGGGGCCGTCAGTCGCGCCCAGTACCTGCGCGGGCTAGAGGCGGCCGGACTCGTGGACGTCCGGGTCGTATCCGAGGCCGACGCCATCGGGCTGCTGGCGGGCGCGTCGTGCGATCCGAGCCTGCCCGGCGGCCGGCGCGCGCAGGACCTGGCCGCATACACCGGCATCGCCACCAGCATCCACCTCACCGGGCGCAAGCCGGGTTGAGCCGCAGCTCGCGTCCCTCATGCGTACCCCGCCGGCGGCCGTGCGCCAGGATGACGCACGCGCGGTAGCCGGCTGCATTCACGAAGAACCTGGGGAGCGACTAACCCTCTCAGCCCTGATAAAGGGAACAGGCGCCTCCACTGGGAAGGCGCCCTTCGCTCCGTAGAGCGTTGCCCGCGCACGAAAGTCCTTTGCTGATTGTACCAGAGCGACGATTCCCGGCCAACTACAGTGAGGTGCAGCGCCTCCCCAGCGTTTCGCGTGCCTCGCCAAGAAGGGGACCCGCGTGCGCAGGTAAGCGCGCGTCCGCGCCGAATTAGCGCTGCATTGTCGGGCCGCTACGGCGCACCCCGCGGGCGGGAAAGGACCGCGGCGCTGGGTTTGGGCAGCCGGCTTGCGCGCCGAAGGTGCATGTGATGTCGGACTCCTCTTCTCCCACCGTTCCACCGCCACAGGTTGAGCGCGCGATTCGCCTGTCATATGGACAGGCGATGCTCAGCTCCATCTACGCCGCCTCGGTAGGGGGCATGTTCATCATCGGCTACGCGCTGCGGCTGGGGGCGAACAACGTCCAGATCGGCCTCATGAGCACGGTGCCGATGTATTTCGTGGTGATGCAGTTGGCGGCGTCGGTGCTGGTGGAGCGCGGGGTGAGCCGGCGCACGATGACGATCATCGGTTCGCTGGCCAACGTCTCGGGGTGGGCGCTGGTGATACTCATCCCTTACCTCGCGCCCGGCGCCGCTCCCGCGCTCAAGGTGGGAGCGCTCATCGGCGTCATCGCCCTGGTGACCATGTTTGCACAGGTCTCGGGCAACGCCCGCAGCAGTTGGATCGGCGATCTCATCCCGGCGGGCTTCCGCGGCACCTTCTTCGGGCGCCTCAACATGTATGCCGGCATCATCGGCGTCGTGTTCGCGTTGCTCGAGGGCATTTTCCTCGATCACGTCAAGCACATGGGGATCGAGGCGTTTAGCTGGCTCTTCGGTTTCGGCATGCTGTTCGGGCTGGCGAGCGCCCTGCTGTTCGTGCCGCAGCCCGATTGTCCGCTCGTGCGCCGGGAGGCCGGCGGCGGGTTCGTCGCCAGCGTGCGCGACACCTTCGCCAACGGCCCGCTCATGCTGGTGATGGTCTTTGCGCTGGCGTGGTCAATGCAGTCAATGGCGGGCCCGTTCTACGCGACCTACATGCTGCGCGACCTCGAGATGCCGTTCTTGGGGGTGGGGGCGGTCAACGCGGTGGCGACGCTGACCCTGCTGCTGTCGTCGCCGTTCTGGGGGCGCGTGGTGGATCGCTACGGCTGCCGGCCGGTGTTGATCGCCTGCACCTTGGCGCTGGCGCCGGCGCCGCTGGTGTGGATCTGGATGAACAGCGCGATGGCGGTGTACGCGGCGGTGCCGGCCATCAATCTTTGCGTGGGCTTCGCGGCCGCCGGGGTATCCGTTGCCCTGAGCACGCTGATCTACAAGGTCACGCCGAGCGCGGGGCGGTCGGTGCAGTTCGCGATCTACTCGACGGTGGTGGTGCTGGCGGTGGCACCGCTGCCGACGGTGGGCGGGTATCTGCCGCGCCTGCTGGAGGTGATCGGCGTTGACTACGATGTGCGCGCCACGTTCTACTTCTCGGTGCTGTTCATGCTCGCGGCGGCGTGGGCGGCCCGACGGCTGCGGGAACCCGATTCGCGCCAGACCAGAGAGCTGATGCGCAACCTGCCGGGGCACCTGCGCAGGCCGCACAGCCTGCGCGGGCACGACCGGGACGCGTAAACGACCCGGGCGCGCGGTCTTCAGAACGCGCGGGAATCGCGACCTCCAATAGTCTCTAACAATACCTCGTTACCATGTCACCCCGAGTGTTGACGAGGGGTCTTGGCGAACTCGAGCGACACCAAGATTCCTCGCTCTGCTCGGAATGACATCCGCGAGAAGAGCGGTCTTGTTAGACCCAGATTATGCGCAATGAGCGTAAATGCTTCACCTGGCGGGTGAAGCAGCGATGTTAAGCGGTTAACAGC
>Ga0307379_10003832_pt1 | contig 21675 bp, 20 predicted proteins | sample UN2MG_FD_202237 | JGI IMG/M metagenome (GOLD analysis project Ga0307379, IMG submission 202237) | Soil microbial communities from Risofladan, Vaasa, Finland - UN-2 | ecosystem: Environmental > Terrestrial > Soil > Coastal area > Acid sulfate soil | place: Finland: Risofladan, Vaasa | collected... | reverse complement strand
TCCTGGTGGTCGTGCGGGATATCGACGCCAAGGAGGCCGACGAACGACTGAGTTGGTTAGCGTGGGAGGTTTTGGAGGATTACAACGAGTTATTTAGCGTCCGGGTCGTTCGGGAGGACGAATACGCCGTGAAGCGGGGCTCTAGTTACTATATTAACGTAAATGAAGAGGGCGTTGCCGTATGAACGACGATACTCGTACGGATATACTAGGCAACGTCGAGTTGGCTCGCGAAACGTTGGCCGAAATGCGCGGGGCGGTCGAGCGCGGCCGTTATAGAATCGGCGTATCGCACTTATACTACGCATGCTTCTACTATCTCCGGGCGTTACTGCTGACAAAAGGCGCCGCGTATCAGTCCCATAAGGGCGTCATCGTCGGGTTCAATTTATTTTTCGTCAAGGAAGGTTTAGCGCCGCGCGATATGGGTGCGTTTTTACGGAAGCTGGGCGACGACCGGCAGGAAGCCGATTACCGGTTCGGGAAATATAAACGCGAAGACGTAGAGGCCAGAATAAAAAAAGCGGACGCGTTCATAGTGTTCGCGGAGGGGTATCTGGAAGAAGCGTTGAAGTAAACGCGAGGCGGTCAAGGCCGCGGTGGAGGCGGCTCGAGGTAGCGCTTAGCGGGGCGCGTAAGTATGCGCAAATTGGATTGGGACGAGAGCGGCTCTTTGGAGAACTGGCAGCGAGCGGTGCTGGAATTCGCGCGGCGCGCCCGCGGGGAGCTGGGTGACCATATCGTCCGCATCATACTCTACGGCTCGCGGGCGCGGGGGGATTATACCGAGGACTCGGACATCGACGTACTGGTGGTCGTGCGGGATATCGACGCCAAGGAGGCCGACGAGCGCATATTCCCGTTCGCGCATTACGCGTTAACCGAATACGAAGAGTTATTGTTCGCTTCCGTTCTTACCGAAGAGGAATACGTCGCAAGCCAGGCGAGGAGTTTTTATATTAACGTCGCCGAAGAAGGTGTAGGAGTATGACGGAGGAATTTCGGCAAGAGGTCCGTGAAGATTTAAGCGCGGCGGAGCGGAAGTTTACCTCAGCGGAATTCAATTTCTCCCAAGGAGCGTTCGGCGAAGCAGTCGCGGACCTATATTACGTCTGTTTCCATTACCTCCGGGCGGTATTGCTAACGCGGGGGACGAAATACCAATCGCATAAAGGCGTCCTTAACGGTTTCCATAAGCATTTCGTCAACGAGGGGTTAGCGGAAGCGGAGTTGGGGAAGTTTCTAAATAACCTTGCGAAAGCGCGAAACGACGCCGACTATAAATACGGTACGTTCGACGCCGCCACGGTTTCATCGTTCCGCGATCAGACGCTTGCGTTTCGGGATTTTGCGGTGACTTATCTTGGCCAATTTTCCGATTGGGTACTCGTGTTCCGAGGGGCCCCCGTGCTTTTCGACCTCCTAAAGAATTCGTGGGAGAGTATCCCCGCAATAAAAGAACGGTGGATATACAACGGCGTTTTCCACCGCCGCGCCCCGAGCGAATCAGGCTTACCTTCGCAAATAACGGTAGTCGTGTTACCGGATGGGACGGTGAGGTGCCGTTATCCGAAAAGGTCCGTATTGTTAGCTTTACCCGAATCCCCGCGAGACGAGGCTTTAAGTTACTTGGGTGATTTGTTGGAGGCATTATATATACAACTCGCCGCCGATCTTCCGGCGGATTGGCGTAACGACGTATCGATTACCATTGAACCTCGTTACGAAACCGATTAACGCGCGGGCGGTTCCCGTACGAAAAACGTTAATGTGGAGTGTTACTTAACGTCAACCGATATTAACCCGGAGTCTCTATGTCGATTCTGATAGACGAAAATACCAAGCTCATCGTGCAGGGCATCACGGGCCGCGACGGCTCCTTCCACGCCGCGCGGATGAAGGAATACGGCACCAGGGTGGTCGCCGGCGTCACGCCCGGCAAGGGCGGCTCGAGCGTCGACGGCGTCCCCGTCTTCGATACCGTAGCCGAGGCGGCCGAGGCCACCGGCGCCAACACCTCCATCATCTTCGTGCCGGTCGCCTTCGCCGCGGACGCGGTGTACGAGGCCATAGACGCGGGCCTGGAGCTCGTCGTCATCATCACCGAGGGCATCCCCGTCGCCGACATGAACAAGATATATCATTACGCCGAGGAGGAGGGCGCGCGCTTCATCGGCCCCAACTCGCCGGGGCTCATTAGCCCGGGCAAGGCCAAGGTGGGCATTATGCCGGCGCGCATCCACGAGGCCGGCGACGTCGGCGTCGTCTCGCGCTCCGGGACCCTCACGTACGAGGTGGTATACGCGCTAACGCGGGCGGGGCTGGGCCAGTCGACGTGCATCGGCATCGGCGGCGACCCGGTCATCGGGACCGGCTTCATCGATTGTTTGGAGATGTTCGAGGCCGACCCGGAGACGCAAGCCGTGGTCCTCATCGGCGAAATAGGGGGCGACGACGAGGAGCGCGCCGCGGAATACGTAAAGGCGACGATGTCGAAGCCGGTGGTGTCCTTCATCGCGGGCCGGACCGCGCCCCCGGGCAAACGGATGGGCCACGCCGGCGCCATCATCTCGGGCGGCGCCGGGACGGCGGAGGGCAAACGCAAAGCGCTGACCGCCGCGGGCGTAGGCGTCGCCGATACCCCCAGCGTCATCCCGGCGATGGTCAAGGAGGCGCTGGGCGCCGGATAATTTAAACCAAAACAGTCATATATACGTCGAATATACGCCATGGCTAGAAAGATAATAATAGGGTATATCGCGCTGGCGTTGGGCGCGATGCTGGCCTTGCCGGGGCCCGCGGACGTGGCGGCGCAGGACAGCATAACCTGCATCTATTGCGACGGTTCGGGCGAGGTGACCTGCGCTTATTGCGATGGAAACGGCACCGTTACGTGTAATTACTGCGACGGCACCGGGAAGATTACGTGTACGTATTGCAACGGGACCGGCCGCATCCGCTGCGCGGAGTGTTTCGGCAAGGGATACATCTACGACGACGGCAATAGAACGAAGTGCCCGACGTGTAAAGGCGCGGGGAGCTTCCCCTGCGATTACTGCGTCGACGGCAAATTATTCTGCGACGTATGCCGCGGTTCCGGCAAATTGACGTGCGTGGTGTGCGACGGTTACGGCGCGGTGCAATGCGCCGTATGCAAGGGTACCGGGAAGATGAAGTTAAAATAGGCTAATGAGAACGGGCCCGGCCGCGGCTCGAGCCGCGGCCTTTTTTATGCCGCTTGACGGGCGGCCGCCGGTTCGATAAAATAGGGCGGCGGCGGCCTCTATGCTGAAGCAGCTCTACATCGAGGATTTCGTCCTCATCGACCGGGTGGCGTTGGAGTTCGGCCCGGGCTTCACCGTGCTGACGGGCGAGACCGGCGCCGGCAAGAGCATAATCGTCTCGGCGCTCGAGCTCCTGCTCGGCGGCCGGGGCGACAGCCTGCTGGTGCGCCGCGGCGCGGACCGGGCGCGGCTGGAGGCCGTCTTCGAGGGCAACCCCCGGGCGGCCGCGCTCCTCGACGAGGAGGGCATAGAGGCGGACGGCGACGAGTTGATATTGCGGCGCGAGATAGGCGCCGACGGCCGGAGCCGCTGCTACGCCAACAACCGGCCCGTTACGGTCGCGTCTTTGGCCGGGTTGGCCGGGTCGCTGGTGGAGCTCCACGGCCAGTTCTCGGAGTTGCCGGCACTCAAGGGGCGGGGTCAGACCGAACTCCTGGATGATTACGCCGGCCTGGCCGAGCAACGCTTGCGCTACGAGGAGGCGTTCGCGCGTTGGCGGGACCTGGGCGCGGAGTGCAAGCAGCTCGAGGATTCCCGCGCCGAGCGCGGCGTCCTGCTCGACGGCCTGGCGTACATGATACAAGAGCTGGAGAGCGCCGAGCTGAGGGAGGGCGAGGAGGAGGAGCTGCGCGAGAAGCGCGGCCGCGTGCGCCACGCCGTCCGCATAAAGGAAGACGTGGAGGCCGCGCTCGCGCTCATCGCCGAGGGCGACGGCGCCATCTCGTCGCAGCTTACGGAGCTCGAGAAGGTGCTGGCGGACCTGGCCGAGGTGGTGCCGTCGGCGGCCGGCGCCGCCGGAAGGCTCGCCGACGTGAACGCCGTGCTCGACGAGATCAACCGGGAGCTCGCGGGGCTGCGGGCGGCGGAGGAGGGCGAGGCCGTCGACCTGGAGGCCATCGAGAGCCGGCTGGCGCTCCTCGAGCGGTTGAAGCGGAAGTACGGCAAGGACGTCGCCGGCGTCATAGCCCACCTCGACGAGCTGCGTGAGAAGAAGCGCGACCTCGAGCAGGCCGACGACCGCCTGGCCGACGCGGAGGAGGAGCGGGCGGCCGCGGCCGAGGAGGCGTTAACTCAAGCCGGCGAGCTCTCGGAGCGCCGGCGCGACGCCGCCGAAAAGTTGACGGCGCAAGTGAAAGCGGACCTGCCGGCGTTGGGAATGGAGGGCGCGGCGTTCCGCGTCGGCTTCGTCGAGCCGTCGCGCGCGGCCTTACCCCGCGAGGGCGCGCCGCCGCTGGGGCCGTCGGGCGCGGAGGAAGTAGTATTCGAGCTGGCGGCCAACCCCGGCGAGGAGATGAAGCCGCTGGCCCGGGTGGCGTCGGGGGGCGAGTTGTCGCGCGTTATGCTGGCGGTCCGGTCGGCGTCGGCGGGCCGCGCCGGAATGGAGACCATCGTCTTCGACGAGGTGGATACCGGCATCGGCGGCCGGGTGGGCCACGCGGTGGGGAACCGGCTGCACGAGGTCGCCGCGGCGCGCCAGGTGGTATGCGTTACGCACCTCGCCCAGATCGCGGCCCGGGCCGATACGCAGTTTTACGTCGACAAGGTAGTGGAAGGCGGCCGGGCGACGATAAGGGTAACCGGCGTCGACGGCCGGTTGCGGCTCGAGGAGTTGGCGCGGATGCTGGGGGGCGGTAAGCCGCCCACGCCGACGACGCTGAAGTACGCCCGCGAGCTTTTGGACACCGTCCGGCGCGAGGCAGGCGCCGGCGCCGAGAAAGGTGTTTGAATATGAAGAAGATTTTACTGTGGATATTATTTTTCGTCTTCCTGATATTGATAATAAGCCCCATAGACCTGATGCCCGGGCCGGTGGACGACATCGTCTACGGCATCCTGGACGTGATAATTATCGCCCTGTTGGGCGTGGTCCGGGACAAGAAAAAGAAAGCGCTCCCGCCTTCCGAAAAAGGCGAGAGCGCGGGCGTAAACGACAAACGCTAAGGGGCGTTATCGCCCCACACGCGGGCCGTCGCTAGCAACAGCTGGCGTCGGCCTTGCTTTTGTCGCCCGAGTGCGGTGAGCGGCAGCAACACATCGGGAAGCACTTCATGAGTTGCTGGGCTCGTTCTCCCTTTACCCGGATGATGTATTCGCCGTCCTTCTCCTCGATCTTGACGTCAAGGATATTTTTATCCACGGTACCACCTCCTTTCTTTGTTTGCTATATTCGTATATTTAATTATTTCGATAGACAAAACCAAAAAATTTTAATCTACCTCGAACTCGTCGCGCACACAGCTGCATACGGCGGAGACTCGGTCTTTATTCAAGGCGTAAAACACGGTCGTACCCTCCTTTTCGGCCGTGACGAGGCCGGCCTCACGCAGGACCCGTAGGTGATGGGAAACGGCGGGTTGGCTGAGGTTGACGCGGGCGACGATGTCACCGACGCAAAGACGTTCGCAGCACAGCGCCTTAAGAATCGAGACGCGGACCGGGTCGCCGAGGGCTTTAAAGGACGTACATATATCCATACATTTAAATGTATAACACAACGGGCCCGCGATGTCAACCCTTTATTTCGGAAGCGGCCTACGCGCCGAACTTCTCCGCTCGGCCCGCCAGGTTGAGCAATATGGGCAGGAGGTCCCGGCCGCGCAGGCGGCCGGCGCCGCCCACGGCCGCGGGGCGCTCGCCGAACGTCTCGACGGCGTCGGTACGCACCCCCGGGCCCCAAAAGAGCACCGGGACCGGGTCGCCGCTGTGGTCGCGCACCGCCACCGGCGTCGCGTGGTCACCCAATATCGCGACGTGGCAGCCGGCCGGGAGGCCGTCGAGCAGCGGCGCCGCGGCGGCGTCGATGCGCTCGATGACGGCGACCTTGGCCGCGGCGTCGCCGTCGTGGCCGGCGACGTCGGGCCCTTTCACGTTCGCGAGGACGAGGTCGTATTTCCCCACGGCCTCGGCCGTGGCGGCCATAAAGGCGCCGAGGTCGGTATCCAGGCCGCCGTTGACCGCCTCCGGCAGCGGGACGACGTCCAGGCCGCAGTACCGCGCAATACCGCGGATGAGGCCTACCTCCACGACGGCGGCCGCGGTCAGGTCGTAGAGCTCCGTGACGCGCGGGATGTGGGGCGCGAGGCCGGCCCCGCGCGGTAAGATAATATTGGCGGGCGGGAGGTTGCGTCGCGCGCGCTCGTCGTTGACGGCGTGGCCCTTCAGCGTCTCGTACGACAGCGCGACGAACTTGTTTACGACGGCCGCGGTTTTTTCGTCTTCGGGCGTTGGGCCGGCGGCGCGGGCGACGGCCGCGCCCTCCTCGTGGGGGTCGACGTCGCTGACGGCGGCGCCCAGGCCGTCGCCGCGGAGGACGAGCGCGGCGCGGTGGGCGGTCGATTCCTTGATGAAGCATTTAACGCCGTCGAGCTCGACGCCGTTCAGGGGGGCGACCAGCTCCGCGGTCCCCTCGGTGATGCGGCCCGCGCGTCGGTCGATAACGACGAGCTCGCCGTCCCGCTCTTCCACCGTCGCGAAGTTGCAGCGGAACGCCACGTCGCCCGGGCGCACGTCCATACCGACGCCCAGCGCCTCGAACGGCCCGCGGCCGGTGTAGTACTCGTAAGGGTCGTAGCCCAGCAGCGCCAGGTGCGCGGTATCGGAACCGGGGCGCACGCCGGGCGCCACGGGGTCGAGGATGCCGTTTTCGCCCCGCCGCGCCAGCCGGTCGAAGTTGGGGGTGCGGGCGGCCTCGAGCGGCGTCTTGCCGTCCAGCTCTCCCACCGGCCTGTCCGCCACGCCGTCGCACAGCAGTATCAATATTTTCCCTTGGGATGTCATATCAGTACGCCTTCGCGAAGTACGCCCAGACCTTGGCCTTGCCGCCGCAGCCGGCGCAGCTCTTGTCGCCGGCGTCCTCCGGCTCGAGCGGGATGAAGCGGATGGTGGCGCCGGTCTGCGTCGCGATGTCGTCTTCGCACGCGGACTCGCCGCACCACGGCGCCCGGACGAAGCCGGGCCGCCCCTCGAGGAGGGAGTAGAAGTCGTCGCGGTTGTCGACGGTCTTGGTGTTCTCTTCCAAATACGAGGAGGCCGCGGCCAGCATGTCCCCCTGTATCGCCTCGAGCGTCTCCGCGACCCAGGCGGCGATTTTATCGCGCGGCACCGCCGTTTTCTCGCGGGTGTCGCGCCGCACCGCGGTGACGACGCCCTTCTCGACGTCCTTGGGCCCGAGCTCGAGCCGGAGCGGCGCGCCGCGCATCTCCCACTCGTTGAACTTCCACCCGGGCGTGTACTCGTCGCGGTCGTCGAGCTTCACGCGCAGCCCCGCGGCCTTGAGCTCGTCGGCCAGCGCGCGGGCCTTGGCCAGGACGTCTTCCTTGGTCTTCTCGAACGTGATGGGGACGACGACCGCCTGCACCGGCGCCACCCGGGGCGGGAGCTTAAGGCCGGCGTCGTCGCCGTGAACCATTATAAGGGCGCCTATCAAGCGGGTGGTGACGCCCCACGACGTTTGCCACACGTAGTGGAGCTTGTTGTCTTCCTCCAGGTACGTTATGTCGAAAACCTTGGCGAAGTGCTGACCCAGGTTGTGGGACGTGCCGGCCTGCAGCGCCCGGCCGTCCGGCATGAGCGCCTCCACGGTATACGTTTGGAGGGCGCCCGGGAAGCGTTCGCGGTCGGTTTTGACGCCCGTGTACACCGGGATGGCGAGGACTTCGTGGACGAATTTCTCGTAGAGCTCGAGGATCATCAAGGCTTCCTCGTAGGCCTCGTCGGCGGTGCGGTGGGCGGTATGGCCCTCCTGCCACAGGAACTCGGTGGTCCGCAAGAAGAGGCGCGTTACCTTCTCCCACCGCACGATATTGGCCCACTGGTTTATCAGGACCGGCAAGTCGCGCCACGAGCGTATCCACTTGGCGTACATCTGGCAGATGATGGCCTCCGAGGTGGGCCGGATGGCGAGGCGCTCCTCCAGCACTTCGGTGCCGCCCTGCGTCACCCATGCCACCTGGGGCGTAAAGCCCTCGGTGTGTTCGGCCTCTTTGGCCAGAAACGATTCCGGGATAAGCAGCGGGAAGTACGCGTTCTCGTGGCCGGCGGCCTTGATGCGCGCGTCGAGCGCGTCGCGGAGCAGCTCCCATATGGCGTAGCCGTACGGCCGAATCACCATACACCCGCGAACCGGCGCGTAGTCGGCCAGCTCGGCCTTGCGGACGACGTCGATGTACCACTGCGAGAAGTCGACGTCCCGCCGGCAGATATCCTTCACGAATTTTTTTTCGTTTTTTTCTTCCATAAGAGCTCCGTTGGGGGATTACGGGGGCGAGCTTCGGGTGCCGCCGGCGCGGTCGCGCCGACCGGAATTCACCTCGCGGCGGCCGCGCCGCCCGCCGTTTCGGGCGCGGCCAGCGGCGCCGCGGCGACGCGGGAGGGCGCGCCGGCCGAGAGTAACACCGCGGCCCTGTTTACCGCGGCGGCCGCGGCTATAGCTACGAAAAACGTCTGGCCCCCCCGCAGTATCGTCTCGAACGAGCCCGCGACGATGGTCGCTACGAACAGCGCTTCGTACATGCCGTTCAAGAGAAAGTACTCGTCCAGGCCGGCGCCGCGGCAAAGGCGCTCGTTCTCGCGGAACAACCGGAAAGTAACGATTATCAACCCCAGGAAGAAAAAGAAGCCGACGACGCCCGTACTAACGAGTACTTCCAATATGCCGCTGTGGACGGCCTTGACGTGCTCCGCGGGCCCGCGGGCTTCGGCCGCGTATTCGGCCCGGTAAATGGTCCCGAACGTCCGCGGCCCGATGCCTATGAGGGGCGAGCTCTTAAAGATGTCCAGCGCGGAACGGTAAATGTAACCGCGCGACCCGCCGAGGGCCTCTTCCGTTTCCCCGGTGAACAACGCGCCGAACCATCGCTCTTGTCGGGTTTTGTATTGCTCCGGTATTAGTATCAGGGCGACCACCAATACGGAGGCGGCCAACAGATATGGGATTAACTTCTTACGTTTTTTTATCAGTTGGTACGTAAAGGTTATAATGATGGTCAATAGGCCGCCCCGCGAGCCGGTGAAGATGATCGTTACGACGCACGTGGCCAGGCCGCAGAGGGAGAGCAGTCTTTTCTTGGCGTCCGTTACGGACAGCGTAAGTACGAGCAACATGGCGGCGGCGAAATTCCCCACCATAGCCAGGCCGTTGGGGTTGCCCACCGCTCCCGCGGCGCGTATGACCCCGCTCATAGCTATCGAGCCTATCCCGGTAACGCAGGAGGTTAGTAATGAAAGTACGAAGAACCACGTATAGCGAGCGAACCATTTCGTTTCGGCGAAGAGGTTTATGAATATAACGTACAATATTATGTTCTCGAGCAGTTGGAAGGTAGCCGTCCATACCTTACTCCACGCCAGCGCTTGGAACGCCGATATCAAGGTGGCGACCAGGAAGCCGTATAAAAATACCAGTTGCGTTTTATGGCCGAAGACGGGCTTCTTTTTTTGGGTGACGACCAACGCTACGAACCCGATGAGCGTGAAGAGGCCGATGCTCTTGGTGAGCGTAACGCCTAAGCCGCGGAAGAGGTGCTCCAGCTGCAGCCCCTGGGCCAACGAACGGTAAACCCTTAACGCGATGACGCCGAGGTGGGGTTTCGTTATGATCGTCAGGAATAAAAACAGGAATAACGAAAGCTGTAGCAGCCTGGTCGCCGACCCCTTCCATAACAAAAAGTAAGAGGCCGTCGCCAATAACACCAACGCCAGCGCCGTCACCGTCCGGCGCCGGTTCGTCCCCCACACGCCGCCCCGGACCCGGCGGCCCGCGGAACGAAGCAGCCCTTCGCCGCCCGGTTGCCTTCGGACCGTCTTCAACCACGTAGCCATCTTTTTTACCGCGACCGCAATCGCGACGGCGGCCGCGCGCCGACGCCCTTATGGCCCTACGTCGCCGGCGCCGATATCGGCCTTTTCCGTCTCAACGCCGCGATTTCTTTGGGATATTACCAGATTATGAGGAAATGTAAAGGGTTTTTGCCCCAGGCCGTGACGTACGATGGCGCTCGAGTATCCTTTGTGATATATTATTTCGGCGTGAGAGTACCCCTTGCTTCCTTTCTGGTCTTATTTACGGCGGCCGCGGCCGGGGCGCAGTGGCGCGCGGAGGAGCCGCCCCCGGGCCAACTCGTCGTCGCCAAGCTGAAGTACGGCGGCGGCGGCGACTGGTACGCCAACCCCACCAGCCTCCCCAACCTCCACCGCGCGCTCCGCGAGCGCGCCGGCCTCCCCGCGGCCCGGATAAAGGACGACGTCGTCGTCGACGCGGCCACCGACGCCCTCTTCGATTACCCGATTTTGTTTATGACCGGCCACGGCAACGTTCGCTTCTCCGGCGGCGAGGTGGCGCGGCTGCGTCGCTACCTGGAGCGCGGCGGCTTCCTGCACGTCGACGATAACTACGGCCTGGACGATTCCTGGCGCCGCGAGTGCGCCCGCCTCTTCCCGGACAGCCCCCTGCTCGAGCTGCCGCCGGACCACGAGATCTATCATATATATTACGATTTCCCGGCGGGTTTGCCGAAGATACACGAGCACCACGGCGGCCCGGCGCGCGGCTACGCCGTCTTCCACCAGGGCCGGATGGTGATTTTCTACTCCTACAACACGGACCTGGGCGACGGCTGGGAGGACGCCGACGTCCACGACGACCCGCCGGACAAGCGCGAGGCCGCGCTCAAAATGGGCGTGAATATAGTGGTGTACGCGCTGACGCATTAAAAAAGCCGCCCGGAGGGGCGGTTGGGTTCGGCGTTGTCAATTTACCGGTAGAGCCCTTTAATCTTTCCGAAGGACCCGGGATTTAAATCCGTTACGCCAATATCTACCTTGTAAACCCAGGTGTAACGTACGACCCAGAGGTACTCGCCGTCGAACGTAGTTCCGCCCGCGCCGGAAGGCAAACTAAAACTCGCGACGAACGAGCCCGTGGTCGTCAGCTGTTTATTGCCGCTCCAGAGGTAGTGGCCGTCCCAGGCGAGGTCGAAAAGGGAAAAGGGCGCCGGGAACGACGTGACGAAGGAACCGGTCGTCGTATACTTGAAGCGCTCGCACCAGAGGTAGCCGTTCTCATACGTCAAACCGGCGGACGAAAAAGAATCCACCATAGCGCCGATACTACCGACGCGAGACCCGGCGGTTGTAAATTTAATAAGGGTCGCCCTGTAAATCGGTGAGTAATAATGGTCCGAACACCACAGGTACTTCCCGTCGAACGTGGCGCCCTCGAAATTGAAATAACCGGAACCGCCGTGTATTAGGAACGACGAAACGAGCGAGCCGGCGGTAGTGACGCGGTAGAAGCTGGTGCCGGTTACATGACAAACCCAAAGGTATTCGCCGTCCCACGCCAAGCCGTCGGCCATGCGCACGCCGGTGGGGAGCTGGAACGACGAGACGATGGACCCGAACCCGGCGAAAACGGCCGCGGCCAGCGTTAACGTCAACGCCGTTATCGTTATTACCTTAATCATCCTTTATATCCCCCTTCGTTACGCGCTATGGGCTCGAGCCGAAGCGCGTCGGCTTCACGAATTTATATACGTGGACCCCTTCGCCTATATATGTCGGTAAAGGCGCCAAAAACTAAAACGCCGCTTAGTGTCCCTACCGATAGGAACGCGGCGCCCAATAATTTATGAATTCTCATTTCACTCCCCTTACTAGTTGTCCCCTCACTCCTATTTTCTACGTTAGCACCAGGGCCGGTATTTATCAAGTGAAAAAAACGCTATTTTATGCGTAACGCCGCGGCCGGGGTCGATACTAATTGTTACGCACCGGGCCGTTTTTATGTTATAATGATTAGGTCGCGACGCGCCGCGAGGCCGTCACCGCTAACCGAGAAAGAGTAAGGAGGTCGTCTATGCCGCGTTAGTTTCGCCCGGAGCCGAATATATGGCAGCGGACGATTCTAATTTGGTACAGGCGATTCGCAGCGGCGACGAAGCGGCGGCGACGTCTTTTTACGAGGAGTATTGCGGTAAGATCTACCGCATGATGTACTTCTCGTCGAGCAGCGAGGCGCGGGCCGAGGAGCTTACGCAGGCTACGTTCCTCGCCTTTTTCGAGTCGCTGCCCCGCTTTCGCGGCGAAGCCCGCCTCTCCACCTGGCTCTACGCCATCGGCAAGAACGTCCTACGTAACTACTACTCCCGCAATAAGCGTAATCGCGAAGTCCCGCTCGACGACCACGGCGCCGCCGGCGAAATGCGCTCGTACCTCGACGGCCTGGAGTCGAACGAGGAACCTCCCGAGCGATTGTTGACGCGCCAGGAAACGACGGCCGTCGTGCGGGAGGTATTGGCGCGGCTGGCGACATCTTATCGCGAAGTGCTCACGCTCCGCTACTTCGACGGCCTTTCCAACGCCGACGTGGCGGCCGCGCTGGGGAAAAAGGAGAGCACGGTCCGCGTACTGCTGCACCGGGCGTCGAAGGCGTTCGCGCGCGAGCTCCGGCGGATGGAGGCGCGCGCCGGCGCCGAGCTTGTGGAGAAGCCCGACGCGCGTGTCCGAAAGCGGAATTAAGAACGTTTTTTAAAAGCTTTAAGCCGTCCTAAAAGACAGCGTTTGCGGCGTTTAGGTCGGTTTTTTTGTTTTGGAATGTTTTTTTAGCTTGACGTAACAATTTATATAAGTTAAATTATATAGTGGGGAAGCGCCCTTGGTTTATTAACCGGCCTACCCCGGGGAGGTACGTATATGAGACCCATATGGTTAAAAACGTTAATCGCGTTTACCGCGGCGTTAGCGTGCGTGGCCGCGTCGGATTTCTCCGCCAAGTGGGCGGGCGACGCCGGCGTTTCTAAAGGCGCGGTACCCGATACTTTAGCGGCTCCGTCTGCGCCGGGCCGGGACGACGAGCCGCCCGGCGGCCTAATACAAATCTTCCGGGCGACCGGTGAGAACTGCTATCTCATATTCTCCAATTTCGGCCTGTTCGGTTGTTACGCTTTCCAGAACGACCACGGCTTCCACTACAACGTCGGCGTCTACTACCCCCCCGAGAAGCATACGGGCCTCTACTCTTGGACCGACGCGCCGACGTTGGCCAACTACCACAACTTCGTGGATACCACCACCACCATACCCATCGAGCTCGAGCTGCCCGCCGACGCTACCAGCATCGCGGTAGAGTATTGGGCCAAGTGGGATATCGAGGAAAAATTCGACGGCGTGGAGCTCGAGATAGCAAAGAAGAGCGAACCCACCAACTGGAAGAACCTGCGGCCCACGAGTACGGTGCTGGGTTCGGGCCAATTAGGGCAGCCGGATACGACCCGTTATTATTACGAAGGCAGGACCCTCGTTTGGAAGTTGGAGAAAGTCGACATCTCGAGTTACAAAGGGTCCCAAGTCCAACTGCAGTTCCACTTCCGGGACGATATGTCCAACCGGGAGTATCATCACGGCATCTACGTCGACGACTTCCGCGTTGTGCGGGACGGCGGCACGAAGATTTACGAAAACGGCTTCGAACACCCCGGGACCGACGATTGGGATACGGACGTAATCCGCGGCGACCCGGTAGTAGATAAATGGGGTTACAGCCAGGCGCTGCCGGCGGAGGTCAATTTCCTCAACAACGGCCAGTTTATGGTGGGCGCGTCGTCCGCGTACGTCGCCGACGCGTTCGAACCGGATTGGGCGGCGACGTCTTTAGGGTGGAATAAGCTCGTGAGTTATTCCAACGCTACGACGCGGGCCCCGGCCATGCCCGAATATCGCGTCGACCAATATATGTACGCCTATCGCGATTACGTTATCGTCGACTGCTACGTGAAGAACGGCAAGCCGGAAGCGCAGGGTGACATCTACGCCGGCGTCCGGATGAACGTCGACATCAGGCATAACGAGCTCGAGCGCGACGACGACGAGCGCGTTACCTACAAGGGTGCGAAAAGGTTGGCCGCGTTTTTCGACGACGGCGAACTCGACCAGCCGATGTGCGGGTTGCTGTACTTACATCCCGAAGACGCGAACCCCAAATCGGTCAATTTTACGAACAACATGGACCAGTGGACGAACGACGGCGCCAACTTCACGGCCATGAGCAACGGCGAGTACGATTACCTTAATACTACTTCGCCGGTCAACCGGTGGGCCGTCGTCGTGGGCCAGGGGCCCCACACGCTTAATATGAGCGAAGTATTCCGCTTCACCTTCGCTATCGTCGGCGGCGACGGCGAGGAAGACCTCTTAAAGAACGCCGACGGCGCTCGAAACACGTACAAGACGCTGCCGGACAAGACGCCCGTCAACGTCGCGCCCGCCTCCTTCGGCAGGATAAAGGCGCTGTACCGCTAGCGGAGAAACGCCGCGTAAAAAGGGGCCGCGACGCGGCCCCTTATTTTTTTGCCGCGGCGGGGGGGTCCGGCGGCTCACGCTGCGGCACGTCCCGATTTATGGCCGCCAGCGCCGGCTCCGCCTCCAGCAGCGCCAGGACGTCGTCGAGGCCGAACAGCCTTTTCTTCTCGGCCAACCGGTCGAACAGACGCCGCAGGAGTTCGTAATCGCGCGGCTCGTCCAGCACCAGGCGATAGGATGAGAGGTCCACGCCCGCCCGGGCCGGCGGCGACTGGAAGACGTCGAAGTCTCCCCGGTGGGCGTAGACGTGCGGCGTCACGTGCTCGCGCGACGCGGCGTCGCGGCAGCGCGCGGCCAGCCACGCCAGCAGCTCCGCCGTGAGCACCTCGACGTCGTAGCCGCGGGGGAAGTCGGCCGGCACGTCGTTGTACGAGAAGTCGTAGCCGCCCGCGACGTGGGCCGCGACGACGTCGCCGATTATGCCGGGGTCGATTAGCGGGCAGTCCGCCGTTACGCGTACGTAGTGGTCGGCGGGGAAGTCCCGGGCCGCGGCGGCCAGCCGCCCCAGGACGTCGTCGTCGGCGCCGCGAAAGACGTCGGCTCCCGACGCCCGGGCGCAGGCGTCGACGGCGTCGTCTTCGGCGGCGTCGGTGGTCGCGACCACTATCCGGGCCGCGCCGGCGGCCGCCCGGCACCGTTCGACCACGCGGGCCAGCGCCGGCTCGCCGGCCAGCGGCAAGAGGACCTTGCCGGGGAGGCGGCTCGAGCCGAGCCGAGCCTGGACCAGTACGTTGACCTCGGCCAAATTCGTTTACCGCCGATAGTGGCGCAGGACTTTGTCCACGGCCTTTATGACGTCGGCGACGTCGCGAGCGGTTATGGCGGCGAACAGCGGCAGCGACAGGATGCGTTCGAAGAGCGCCTCCGCCCGGGGGAAGTCGCCCCGCCGGTACCCGTACGTGTCGCGATAATACGAGTGGTAGTGAAGGGGTATGTAGTGGACGTTCACGCCGACGTTCTCGGCGCGCAGCGCCCGGAATACGGCGTCGCGGTCGGCCGTCAACGCCTCGAGGCGGAGTTTCACGACGTACAGGTGGCGGCCGTGCCGCACGTTCGGCGGCGTCGGTATTATTTCCAAGTCGTCGCGGGGGCGGAAGGCGTCGTCGTAGGCCGCGGCCACGGCCTGGCGGCGCGCGTCGTCCACGGCGAACCGCCCGAGCTGCGACAGCGCCAGCGCCGCGTTGAGGTCCGGCATGCGGTAGTTGTAACCCAACCCCGCGACGTCGTAGCGGTAGTCGGCGGTCGGGCCGTGGCGGTCCGCCGCCGACGTGGTCAGGAAATGGTTCCGTAATAACCGCGCCTCGGCGGCGACGGCGTCGTCGTCGGTCGTCACGGCGCCGCCCTCGCCGGCGGCGATTTGTTTGACGGCGTGGAAGGAGTAGCACGCGGCGTGGCCCCGGCCTCCCAGCGGCTCGCCGCGGTACGCCGCGCCCAGCGCGTGAGCGCAATCCTGCACCAACGCCAGGTCGTTCTCCCGGCAAATTTCCTCTAAGGCCGCGACGTCGCACGGCAGGCCGCCGAAGTGTACCGCGGCCAGCGCGCGCGTCTTCGGGCCCACCCTTGCCGCGGCGTCCGCGGCGTCGATGTTCAGGTCGTCGCCGACGTCCGCAATCACGGGCTTCGCTCCCGCCGCCGCCGCGGCCGACGCCGTGGCCGCGAACGTGAGCGCCGGGACCACGACCTCGTCGCCGGCGCGCAGCGGGACCGTTTGGTAGGCGATGTGAAGCGCCGCGGTGCAGCTCGAGACCGCCGCCGCGTGCTTCGCGCCGGCGGCCTTCGCGAGTGCGCGCTCGAGCGCGGGTATGGCCGGGCCGGTGGTGAGCCACCCGGATTTCAATACTTTTACGGCCGCGGCCACGTCCTCGTCCGCGAGAACGGGTTTGGAGTAGGGGAGGAATTCCTCCCGCACCGGCGAGCCGCCGTCTATGGCGAGCTTATGAGTAATCATCAGCGTTCATAGTTATTGGTCGCGGAAACGTACGACCGTTACGCCCTCGTTGCCGCCCGGGCCCGGGCCGTACGAGGCGACCGCGTCGTGGGTCCGCAGGAATTGCCGAATACCGTCGCGGAGGCGGCCGGTCCCGTGGCCGTGGATAATTTCGACGCTCGGCATTTGCGCCGCGACCGCGCGGTCGAGGTGCGTCGCGAGCTCGAGGAGCGCTTCCTCCACCGCGTAGCCGATGAGGTTCAGGCTGGGCCGCACGTCTCCTTCTATGGATATCTTCACGCCGCCGGGCTTCGGCCGCCCGGCCGCGGGTACGAGGTCGGCCAGGTCGACCCACGCCTCCACGCCGCCGAATAGGACGCGCGCGCGCCCTTTCGCCGCGTTGACCTCCGCGACCCGGCCTTTGGCCCCCGTGCCCCGCACCGCTACCCACGAGCCTTCCGCGACGTCGGCGCCGGGTTCGACCTTGGCGGCGGCTCGAGCCGCCAGTCGTTCCTTCTCCGCGGCGGCGTCCTTTTCGGCCTGAAGCAGTTTCCGGCGCCCTTCCTCGGCCGCGGCGACGTCGGCCTTTTCGCGCAGCTCGCGGATGATGAGGTTGGCCTGCTGCCTCGCCTCCCGCAATATCTTCGCGGCCTCGCCGTAAGCTTCTTCGCGCCGACGGGCCTCGCTTACCTCGTACCGTCGCTTTTCTTCGTCGAGCGTCGCGAGGTCGGCCTCGTACTCCGTTTTCAGCGCCGCCATCTCGTCCGTCAGGGCGGCGGCCTCCGCCTCGCGTTTCTCGAGGCGCGTGAGCAGCTCGTGCAGGGAAACCTCTTCGTCGCCGAGCGCGGCCAGGACGTCGGTTACGACTTCTCCGGGGAAGGCGAGCCGCTCCAATATGGCCACGGCCTCGCTGGTGCCCGGGCGGCCGGTCTTCAACTCGTACGTCGGTTGGAGGGTGGCGGCGTCGAAGTCCACCGCGGCGTTGACGAAGCCGTCCTCGTCGAGCGCGAACTTTTTCAGCTCGTCGTAATGGGTGGTGCAGGCCACGCGGGCGCCGCGGCCTTTCAGGTGATGGAGGACCGTGGTCGCTATGGCGGCGCCGTACTTGGGCGACGTGCCGACGCCGACCTCGTCCAGCAATACCAGCGAACGCTCGCCCGCCGCCCCCAGGAACCGCCCGACGTTCCTCATGTGGGCGGTAAACGTGCTCAGGTTTCCCTCGATGGAGGATTCGTCGCCGATGTCGGCGAAGATGTCGTCGAAGGCGCCGACGGCGCTCCCCTCCGAGGCCGGGACCGGGAGGCCGGCGAGCGCCATCGCCGCCAACAGGCCCGCGGTCTTGAGGGCGACGGTCTTGCCGCCGTTGTTGGGGCCGGAGATGACCATCCCCACGTGGCCGTCGCCCAGCGCGAAGTCGATGGGGACGACCTCTTCCGGCGCCCGCGACGCCAACAGCAGCGGGTGCTTGGCGCCCAGGAGCGATAATACGGGCTCCGGCGCCACGGCCGGCGTCGTGCAGCGATACGCCAGGCCGTAGCCGGCCCGCGCGGCGACGAAGTCCAGCTCGGCCAACAGCTCGACGTCGAGCGTGAGTGCGTCCCGCTCGCCGGCGCACCGAGCCGACAGCGTACGTAAAATGCGCTCCACCTCGGCCTGCTCCGCCGCCGTCAGACCCTCCAGCTCGTTGTTGAGCTCGACCACCGACATCGGCTCGACGAAGGCGGTAACGCCGCTGCCGGAGTGGGCGTGGACGATGCCGCGCACGGCGCCCATGGAGTCGGTGCGGACCGGGAGGACGTAGCGGCCGCCGCGCTGCGTTACGATAGGTTCGCGCAGCGCCCGTTTGGTCTTGGGCGATTTGAGCAGCCGCTCGAGCGCCTCCTGGATCTGGTCGCGCTTGGCGGCCACCTTCTTGCGGAGTTGGGCCAGCCTGGGCGTCGCGTCGTCGCGGACCAGGCCGTCGTCGTCCACCTGGCGCGTTATTTCGTCGGCGAGGTCGCGCAGGGGCTCGAGGGCCGCAGCGTACGCCGCCAGGTTCGGGTAGTCGCCCTCGACGGGGAAAGCTTTTTTCGCGCGCGCCGCGGCCGCCAGGAAGTCGCGAATTTGTATAAGCTCCGCCCCGACCAGGACGCCCTCCAGCTCGAGCCTCTTCAACAGCGGCCTGACGTCCGACAGGCCCGACAGCGGTATATCTTTGCCGGAGGACGCGTGCGCCATCATCTCCGCGGCCTCCGCCAGGCGGCGGGGCGCGGTCGCGGCGTCCGGCGCCATGGCCTGGGCCTGTTCGGCCCCCAGCGGCGAGAAGGCGTACGACGCCACCGCGTCGCGGATGCGGCCGAACTCGAGCGCTTTGAGCGAGCTTTCGTCCATCGGCGAGAGTATATCATATCGGTAAAAGGCCCGCAAACTCGCGTACGTTCCGATAATCCGTTTGAACGCGCGGCGGGGCCCGCCTGCTTTCGTGAAGGAGTTAAATCGGCCGGCTACGTTTGCCGCAAATATTTGATAATGATGGAGTTGCGGGGCGGCGCGGTTTTTTTCACTTGACGCCCGAGGTCATTTTTAATATATTGGCGCCCGTCCGGGGGAGTTGAAGGGACGGGTACGGACGACGGAAACGCAGCCAAGCCCTCGAGGCCCTCAAGACTACGCCGAGGACCGGGGGCCTATGTTTTTAGGTTTATTGCCCGCGTCGCGGGTTTTTTAAAATTAACCAAAGGAGAAAGGGAACCGATGAAAGCGACCAAGCTAGTGCTCCTTACGTTAGCCGTGACGTTACTTGCGACCGTCGCGTGGGCCGAATCGTTCAAGGCCCCGGAGCTTTCGGGCACCGTCTTCGCCTACTACCGGTACGACCTCTCGAGCAAGGACGAGTCGTACCAGGAGGGCGCCAACGAGTTCGACGTCGACCGCGTATACGTTAACGTCAAGGGCGCGGTTATGGAGAAGTTCCACTACCGCGTTACGGCGGACGTGGGGCGGGAAGAAGACATTTATTATACGTACGACCTCGTAATCGACGAGCAGACCCAACAATACAAACTCGTACCGACCAGGCACACGAACAGGGGCCGGTACGACTTCTTCGCCAAGTACGCGTACGTCGACGTACGCGACGTCCTCCCGTTCCACAGCATCTACGGCGGCATCGAGAAGACGCCCTGGGTTAGCTACGAGCAGAACGAGCTCTGGGGTTGGCGCGTCCTGCGCAAGGCGGCGGTCAACGACCGCGGGTGGGAACCGTCGTCCGACCTCGGCTTCGGCGTCGGCGGCGAATTCGCCGATGGCCTTATTCAACATCACCTGACGTACACCAACGGCGCCGGTTTCAAGAACCCCGAGGGGGGCCTTTCCGGCAAAGCGGTGGCGTACCGGCTTTCGGTCTTCCCGCTGGCTTCGACGGAGACATTGCCGGGTCTTTCGGTCAACGGCTTCGTTAAGTTGGACAACCTGGGCGAGAAGGTGGCGGACACCGACGCCAAGGACCCGGTGAAGGTTTTCGGCGGCCTGTTGGGCCTCAAGCACGAATACGTAAGTTTCGGCGGCGGCTACTTCATGCGGTCGGAGGGCGAAGACAACGAGGCCGCGGCCACGGTGAAGGTAGACGGCAACCTCATGACGGCGTACGCCACCGGCCACTTCCGCGTAACCGAGGGTATGACGGTCCACCCCCTGGTCCGCTACGACATGTACGAGCCCGATAAGGATACGGCCGACGACGAGCGGACCCTCATCATCGGCGGCATCGGCCTGAAGTTCTTCGACGACAAGCTCGCGCTCATACCCAACTACCAGACGGAATCGTACAAGGTACTAATAGAGGAACCGGGGCAGGAGCCGCGGACGGAAGACAAATCCAACGACTACATCTACCTCCACTGCCAGTGGGATTGGATGTAGTGGCGGCGCAAGGCGGCCTTGCGCGCCGGGCGGCCCGCGGATTTGGGCGAATATATGTCATACCAACCGGCGCCTCGGCCCGGGCTTCTCGGCCCCCAACGGCAAGGGCCCGTACGTCGCCGGAAGCATCCCCCGACTAACCGCGCCGTAGGCCTTAATCTTTTCAACGAGTTACCGGGCGGGCCCGAAGACGAAAACCGTTCGACGCGGAAGCGTTCTTCGTGCCCCGCGTTTCCCCGGCCGCGTAATCGTTTGATATCGAGGGCTTTATCCGAGCGCGCGATTATTTCACTTGACGCCTAAAATCTTTCCTTTATAATGCGCGGCGAGTTCGGCCTGAACCGAGCTAATGACGCGACGACGAACATTAAAACGAGCCTTTAAGGCCCTTATACTTCGAGAAGAAGTGAGGGCCTTTATTTTAATTTTTTTTACCCGCGAGGCGGGTCATTTTTTTAAATAAAATCGGCGCGGCGCCGAAAGGAGTCGTAAATCCTGGAGCGCCAGGCCGCAAAATAAACGCCCCGAACGTGAAATTGAAGAACCGAAGCGAAAAATAAAAGATGCCGCTAGCCGGGTTTTTGACCTGTGCTATACTAAGCGCGGTGCCGTTCGCCTCGGCCGCGTGGCTGGTAGGGGCGCACAGCTGTGCGCCCGTACATGAACGACGGCGCGTTAGCCCTTATCCCCGACTACCAGACGGAACCGTAAAAGGTGTTCGACGAGGCGACGCAGGCCGCCGAGGATAAATACAACGACTACGTCTACCTCCACTGCCGGCGGAATCGGAAGTACGAGGTACGGTCGCGTTAACGCGTCATTTATTCGTTCATTCCATACGAGGAGATTAACGATGAGAAGGTTACGATATATATTAGCGGCGTCGCTGGCCGCGGCTTTGGCGCTATCGTTCGGCGCTTGCAAGAAGGCCGAGGAGGCCGGGACCGGCGAAGGCTTGTCCGGCAAGATACAGGTCAAAGGTTCGGATACGCTCCTTATGGTCAGCCAGCGCTGGGCGGAGGCGTTTATGGACCAGAACCCGGACGCCGTGGTCCAGGTTACGGGCGGCGGCTCGGGCGTCGGCATCAAAGCGCTCATAGAGGGCACCACCGACGTCGCCAACGCCTCGCGTCCCATAAAGGACGAGGAGAGGGAGGAGGCTCGAGCCAAGGGCGTCGAGGTGAACGAGGTCGCCGTGGCCGTCGACGG
>Ga0307379_10003830_pt1 | contig 21676 bp, 28 predicted proteins | sample UN2MG_FD_202237 | JGI IMG/M metagenome (GOLD analysis project Ga0307379, IMG submission 202237) | Soil microbial communities from Risofladan, Vaasa, Finland - UN-2 | ecosystem: Environmental > Terrestrial > Soil > Coastal area > Acid sulfate soil | place: Finland: Risofladan, Vaasa | collected... | reverse complement strand
GGAACATCTCTGGACTTGATACCTCACTACGTCTCGCAATCTATGAACACGCATCAAAGAACAGCGTTAACGTCAACGGGCAATACTTTTTCGAAGTCTGGAAATATCTCAACCGGCCCAAAATCATCGTCACCCAGCCGGGCCAGATCCCAGGAAACGTAGACGAAGAACAGCCTAGTCTAGGACGTAGAATCTTAAACAAATTTACAGGAGGAGACAAGAATGGACCTAATAACCCTCAATGAACCAGCAGTGATTGCAGTTAAAGACATATGCTTCTCAACCGCAGAATGGGCAGCCATCGCAGCACAAGTGAACTCAGGAACATCAACAGCCCTTTACATGGGGCTAATAATCGGAGCAATAGCCGGAGCAGGCGGCCTATATATCGGAACATGGTATAACAAAAGGCGTGGAAAGTAATGGATATCGCATGGCAGACAAATGACGCCTGCATGACGTGTCTCGACATATACAGCAAAGCATTATCAGGTGAATACCAATGGTTCACCATCAAATACGGATACGCCATGGCAATATGTGGTTTTATCGCCGGAGTAGTAGGAGTATATCTGGGAATGTGGTATCGTGGTAAGATCAAGCGGTAGAACTTTATCAGGGGTGGGGTATAGGGGATACCTTATTACATTTTCACCCACTAAAACATTTATAAGTGGGGGTGAAAATGACAAAAGCATCGAGAGATGATATTACCGCAATTACATCCAGAATGGATGCTGCAATAGTTGTAATAATAGAACTTATGGCAGAAGCGCATCAAATAAATATCCCAGAAACAAGAGAAAAATATACTCTTATGTATGATAAACTGGCAAAAAAATATCGTGATTTGTCCACTGTGACATTAAACGATTATAAAAAAGGAGGTGAACGATGAGAAAAAGAGCACCGGGTGGTAAAGCAAGAAGCGAATCGAAACCACCTCGTACAAAGGCCAGAAACACTAAAAAAAGTATTGCCAAACAACTCAGAGAGCATGGTACAAAATAATTAGATATATAAAATAATTTTATATATCTAATTTATCCATCACAATATTAAATGGTTATAAAAAGGAAGTGAAAAAGATGGCTTCAAGATATAGTCAGATAGGGTTCATAGGATATTCCGCCTGCGTTTTTATCGAAAGAATGAATTTTGGTTACGGAAGGCGTAGCCACATGGAAAACAAAGTCAGCCTTGAAAAATGGTATAGCGCTCTATATTGTTACCTCCCGGTCTTATACGAAAAAAAGAAGCAGGAATACGACGAATTAGAAATTGATAACTTGCTCCTTGACGTAGAAAAAGAAATCAACGCCATGCACGATCTTTACGACGCAACTTACGAAGATCCCGACACATGCAACCCCGAAGAAAAGAATTTCATATTAGCCATGCGAGGAGTATTCGAGCGTTTAGACAAGATCACCGCAATAACGCACATAATCGACGGAATAGAACCCGAAACAGAGGCGTATAAAAAATGATGAGTAAATCGCGTGTAGGTGCAGGAATCAATCCCAAATATCTTGAAAAATTATCATACAATCAGGAAAAGTTTTTTACTAAGGCTCCAGTAGGAGTAAAATATGCAAAAGAATTCGTTTTCAATCATGGATCACACCTGTTCATAGTCGGAAATACGGGCTCAGGGAAAACTCAGAAAGGATATAATATTCTGGATGATCTTAAAAATTCAGAAAACCAGATATGGATCTCCACTTCAAAAAGCAAAGAAATACTCCCGTTATTCTGCATGGGAAAGAAAGTTCGAATCATCATTCCAAAAGGAGCAGAGTTTGACGTTATAGAACGAACATCGGCCGGAGAAGTCGAACTAGAAGATCCACCAGAAATAATAGAGGTTGCCAGAGCCTCCGACGCATGGGACGCAGTAAAAATTCGTTGGGATAAGAACAGAAACAAATCATACGACTGGATCAACATCTTCGAATTTCGGGACACCATCACCGATAGGGGGGGGTTACGATCCCAATGGATGATCGATCTCTTTGAATCCCTCTCAACCAGAACCCGATCAAACACAATGGCAAATATATTCCCGTGTGCCATATACCTTGATGAAGCCCAATGGCTCCTCGCAGGAAGCAGGATCACCAAAGACGGAATGCGAATAAAAAACAGTTCAATCATGATCGAAAACGTATTAGAAATGCGGTCCGCCGGATGCCGATTCGTCATGTTTGCACAGTCATACAAAAACATCCCGCCAGCAATCCGCGAGAACCTTAACAACACCCTGTTGTGCCGGGGGGCAAGAGTAGAAAGCGACGAAAACGATGCCGTAGCGCATTGGTGCAGACTGTACCCAACGCCATCCTACTACAAAGTAAACCAGGGCAAATTCGTTTTTGCAGATGGCACCGCATTCCCGCCGACAAAACCTTGGGAATTCCCGCTATATCCAGTCTGCGCAATAGATCGACACTGGATAAAAAAGATCAGGTTAAAATATGGAAGAAGACACGGCGAACACATTGAACAGGAAGAAATCAAAGAAGAGCTCTTCCCCAAACTGGACCGCCTTTCTGCGAATGCTCTTGAGCCGGAGCGGACGAAAGAAATTACTGACGGATGGTTATCCGAAGCAAATAAACGAAATAGATATATTGACCGATGGTCAGCCGGAGAAATAACCAATGACTGATATTAATTATAAAGGCGTGATCTGCGCATGCGGCATAGGCTTTTTGTTCATAATCCTGATCGTCATGGCAGTAGCGTCAACAGGATGCCTCACCGCAACCAAAAACGCCGGAGCAGCCCTACTAGCAACCCCGGTCCCAACCCCAACACCCACACCGGAACCAACACCAATAATAACACTGCCATCAACACCGAGACAAACCCCGGTATCAATCCCAACAATCAAACAAGTCCCGGTATTACCCTATCTACCGGGGGAGCGCTGGGAAGGCCAATGGTTCAAATGGTTTAGACCGGATATATCAGGCCTTCAGGATCTAGACGCAGGAATAATAGTCTACAGGCACGCATGGCTGGATCAGTATAGTTGGTATAACAATGCAATGGGGCAGTACTACGTACAGAAACCGAATAAAACAATGAGATACTTCATCGTGTGGGTGCATCAGGAAGTCTTTGAAAGTAACGAAAGCAGAATGGGTGGCTTTTATCCATTCTACGAAGATGCGTTTGTTCTGCAGGTAAAAGGCGTAGATAACTTAACCACTGCAGATACAATCCACAACCCAACATGCAGAATCCTTGAATTCGACAACAAATACGATCTCTATAACGTAATCACCGCGCCACCATTCGGATACTATATCAAAAAGACCGGATGGAACATGGAAACCGGGGGATACGTAGCGCAGAGAGTAGGATTAGTCCAACCGGGTCCAGGAAACGCCGTTGACGGTTATATTCTATACGAAGTACCGGAGGACACATTCACCGAGGACGTGATACTATTGGGAAATTTCGGGCGATTCGGCAACGCGTACTGGAGGTTCGATGATTCGTAAAGGATTTTTCAATTATCTGAAAATACTATTCCCATCTGGGTTTGTAGGGGTACTTGCTTGGTTATTTGCTACAGACGCAGGGTTATTTGATATTCTTGTAGTCGGAGCGTTCACAACTCTCCTTTTCGTTTTATTTTGGAAAGATTGGAAAAAATTTTCCAGATGGACAGAGGATAATTTATGATTGAGAATTCCACAGTAACACCGACGTATTATTTCCTAATGGAATTCGCGAAGTTAGTATATGCAGCATTCCCAATCTTTGTTATAATATTTGGAGCTTCCTTCATCGTGCAATCTGTACATTCCGAACCTTGGGGAAATACCATCTACGGTTTAGGAATTGTTACAGGAATAGCCCTTATTTTCCTAGGAATTCTTTTGGTAGTGGCATTATGATTGAAGTTGTCCCGGTATATGGAGGAGAACACAATTTTGATTTATTCTTTAGCACACTCTTTGACGTATTAATTTATTTCCTACCAGTAATCGTGTGTCTTATTGTTGTGGGTTTTTGTCTTTGGATCTTGAGCTTACAGGGGCAAAGTTGGGGAAAACGCCTATGATTGAAGCCTTCATGCTTGGAGCATTATTCGTATTATTCGTATTAGGGTTGATAGCGTTATGCTGGATAATGTGGGATGAAGAATGATCCAATATTTCCCACCATTTGAAGTTATAGTCTGCATCGCCATAGGAATTGGCGTCGTGGCGTGGTGGCGATATCCTTGGCTCATGCCGCTATATTAGTAGGTGGATGACGCACTAGGCTGACATCTACAGGAGAAAAGTATGGCAGGAAAACAAACAATCGAAAAACGGAATATGGTAAAACGTGGTGATAGAATCCGTTTCCTGAAAAGCATCCGTAAAAGTGGAACGCAGATCAAAACAGCAAAATGTTTGGTGAAAGTATGAAACTTAAAAACGACAGCGCAGTAAGCCCCGTAATAGGGGTTCTATTGATGGTAGCCATCACCGTAATACTCGCCGCAATAATCGCAGCATTTGTATTCAACATGGCAGGAACCATACAAAAAGGCCACATAGTAGGAATTACCATGTCACAGATCGACGGAAACACCGTGACATTAACCAACATGGGGGGACAGGACGTAGGATCGTTAGTCTCAATCACAGTAACCGGAGATCTCACAGATGATTCACCCGATGAGCTCGGCCCCGATGTCGGAGCAACCGGGGAATACACATTGGATGAGAACGCAGGACAAAAACATATCATAGCGGTAGGTATATTTACCGATGGCACCGAACAGGTATTATATGACGGGTATGCAGTGAGGCTGTAACCATGACACCGGAAGAAGAAAAGAAAGTTAAAAAGCAATTGAAACAGATCAAGAGATCGTTGCTGGCAGTGATGTTCACTCAGCTTGCAATAGTTGTCTTGATCCTTATCTGTAGTACCCCGCGATGAACCCATAAAACCCCTTGGGCGAGCCAGGTTGCCATAGTTTAGACACCTCCGAACGTGCAGACCAGAACAACAAAAACCCACAAACCATCTATTTTTTATCTAACACAACTTAACTTGTTAAAAACCTTTAAGTCATAGTGAAACCCATGAGGTAATGCTGAAAGATTCAGCAGGAGAAAAAATGCAAGGAACAAAAATGCCAAGGGGATTATTTAGAATAATCTGGTATGATGGATACCAAGAGAAACACATTGAGACTCCATACGCTGAGGGAGCATATTGTGAGGCCAAGGAAATTAAACGCGGTTATTTAAATGCAGGATTAAAGGAATCTGCAGAATCCGTTAGTGTATGGAAGAAGGTTACTTTAAGGTGATGGGGTTTTTAAAAAATGACCAACCTTTTATCTAACACAAGTCAACTTGTTAAAAACCTTTAAGTCATAGTGAAACCCATGAGGTAATGCTGACATATTCAGCAGGAGGAAAAATGCAAGGAACAAAAGTGATAAGAGTTTACCTAACGAGTCTCAAAAAGTTTGATCGTATCAACAGCGAGAGACCGCAGGATGTAAGTAGAGCAGATACGTTTGATTATCTCTTAAGGATTTGCGATGAATCGCCATTGAGAATTAAACCAGCACGCGCCCACCTAATAGCAGGAAATGTGAGCTCACCACTCATTGATCTCGACAACATCCACATCGTAACGCCCGGCACACTCTTAGAAAAAATCGAAGATGAAAAGCGAAGGCGTGATGCATTGCGAGCAGCAAACGAGACAAAAACGGAGGAAACAGCATGATAAAGAAATTTTCACAGACACAACCAGAACCACAGGAACAGGAAACCGATCGGTATGAATTCAAAGCAGACGACTACATGATCATCGACGGGATACTCATGAGCCCCTCGTCAAAGTATGGTATGATCGGCAAAGCCAACGGATACGACCTCATCACCCAGGCGCGCATCAAAAAGCGCACAACCTCAAAAGTATTGATCGGACAGCTTGAGCATATCATGAAGCAGGACCCCAGCCCAGACAAAACCGCGCTGCAGGATCACGTAAAAATTAAGGTTGAACTCAAAAAGGCGGAAAAAAGCGGAAGAATGTTTCTCACATTCGTCGATCCCGTATGACCCTCTACTGCAACAAATGCAAAGGAGTTCAATGCACTACCGAGAGCAAATCAGAATTCGATCCCATTCCCATCTTTTGCACGACAGATGAACAAGGAGAAATGCGGAGGCCAGTTTGGAAAAAAGGCCAGTTCTATTACGCAGGATCTTTCTAATTGCACGAACCCTATTAAACAACTTTTTTTTAGTTAAAACAATTTTACTTTAGTTACGAGAGAGTAAAGTATAATATCCTTCCAACCCTATGTAAAAATCGTGACGTAACGTGAACAAGAACTTTGCCGGGCTGTGGAACCCGGAAAATGCTACTTACTGCAAAATTAGCAATTCCTATATAGCACCCGGTGGTTTATATGTTTTTGGGTGGACTTATCAAAGTCGGGTAGATTGTCCTTTTTATCAAGGTTTTTGGATCTGCGCAGTTTGTATAAGGTCCGGGTATGATCTCCGCAGGTCCATGTGTCCGGTTGGAGCAGCCCCATGACCGCCGGGGGGGTTGGGGGTTTCCCCCACCAGCAGCAACCTGCTGGCTCTCTCGAAGATGATCAATCAGGAAACATCTGGACGCGGAATGGCTATGTAAATTCAATGGAAGAATACCAGGAAATAACCAATAATTTAAGCATTAAAAAATCGCGTATCTCTGCTATTGTAAGAAGTATATTATCAGACGATCAAAAGAATATTTTTAAAAAATATGGTTACATTTTTGGATGCAATGAAAAACCGACAAATGAAACATGCGGGAGGATCATTGGAAAGGTAATGTGTAGTGTTGATAAGTCTCATACTTCTTATTATAAACACGAAAGATGCAATGATCCACTCTGTCCGGTTTGTTACCCAAAATTCACCCACGTTATAGCCGATCACGTTACAAACAGGGTAGTAGGTTACAACACCGTTTATAAGCGAGATCCTCTTTATCATCTCATATTTTGGCCGGATATCTTGACCGGATATGAAAATATAACCGATGCTATGCGAGATGCAAATAAAATGCTCAAAGCTCTTGGTGCAAAAATGGCATTAGTATTGTATCATCCTTATAGAATACCGGAGGAGATGCAGGAACAACTAAACGAATACAAATATGCAAACAAACTCCCGGAAAATACAGGTTTCTGGAAAATGGCGCACGATGACGTTTTAAAATTAGGATCACTTGCAGCTTATATTGTATATGGACCACACTTTCACGCAATAGCAAGTGGATATCTCATGGATACTGTAGAATATTCAAAGCTGGGAATAGGAGGATATAAAAAAGTGCGTTATATGAAAGACGATAAAGACGTTGAAACGCTTGTTAATTACATTGCCACCCACGCCTGTAAAGAACATGGAAAACAAACCGTCAGATACTTCGGATTGATATCTCCTTCAAAGCTCGGACATGGTCTGCCTAAAAACAAAAAGGTTAAAGTGTTGTGTCAAGATTGTAACGCCTCATTAGAGGAATATTATTGTATGGTTGATCCAGATGGTGTGCCACGTGTCATGGATTTAAAACACAAAGAAGTAACGAGAGTAGTCACGACATACGTTTATTATAAAATTACTGGCAAAAAACGATTACCAAAACCAAAAAGCCGGGTATGGACTTGAAAATATAATAACGTATAACAATCTATAAATACATATAATACTTTATACTATCATATGACAGAACCAATAGATGTAAAGTCGTTCGAAGAATGGAAAAAGAACTATTCTAAACCAAAGTGGATTTATTTGCATCCTTCCCAGGTGCGATATGAATGGGAAGAGATGATGGAAAGGGAGCTTGATTAAAATGACAGAAAACTTCATGACAACTCAGGAAGTCGCAGAGCGATTGAAACTAAATGTCCAGAAAATAAGAAAATTGATTCGTTCCGATAACCTCCCGGGGATCTGGATGGGAAAATCGTATCGAATACCGGAAAGCGAATTAATCCGATGGATGGAAACGCGAAGGATCAGGAGGCAGTAATGCCACACATATTACGCTGCGATCATTATCACGTATGCTGGATGCTCCGTTTTCGTAATAACTGCAAAAACGACGGGCAGCCTAAACCGGTATGCATGTTTGATACCAGACTGCATAGCAACGCAAGCGACCGGGATAAGATGCTGGATTTGCTTGAGAAGATACCAGCCTATCCTTCTGATTTAGGGGATATGGTGTTACTATCTGACATTGAAGCAGAACTCCGCACCGCAGTAAAGGAGCAGGAATGACCCCGCACCCGCAACGCTGTGAAACGTGCCAAAATACGGACTGTGACCTACACGAACAGGGCAAGCACAACAAAAACCCAGACACCGGGTATGAGTGGGATCATTATCACTGGTATCACGCAATCATCAATGAGAAGGGTTGTGCCTCCCACAGTTCCGCACCAGTACCGGCAGGGTATCTCATTACTGAGGAACAGATGTCAAATATTGAACAGTGGTACAATACTTCTCTGATGATTACATCCACTTTCAACAGTTGCAGGAAACATCCAGTCTTATCTGAGCAGTCCATCCGGCAGGATGAGCGGGATCAGATACTAAAACAATCACACAAATGGTTTGAAAACTATTGTGAAGGTAACGAAGATCCCGATCTCTGGATGGCATATCTCCATGCAGAAAGAGCATTCCGAAAGGAGCAGCTATGAATCTATTAGCAAATATCAGGGAGCGTTGTTTCGTTTGGCGAGTGCGTTGGATTCTGTATTGGTTCAGGAGGAAGTAAAAACATGTTTTGTTATCAACGATGTCAGGATTGTCCAGAGAGAACCCGGGAAACGGATAAAGAAAATAGTTGCGATGCCGGAGATTTTGAATATTATCTCGTAACCAGATCAGTAGAATTCGCAGCTACCAGACTAGGATATAATTGGCCAGTATCACGCAGTAACGGGACGGTGTTAATAGAATGACACAACACCCAGGGTATACCCTAAACAGCATCAAAGATCCCGCCGCAAGGCTCAACGCATTAAGACAGCGAAGGGATCACATCCAGAACCAGATCGAAGAACTGTACGACAAACTTGAGATAATCGACGGAGAGATTGTTGAGATCGGAGGGCTGCTCTTATGAAACTTTTGGATCTTTGTTCAGGTAGGGAAGGGGTATCAAAAATATTTCGGGATAATGGATGGGATACAACGACAGTTGATAACAATCAAAAATTCAACCCGGACATTGTTGCCGATATAAATAATCTGCATCTTGAATCACCAGGGGATTATGATTTCATCTGGGCTTCTCCAGTTTGCACAGATTACACAAAATATTTACTGCCGATATCATGGAAATGTAATGGAGGAATTAGAACCTTACCAGATATGCGACTGTTTTTAAACTGTTATCGGATAATCAGATATCTCAAACCGAGATGGTGGGTGATTGAGAACGTGTTAGGAGCAAAATCGTTCTTTGAACTTGTTTTAGGACCTCGTGCCAAGCATGTTGGAAGCCGGTATCTATGGGGAGAGTTTCCGATATTCGATACTTCACACAAACATGGAAAATGGAGATTGCCACCAACACCAGATCGGGCAGAGATGCGATCAGAAATACCAGCCGGACTATCAAAAGCACTTTGCTTGGCATGTGGGGTAGAATCGTGAACGATCCCGAAAAGATATTTCTGATGTTCATGTGTATAAGTTGCTTGACGTTAGGAGCGATGGGAGCATTATATTTTCAGATATTCGAAACACCGACAATGAAAATATGGGAGAGTAACAGGACGTACGATCGAATCCTGATTATAGATGATGTAGTCTGCAATCCCATGAGCGAGATAAACAGTACATACTATCATATTGAAACATTCGTCTACAACAAGACAGAATATATTGTCAGAAAGAGTGAGGTCGGAAACACTACCGTCAAAGGGATTGTAGTATGTCAGGGAGGCAAACCATGACCCCCCACACACCCGCGGTGATTTAAATGGGAAAGGAATATTTACCATATATTGTTTGGAAGAGATCTCCTTTTAAAGAAGGATTATCGGAACCGTATATTTTTGCGAGAACGTCAAATAAAAGAACAGCGATTTGGTTAGTAAAGTTTGCACTTGAAGAAAATCCAAATTGCAGGATGCATATAGATAATGACAAAGATATGTATGTTATTTCTAATCTTGCATAGTATAGATCCAAAACCCCCATCCCATTTTTGCACAAACATATAGAGTAAGTGCGGCAGGTCCCTCTTTGATAGCTGAACCCCAGGGGTATGTGGGGCAAACATCGTGCCGCAGCACCGAAACAACCGCCAAACCAGCCAAAAACAATCACCGAAACCTTTATTGCTCGTATATCTATTACTTAGGATCCCCCTATTTGTCTTACATTGTCTTACATGTGCTTACAAGTGCTTACATTTAAATCATCAGAAAGAGTAGAACCCTTCAAAAAAGTTGTAGCATCACTCACCAAAAAGCGCGCACACCCACAAGCATTCAAATTTTTTTTAAAAAACTAAAAACATTCTCCGACGTAAACACCAAGAAACGCTTATATATATAAAACTCTTATGAAAACGTATGTCATTTACTGACACAGCAAAGGAAAAGATGAAAAGTGTAAAGGTAAGACTTGCACTCGCATCAGTATCGCTCATGGGGCTTGTCTCCATGGCCAGCGCCGCAACGCTTAATGAATCAGTAGGACCGATCCTCGACAGCGTGATCGCGCTGTTCGTGCCACTTCTGGCCCTGATAATCGCCGCAGTACCATTAATAATTGCGCTTGCGATCATCGGGTTCATTCTTGGAATTCTGGACGGAATCCTGAAAATGCTTAAGATCTGAGGTTAACAAAAATGTTATCCTTTGACGATCTGAAAACAAAAGCAATCGGATACCTTGGCACAGCCAAGGTAAAGCTCGCTATTGTCTCCGTTTCCGCAATGGGGCTCGTACAATACGCCAGCGCTGATTTAAATTCGAGTATATATCCGATTCTCGATTCCGTTGCTTTGCTCTTCGTTCCGCTTTTAGCGCTCATCATAGCTGCAGTGCCTCTAATTATTGCTATTGCGATCATAGGATTTATCTTAGGCATATTGCAAGGAATCCTAAAAATGTTGCACATTTGATCCTTAAAGGATCAACCCAACATTTCTATCCTAAGCAAAGTTTAAAATTAATGGTGAACACCTATAGATATATATGGATTCATCAAAGAATCGTTTTTCACAATTACTTTTAGTCTTTACACTTTTGTTTCTTTGTTCCCCGGCCGTGAGCGCAGTTCAGTATATATCCTTCGCCCAGCCGGACACACTAGTTCAAAAAGATATCTACCTCTACAACGGAACCGGGTCACTAATTGGACTATACAACACAACAAGCACAGGGATTGAAATCCCGGCAGGAACCGATCTCATATTCATCCTAAAACCGCAGTACAGTTCACCACTTGACGATCCGTCAACTTGGCTCAGTTCAACATTCTCATACGTTGAAAGCAACCTTGTAGCCCTCATAATCATCCTGTTCTTAATAGGCATATTATTAACAAGGAAATGATTATGGAAAAAAAACTTTTTGCACTCCTGGTAATCGGTAGCTTATTCTTCATGCCATTAGCCGGAGCAGTCCCGTTAATTAACCCAAGTGTAGAAAGTGAAAATTTTATCTGCAGATACTGGTACACCAAATGGTTGTGCGACATAGCCCCGGCCGGACCAACCGGCCCAAGAGGTCCCCCGGGAGAAAACGCCACAACAGACACCGTTAATTATTACAATTTAACGGCGGGAAACCTCACAACAATCTCGAATTTCACATATTTTTATGATTTTTCGCAAATGAACCAGACAATAAATATGACTGCAAACATGACCGCTGGGCCACAAGGAGAACAGGGAATACAAGGCATTCAGGGAATACAAGGAATACAAGGTGAGATCGGTCTAACAGGCCCAATGAATCAAACCGCAAACATGACAGCAAACATGACCGCCGGAGCAACCGGAGCAACCGGAGGCACCGGCGGCCAAGTTCTATTCTTCCACCACGATCCCGTCGAAGAACCCGAAGGGTATGAAGGGCTGTACCCAATACCGGCAGGAACAACAGAAGCGGATGAAATGGTAGTGGTCCAGACAGGAACGGGGCAGGTACTTGTAGATCCCTATATCACCATAGCAGGATATCCCGGACTCACCGTACTACCGGCAGGACTATGGCGATTCCGCACATTCCATTATGTCAATTCAGCACCCGGGGACACTAACGCCGTATTCAAAGTCTATAACCGGAGCGGAGCAACCGAAACCCCACTCTTCACAGCAACATCAGAGGACATCAATGCGCTCGAAGCAACCGAATATCTCACAAGTTACGTTCAGACAGAGGATTACACCGTTGCACTAACAGATAGAATCGTTATCAAAGTTTATGGACAATCAGATCATTCTGCAAATGTTGAATTCCATTTTGTTTACGAGGGAGTTAATCACACTTCGCACGTCCAGACCCCGCTTGAAACCTCATCAACCCTATACATAAGACACGATGGAACTGTAGATTTCACGGGCAGTCAATCAATGGGGGGATTCAACCTTTCTGATCTTCTAGATCCCGTAGCAGATCAGGATGCAGTAACCAAAATATACGCAGATAGTATTCCAATTTATAACGAATCCTACATCACATCAACATTCAATGAAACATACGACGCTTACACAAATTACAATGAATCTTATTGGACAGGTACCAATTACAACGAATCTTACCTCACATCATCATTTAACGAAACATACGACGCTTACACAAATTACAATGAATCATATTGGACAGGTACCAATTACAACGAATCTTACATCGCGTTAGACAATGGATCATATTTCTTGACAGATGGCTCAAGACCCATGTATGGCAACATCTCAATGTCAAACAACTATTACATCAACGACCTACTCGATCCAACAAACCCACAAGACGCAGCAACAAAAAACTATTGTGACACGGCGATAGAAGCACGACAAAAATGCGGAGCCTCGACATGGCAGTCATAAAGCGAATCGTTCTAATATTAATCTTGTGTTTGGTACTGGTTGGTGGCGCGTCGGCAACGTATGTCAGCCAGTACCCCCCAGCACAATCATTTGCGTATGTCAATTCCACAACGTTTGTCTATGGAGGATTGCCGTATTGGGTAACAAATCCGGCATTATCGGTTGTCGGAGCTTGGACGGGGAATACTTGGGCCGCCGGGGTTGGTTCTAAAAGTGGAAGATTAAATATTGATCTCGGATCTGCAAAAATCATTAAAAATATAAAATATGTAAACATCCACAATTCCGGAGGAGAGACAGAATCCGGTGTGAAAAACTTCACATTCTGGGGTTCAAATGTTGGAACGTCGTGGTCAAATCTCGCTGACGATACCGGATGGACACAGATCACCGCATCCCAATTATCATTTGATCAACACGTTGCATCCAATGTCGCAGACTGGAAAAATGTGTCGGTGACTAATACAAATGCGTATAGAAACTATTCGGTAAAATACGCTAATAACTGGGGGGGTGTAACCGTGACAGGTATGCGACGCATCGAACTTCAGACCGATGAGGCTCCGGTTGCTTCTTTCACGGCAAACGCCACAAGTGGATCTGCACCACTCGCAGTTTTATTAACAGATACATCCACCCCCGCCGCATCTTCGTGGGCATGGGGAGCAAAGAATTTCACACCGGGCAACAATACGTGGTTCCGGATTGGGACGACAACCCCGCTCGCCACAACATTAGGAGTGGGGAATTGGTCAATTAATCTCACAGCAACCAACGCCGCAGGAAGTGATCTATCAGATCAAATCACGTGGATCAATGTAACGGGACTACCCCCACGTTCAACCATTCAAACAATAACGCACGATTTCGGAACAGACATCACATACGCATTAGTCACCCTAACCAAACCCGGGGAAGTATTCTCAGTAAGTAATTTAACATCAACAACCTTTGATCTCACAATCACAAATGCAGTAAGCGGCCTAGCCGGAACAAATCAAACCGTATATTGGTGCGTAGGATGATAAAAATGAAACAAAAACAGATTCTGATTATTGCGCTTCTCGCGCTGGTATCGCTGATGATTACGCCGGTAATGGCAGTTTCTTATGAAGATACCATCGGGAGCAGTGGGGTTTTCGCTCTAACGGGTGAACAGTATTCAGGATCTGCCTCCGTTGGGGATATTGCCAATTCAAAATGGTATAGTTACAACAACCCCACACTCCCGGCGTTAAAACAAATTTATTTCAAACAACCGGCATTTGGAAATAGTACCGACATGCCAACAGAAATACACGAAACAATGAGTTGGTATAAACTCGCAGACTGGGAAAAAACAACACCAATAGCAACAGCATCGTTTTCATTATATTGGGAACCCCCAGGTGATGCAGGAACCGCACAATATACAATGGCGTGGTATTTTAATGATCAGTTTTCTGCAGAGGATTTGACGGGAGCAACCGAACAATTCAACACTTCGATTACTGGTAATCAAACGCTATACGGTGCAAGATTTTATGGTGCAACATCTGTTGGAGTTAATACAACCGTACAGCCTTTTGTGATGTATAATTTTGTCACTCCAACAACTTATCTGATGGCAGCACATGATGGAGATTCATATCTATATACTGATTATGATGGAGTTTTCGATTGGGATATTACCGTTACAGGGACACTTGGATCATTACCAATAGCAATCACACTAGATCCACAACCGGGAACAGTAGCACTAAATTATTTCGCCTACAATAACGGAATAATTAACAGCACGATATTAGGTCTTGGAACAGCCACAAATTTATCACACGGATGGAATCCTATAAGAATTGTAGGAAATTCAACGGCGTTCCCCACATATACATATGATCGTACCTTTGATTTTTCAGCACCAACCGTCACCCCCACACCATCACCAACCATCCCAACCGGATACGTCCGCACATGGTTTATTAGCACGGATGGCATGACCGGAGGATCAATCTACAACTCTGAAATCAACCTAAAAGACGTTGAAAACTCCTCATGGCGAAACACATCAGACGCAGAATATGGGCTATCCTACATCGACACACTCCCGTATCATACCATCAACGCCTATGGATCTGCCGATGAATACACCAGCATATCAAGACTTGGGCTGGATGCCAAGGAGGGGATATATGAACTCATAATGTGGTCAGGTCTCTTATCGGCAGGAGAAGGAAATATCAATCTGTTAGTCACCGTAGGAGCGCTCCCGTCAGGACTAGCAGTCGCACAAGCCAGCGTACAGGCAACCGTAGTATCCACAGGAGCAACCACCGGAGGAACAACCAGTTTGGCAGGAACAGAACTATTTGTCGTCCCGAACGCAACAGCAATCAAGGTCACAGCGTGGAAATCGGGATATATCATGGCATCAAAAACAATCACAACATCTGATTTCGGACCAGACAGTGTAAGAATAGACCTTCAAACTGAGGTAATAACCGTAACACCAACAGCAACACCATTCCCCGGAGAAGAAACGCCAAGACCAACAATAGATCCTAGCGATCCCACCTTGAACGATGGAGACACCTCACTACGAGCACAGGAAATGATGAACTGGTTAGCGAATAACGGAATGCTATTAGTCCAACTATGTTTCATGGTAACGATCTTCGCCTTATTGGGAGTAAAATTCGGGAGATGACGGTATGATCCAAAAACACACGAGTACCAAGGCACTTCTTTTGGCGTTTGTACTAGTGCTCGGTATGATCATACCCGTTTCCGCGGGAATCGTAGTAACTGGCAACTATGCACAGTCAGCCGGTTCCGGGTATCCAATCATAGCAACCAACGTTTATGATTTTAGTTATAACGCAACTCCCGACAAAGCGATCTCCGTAGTAGAATATGATCTCCCCATAGGATCAACCACAAACTTCACCGTTACCTACGGAACAGGATCAACCGTATCAGGATCAATGATCTACGTTCCGGCAGCCCTATACGGATTATCATGGTCAAACATCACCCTGGATGATCAAAGCAGATCGGAGACTTTCCTTGATGCTCAGCTCTTGGGATATGCCCTCACAAGACACATCCATTTTTCATCCTACGGAATCAACACATCAGCCGATCCCATCGTTGGAGGATTCACCCTATACTCACAGGGATACGGCGTAATATCAGAAGAAATCCTGTTCTATCCAGTTGCCAACCTACAAAGCAACCTCATAACGAGCATAACAATCGAATCCGACATGGCGTTAAACATAGTTGTCGAAGTCGCCTATAAGGATGTACTGGCAACAACAGTTAACCAGAACATCCAGGAGTACATAGCCCAAAAAGCCGGAGACATCGGGGGAATGCTAAGCGAATGGCTACAGATAGCCATGAGCTATGCCGGCAGCATCAAAGATTTCGTATTCTCAATCGGCTGGATACTAAAATTCTTCTTCATAGACAATTTGCTCTTAATCATAGCATTATGGATCTCCGTCAGCATGGCATATGCCGCAGTAACATCACGTAATATCTGGGCATTCTATACCAAATTCTTTAGGACGCAACGCGCCTTATTAGATTTCGTAGTCTCACTATGGGACATCCTTGTTAGGACAATCAACTCACTCGTACAAATATTTGTAAAATGGTTGTGATTTATGAAAATAAACATAATTGAAAGTTGGAAATTCAAACTCCGAGGGCGGACCGTCCCGGTAATAGTAGCAAACGACATAGGAACAGATGGCAAAGTTGGATCCTTGCTCATAAAAGGATTATTGGGAAAACGTGATAACAGCCTCGTAGACGCATGGGACGAAAAAGGGTATGAAATTGACCGTCAATGCATGGCGATTCCCGTAACCAACGAAAAAGGAATAGTAAACAACACATTCGTCGTATCAGAAAAAGGGAAAACAATCAACCTATACACAGATCCCGTCCCGCCAGATTATCCCAATTGGGCCAGCCTGCTGGGACGACTTTTCATGGCGGACGATATATCAGATGCCATAAGCCTAGGCAAATCATCAAGAAACATCGTAATAGGACTACTATTAGGAATAGCCTTAGGAGCATTCATAATAGGCCCAATGATCCAACAGATGATGTCCTGATGCCTACCCCACCAACATCAGCAAACAGGCTCAATAGTGGCTTGAGACCGGAGGAATGGAACCCGGAGATGGCCGCCGCCAGCTTAGCGCGCAGTCTCATAGACAGAATGGGTACACCAGCCATCCTCAGCCAAAAATTTGTTGTCTGGCACGGTATAATCCGGGCGTTAAACCACGTAGAACCGACGTATAATCCAGAAGGGGTGATGATAGATCCGGGGAACATCTCCGGGCTTGATACCTCACTACGTCTCGCAATCTATGAACACGCATCAAAGAACAGCGTTAACGTCAACGGGCAGTACTTTTTCGAAGTCTGGAAATATCTCAACCGGCCCAAAATCATCGTCACCCAGCCGGGCCAGATCCCAGGAAACGTAGACGAAGAACAGCCTAGTCTAGGACGTAGAATCTTAAACAAATTTACAGGAGGAGACAAGAATGGACCTAATAACCCTCAATGAACCAGCAGTGATTGCAGTTAAAGACATATGCTTCTCAACCGCAGAATGGGCAGCCATCGCAGCACAAGTGAACTCAGGAACATCAACAGCCCTTTACATGGGGCTAATAATCGGAGCAATAGCCGGAGCAGGCGGCCTATATATCGGAACATGGTATAACAAAAGGCGTGGAAAGTAATGGATATCGCATGGCAGACAAATGACGCCTGCATGACGTGTCTCGACATATACAGCAAAGCATTATCAGGTGAATACCAATGGTTCACCATCAAATACGGATACGCCATGGCAATATGTGGTTTTATCGCCGGAGTAGTAGGAGTATATCTGGGAATGTGGTATCGTGGTAAGATCAAGCGGTAGAACTTTATCAGGGGTGGGGTATAGGGGATACCTTATTACATTTTCACCCACTAAAACATTTATAAGTGGGGGTGAAAATGACAAAAGCATCGAGAGATGATATTACCGCAATTACATCCAGAATGGATGCTGCAATAGTTGTAATAATAGAACTTATGGCAGAAGCGCATCAAATAAATATCCCAGAAACAAGAGAAAAATATACTCTTATGTATGATAAACTGGCAAAAAAATATCGTGATTTGTCCACTGTGACATTAAACGATTATAAAAAAGGAGGTGAACGATGAGAAAAAGAGCACCGGGTGGTAAAGCAAGAAGCGAATCGAAACCACCTCGTACAAAGGCCAGAAACACTAAAAAAAGTATTGCCAAACAACTCAGAGAGCATGGTACAAAATAATTAGATATATAAAATAATTTTATATATCTAATTTATCCATCACAATATTAAATGGTTATAAAAAGGAAGTGAAAAAGATGGCTTCAAGATATAGTCAGATAGGGTTCATAGGATATTCCGCCTGCGTTTTTATCGAAAGAATGAATTTTGGTTACGGAAGGCGTAGCCACATGGAAAACAAAGTCAGCCTTGAAAAATGGTATAGCGCTCTATATTGTTACCTCCCGGTCTTATACGAAAAAAAGAAGCAGGAATACGACGAATTAGAAATTGATAACTTGCTCCTTGACGTAGAAAAAGAAATCAACGCCATGCACGATCTTTACGACGCAACTTACGAAGATCCCGACACATGCAACCCCGAAGAAAAGAATTTCATATTAGCCATGCGAGGAGTATTCGAGCGTTTAGACAAGATCACCGCAATAACGCACATAATCGACGGAATAGAACCCGAAACAGAGGCGTATAAAAAATGATGAGTAAATCGCGTGTAGGTGCAGGAATCAATCCCAAATATCTTGAAAAATTATCATACAATCAGGAAAAGTTTTTTACTAAGGCTCCAGTAGGAGTAAAATATGCAAAAGAATTCGTTTTCAATCATGGATCACACCTGTTCATAGTCGGAAATACGGGCTCAGGGAAAACTCAGAAAGGATATAATATTCTGGATGATCTTAAAAATTCAGAAAACCAGATATGGATCTCCACTTCAAAAAGCAAAGAAATACTCCCGTTATTCTGCATGGGAAAGAAAGTTCGAATCATCATTCCAAAAGGAGCAGAGTTTGACGTTATAGAACGAACATCGGCCGGAGAAGTCGAACTAGAAGATCCACCAGAAATAATAGAGGTTGCCAGAGCCTCCGACGCATGGGACGCAGTAAAAATTCGTTGGGATAAGAACAGAAACAAATCATACGACTGGATCAACATCTTCGAATTTCGGGACACCATCACCGATAGGGGGGGGTTACGATCCCAATGGATGATCGATCTCTTTGAATCCCTCTCAACCAGAACCCGATCAAACACAATGGCAAATATATTCCCGTGTGCCATATACCTTGATGAAGCCCAATGGCTCCTCGCAGGAAGCAGGATCACCAAAGACGGAATGCGAATAAAAAACAGTTCAATCATGATCGAAAACGTATTAGAAATGCGGTCCGCCGGATGCCGATTCGTCATGTTTGCACAGTCATACAAAAACATCCCGCCAGCAATCCGCGAGAACCTTAACAACACCCTGTTGTGCCGGGGGGCAAGAGTAGAAAGCGACGAAAACGATGCCGTAGCGCATTGGTGCAGACTGTACCCAACGCCATCCTACTACAAAGTAAACCAGGGCAAATTCGTTTTTGCAGATGGCACCGCATTCCCGCCGACAAAACCTTGGGAATTCCCGCTATATCCAGTCTGCGCAATAGATCGACACTGGATAAAAAAGATCAGGTTAAAATATGGAAGAAGACACGGCGAACACATTGAACAGGAAGAAATCAAAGAAGAGCTCTTCCCCAAACTGGACCGCCTTTCTGCGAATGCTCTTGAGCCGGAGCGGACGAAAGAAATTACTGACGGATGGTTATCCGAAGCAAATAAACGAAATAGATATATTGACCGATGGTCAGCCGGAGAAATAACCAATGACTGATATTAATTATAAAGGCGTGATCTGCGCATGCGGCATAGGCTTTTTGTTCATAATCCTGATCGTCATGGCAGTAGCGTCAACAGGATGCCTCACCGCAACCAAAAACGCCGGAGCAGCCCTACTAGCAACCCCGGTCCCAACCCCAACACCCACACCGGAACCAACACCAATAATAACACTGCCATCAACACCGAGACAAACCCCGGTATCAATCCCAACAATCAAACAAGTCCCGGTATTACCCTATCTACCGGGGGAGCGCTGGGAAGGCCAATGGTTCAAATGGTTTAGACCGGATATATCAGGCCTTCAGGATCTAGACGCAGGAATAATAGTCTACAGGCACGCATGGCTGGATCAGTATAGTTGGTATAACAATGCAATGGGGCAGTACTACGTACAGAAACCGAATAAAACAATGAGATACTTCATCGTGTGGGTGCATCAGGAAGTCTTTGAAAGTAACGAAAGCAGAATGGGTGGCTTTTATCCATTCTACGAAGATGCGTTTGTTCTGCAGGTAAAAGGCGTAGATAACTTAACCACTGCAGATACAATCCACAACCCAACATGCAGAATCCTTGAATTCGACAACAAATACGATCTCTATAACGTAATCACCGCGCCACCATTCGGATACTATATCAAAAAGACCGGATGGAACATGGAAACCGGGGGATACGTAGCGCAGAGAGTAGGATTAGTCCAACCGGGTCCAGGAAACGCCGTTGACGGTTATATTCTATACGAAGTACCGGAGGACACATTCACCGAGGACGTGATACTATTGGGAAATTTCGGGCGATTCGGCAACGCGTACTGGAGGTTCGATGATTCGTAAAGGATTTTTCAATTATCTGAAAATACTATTCCCATCTGGGTTTGTAGGGGTACTTGCTTGGTTATTTGCTACAGACGCAGGGTTATTTGATATTCTTGTAGTCGGAGCGTTCACAACTCTCCTTTTCGTTTTATTTTGGAAAGATTGGAAAAAATTTTCCAGATGGACAGAGGATAATTTATGATTGAGAATTCCACAGTAACACCGACGTATTATTTCCTAATGGAATTCGCGAAGTTAGTATATGCAGCATTCCCAATCTTTGTTATAATATTTGGAGCTTCCTTCATCGTGCAATCTGTACATTCCGAACCTTGGGGAAATACCATCTACGGTTTAGGAATTGTTACAGGAATAGCCCTTATTTTCCTAGGAATTCTTTTGGTAGTGGCATTATGATTGAAGTTGTCCCGGTATATGGAGGAGAACACAATTTTGATTTATTCTTTAGCACACTCTTTGACGTATTAATTTATTTCCTACCAGTAATCGTGTGTCTTATTGTTGTGGGTTTTTGTCTTTGGATCTTGAGCTTACAGGGGCAAAGTTGGGGAAAACGCCTATGATTGAAGCCTTCATGCTTGGAGCATTATTCGTATTATTCGTATTAGGGTTGATAGCGTTATGCTGGATAATGTGGGATGAAGAATGATCCAATATTTCCCACCATTTGAAGTTATAGTCTGCATCGCCATAGGAATTGGCGTCGTGGCGTGGTGGCGATAT
>Ga0307379_10003827_pt1 | contig 21685 bp, 19 predicted proteins | sample UN2MG_FD_202237 | JGI IMG/M metagenome (GOLD analysis project Ga0307379, IMG submission 202237) | Soil microbial communities from Risofladan, Vaasa, Finland - UN-2 | ecosystem: Environmental > Terrestrial > Soil > Coastal area > Acid sulfate soil | place: Finland: Risofladan, Vaasa | collected... | reverse complement strand
ATCCTTAAGGAGCATATTTTTTTAATTCCTTTCTCTTACACTCCAGTATACTGTCTATTGCCTTTGCAACTTCTTCAACATCAGGTGCCCAGTAATGATATGCAGGTCTGTTCTCACAAAAATCAACACCTTTAGCTTTCACAGTATTTGCTACTATGCAGGTAGGTTTGTTTTCATCGTAAGGTGCTTCAGAAAGTGCACAATATATCTGGCCGACATCGTGACCATCTATGGTTCTGACACTCCAGCCAAAATCTCTGTATTTGTCTTCATAAGGCAGTACATTAATATTATTTTCTAAAAAGCCCTCCCCTGATAACCTGTTTAGATCAATAATTGCTATTAAGTTGTCCAATTTATGGGTGGAGGCAGCAAGTGCAGCTTCCCAAACTGAACCCTCACAAGCTTCTGCATCTCCCATGATGACAAATATTTTTCTGTTTATTTTTTTTAATCTTGAAGCGAGAGCAATTCCGACTCCGACAGAAAGCCCATGACCTAAGGAACCAAAAGAAAAATCTATACCAGGAAGAAGACATGCCTTAGGATGAGTGGGAATCTTTGTGTTAAAGTCATAGTATGTATCAAGGATTTCTTTTTGGAAATAACCAACTGATTGGAGGACTACATAAAGTCCAATAGCTTTATGAGCGGCAGAAATATATCTCTTTTTTCCCAGTCAGGGTTTTTAGGATTGATTTTTAAAACTTTATTATATAACACAGTGAGTATCTCCATGCTCGAAAAAGCGCCACCAATATGGCCAACACCCTTTGACATCATTTTTATTATGGTGACTCTATTATTATATGATTTTTCTATAAGTTTTTTTATTTCATGCTTAGATAATTTTTGCATTTTTTCTCTTACCTGTGCAGTTTAGATTATTGTTTTTCCTGTTTTGTTTTTTGTAGTTAACCTGCCAAAACCTGAAAAAAATTTTTGTAAGACGATATTCATTTTTTAAAACACTTTTTCCTTAGTTCACATAATAAAATGTTAGTGGATAATATTCTTCAAGTATTTTAATTTTTATTTGCACAATATTATTTTTCTGAACGGTTTTTTAATTAAAAAAGCATCTTTTATAAGCCGGTATGTGATATGAACACCAAAAGTTGGACACAGACTTAGCTAAATCAGCGCCAACTGATGAGACTTATTTTTATTAAATCTATCTTCAAATTCTTCCGGAGGTAGATAACCCAGGGAAGAATGTAATCTTTTCTTGTTAGACACCATTTCAATAAAATATGGTATTGAATAAAGCACATCCTCATATGTATTGTATTCACCCATGTAGACTTCTTCAACTTTTAATGTTCTGAAGAATGACTCCATCTTGGCATTATCATAAGGATTAGCTTTGTCTGACATTGATATTTTAATGCCGTTTTCTTTAAGTATTCCTATATACCTAGAGCTGCAATACTGAAATCCCTGATCTGAATGATGTATAAGACCTGAAGTATCCCTTGAGCCTATTGCATCTTTTAAGGCTGAGATTGTAAGAGATGGTGACAGTGTTTTACCTATAGCATAACCTACAACCTTTCGGCTAAAGCAATCAATTATTGCTGCAAGGTATGCAAAGGAGGATGAAAACCTTATGTAGGTAATATCTGCATGCCATACCATATTTGGCCTTGAAGGGATTAAATACTTTACAAGATTTCCATATTTAGCCAGGCTATGGTTTGAGTTTGTTGTATGCATGTAGGCTCTTCTTATGCTGCAGCAGATGCCGTTTGTACGCATGATCCTGTATATTATCTTATGGTTTATCCTCATACCTTCTCTTCTTAAGCTAGCAGTAATTCTTCTGTATCCATATGAAGGAAAACTTGTTGCAATATCTTTTATTGCCTCAAGTACTACAAGGTCTTTTCGTTTATCTTTCTTTTTCTTGTAGTAATGCTTTGATCTAGGGGTGCTCACCTGGCCATATCCTTCTTTAATTCTCCCCAATCTTTTGATGTAAATATCTGCTGCGAGGATTTTTTTTGGGGCTCTACAAGCTTTACCATCTCTTTTAGGGCATCATTTTCCATGGTAAGCCTTCCAACCATACGTTCAAGCTCTTTTACCTTAATTGATAGCCTTGCATAATCAGGGTCTATGTTTTCAAAGAACTTACCTTGATAATATCCCTTTTTCCACCTTGATATTACTACAGGTGATATTGAATATTTTCTAGATACCTCAAGCTGAGTTATCTTACCTGATACTATTGCTTCTGTAATTTCTCTTTTAAATTGCCTGTCAAATGATCTTCTTACCCTCATTGATGAGACCTCTTTTTATGTCTTGTTTAGTCTCATCAGTCATTTTATCTTAACTATTTTTAGTATACAATGTGTCTAAGAATGGGGTTCACCCCAATGCAATTCTTTCTTATGATTAACTGTCACCCAAAAATTTTCTTTTTTTGTTTTCTAAAATTAACAAATTAGTGTATAAAATTATTCAAATTGTGGAAGTTTTAAAGTTTAAATTATATAAGATGATAATAAAATTTGTCTTTTTTTATATTTATAAAAATCTATTGAAATTTAAGGAGGGATTTATGAAATGAAAGCAGTGAAATTATTGGGCAATAAAAAAGCTTTAACTATTGATGTTCCGACACCTGAGATAAGGGACGGTTATTGCCTTGTCAAAGTAGTAGAATCTGGAATTTGTGGTACAGATATTGAATTACTTTTTAATTCAAATAGAGAGGTTAAGTATATTCCAGGCCATGAAGTGGTTGGAACAATAATAAAGAAAAATAATGTTGATGAATTTAAAATTGGTGACAGGGTTCTAGTAAACATGCATATAACATGTATGCAATGTGAATACTGCAAAAGAGAAAAAAGGATTTTTTGCAAAAAATTGAAAGTAATAGGGTTTGATCTAGACGGAGCAGATGCTGAATATATAGCTCTTCCTAAAATATGCTTAATTAAAATTCCTGATGATATTAGTTTCGACCAGGCAATCCTTTTAACTGATGCACTTGGGGCTCCTTATGCTGCAGCTAAAAAAGTAGGTATACAGCCAAATGATAATGTGGCAGTAATTGGTGTAGGTCCTCTTGGTATCATGTGCTGCATGGCAGCTAGATATTTTGGAGGCAAAGTTTTTGCAATTGATTTTGTTCACGAAAGATTAAAGCAGGCATCAGATTTTGGGGTTGATTTTGTTATAAATCCAAAAAGTGATGATGTGGATGAAATAGTGAAAAAAAACATGGGTGATGGTTTTGATATCATTCTTGAATGCTCAGGTAATGCGCAAGGTATAAAATCTGCCTTCAAGTATATAAGACCTGAAGGAAAAATTGTTCAAATTGGGGTATGTCCAAGCGTCGAAATTAATACTTATGATGAGTGGATTGCCAAGGAAATAACAATAATAGGCTCAAGAGGCTACGTTGATAGCCAGATAGCAGAGATAGCAGATTTTATTAGAAAAAATCCCGGCATAACAAAAGCGATTACACACCGTTTTCCGCTGGATAAAGCTCAGGAAGCTTTTGACACGGCTGACAGAAAATCTGGAATAAAAGTTGTTTTTATGCCATAGTGACCTTTCCCCCAAAAACTAGTCCACTTTGAAAGTTAGTATCTACGCTAGTAAAATACAAAAAAGAAAGGAGTGGACTATGCCAAAAAGAAACTATACCCCAGAGTATATTATCAATTCGCTAAGAGAAGCGGAAGTACTTATCAGTAAAGGTAGTACCGCAGCAGAAGCTGCAAGGCATCTTGGTATTTCTGAACAGACCTACTACAAGTGGAGGAAAGAATACGGCGGAATGAGAATCAACCAGGCTAAGAGATTAAAGGAGCTGGAAAAGGAAAATATCCGGCTTAAAAAACTCATTGCTGACCAAGCACTGGATAATGCCATACTTAAGGATATAGCACAGGGAAACTTGTAAGCCCGGCCAAGCGCAGGTATGCTGTAAATGCAGCAAAGGTAAAGTACGGCATCTCCCAGAGGCGTGCTTGCCGGGTAATTTCACAGAATAGATCAACTCAGAGATACAAGATTAAGAAACTTTCCGACGAAGATGAACTTACAAGGGCCATAATTGATCTTGTTGCCCAGTATGGAAGATACGGTACACCCAGGATAACTGCCATGTTAAACAGGCAAGGTTTTAAGGTAAACCACAAGAGAGTTGAGCGTATATGGAGACAGCAGGGGCTAAAAGTAGCCAGAAAACAGAAGAAAAGAAGAAGACTGTGGCTAAATGATGGGTCCTGTATAAGACTTAGGCCCCAGTACAAAGACCATGTTTGGAGCTATGATATTTTAGAGGATAAAACTTACAACGGCAGAAAATTCAGGATACTTAATGTAATTGATGAATACAGCAGGGAGTGCTTATTGTCCTTTGCTTCAAGAAGGATAACTTCAAGTGAAGTGGTGGGATTTCTAGCGGAACTTTTCTGTGTCAGAGGGCTGCCAGAATACATTCGTTCAGATAACGGAAGTGAATTTACTGCCAAGAAAGTGAGAAAGTTTATCAGTAATCTGGGTACACTGCCTGCATTTATTGAACCGGGAAGCCCCTGGGAGAATGGCTATATCGAATCATTTAACGGTAAGATGAGAGATGAATAGTTAAACTGTGAGATCTTTGATACCATGTAGGAAGCCAGCGTACTTATTTAAAGGTGGAGAGCTTATTACAATACCATAAGACCTCATAGATCTCTGGATTACAGACCACCTGCACCAGAGTTTAAAGTAGTGGATTTTGCTTTAAAAATGGCTTAAGACTAACTTTACAATTAGACTAAAGAATGGGGTAAAATCAGGACTAACTTTAAAAATGATAACATGAAAATTCAAAGAATATCCTATTAACTTAATATAAAAACGGAATGCACCTCCTTTAGAGGCCTATGATAAAATTAATTTACCAATAACCTAAGTTTATGTAAAGGAGATGCACATGAAATACATAGGATTAGATTGTGTGTCCAGAATAGGCTGGTATGTTCAGCAGGAGTCAGTCCTGTCAGGGTAAAAGCCAGAAGTCCTGTAGCTTGAATGACAGAGACAAGGGAAACCAAAATCTCTGAAGCTCATTGACAAAGTCACTTTAAAGGGTGACAAGTGAGTTACCAGGCCGTAATGAAAGTAAACGCACAGGTGGCCTCGAGACCTATAAGAATCTGGAAGCCGAGCTCTCAATCTAAGGGCGAAGGCAGCATAGACAAACTAAACTGGCATCGTTTGTTCTATTCCAGCGGGGTGATAGCGACAGCATGGTAACAAGGACATACCAAGCAACTGGAGAAGCCCTACCTGCCCCGGGAAGAAATTTCTGGAGGAGGCAAGCTATATAACCAGTATCTGCTGGGAAATTATGCTTAAGGCAGAAGGGTGGCGGATGGGTCCGTAGTAGCTGTGAATCAGGGTAATACCTGGGGAGCAAAGGGGCCCTATTGTTTGATAAATCTTTTGAACAAGGGGAGGCAGGGACGAGATGACAAAGGCGTCCATAAGTTTGCAAGAACTAAGGAGGAAGATATACCTAAAGGCGAAGTCTGATAAGACATGGAGGTTCTGGGGGCTATATGTTCATGTTTGTAAGATGGAAACATTAAAAGAGGCTTATAGATTGGCAAAAAGTAATAATGGAGCCCCGGGAATAGACGGGCTCACATTTGAAGCCATAGAAGAGGCTGGTCTTGATGAGTTCCTATTAAAAATCAGGGATGAACTGATGTCCTGCACGTATCAACCTATGGGTAACAGAAGAAAAGAGATACCCAAGGGAAAAGGCAAGGTAAGGGTCCTGGGAATCCCAGCTATCCGGGACCGCGTGGTACAAGGTGCATTAAAGCTAATACTTGAGCCAATCTTTGAAGCTGACTTCTGTGATGGCTCATATGGGTACAGGCCCAAAAGAAGTGCTCATACAGCTGTAAACAGGGTAGCAAAAGCGGTCATAAGTGGTAAAACAAAAGTCATTGATGTTGACCTTGAGGCCTACTTTGATAATGTAAGGCATGACATCCTTCTTAGAAAGGTAGCCCAAAGGGTAGACGATGATAAAGTAATGCGACTACTTAAGCTGATACTTAAAGCAAATGCAAAAAGAGGAATAGTGCAAGGTGGAGTCATTTCACCGCTGCTGGCAAATATCTATCTAAATGAGTTAGATAAGATGCTGGAGAAGGCAAAGAGGGTAACCAGTCAGGGAGAATATACCAATATTGAATACGCACGTTTTGCAGATGATTTGGTAATCCTTGTAAATGGATTAAGCAAGTGGAAATGGCTGGCAGAGACAGCCTACAAGAGACTTATACAGGAATTGGAAAAACTGGGTGAGAAGGTAAACAACCAGAAGACAAGGATAGTAGACCTTAGCAAAGGAGATACTTTTAGCTTTCTTGGATTTGTATACAGGAAGGATAAAACCTACGGGGGTAAATGGATGGTAACTATCAAACCAAAAATAAAGGCTCGGACAAATCTCCTTAGAAAGCTAAAAGAGGTATTTCATAAGTATAGGTCACAGACAGTAAGGCAGATAATATGTTTGATAAACCCTATTATCAGGGGATGGGTAAATTACTTCAGAATAGGCCATTCCTCTAAATGCTTCTGGTATGTAAAAGGTTGGGTTGAGAAAAAGATAAGAAGGCAGCTTCAGCGTGTAAGAAAACACCATGGCTTCGGCTGGAACAGGTGGAGTAGATTCTGGCTTTACAGTACCTTAGGTTTATATAGTGATTATAAAATAAGGTATTATCAGGCTTAAAAGCGCTGCCAGGCCGATAGGTCACATAAACTTTTGGGTGAAGTTAACAAGAAAGCCCAGTTCGGGAAATCTTAAACGCTGGGTTTGATGTGGCGGGAGCTGGAAACGTACTGAGATTATTTCAGTGGCGCGCCAGTTCTCGACCCTACTGCACAAAAAGAATGTTTTTGCAACATTTTTAGACGATTCAGGAAAGATTATCAGTAAAGCTCAAATTAAATCTAAAAAAGAAGATATTTATTATTACTTAAAAAAACAACAAGAAACAGATAAACTAGCCATAGCTATGGGAGCTTCATATAATTAGTAGTACTTCTATAGAATAATAGAAAACTTAACTGATAACATCACAATCGCTCATACACTAAAGACAAGTCCTCTGGAGAAAAGCTATACAGAGGGAAAACTACAAAGCAAGGAAACAAATATATTAGGTGGGCACTGACTGAAGCAGCCCAAATATCACTTAGAAATTCACTTTACTTCAGGTACTATTATTATAAAGTAAAGAACAGAAAAAATACTAATTCTTAAAATCATTGCACTTGCTTAAAGAATGCTGGAAATAGTATATGTAATTTTAAAAGAAAAAAGAGGATATATTGAAAAACCTATAAATATTTTGTAATTGGCTGCCCATGCTTTAGTCTAACCTTTTAAGGGTTCTAAAACTGATTAGGGAGCCTTAAACCGGATTATTATTTTATAATTTGAAGGTACGGACAGATGAATGATTTCTTTAATTAATAATAGTGTATTTTATTTGGGATCTTAAAAAATATTATATTTTAAATAGTGAAAATAACATGACGTTTTAGGTGAACAAAGTCTTTATAAAAAAAATAATAATTGTTATTGACAGGTATTTTCATAGATGGATTAAAGAATGGGGTAAAATCATTAATATGGAATTAAAAATAGGTATCTAATATAAGAAAGGAGAGGATTGTAGACTACTCATAATTTAAATATATCTCAAGTGTTGATATTTCTATCAAAATTTCTATTCTTGAGTCTGAAGAGAAGTGAAAAACTTAAAGAAAAATGCTTGAGCTCTTTATTACCGACAGGAAAAGAAGTAATAATATAATGGGTCAGCTTGTTCTGACTTATTTGAATCGTCTCCAAACTATAGGAAGTAATATAAAAGTTTTTTAATGCACACTGCAAAATAGTGCATAAATTAGTTAATAAAGTTGAAGTCTAATTACAATATTAAAATTAAAATATTACAGACCATGTTATTTTTGTAAAATTTAAAACATTAAGTAGGAGTGCATAAAAATGGCTTATGATTTAAAAAAAATACCTATAGTTGATACCTCAGTTAAAATACCATACTCTGATTATGTTAAGAGAAGTGAAGAACTTAGAGAAAAAATGGCTGAAAGGAAAATTGATGTAGGGTTAGCATTTGGAACCCCGTATCTTCCCGGTGATGTAATGTATTTAACCGGTTTTGATACTGCAGTAGAAAATGCTATTGCATTGATTTCAAAGGATAAACTAATTGTTATTGTTGGTCCAGAAGGTAGTTATCCCTGCCGTGAAAACATAAAATATGGCGAATATAGAACTGTACAAGAATTGCAGATACCTACAGAAGAGTATCTAAACACAAAATCAATACCAATTAAAGATGTAATATCAGAATTATATCCAGGCAAAGTAAATCGTGTTGGTATACTCACGCGACCTGATATTATTACAATAGATGCAGTAGAAATTATCAAGGAAGCAATTCCAAGTGCAGAGTTTTTAAATGAAAGCGACATTCTTTATAATATGCGTTATATCAAAAGTATTGCAGAATTAGCAATGTTACGCATCTCAAACAGAATTACCATTGAAGGTGTAAAGGCTATGTGTGAATCTGTAGAAATAGGCATGACAGAATTAGAACTAACTGCAATTGGGGACTATGTAATGAAAAGCATGGGTGCATATAATTTTGGTTTTGATTCCTTTATTCATGCTGGAGTTAAAAGAACTAATAGTGTAATGGACCGTGGATCAAATAAAGTCATAGAGGAAGGAGATCCAATATGCATTGGTACTGCTGCAAGGTATGAAGGTTATGCAGCTACAGCAAGGCGAATGGCTGTGGCAGGAGGGTTTTCAAAGAAGCAAATTAATTATTATGAAAAATTTGCAATAGCCCAGGAAATTGCGGCTGAACACTATAAATATGGATTACCAAAAAATGGAATAGAAAAAGCTGTTATTGATTATTGGAAAAAGCAAGGATTATTTAAGTATAAAATTTATAGTGTTACACATGGTACAGGTATAGCAGAGTGCTTAGAAGGGATATCATTTACAAACAAATCCGAAGGTACGATTGAGAAAAATATAGCACATATGTTGGATTGCGGCTTATATGATCACCCTGAGTTTGGGGGATGTTCGATTGAAAATCCGTATATTATAAATGAGAGTGGGGTACAAGAAGATCTTGCTTCATCTTACTATCCATTTAGGAATTGGAAATTACAGTAAAGTATCGATCATTTCACAAATATAATAAATTATAGAATGTATATATCGAAGGAGGAGGTGAATTATAAATGTTAGATTAGAAAAACACTTAAATAAGGTAATTTCTAAGAATAATAACCAAAAAAAGAGGGGGTTTTCGATGAAAGGTAATTTGATTAAAATAACAATAGTGATTTTAGTGGTGTCAATAATAGTTCTAGTGCTTTTTATGGGTTGTGGAAAAGCACCAGCAGAAACAACTGCAGCAGAAACAACTGCAGCAGAAACAACTGCAGCAGAAACAACTGCAGCAGAAGAAGGTAAAGTTAAGGTTGGTTGGTCTGCAGCAAATGCGGGATGGCCATGGTTTGCGTCTTTTGCTGAAGAATTTGAAAAAGTAGTTGTAGAGAAAGGTTTTGAAGGTATTACATTAAGTGCTGATGCAGATGTATCAAAGCAAATTGCACAGATTAAAGACTTTATAACTATGAAAGTCGATTATTTAATAATAAGTCCATTAGACCCGGAAGCTTTACATCCCGTAATTAAAGAAGCATATGAGGCAGGAATTAAAATAATAAACATTACAAATTTGCTCCCTGAAGAAACATTACAATATGTGACTGCAGTTCGGGTGCCCGATGATGTAGGATTAGCAAGAGGAAGTATGGAATTAATTGTAGAAGCCTTAAATGGCGAAGGAGAAATAGTGGTAGTTGATGGAATGCCAGCTCACCCTGGGAATATAACTCTCTGGGTAGGATTTGATGAAGTATTGAATTCTCCTGCTGGACAGGGTATTACAATTTTAGATAAGGCACCGGCTAATTTTGACCCAATTCAAGCTATAGAAGTTACAGAAGATTTATTGACTCGATTTCCAGACGCAGATGGCATCTTGAGTATAGATGGTGCTATGACATCTGGAGTTATACAAGTAGTTAAAGAGGTAGGATATGAGGGTATAGTAGTAGGATGTTCTGGTACTTTAGCTGAGAAAAATGGTATTGCTGATGGCATACTATATGGTACTACATGTAAATCACCAAAGCGTGATTGTGATATAGCATTGGATGTGATTGAAAAGTTGGTTGCGGGGGAAGAAGTTACTAAAATAGAAAACACGCCAACTGTTAAAGTAACAATGAGTAATGTTGATGAATGCCCTGGCGATTGGTAAAATTTTTATAAAGCATGTAATGTAAAAACATTAAGGTAAAAGTCTCGGAAAAAAGTTTCATATCTTCTAGTGTTATAGTGAGATGCCGATACATAAAATATAAAAATGGATATACTGAATAAGTGTAGATCTTATAGGATATAATATTTTTATATGTATCGGCATCTAACTATAAATTATAAGGTTTAGATAAAAAAAGGAAATAAGAAATTATAATATAAATATATTTATGGGGGTATTCACTTAGCTGGAGTAACTACTATATATAGTGTTTGTGCGGTCTTATATCCCTTACATTTTAATTCATATATAGTGTGAACCGAAGTCAAGTGAATACCCCAATATATATTTATTTATTAAAATCATCAGGGGACATCTAAATCTAACTAGATGTTTTAAAAAAAGCTGAATTATTTAGTAAGTGTTAAATATATATACATCGTACACCCAAAAGTGCACAGACATAGGTTACCTTAATGAATATTTGTTTACAGACATCGTACACCAATATCAATAATCATCTATACTGGTCTCAAAAACTAAAGAGGCCGGCATGGATGAGTCTGAGATCAGAAAACAGGCGATTTCAAGATACGAAAATGGCGAATCTCCCAAACAAATATATCAAAGTCTTGGTAAAAGCAAGAAATGGTTCTTTAAATGGCTCAAACGCTACAAGGATGGTAAAGAAAACTGGTGGGAAGAACTTTCCAGAAGACCACACCACAGCAAGGATAGGATTGACCAATCTATGGAACAAGCAATAATTGACACAAGAGAAAAACTTGAGAGGACACTCTATGCCCAGATAGGAGCACTGAATATCAAGTGGCACCTTAAAGAGCAGGGCTTTGCCTCTCCTACTATATCAACCATAAACAAGGTGCTAAAGAGAAATAACCTGGTTAAGAAACGAACCAGGTATGAGCCCAAAGGAGTCAATTACCCGGCTCTAAATGCAGGCTATAGCAACTTTATGCACCAGTTTGATGTAGTGGGACCCAGATATCTTAAAACTGACGGGCGTTTCTATTCTGCCAATGCAATTGACGCCTATGACAGAAGGTGCTGCATAAATCCCGTAAGAAGACAGACAAAAGGTGATATTCTTGCCTCACTTATACGCTGTTTTACAGTCCTGGGCATACCAGAGTACCTTCAGATGGACAATAAGCTTCCCATGAGGGGATCTAACAGGTATCCCCATTCATTTGGCCTTGTCATCCGGCTTTGCCTTTATCTTGGCATACAACCTGTATTTATCCCCATAGGAGAGCCATGGAGAAACGGCATCATAGAGAGGTTCCAGGATGCCTTTGACAAGATGTTTTTCAGGTCCCAGTACTTTAAGGGCTTTTACCACCTTGTATCCCAGGCAAGAGGATTTGAGGTATTCCATGACAATAACCACAGGTACAGCACCCTGGAGGGAAAGACCCCTTCCGAGAAGATGACAGGTGATCTAAAATATCTTCCCAGGGATTTTAAGCTGCCTTCAAAGCTTGGTATCTCTCTCGGATATGTTCACCTTGTAAGATTTATCAGAAGTAACAGGGTGCTTGATATCTTCGGGGAGAAATTTGCTATGCCGGTGGATCTGGAATACGAATACGTCTGGGTTACAATTGATACGAGAGAGGAAACCTTGTCCATATACCATGACTCCAATCTCATTGATAAACTGGATTATCCTTTACCAAAGACTTATATTGAATTGTCAAAGATCGATCTATAGGAGTAACCTATGTATGTATATTTAAACTCATTAACATGAGTAACTGGACTGAACCCCTACAGTTAGACACGGTATTAACTTAAAGATAGAATAGCTGATGAGACTAAAGAAAACAAGAGATAGGAGGTCTCATTGCTATGAGAGAAAGAAGAAGTTTTAGTAATGATTTCAAGAAGCAGATAGTAGAGTCGATTGTATCGGGTTCAGCAACCCAGGCAGAGCTGGCAAGAGAGCACAGGATATCACCGGTAATGATAAACCGGTGGAAGAAGGAATACAGGAAAGGAAGGTTCTTTGAAAATGTAAGTTCGCATGATATGGCAAAGCTTGAGCTAAGGATAAGGGAGCTTGAAAGGCTGGTGGGAAGGCTCACCCTGGAAAACGAGATGCTAAAAAAGATCAGGGACCTTGATACCAAGGAAAAAAAAGACAGTTCATCCATAGTAACCTCAAGAGACTGGGAACGGTCACAAGGGGGTGCCAGATAGTGGGAATACCAAGATCAACATACTACTACAAGCCCAAAGGGGGTAAGCTCCCTGATATGGACCTTGCTGAGGCAATTGAGAAGATAGCTCTTGACTTTCCATCCTATGGTTACAGGAGAATAACTGCAGAACTCCACCGTCAGGGGCTAAGGGTAAACCATAAAAGGGTTCTAAGACTTATGAGGGATAAAAACCTCTTGTGCAGGGCGGCAAAGGCCTTTAAGGCCACCACCGACTCATCCCACTGCCTTACAAAGTATCCCAACCTCATAGATAATCTTGTACCCTATAGGACTGATCAGGTATGGCATGCTGATATAACCTACATAAGGATTGCCACCTCATTTGTATATCTGGCAGCTTTGATTGACGGATTTAGCCGAAAAGTTATAGGTTATGGACTGGGTAGAACCCTGTCTGCAGATCTAGCCATGGCAGCACTTACCGACGCCATATCAAAGAGAAATACAGGAGAGCTTATCCATCATTCTGACCAGGGTATCCAGTATTGTTCTTATGATTATGTAAAGGTCTTAAAAGAATATGGGATTGCCATATCAATGTCAGGAAAGGCAAATCCTTATGACAATGCCAAGATCGAATCATTTTTTAGGACCTTAAAAGTTGAAGAAATCTATATGTTTGAATATGAGACTTACAGAGAAGTACTTGAAAGGATTCCCTATTTTATTGAAGAAGTCTACAATAGGAAAAGATTGCATTCTTACCTGGGGTATATGCCCCCGGAAGAATTTGAAAATATTAATAATAAAAAAATGAAAGGAAATGAGTCCCATCAGCTGGTTCTGATTAGTTAAGTCGGTGTCCAAAATTTGGGGTTCATATCAAACCTATGTCTGTGTATTCATTAAGTAAGAACTAATTAGGTATAATTATAGGAAAGATTCGCAAGCAAACGAGTTATTAGAACAGAACATTTTTGGTAAAAGTTATATCCGATATTATGAGTTGATTTGGAACTGAGACAATTAAGGCTAAAAATTTTTTAAGCTTTTGGTGATATGTGTAAAGTTTAGCTCTATAATAACTATCTAATAAATATATAAACATAGTTTATTAATATTAATGAGTTAAAATATAAATACATAGGTTACATAGAAGTATATTGGTCATCTTATATAATTATTTTTTAGGCACAGCACCTAGATAATGAGTGGACAATGTCGTTAAACAAATATCTATTAAGGTAACCTACGTCCGTATACTTTTGGATGTATGATGTATATATATTTATCAATTAGTAATTAAAATTAAAATTATAAAAGTAATAGTTACAATATGATGGATAACCAAAACAATAATATAATTTTAAAATTAAATAATATAACAAAAAAATTTTCAGGGGTTGTTGCTTTGAAAAATGTAAGTTTGAGTTTCTACACTGGAGCAGTACATGCTTTAGTTGGTAGCAATGGAGCTGGAAAATCTACATTGATGAGATTAGTTAATGGTGCAATTAGGCCTGACAGCGGCCAAATTATTTTTAAGAATAAACCAATTCAAATTAACAGTCCAAGACTTGCAAATTCAATGGGCATTGTAATGATTAACCAGGAATTAATGCTTATCCCTGAATTAAGCGTAGCTGAAAATATTTTACTAGGAAGACTCCCTGTAAATAAATTTGGAGTAGTAAATTGGAAAGAAGCAAATAGTTTGGCAAGAAAGTTAGTTAATAGTTTGGGAGCAGATATTGAGCCCACTAAGATAGTTAAAAATCTTAGTGTTTCAGAAATGCAAGTAGTAGAAATTTCTAGGGCTCTTTCTAAGCAAGCAGATATATTTATTATGGATGAACCCACTGCTGCTCTTCCAGAATCAGAAGTAAACAAACTGGTGGAATTAATTAATAAGTTAAAAGAACGAGGTAAAACTGTTATCTATGTATCTCACAAGATGCGGGAAATTTTTCAAATAGCCGATAACATTACTATACTACGTGATGGAGAAATAGTTGGTAATTTTGAAGTAAAAGATATAAATGTTACCAAGGTATTAAATCTTATGATGGATAAAAAGAAAGAAAACGGGGTTATTAAAAAAAAGAATTATGAAATTGGTAGTATTTTATTATCAGTAAAACATCTTAAACGAAGAGGGATTTTTCAAGATATTAATTTTGATTTATATAGTCATGAAATTATTGGTTTAGCTGGATTAGTTGGCTCTAGACGAACAGAAATTCTTCATTCAATTTTTGGCTTGGCTCCATTTGACAGTGGTGAGATTATTTTGAACGGTAAAAAAATTTCACGAATTACTCCAGAAAAAATGATTAATTATAGAATAGGATTTATTCCTGAAGACCGTAGAAAACAAGGATTGGTGACAGGTATGTCGGTTAAAGATAATTTGATGTTAGTTTCTCAACGGTTTATCTCAAAAGTGGGAATACTTAAATTATTTCAGGAAATAAAAATTTGCAATAGTATACGCAAGGAACTTGATATAAAAGCTCCTTCTTTGCGTGTGGAGGTAAGTACTTTAAGTGGAGGAAACCAACAAAAGGTAGTAATTGGTAAATGGTTTGCTACTAAATCGAAAATCTTTATTTTTGATGAGCCTACGAGAGGTATTGATGTAGGGTCAAAAAATGAAATTTTTAATATTATGAAACGGTTTGCTAATGAAGGGGCTGGTATTATATTTGTTTCGACAGAAATTGAAGAATTATTAATAGTGAGTGATCGGATTATTACACTTAAGAGTGGAAGAAAAACTGGAGAATTTTTAAAAAAAGAAGTTACATTAGACATAATTATGAAATTTATTTAGGAGTAATTCCAAAAATAATAATTGAGGCAAAATTGACTGAAATACAAATAAAAAATAGAAAGAATAATAACAGAGATTATATATATTTATTATCTTCTTTTCTTAAAGAAAATATTGTTTGGATTGTTGTAGCTGTATTTTTCATAATTTTCTCAATTATATTTCCTACATTTTTTTCCGAACGAAATTTATTAAATTTGGCAAGACGTTCTTTTGTAGTAGGGATTATGGCAATTGGAATGTCTTTTGCAATGATTAGTGGCTCATTTGATTTATCTGTAGGCGCTACAATGGGATTGACTACAGTTATTGTGATCCAGTTGCAGCCTAGCAATTTACTTTCAATGGTTATTGCTATTTTGGTGGGTTTATCTATTGGGTTATTAGTTGGATTAGTGAATGGATTACTTGTTGGTAGAGCTGGTACAAATTCTGTTATTGCTACTATCGGGATTTCGTTTGTAGTTCTTGGAATAAATTTGATTTACACACGTGGCAATCATGTTTGGATTCAAGATATTTATAAAGGTTTTGAATTTATAGGAGCCGGTAGTATAGGGAAATTTCCATTTCCTGCTGCTATTTTCTTATTTATTATAATTGTTAGTCAATTTGTATTAAGACTTACCAAATTTGGACGTGAGATTTATTCAACTGGCGCATCTAAAGAATGTTCAATATTTTCGGGGATAAATGTTGATGTAATAACACTGAAATGCTATTTAATTTCAGGTTTTACAGCTTCGCTAGCCGGTGTGGTCACAGCAGCTAGAGTTTATAATGTAGATCCCACTTTTGCGGTGGGTACTGAATTTGATGTGTTAACTGCAGTATTAATTGGAGGGGTCAGCCTATTTGGAGGAAAAGGTAATGCCATTAATACTGCTGGAGGTGTTTTTTTATTTGTAATGATTAATAATATAATGACTCTTTCAGGTATGAATCTTGAAACTCAATCAATGGTGAAAGGAGTACTTTTGGTGATTATTGTTAGTGTATATTCATTATTTAGGGAGAAGTCAGGATAAGTTTGTAATGAACAAGAGTATCTTTAAGTTTCTAAATAAATATAAAGTGATGGTGATACTAGTTATAGTCTTTATTATATCTTCTGTTATTGATAAAAATTTTTTGACTTTAAATAACATAAAAAACATATTATTATCCGTTTCTACAGATGGGACAATTGCAGTAGGTATGACAATTATAATGATTACCGGGGGTATTGACCTTTCTGTAGGAGCTATGGTTGCTCTTACATCTGTAGTAGTAATTATATACCAGTTAAAATGGGGCTCTTGGGTTGGGGTTCTTATAGCTATAGCAATTGGTCTTATTATCGGTTTATTTAATGGAATATTGGTTGGGAAAATTAAGGTCAATCCCTTTATTACTACGTTAGGAACACAAACATTTGTTTTTGGATTAGCCCTCCGATTATCGGGTGCTAGAGCCATTATGGGTAATGATCCTAATTTTGCATATTTGGCATCAAGACCAATATTAGGGATACCTTTTGGTTTTATTGTATTTTTAATTGTTGTAATTTTTAGTGATTTTCTTTTAATTCGTACTAGATTTGGACGCAATATTTTAGCCGTAGGCGGAAATCCTGAAGCATGTAGATTATCAGGTTTGATTGTAAACTGGTATGTAGTTTTAGCTTATGTTTTTGGCTCATTTACAGCAGTTTTGGGTGGAATTATTCTCACATCACGGATTAATGCTGGGTCAACTAATATTATTGGCAATACACTAATTAATGTAATTGCAGCTGTTTTATTAGGAGGTACAAGCCTGACAGGAGGTTCAGGAAGGCCCATAAATACATTATTTGGAATATTGATTATCGGGATAATTGGAAATAGTATGAATCTAAAGGGTGTAGGTGGTTTTGCTCAAACAATTATAATCGGTTTTATTCTTATTATAGTAATGTTGCTAGATAGTTTATCCAAAAAAGCCACTCGTGTATTATCATGAAAATTTTGCTTATACACTTACTGAATCAAGAACAAGCAATCATTACTCCTTAGGTGCAAAGCATGCACTATCTGTTGGAGCATACATAATATAGTGTTAGATTAAATCTTATAAATAAAAAAGAAAATCAATGCCAGCTAAAAAATAAAAACTATATAACAAAGAGTCCATCTATTGAAGGTAAAATATTTTAGGGCAAAAGATTGGTAACAATGGTTAAATCTTATTACAAAAGGAGCATGTGATTATTGTAACTTTATCTTTTAATTAAATCTATTCTTCGAATTGCTTTATTTAAAAAGTACTCGAAACTGAATCGATGCCTCATTTAAAAATGTACACGAAAATATTTTAACAATTTTTACTTCTGGCTATATTTTAAAGAAAATTACAATTTTTAAAAATAGCAGGAGTAAAGATATTTATGTTAAATATGAGGCATAAAAAAGAAATAACAGCCGAAGTACAGGCACGATACAAAAAAGCTTCAAAGAAGCAAAAGAAGATAATACTTGATGAATTTGTAGAACTAACCGGTTATAACAGAAACTACGCTTCAAGGGTGCTGAGGCTATATTATGGTAAACATATAGGCAGTATTGGCTCAGGAAAAAGAAAAGTCCGCTATGTTGTTGGAAAAGATAAAAGAAAAAAAAGAGACAGGAAAAGTTTTTATGATGATGATGTTACAGATATTTTAAAAAAGATTTGGGCAATTCTTGATATGCCCTGCGGCAAACGTCTTGCTCCATTTCTGCCTGAGATAATATTTAAACTTGAAGCCTTTGGTGAAATAAAAATGAAAAGTGTAACGAAACAAAAACTGCTTAAGGTATCTGCATCAACAATTGACAGGATACTTAAGCCAATTAAAGAAAAGTTAAGGATCGGCAAGGGAAAGTCATTTACAAAACCAGGCACTCTTTTTAAACACCAGATACCAATAAAGACATTTTCTGACTGGGACGATAGCGCACCAGGTTATCTTGAAGCTGACCTTGTAGGCCATGACGGAGGAAATGCAAGCGGAGAGTTCTGTTTTAGCATTAATTTTGTAGATATCGCAACCTGTTGGGATGAGACTGTTGCAATAAAAAATAAGGCACAGGTTTGGGTAACTGAAGCTACCGATACAGTAAGGGGCCGCCTTCCCTTTGAAATGCTTGGAATTGATTCTGATAATGGTTCTGAATTTATCAACAATCATTTTTTTAAGTATTGCAAGGATCATAGAATTACATTTACAAGAAGTCGTGCTTACAAAAAGAATGACTCATGTTTTGTTGAACAGAAAAACTACTGTGTTGTAAGAAGGGCAGTTGGGTATCTGCGTTATGATACAGACGAAGAACTTGATACTTTAAATGAACTTTATGGATACCTTAGGCTATATATTAATTTTTTTATTCCAGTTAGAAAATGTCTGTCAAAGACAAGAACAGGATCTAAAATTAAAAAAAATTATGATGAGGCTAAAACCCCATATAGAAGAGTCCTTGAGTGTGGTAGTATTGATGATAAAATAAAGGCAAAGCTAAGGAAGGCCTATGATGGATTAAATCCAGCAGAGCTTAAAAGAAAGATTACAAGTCTGCAGGATAAGTTACTTAAGTTAAATGCCTTAAAGCAGCAGGTCTCAAAAGATGGTATTCTAGAACTTAAGTCTTCATTTGATTGTACCTTTTAGTTATATATTCTGATATTGTTTTGTGTACATTTTCATTTGAAGCATCGTATATGGTTTCGTGTACATTTTTAAATGAGGCATCGGGTTTTCTTAATTTATTTTATTTTTTATAGAATTTTTTCCTTAATAATGCTAGTTCCTTAAAATTATTTTTAGAACTTTCATATATTTTTTTGTAAAGAGTAAAATATCTGGCGTTCAGCAACAAGAGAAACATCTCCTGCTTATTATGAAAGCAGGGGTGCTGAATGGCTTAGAATCTTTTTTGGTGGTCTTCTTACAACCTGTGGTTTAGAAAATATTGGGCCATCATGTAATGATGAGGGTGAAGAATTAGGGCTCCACGATAGGATATCAAATATAAGTGCTGAAAAAATCTACACAAATTGCAGATGGGAAAATGATGATTATCTGCTTGAAATATCAGGTACTATAAGAGAAGCAAAAGTTTTTGGCAGCAAACTAGAACTTAAACGAAAAATAACTACATTTTTTTCTACACCTAAAATAATAGTTGAAGATAGTGTAGAAAATATCGGTTTTAACAAATCTCCAGTTATGATTTTATATCATGTAAATATTGGGTATCCGGTTTTAGATAAGACTTCAAAACTACTTGAATCGAAAGCTGAGGTTACACCAAGGGATGAAGAAGCCAGGAAAGGGTTTAATAAATTTAATGAATTTTCAGACCCAGTAAATTCATTCAATGAACAGGTTTATTTCCATGATATTGAAGCAAATAAAGAAGGCAATGCAAATGTAGCAATAGTTAATGAAGATTTTAATAATGGTGAGGGTATTGGCATATGGCTAAAATTCAATAAAGATAATTTACCATATCTTATTCAATGGAAGCTGGTTGGTGAAGGTGAATATGTTTGTGGAATCGAACCTGCAAATAGTTTAGTAAAGGGACGGGCTATTGAAAGAAAACAGGGTACACTAAAATTCATTGAGCCAGGAGAAATAATAAAATATAGACTTGAATTTAATATCTTAACTTCTAAAAAGGATATAAATGATTTTAAAAATACTTTTTGTAAATAAATTTTTGAAATAATATGAGAAAAATTGCTTTTGTAAGGGTGTCACATAAGGATTACTTGAGTGATGTACCTAAAAAAATAATTGAAGGTGCTTTAAAAATAGCAAGGGATGCAAACATAGATATTCTTCTTAGCCATGGTCCGCTTGTTGATCCTATAGAGGCAAGAAATTTTGGTTACAAAATTTGTTCTGAAAATGTTGATGGTGTAATTATTTTTTTTGATTCATGGAGTGAGCCTTCTGTGGCTATGGCATTAGTGCAGGAAATAAAATATCTTCCTATAGCATTGTGGGGGTTTCCAATGTTTGAATACAAGGGATCTCTTGAATCAACAGGTTCTTTTGTAGGTTTCACAGTATTTGCAGCAGCTTTAAAAAGACTTGACATTAAATATAAATATATTTACGGACTTCCCAAAGAAAAGAAAATTGTAAAAGACGTTTTGGGTTTCATAAATACGGCTGTAGTATTAAAGTCTTTAAGAGCAACAAGAATGGGGTTTGTTGGTTATTCTGCAATGAGTATTTATTCAGGGACTTTCGATCATTTGCTATTAAGGGGTTTAATTGGTCCTGAAGTTGTCCAGATTGATACTTATAGTTTAATAAGGATTGCAGATGGAGCCAATAAAAACCAGTATGGACAATTTTTAAATAATGTTAAAAAGTATGCAAAAATTGCAGAAGATATTAAAAATGATTGCCTGGAAAAGGAAGGGAGAATTTATTTTGCAATAAAAGAACTGATTAAGTTGTATAATTTAGATTCTATAAATATCAAATGCCAGTATGAATTCTCACAGGAATATAAATGCATTCCTTGCCCTGCACTCTCTCTGATTGCTGAAGAGGGAATAGTAACAGGTTGTGAAGGCGATGTATTAACAACAATCAGTCAGGTAATTTTGCATCATATATCCGGGCAAATAATTACATATGGTGATGTTTTAAATGTTCAGGAAGGAGAAGTTATATTTTCAGCTTGTGGTTTTGCACCATATAGTTTAGCCCAGGATCCTGATAAAGTTAAATTATGTGATATAGGATATACAGGATTTTCTGGTCCAATAGTATCACTTGTTCTTAAAAAAGGAAAAGTTACTTTTATGAGACTTGGAGAGAAAAAAGGTGGATTTATAATGAGTATCGGAACTGGTGAAGGTAAAGATAGTGAATTAAGACAGGGTAAGTTTCCAGCTTTAAGATTTAAAATAAACGGAACTCAAGATAAGTTTTTAAACTTATTAAGCGCACAGCATTTTGCTCTTTGTTACGGGGATTATACTAATGAACTTGTAGATTTATGTAATTTTTTGAATATTGAATATTTTTTAGTAGATTAATACTAAGTATTTTATTAAAGGAGGCCCAAATAGAATTTGATATTAAACTGTTATTACCCCAATTTTAGTATTACAACGAGAGTATTATATTAATATTATTGCTGCTGTACTTGCAATAATTGTGGCTATATCAGCAGGTTCCCAAAAAGCATTTAATTATCAGGAGAACTGGA
>Ga0307379_10003826_pt1 | contig 21686 bp, 19 predicted proteins | sample UN2MG_FD_202237 | JGI IMG/M metagenome (GOLD analysis project Ga0307379, IMG submission 202237) | Soil microbial communities from Risofladan, Vaasa, Finland - UN-2 | ecosystem: Environmental > Terrestrial > Soil > Coastal area > Acid sulfate soil | place: Finland: Risofladan, Vaasa | collected... | reverse complement strand
GTCGTCGTGCAGACCGGTGTGCAGCATCAGGACGGGGATGCCCTCGTCGAAGAACGGCCAGTGGTCGCCGTTGCCCTTCAAATCCCACGGGAATTCGAGCTCGAGGCCGGCCTCTTCGTTGCCGTGACTGGCCAGCCGACGCCATCCGTAGCCGCTCCGGCTCCCGTAGAGCATCAGCCGGTCGTTCCGGAGCCGGCCGACCATGTCCACGTTGACCAGCACGTCGACCTGTTCCAGGGACAGCGTGGGATGGCCGATCCAGTGCTTGGAGCCGAGCATGCCTTTCTCCTCAGCGTCCCACAGCACGAACAGGATCGATCGCTTGGGCGCCTCCGGCAAGAGGGTGAAGGCTTCGGCCACTTCCAGCAGCGCCGAGGTGCCGCTGGCGTTGTCGTCGGCCCCGTTGTGAATCTGGCCCACCTGGCCGCGGCTGTTGCGATTGGTGCCGTAGCCGAGGTGGTCGTAGTGGGCGCCGACGACCACGTACTGTTGCGCCAGCTCCGGGTCGCTGCCTCGGAGCAGGCCGAGCACGTTGCGGTAGTCGGGCTCAAACGGCTGCAAGAAGCCGCCGTCGACGCCGGCCCCGCGGAGGCCAATCTCTTCGAGTTTCTCGGCGAGGTACTGTCCGGCTTCACGGCCGCCCGCGCTGCCGGGCTCCCGACCCTCCAAAGCGTCGTCGGCCAGATAGTCAACGTGCCCCTTGAGTTGCTCGCAGCGGATCGATTCCAGGGCGAGCGTGAACGAAGCCCCCCGTTCCCCTCCGAGCGCTCCGCAGGGACATACCGAGAACCAAATCGCCGCCGGAAGCAGCCAGCCGAAGGAACGTCGAGCTCGGTGCATCGGTTTAGAGGCTCCGGCTCCCAGGAGCATGTACGACCAGAGGGCATGCGCGGTCCGCGACCGCGACGTCAGTCACATCGAGTATATCGCACGGCGGAGGGCCGTGCGACGTGACACCCCCCAGAGGCCCGCTTCAACCCGCCCGAGCTTGGGGCCGCTCGTCGGGGTTCATGTCGCTGCGGAGCTTGATCGTGGCCCCAGGCGGGAGGCGGCGCTCGCGGACGATACCCCGAGTGGTGGTGGAGAGAAACTGGTAGAACTGGGTGGGGGGACCCTCGGTGAACTCCTCCCGAAGCCGCACAAGGATCTCGTTCCAGGTCAGATCGCTTCGGTAGATCAGGCGGTAGGCCGCTTTCAGTCGCCGGATGTCCTCGACGCTGTATCCGGCCCGCCGCAGCCCCACCTGGTTCAGCCCCACCACGAGGCTGCTCAGACCGTCGACGGTCACGTACGGCGGAACGTCTTTGGTGATGTGCGACTGACCACCGACCATGGCCAGGGTGCCAATCCGACAGAACTGGTGGACGGCGGCCGCCCCAGAGAGGTAAGCGCGGTCTCCCACCGTGACGTGTCCGGCCAGCATGACGTTGTTGGCCAAGATCGTGTTGTTGCCCACTCGACAGTCATGGGCGAGATGCGCGTTGACCATCACCAGATTGTTGTTGCCGATGATCGTCGCCTCGTCTTCCTCCAGGGTCCTGTGGACCGTCACGTTCTCGCGGATCGTGTTTCCCGAACCGATGACCACGCCGCCCGGGTTTTCGGGCATATTGCTGTGCTGCGGCATTCCGCCGAGGACGGCCCCCTCGGCGATATGGTTGTTGGGGCCGAGCGTGGTGCCGTGCTTGATGACCACGCGGCTTGCCAGCTTGCATCCGTCGCCGATCGTCACGCCCGCTTCAACCACGCAGAACGGCCCGATCTCGATGTCCTCGCCGATCTTGGCCGTTGGGCTGATCACGGCCGTTGGATGGACTCCCACAGCAAATGACCTCATAAACGAATTGTGTCGAACGGCCCCCGTAGTTGGCTCCGCCCTGGCCACGGCATCGACACGGCGCCTTGGCTAGACGAGCCCGCGCGCCGCACTTTGAGCCTAGCACGGCGCACGGCAGTCTTATCGGTTTGTGAATCCGAGCCAATTCAAGCCGATATGGAGGATTTTGCCGGTTTTTCCACGTTTGCGCGCAATGTGGACAAACAGAAAGCCGAGGCAGCCTGGGGGGCACAGGGGGTCCTGGGAAAGCTTTCGGGGGCGATGTATTCAGCCGAGCGGGATTCGCATCCCCCGAACGTACCTCCCTGGTCCCGTTCGACGCGTCTGAGTAGACTTAACGTTGACTTTCGGGGTACACAGCCGGGGGCAGCTCACGCCACCCGTTTGACGTCTGACCACTCAGGGGATCATTTCGCTATGCCGACCAAAGAAGAGATGTACGACGAGGCCATCGCAATTCAGCAGAAGGGCAGTCTGGAGGAGGCGGTCGTCAAGCTCCAGGAGTTGTTGGATGTGCACCCTGACTACGCTCTGGCGCATGCCGCGTTAAGCGTGTTCTACAGCAAGCTGGAAAAGTACGACGAGGCGGTCGAGCACGGGCAGAAGGTGTGTGACCTGGAGCCCGAGGACCCATTCAGCTTCGTTGCCATGAGCCTGATATGCCAGAAGGGCGGACGGCTGCGGGAGGCCGAGGAGGCTCTCATGCAGGCCAGAATGGCCCAGGTCGCCGCACAACAGGGCCAGTCGGACTAGACCGCGCGTGCTGAGCATTCCGGCTCTTCGACCACGGTCCGCCCAAAGAGGGGGGCGCTGGGGCGCGCGGAAGAACGGCGTTGAGGCGGCGATGGGGTGCCGCTCACTTGCGGCTAGGCTTGGCTTGCTCGTTGAGATGTTCGGCGATCCATCGCTCCAGCTCCTCCCAATCGACCGGCGGGATTCTCGAGTGATCGGGCCGAAGCCTGGCGGCCTCCTTGATGTAGACGTGGACGATCTGGTCCGCCGGGGTGTCGGTGTTCCAGTGGAGCAGGATCCGAATACAGCGGCGCAGGGATCCGGGCACGTCCAACTCGTGAACGCACATCAACGCCACGTGGAGCCAGCCCAACTGTCGGGCAGCCAAGGCGGGGAATTCGGCGTTCAGGTCGGGCGTGGTCGTGAAGATCGCGCTGGCCACGTCTTCCGGCTCGATGCCGTTCTGCCGGATCATCAGCGCAAGCAACTGGCGTGTGGCCTCCAGGATCGCTTCGCTCGTGTCTGCGTCGGCCGTTGTTGCCCCGCGGACTCCCCGGCAAGGCATCGCGATATCCCCCGAAAGAACGGTTCCGCCCCGCGTCCGATATGTCAAAGTTTAACTGGGAAGCGGCTCTCCCGCCACCGCCGAGTCCGGATCTCGCCCCAGAACGACCGCGAGCCCCGACAAGGCCGGCGAGTGCTTCCTGCCGTCCCTGCGGGGCTCCGGGGTCTGGCAATAGTCGCCCGGGGCTGGGAAGAATCGCCCCCGAGGTCAATCGGGGATCGGGGAGTTCATCGGTCCCAGGTGTCCTGCAACCGCTGCGATCAGTCCCTGACCTTCACGTCGATTCGTTTGACCGCCGCCGAGGGCAACTTCTTCAGGTGGACCACGAGCACGCCGTTGGCGTACTCGGCTTCCACGCTTTCGGGGTCCACGGCGTCCGGCAGCGGGATCGTGCGGTGGAAAGACCCGAACCGGCTTTCGGTGTGATAGAAGTCCTTTCCCTGCCTCTCGGTCGATTCCTTCTTCTCCCCGGCCAGGATCAAGTGGCCGCCGGAGATGGACACTTCCAGATCCTTTGGATCGAGTCCCGGCACCTCGGCTCGGACCGTATACTCCTTTTCGTCTTCCGCGATGTCCACGGTCGGCGCCCAGCCCCGCTCGGAGCCGAAGGGCCAGTCGATGCCGCCGAACGGCTCTCGCAGGAACGACTCGAACAGGCGATCGACCTCACTGCGAAGGGTAGCCAGCGGCGACGTCTCGCCCGGGCCGCGTTCCCGGACCTTGTTTCTCCACGGTATCAAGGCCATGTCTGAAGACCTCCTTTCACAGCGTCTTTTCTGCCGGTTTTCGTCTACTGACACTTCACGTCGATCTTGCGCGGCTTGGTCGACTCCGCCTTGGGCAGATGCAGCGTGAGCACGCCGTCGGCGTACTCGGCCGTGATTTTGGCCGCGTCGATCGCTTCGCTCACGTGGAACGTGCGGTAGTAGTCTCCCACGCCGTACTCGCGGACCAAGTACTCGGCGTTCTCTTCCTGACGCGGGGCGACCTTGGCGTGGATCGTCAGGCTTCCGTCTTCAAAATCGACGTTGATGTCCTCGCCGGTCGCTCCGGGCACGTCGGCCAGCACGACCAGCTCGTCGGCCTTCTCCAGGATGTCGACGCGGGGACGATAGTGGCACCCACAGCGCGTATGTTCGCCCTGCCCGTGTTGCTCCGCCTCGGGCTTGAAGTTGTCGCTCTCGTCTGCCATCGTTCTCGCTCCTTTGCGATTTGTTGATGTCTGCAATGCCAATGATCACCCGATGTGGACCGGATGCTTGGGTCCCGGGCTTCCTGCGGAAGCCCTGTGTCAATCGGCTGTGCAAGGCTCAATCGAATCCCAAACCGTGTGGTGTTCAGTCAAAACGGTTCGACGACCTACCGTCGAAATCCGTGGTGGCCCGCCTCGAAGTGACCGCGCCGGCTACCCGCCGGGAGTCACCTGGATCTTCCGTGGTCGGGCGCTCTCGGCCTTGGGAAGGCTGATCGTCAACACCCCGTGCCGCATTTCGGCTTCCACGCGATCGGCGTCGACGGGCACAGGCAGTCGCAAGACGCGAGCGAAAGAGCCCACGGGACGCTCCCGGCGATGGTAGGCAGTCCCCTCCTCCTCGACATCGGGCCGGTCCACTCGGATGGAGAGCTCGTCGCCGGCCACGGACAGCTCGACCTGATCGCTCTTCACGCCGGGCACTTCCAGTTCGACCTTGAGCGCATCGTCGGTTTCCCAGACGTTCACGGCCGGTCGTCCGCGGCCCGTCAACGGCCAGGAAACGTCACCCACGTTGCTCAAAACGCCACTGAACAGTCGATCCATCTTGCGTCGAAGGTGATGGATCGGATGTCGAGGACCCACGTAACGCAGTACCATGTTTCGACCCTCCTTTCCGCGTCGTCGTTGTATCTTGTGCTCGCACAGCGTGAGGCCGGTTGACCCCGGCTGGACGAGGTAGCCGTCAGTTTTGGCCTGCCTCTGCACTTCCGTCTGCAAAGCTCGTGCCAAAACCGTTGCAGCGGCCTTTACTCGTTTTTGTGAAAGGACTTAGGTCAACGTGGAATACCCGGGCCCGGCGAGAGACTGTCAAATTGACAGGCCGGGCAGCCCGTGGCGATGAGCCACTCGGCAGATCGAAGAACGCCCGGGGTAGGTGGGCGTTCGACTCCGGGCGCCCGACGACACTTCGATCACCTCCTGGTGGCGGGTGCCGACAGTTGACCTCCCCTGACGGGTGGGCGACGGTTTTTTCGGACGGGGCCGGATCGGAAAGGTCCGATACGGGGGCCTGTGCCGAGCCCGTTCGGCCGGTCGGCCCTGCGTAACGCTGAGGTCGCAGCACCGTCCTCGGTGGCCGCGGCCCAAGATCCGGTCTGCGAAGCTGTTTGCCAGCCGCCATAAGGTGGTGGTTCTCCCTTGGTTTAAGCGCGTGCTGGAACCGGAGCGAGCAGCTTGGCCCTGGGGCGCGAGTTTTGTGTGCTCAAAGTGGTGCACGGCCCGTTTTCCCGGTTGACCTTATCCCCCACTGGCGTGTATTCTTTTTCGCGGTTGTATGGCCGGATATGTGAAACTATACTGAGTGGTTCGATTTTGCAGCCCGGCCGTGCGTGGTGCAGGCCGACAGTTACCCGGATGCCTCATGCGTTTCTCACTGATTGATCGGATCGACGAACTGGAACCCGGCGTCAGGATTGTCGCGGTCAAGGCCTTGTCGATGGCCGAAGAGTACCTGGCGGACCATTTTCCGGGTTTTCCGGTCATGCCGGGCGTGCTGATGCTGGAGGCTATGACCGAGGCGGGGGCATGGCTAGTCCGGGCGAGTGAGGACTTTGCCCACAGTATAGTGGTCCTCAAGGAGGCCAAGGCCGTCAAGTATGGCCACTTCGTGCAGCCCGGCCAGACGCTCCAGGTGATCGCCGAGGTCACCGGCCAGACGGAGCGGGAAACGACCTTGAAGACCCGGGGATTCGTGGATGGGCGGACGACCGTGGGGGCCAAGCTGGTCCTGGAGCGGTACAACTTGGCCGATGAGCAGCCGGACCGGGCATCCACCGACGAGACGGTCAAGAAGAAGATGCGAGCCCTGTTCGCCCTGCTCTGGCAGCCCAACCTGGAAGGTGCCGAATCATCAGCCACGTAGTACCCCACTCGATCTATTTCTATCGGGCAGGGTGCCCCAGACTCTGAAGAGGGAGACGCGACTCCTATGCGTTTTGAAGGCAAGAATGCGATTGTCACTGGAGGCAGCAACGGGATCGGCCGGGCGTGCGTGGCTCAGTTGGTTGGTGAGGGCGGCCGGGTCGCCCTGGTCGATTTCTGCGATCCGGAGGTGGCCGAAGGCCTGGTGGAGGAGTTGAAGGACGCCCCCGGCCAGGTCCGCGCCTTTCGCGCCGACGTTCGCGACGGCGAGCAGGCGAGGCAATTGGTGGAACAGCTCGTCCACGAGTGGGAACGAATCGATGTTCTGGTCAACTCGGCCGGGATCATTCGGGATGGCCTGATGGGCGCGATGACCGAAGGGCAATGGCGGGACGTCATCGACGTGAACCTGGGCGGGACCTACAACTACTGCCACGCCGTCACTCAGCCGATGATGCGGCAGCGAAGCGGCAGCATCGTGAACATCTCCAGCACCGGCGCCGAGTTCCCGTCCCGCGGGCAGGTCAACTACGCGGCGAGCAAGGCCGGCGTCAACGGGCTGACCCGTTCGCTGGCCAAGGAGCTGGCGCCTCGGAAGGTGCGGGTCAACGCCGTGGCCCCGGGAATGATCGAAACCGGAATGAGTGCACCGGTCCGCGCCATGCTCGGCGACGGCCTCAAGAAGATCATACCGCTGCGACGCAACGGACAACCCGAAGAGGTGGCCCGGGTCGTCGCCTTCCTGGCCAGCGAAGATGCCAGCTACGTGACGGGCCAGATCGTGCGGGTCGACGGAGGCATCAGCTTGGGCGGTTATTAGACAAGACAGGCCGCGAGGCCGGCGTCGCCCGTCGGGCGATGGCGTGGCCGGCAGGATGACTCGTGGCAACACAACGATATTTTTGGAGGTTCACTCAATGCCGACGAAGGACGAGATCTTCGAGAAGATCCGGGACGCGCTGGTCGAAGCGCTGGGTGTCGATGACGACGAAGTCACGCCCGAGGCCACGCTGGTGGGAGACCTGGGGGCGGAGTCGATTGACTTTTTGGATATCGTCTTCCGGTTGGAGAAAGCGTTCGACATCAAGATCCCACGCGGAGAACTCTTCCCGGAAGACGTCTTGACCAATCCCGAATACGTTCACGACGGCCGTGTCACGGAGGCCGGGCTGGCGGAACTCCGCAGCCGGATGCCCTTCGCCAACCTGGACGAGTTCGCCAAGAACCCGATCGTGCAGGATTTCGGCAGCCTGCTGACCGTGGCCGACATGTGTCGATTCATCGAGGGTAAGTTGGAATTGACCGGCTGACGCACGCGTCGGCCGTCGACAGCACTCCGCGGCGAAGAATGGTGCTATGCGTTGGTATTGGATAGACCGATTCCTCGAGTTCGAGAGCGGGCGACGCGCCAAGGCGGTGAAGAACGTCTCCCTGGCGGAAGATCACCTGCACGATCATTTCCCCGGCTACCCGGTGATGCCCAATCCCTTGGTGATCGAGGGGCTGGCCCAGACCGGGGGACTATTGGTCTGCGAGTACAATCAGTTCCGGGAGAAGGTGGTTCTGGCGAAAGTCCCCAAGGCGCGATTCCACTGCCTGGCGACTCCCGGCGACACGTTGACCTACACGACCACCGTCGACTACATCCGCCGCGACGGGGCGATGGTGACGGCCACCAGTCATATCGGTGATCGGCTCCAGGCCGAAATGGAAATTGTCTTTGCCCATCTCGATGGGGAGCTGGGACAGAAGACCTTGTTCGACCCGGCATCGCTTTTGCAGATGATGCGAATTCTGCGTGGGTTCGAGGTGGGACACGCCGCGGACGGCTCTCCGCTCAGGGACCCGGCCTGGGTCGGGGGCGAAGCCGATCCGGAGCAGTCGGGTACGACGTGAGGCCGTTTGCGTGCGGGAGTCGGAGTATGAGACGACGCGTGGTGGTCACCGGGATTGGATACGTGACGCCCTTGGGGGCCGAGATCGAGACCGTTTGGGGCCGCTTGCTCAACGGCGAGTCGGGGGTCGGCTACATCACGCTGTTCGACGCCAGCAACTTCCCCACCAAGATCTCGGCCGAAGTGCGAGACTGGGACGTCTCCGACGTGGGGGAAGACCCGGAACACTGGAAGTATCAGGGACGCCACACGCACTTCGCCGTGGGAGCCGCCAAGAAAGCGATCGCCGACTCGGGCATCGAGGACGCCCGCATCGACCCCACCCGCTTCGGAGTCTACACCGGCAGCGGGGAAGGCCAGCAGGACTTCGACCGGTTCACGCAGATGATGGTCGCCGCTTTGGAGGGCGAGGACCTCGACCTGGCTCGCTTCACGAAGACCGGCCTGGAAATCCTCCACCCGATCTGCGAAGTGGAGCAGGAACCCAACATGCCGGCCGGGCACCTGGCCAGCCTGTTCAACGCCCAGGGGCACAATGTCAACTGCCTGACCGCGTGCGCGGCCAGCAGCCAGGCCATCGGCGAGGCGGTGGAGATCATCCGCCGCGGCGATGCCGACGTGATGCTCTCCGGCGGCGCGCACACGATGATCCATCCCTTCGGCGTGACGGGGTTCAACTTGCTGACCGCCCTGAGCACCCACAACGAGGAGCCCGAGAAGGCCTCCCGCCCGTTCGACCGCAATCGTGACGGCTTCGTGTTGGGCGAGGGGTCCGGCATGGTCGTGCTCGAATCGTTGGAGCACGCCACGGCCCGCGGCGCGCACGTCTACGGTGAGGTCTGCGGCTACGGCTCCACGGCCGACGCCTTCCGGATCACCGACGCCCATCCCAAAGGGCGGGGAGCGATCAGTTGCATCCGGATGGCGCTGGCCGATGCCCAGCTCGATGCCGGCCGGATCGATTACATCAACGCGCACGGGACCAGCACGACGGTCAACGACCGCGTGGAGACGCTGGCCATCAAGCAGGTATTCGGCGAATCGGCGTACCATCTCCCCGTCTCCAGCACGAAGAGCATGGTCGGGCACATGATCGCGGCCGCGGGGGCCACCGAGCTGATTTTCTGTCTGTTGGCGATCCGCGACAACGTCGTGCCGCCGACCACGAACTACGAGACGCCCGATCCCGATTGCGATCTGGACTACGTGCCCAACGCGGCTCGGGAAGTGCCCTGCGACCACGTCCTGAGCAACAGCTTCGGCTTCGGCGGCCAGAACGTCAGCCTCATCGTGCGACGCTTTGCCGGTTAGCCAAACCGTGACGGTCGCTCCGTCTCTTCCCCCCCACGTTGCTCGGTTTCTCGACGCGGGGGCACCCCGGCAATTCTGCGCGCTTCTGCCGAGCGTGCGCGTCAGTCAAACCTTGCGTTTGCGCGCGAGCGATCGCCTCTCGATTTTTTCTCAAGTCGCAGTCGATTGCGCCCGTTGGACTTACCGCGGCGGGGGCGGCGCCGGGCGCGGTTTTCTTGAAATCGTTTTTTGACTTCGCGCGAGCATCGGGTATATCCACTGTACCGGAGGACAACAACGCGATCTTGAGTGGCCACCGGTTTTCGCGGCCCCGCGTTGTTACCTGCGAGACAAAACGTGCCCCGAACGCGGTGGTAGCAAGCCGCCGAGACACAGGCGCTCCGAGCCGGCTCCGTCGGCGAGAAGGTGCGCCGGAAGCCTCGGCCGTGGATGTCCTTCGGTAGCGTGGGTGAGATGACGGCAGGGCCATAGGCTGTTTCCACCGCCGGGGCAATTTTCAGGCGTGGTGTGAATGATCCGTCCGATCCGGCCAGTTTCAGTACTTTCACCCTATCTGTACAACCTGCAACTGGCTCGAACCGGGACGCCCAACGGAGCCCTTCGCCGACAACTGGGGGCGCTGGCACGTCGCCGACGCCTCCAGGCCCAGCAGCAACAGCTTCGAGCCGGCGAGATCGACTACCGGGTCCGACCGCCTTACCCCAGCCGGCCGCGAGCCCCCGGCTGACCCTGACTCGTGGAGACCCAATCGTCCTCGATCAGCCGCTCCCGAGCGGGAGACTGACCGGGCAGCGGACCGACCGCACGGACATCGCGTATTGCCAATCGAAGGCGTTTTGGATAAAATATGTCTGCTCTTAGGAAGTGCTACCGTTGGGCGAAGAGGGCGAGAATCGGCGTCTTTCGCCGACCGCAAACCTCCCCGGCGGGAATCAACGCGCACCATTCGGGGGCAGGTCGAGCCATCGGGGTGCTTGCCATGAGCATCGGGGGCGCCCGATCCGGTCCGCTAGCTGGGGCACTCAGCCCCATGGCTGCGTGTCCCCAAACGACGCCGTCGGCTTTCGGCGGATCTTTCGTACGTCGGAGCCTGCACGGTCGAGTTCCGACCTCGTCCGGCCGGCCTCTTCTGGTTCATGTGCCCGTAAGTCGCAGGAGGACAACGCCCAGATTCATTGTGTAGCGTTTCCGCGATCCAGTTTCCCGGCGCGTTTGCCGCTTTGGGACGCGTTGCCATCCCCAGGGCCAGTCCCGCATCCGACTCGACGGCCCCATGAACGTGCAAGGCGCACGTGGCCTCGTCCCAGGCGGCAGACGCGCTCTTTTTTCCGCCGGTGTGCTCCTCCGCCAGACGCGGACGTACACACGACCTGCCCGCAAGAGAGGCTCGTCGCGGTCCACGCAATCTAATCTCGAGGCGAGGCTGCCGGAGTTCGGCCAAGGCGCGGCAGATGCGGGATTCCGGCCGGTCGGTCTAGGTGGTGGCCGAGTCCCGTTGGAACCGCCACCCTCCACGCACGCCTCGGTGTCCTGCGCTGCCCTCGGTAACTCGACCCATGCGACTCTGGTTGCGGTTGTTGATTACCTTCGTCGCACTTGCCGCGATCGGCGTGGGCGTCTGGGGCTACTTCAGTTGGCGGCAACTGGCCTGTCAGTGGGCTTTGTACCGGGTCGGCGCGGCCCCCACGCTCGAGGCCGCCAAGACCGAAATCGCTTGGTTCGAGTCCGGACCCGATCGCGAGCGCAAGCTCCGGGAATTGACAGCCAAGTGGGGCACGGGCAACCAGCGCTTCGACCTCTACCTGGCGCAGTACGTCGCGGATCCCCAGTGCCCGGAGGCTCTGCGAGAAGCCTTCTCGCTCGGCTTCGGCTGGCACGAAGAACGATTGCCGCGATGGGCCCATTACTGGAGCTGGCGCACGGAGCAGGAGCCCGACCGCGAAATCGCCTCGATCCTCGCCTACCTGGATCTGCTGGCGACCGCCGAGCCATCCAAGACGATCGCGTGGCGCGAGGTGCTCGATCTCCAGGCGATCTTCTGCCTGGCGGGCGAGCCGGGTTTGGCCCGACGACTCGATCCGAGCAACTGGCGCGACCGCTACTGCGATTGGCGCGATAGGAACCGGGGCGAACTTCCTCACGCCGGTCGCCCCGCCGAGCCGTTTCCCGAGTGGCAAGGCCCGGTGCCCTGATGCCCTGAAAGACCTCGGGGCCGGTAGTTCACACTAACCCGAAGCGCAGGCGAGGAAATGAGTTGGGACGCGAGTTCTTCCTCGCTTGCGCTTCGGGTTGGTAGAGACGGCCCTATCGTTTTGCCGTTCTTCTCCCTCGCTGTCGCGTCGGGTTCGTGTTGCCGTTTCTCTGGAACGGGCCGTAGGGTACGATGGTATCGCACTCAACCGCCGGCTGAGCCAGCCTGAGCGGGACAAGGAGAATCCTGCACGGCCGGATGCACGGTCGGGTGCCGCTGGCGTTTCGCCAGTGCACGGGCAAGATGCCCGTGCCACCCTGCCGCACCGTGTAATCGATCGTCACTTCAGTAGCAGGCACACGGCGTGTGCCTACTACTCCGCAAATCCGCAAGTTGTTCTTCGGCCGATCCTGAGCCACGGACGTCCGTCGTGTCTTCCCCCGAGCACCGGTAGTCGTGTCCTCTCCCGAACACCTGAAACAATCGCTCCGTCGAAGCAGCCGCGCGGTGATCGCCGCCCAGATCGCCGCCCAGGTGGTCTCGCTCGGCGTACTGGCCGTCTTGTATCGGCATTTGGGCCTGGAGCCGTATGGGCTCCTGGGCATGGTGATCCCCCTGTTGCTCCTGGTGGAGATTCTGATCGCCTCCGGGCTCGACGTGGCCACGGTCCAAGACGCCGACTTGAGCCACCAACAGGTCTCGGCGCTGTTCTGGGTGAACCAGCTTCTGGGACTTGCGATGGCCGGCGTGATGGCCGCGTGCGCGCCCGTGCTCGTCTGGTTCTACGGCCTTCGCGGGCACGATGTCCGAGGGCTCGGCTGGCTCACCGTGGCCCTGGCCGGCACGACCGTGGCCACCGCGCTCGGCATGCAACATCAAGCGCTGTTGCGGCGCAAGCTGCGACTGGGGACGCTGGCTTGGGCGCGTCTGGCCGCGCAAGCCGCGGCGGGGGTGGCGGCGATCGCTGCGGCGCTGGCCGGATGGGGCGTGTGGGCCCTGGTCGTCGGGCGGTACGTGGAGCTCGTGGCGCTGGCCGCGCTGGTCTGGTCGCTCGAATCGTGGCGGCCCGGCTTCCACCTGCGCCGGACCGGATCGATGCACCTGGTCCGCTTCGGCGGACACTGCACGGTGGCCAGTCTGATGTTCTATCTGGTCGCCAACGCCGACAAGGTCCTGGTCGGATTCGTCTTGGGCCCGGCCGCGTTGGCGATCTACGGCCAGGCGTTCAACCTGATGATGAAGCCGGTCAGCGTCGTGCTGACGCCGCTCACGGGCGTGATGCTGGCCGTGCTCTCGCGTGCCGCGGCAGACCGCCGCCAGTACCGGGAGCTTCTGCTCGGCTTCTTCCGGTTCATCGGTTTGGTGATGCTGCCCTCCGCCGTGGGGCTGGCGATCGTGGCCCGCGAGGCGTGGCGCGTGCTGGGCGGCGACGACTGGGCCGCCGCCGGGCCCATCCTCTCCGTGTTGGCCGCGGCCATCCTGGTGCAGGGCTTCGTCGGCGCGATGGGCAGCGTGTTCGCCTCGGCCGGCCGAGCCGACCGCAACTCGCTCGCCTCGGTCTGCATCGCGGCGGTGCTGTGCATCGCGTTCGTGCTGGGCCTCTACCTGGGCCGTCTCGCCGGGCAACCGGTCCTGGGTGTTGCCGTGGGCTACTCGCTCGCCATGGTCCTGGTCGTGTTCCCGCCGTATCTCTGGCTTGCCCTGCGGACCGTCGGCGTGCGATGCACCGACTGGCTCCAGCAACTTCGCACGGCCGCCCGAGCCACCCTGGCCATGGGCCTGGTCGTGCTGGCTTGCCGCTGGGTTCTCACGGAGGTGCTCCTCGCGCCCGATCTCGTCCTGCTGCTGGTGGAGATGCTCGTCGGGGTCGTGTGCTACGCCGTGTTCGCCCGACGCGAGATCACCTGGTTCGCCCGCCAGGCCCTGACATCCGGGCGGTGACGGAGGCCGAGAGGCTCTTTGCGGGAATCGCATCGGGTTCGCCCGTGCCGAAGCACGTCTGGCGTAAGACCGGGCGAAGCGGCAAGCGGCTGTGCGCGACTCGCCGGCCGGACCACGACCCGGTGGCGAGCCGCGCACGGTGGAACGGCGGGCGTGGGCGTGGTAGATTGATCCGAGCCGTTTTCCGGGAGTGCCAGTCAAACAAGTTCCGCACGAGCCACCATGTTCCGCACCTCGCTCCATTCCACCGTGCTGCTTCTCGCATTGGCCTCGGCCGGGACGTTCGCCCGACCCTTGCCGGCGGAACCGGCCGCCCCGGCGCCCGGGCCGCCGAACGTCGTGTTGATCATCAGCGACGACCAGGCGTACCCCGATTTCGGGTTCATGGGCAATCCGGTGGTGAGGACGCCGCACCTGGATCGACTGGCCGCCCAAAGCGCCCGATTCACGCACGGCTACGTGCCGACGAGCGTCTGTCGGCCGTCGTTGGCCACGCTGCTGACGGGCCTCTACCCGCACCAGCACGGCATCCACTTCAACCACCCACCCCATCCCCAGCATCCTGACCGGCACGAGGCCGACTACCTGATCCGAGCGGTTCCCACCCTGCCGCGATTGCTCGGGCAGGCGGGCTACCGGAGCTTTCAGACGGGCAAGTACTGGGAAGGCCACTACCGCAACGCCGGGTTCGACGAAGGCATGACCTTGGGAGAGCCCGCCCCGATCGAGGAGGATTTCGGGCTGCGTCCGGCGCACGGCAACGGCGACGCGGGCCTGAGCATTGGCCGACGGACCATGGGGCCGATCTTCGATTTTCTGGACCGCTGCGGGGATCGGCCGTTCTTCCTCTGGTACGCCCCGTTTCTGCCCCACACGCCGCACAACGTGTCGGAGGAGGACCTTGCGCTGTACCGGGGCCGACCCGACGTCGCGCCGCACTACGAGCGCTACTACGCCAGCGTCACCCGATTCGATCGAACCGTGGGCGAGCTGCTGGACTATCTCGACCGGAAGGGGCACTCGCCGAACACGCTGTTCGTGTTCCTCGTGGACAACGGCTGGATGCCCGACCAAAGCCACCCGACCCGGCACGACGCTCGCACCAAGTGGTCGCCCTTCGAGATGGGCGTACGCACGCCCGTGCTGCTCCGCTGGGACGGTCGGATCCGGCCGGCCACGCACGAGGGGATCGTGAGCAGCGTGGATGTGGCGCCCACCATCCTGGCGGCAGCCGGGCGGCTCGACGACGCGGCGAGCCTGCCGGGGGCGAACCTGCTGCCGGTGGCCGAGGGGCACGAGCCGCTTGCGGCGAGGCCCGCGTTCGGCGAGATCTACGCGAACAACGCCCGCAAGCTCGGCCAGCCGGCCCGGGAGGTGAAGCACCGCTGGGTCCGATCCGGCCGGTTCAAGCTGATCGTGCCCAGCGAGTCGCCCAACGAGGCAACGCTTTTCGACGTGGTCGCCGACCCGAAGGAGCAAACCGATCTGAGCGGCGATCCGAAGCATGCCCCGACCAGGGCCGAGCTGCTGCGAATGCTCGACGCGTGGTGGAGCATCGACCAGGAGTAGCGCCGCATCGACGCCATCGAGAAAAGGGGGACGCGAGATGAGCACCGAGGATCCCAATCGCCGGAATTTCCTGAAAGCTGCGGGGATGGGAGCGGCCGGGCTTTCCATCCCGGCGGTTGCGGCCGGCCGGGAGTCGCCGCAGCCACACTTGGCCGCCGGTCCGCCCGAGATCGAATGGACGGACCGCGAGGACGGCGAGCAGACGTTCTTTCTGGACCCGCTGGAGGGCGAGCGGGAGTATCCCAATGAGTCCCTGTTCGGCAAGTGTCTGGCCCGGCTGCCGCAAGGGGACGGCGAGTACCGGTTCGCGCCCGGCCGGACGGAGCTCGCGCCCGAGCACCCGCTCGTGGTCGGCTGCGCGTACGACTTCACCCTGACTTACTACCCTGAAACGCAGGAGTTGCCGCCGGGGGCCGTGGTGGCGTTCAGCATCCCCCGCACCTGGACGCAGCCGCAGCTCGACGGGCCGGGCCCGGCCTTCGTCTCCGCAAAACGGTCGGGTGGCGGCCCCTGCGAAATCGGCCTCACGCACAACGGGAACATGACGTGGTGGATCGTGGTCCGGATCGGCGATCGGGCGGAGCCTCGCGACGGCTGGATCCGCGTCGACTACCGTGTGGTCGCCGTCCAGCGGTTTCCGCAAGACTGGTGGGGCAACTACCGCAACTCGATGCGGACCGCCGTCGACCTCGATGGCAGCGGACAGTACGCCTTCGTGCCCGCCAAGCGGACCACGAAGCCGGTGATTCGCCCCGCGCCCCCGGCCCGGTTCCACGTGGCCGCGCCGGCCGTGGCCCGCTCTGGGCAGGAGATCGAAGTCCGCGCCCGGGCGGTCGACTACTGCGACAACCGCGCCTGGCCGGCCCCGGTCGGGGACGTGTTCGCTGCTGCGCCGGGCGAGCCCTTCGTGCCCATCGCGTCGACGCGTCTCGAAGCCGCGGACCACGGGCTGGTCAACCTTCAGGTGCCCGTGCCGGATGATGCCGACCATTTCCACGTAACGGTCTCCAACCGAAAGGACCTGCTCCGCGGGCGCACCCCTACGATCGTCGTAGACGACCGCCCCGAGACGATGAACGTCTATTTCGGCGACATTCACGCGAAGACGATGCTCAGCGACGGGCTGAAGACGCCCACGGAGTTCTTCGAGCACGCCCGCGACGTCGCCCTGATCGACTTCGCCGCGATCGCCGATCACAACTGTGTCGAGGCCAGCCGCATCGAGGGGCCTTTTCGGGCGCAGATGTCGGACGAAGCCTATGCCCAGATCCGGGAGGCCTGCGAGGCGCTCGACGAGCCGGGGCGTTTTGCCACGCTCCAGGCGTTCGAGCAGAACCAGATCGTCGGGCACCCCGGCCACCGGAACGTCTATTTTCGGGGGACGTGTCCCGGGCTGTTTCGCGGCGAGACGCTGGAAGACCTGTACGCGTACCTGGAAGGGCACCCGGCGCTGGTCATCCCCCATCATCACATCATCTGGGGCACGCGGCCGCACCTCGACAACCCCAAGTACGAGCGAGTGATCGAGATGTACTCGATGCACTGTAGCAGCGAGGTGAAGGGCTCGCCCATCAACAACCACGCGACCACGAAAAGCAAGCGAGAGACCGGCGTTTCCGCCCGGGAGATCCTCGACGCCGGCCACCGCGTCGGCTTCATTGCCGCAAGCGACAACCACAACGGGGCCCCGGGCCTGTCTGCCCGGCCGTCCCGTTTCACGAACATCCCCTACCAGGGCGGGCTGGCCGCCGTGTTGGCCCCGGAACTCACCCGGGAAGCCGTTTTCGACGGGCTCTACGGCCGAAGATGCTACGCCACCACCGGGGTGAGGATCTATCTCGACTTCCGTCTGGACGGCAAGCTCATGGGCAGCGAGGTTGGGGGCCGGCGCGGGGCATCGCTGCCGTATGAGATCGCGGTCGGGGGGACCGACCGGATCGCCAAGATCGAGCTCGTTCAGAACCATCGCCGGGGGACCGTCTGGACGTACGACGGCCGCGATTTCGTCCGAATCGGCGGCGAGCTGACGTTCGCCGAGAGCGGCTGGACGTACGTCCGAGTGACGCAGACGGACCGGAACATGGCCTGGTCGAGCCCGATCTGGGTGGACGTGACGTAGGTTCCCAGGGGTCTTCGATCACGGGCCGCAACGGCCGCAAAACGCCGACAGCCGGCCGTTGATTCATCAAGTCGGCGCGCACGGAGATGATCTTTCGTGGCACCTCAACTTGACGCCCTGAAAGGCCGGCGGTAAGTTAGCGAGTTCAGGATTTCTCAGGCCCCTGGTCGGGGGGCGTCCCGTCGGCGGCAAGGCGGCGGCCCTTCGCGGAGTTGGAGGCTCACGTTGATGTCGATGCGGGTTCAGGGAAGGGTCCGCCGGTTGACGCCGCCATCGGAGAGTGCGGATTTGACTTCGCAGGGAGGACGCGTTGCGTCCAATAACCGACTGTTGAGCGTCGTCCTGGTTTCCACCCAGCGGAGGTGGTACGGCGGGGAGGAGCAGGCCCGGCTGCTGGCCGCCGGGCTGCGCGACGGTGGCCACCAATGCGCGATCCTGGCCCGTCGCGACGGGGCCTTCGCCCAGCGGATGGCGGCCGAGGGCTTCCCGGTGGCCACGTTTTCGGGCAACGGGCGGAACGTGCCGTCGTTGTGGCAGATCCGCCGCAGCTTGCGTCGCGTCCGGCCCGACGTGCTCCATTTCAACGATCCCCACGCGCTTTCGAGCGCCGGACTGGCTTCGCTGGGCCTGTGCATTGCGGCTCGCGTTGCCGCGCGGCGGGCCAGTTTCGAGATTCGTTTTGCGGCCCGCTACCGCTTCCTGTGCGATCGCGTGGTCTGCGTGTCCCAGGACGTGGCTCGGGTCTGCCGCGAAGGCGGCATCCCTTCGCAACGGCTGCGGGTGGTGCACGACGGCGTGGACCCGTCGCGCGTCCGCTCGGGCGATCGCGAGCGAGGGCGTCGCGCGCTGGGGCTTTCCGACGAGCAGCCTTTGCTGTTGACCGTCGCCCGGCTCACCGAGCCCAAGGGACACGAGTTCCTGATCGGGGCGCTCCCCGAGGTCGTCGAGAGGCACCCGAACGTGTGCGTGGCGTTGGTGGGCGACGGCGAGTTGTCCCGCCCGCTGCAAATGCAGGCGAGGCAACTGGGCGTCGATTCGCACGTCCGCTTCTTCGGATATCGAGACGACGTGCCCGACCTGATCCAGGCGGCCGACCTGTTCGTGTTCCCCTCCCACACCGAGGGGCTCGGGTCCACGTTGATCGACGCGATGCTTGCCGGCCGTGCCATCGTGACCACCACCGGCGGCGGAATCCCCGACTTGACCGCCAGCGACGATCCCCACACCGACGCGGTCGCCTGGACGGTCCCGCCCTGCGACTCCCGGGCATTGGCTCTCGCGATTCTCGAATCCCTCGATTCGCCCCAGAAGCGGGCCCGGCTTGGAGAGCAGGCCCGGCGACGGGCCGAACGCCTGTTCACGGCCCGTCACATGGTGGACGCGACCTTGGCCGTTTATCGCGAGCTGCTCGACGTTGGCTAGCGGGGCGGGCGGGGGGCGCGCCGCCGCTTGGGCGTGCAGAGACATGGAGGGACGTGGAGATGTCACAGCCGTGGGTGGTTCACGCGGTATTGGGCGCCGTCGAACGGTTGCCCGGCTATCCCGACCTGGCGGTCCTCGATCTGAGCTGCGGCGAAGGGGAGATTCTAGCGAGCCTCGATCGGGCCGGATGTCGATGCCGGGGCACGCACTACCGCGACGACGATTACGTGGTGAGCCAACCCCGCGAGGTGCTCCAGCGGGTGCCGGTCGACAAGGGGATCGACCTGGCTCAACCGCTGCCCTACGCGGACGGTTCATTCGACGTGGTCATCATGTCGGAGGTCCTGGAGCATTTGCCCACGCATTGGACCGTGGTCCGAGAGGTGGGGCGCGTGCTCAGAGCGGGCGGGTACTTCGTCTTCACCACGCCGAACGTCCACCGCGTCCATTCTCGATGGCACTTTTTTCTCTCGGGGACCCACAAGCTCATCCACCGGCCCGTGGGCTGGGACCTCCAGCCGGATGACCTGTACGCCTTTCACACGAACCCGGTCGATCTGCCGCTGATGCATACCCTGCTGTATCAGTCCGGGCTTCGGGTGACACGGCTCGGGTTCACCAAGTTCAAGCGGCGGCACGCCTGTTGGCTGCTGCTCTACCCGGTCTTCTGGCTTGGCGCGCGGATCGCGATGCGCGGTCGCCGCAAGGAGCCCGCGGCCTACGGCGAGGGCCGGCGCGACCTGTTTCGCTGGATGGTGCACCCGGCCGTGCTCACGAGCGAGCAGTTGCTCGTGGTGGCACGGCGTCAACGGGACGGCGCGAGCGCGGCGTCGGCGTGCCCTTCATGACGATCGGCCGACGGAGAGATTCCCAGTCTCCGTGTTGTGCCGCAGGCAGTTGCCATCTTCAGCAAAGGTCCTGCGCGGGGAGGCAAACCGCGAAGCGGTTTCGGCACACAGCCCGGGGCTACGGGGACTACTATAAGGATTGCGCAGCAATCCTGGGCAAACTGCTACGGGCTTCGTGAATGATCCGAGGACGGCCAACACCGCGAAGCGCGGCCTGTTGCCGGAAGTCGTCGCGAGTCGGCAGAAGGTGAAGCTAGGCCGTGCTTCTTGAGAGCACGAACAACGGGTCTTTACCCAGGTAGCCGGCCTGTTGGATATCGAAGTGCTCCTCTGCCGTCTCGAGGAAACGTGACGTATTGTACGCGGCGCTCTTTCCGCTCGCTTTCGCCTTCTCTTGAAGAAAGCGAGGCAGCCTGGACACCTCGAGCCGCGCGGAAAAGACGAGCCTGCTCGAACAGATCCGGGCGAGCCGGGAAAGGATCTCCCGATGACTGTCGTAGGCGTTCCGGCAGAGTTGGCTGCCCCAGAAGAGGTAATGGTAGGTGCCAAGCAGCAAGACCGTCTGAAAGGGACCGCCATAGGCTTCCGGTCTGCGGGACACGTGGTCGAGCGTGGCAAGATGGAACCCGGCAGCGCGGAGCCCCAGGTGCTCACTTACTCGCTTGGATATCGAGACGAACGGCTCGTGGACGTCAATCCCCACCGCGGCGCGACAAGCGGGACGCTCCGCCGCCTCAAGGACGAAGAAGCCTCGACAGCAGCCGATGTCCAGGAAGCTCTCCAACGGCTCCGGGTAGAGCGAAGTCACGATTCTGGACCTCACGTGAAGCTTGAACCCGGGGGTGACGCGCCGGTCAGCGATTTGGTAGTTGTGGTTTCTCGGATACCCAAGCAAGCGTCGGTTGATGTCTCTTTCGAGCTGGCTCGGGGGCCGTCGAGCGAGCTTGCAGGCAGCCAGCTTCCCATAGGTGAGAATCGCTGAGACAGCCGATGGCGTTGCGGGCTTACGGCTCGCGCGGTGCAGCCGCGGCGGATGCGCCACAAGGCCGTGGTTCGGGCTTCCGACGGCGCTCTGCATCGGCGTCTCGACGTTGTCCGGCAGGGTCGGCTCGTTCATACGGACAACTCCCGGGGCCCGCGGCCATGGCCCCGGCGGATCGCTTCGCCGCCGCGGCCTTCGCCATCGCCGCCCTCTTCGCCGTCGCGGTCTTCGGCTATGCTTGGAAGGACGCGGTCTTCCGCCTCCGGAAGGGGCTGCGGAAGGGCATGGCTCATCTCCCATAGCCTCGCCCGCTTCATGAACGAGTAGAACCCGGCCAACGCGCACACCTGGAGGCCCGCCCGGCCGTCGAGGAACCCGAGCCTGAGCACGTAGTCGCGCAGGAACCGCAGCGGCCCGCTGGCGAGCAACCCGGAGAGACCGGCTCGCCTCCCCTCCTCATGCCAGCGTTTGGCCTGGCGCAAGGTGTAGCCGTGGAACTTGCGAAAATACTCGTCGTACGACCAGTAGGGGTAATGGAGGAGACGCCCTCGGAGACGCCCGACGTCGCCGGAGGCAATGGCCGTACGCCCGTGGTAGCCCGGGCCCGGGTAATGGGCCAGATCGCGGCGGAACAGGCGAAGCACGCGGTCGGTCTGCCACCCGCTGAATCGGATGCGATGGCCGAGGAAGTGGTTGGCGCGACGGATCCAGTAGCCGTCTCTCGCGGGTCCGTGGCGGAGGACGTCGCGGATCTCCGCGGCCAAGGACGGGGTCACTCGCTCGTCGGCGTCGACGACCAGGACCCAGTCGTTCTCAGCTTGGGGAATCGCCCAGTTGAGGAAGTTCCCGTAGCTGACGTACTCGCGCCGGATCACGCGGCAAATGCCGATCCGGCGGACGATCTCCAGCGTGCCGTCGGTCGAGCCGGAGTCGGCCACGAGGATCTCGTCGGCCACGGGGCGGACCGACTCGATCGAGGGGCGAATGTTGCGTCGTTCGTCCTTGCAGGGGATGAGGACGGTGAGTTTCGGCGTCGTTGAGTTCACGTCGAGCGGACGTCTGAGCGGTTTGTCGTGACCGCATTCATGCGGTCGGAGACCACGTACGGACCCGATGAATCGGGTCATTACCAGGGAGGCGGCCTACCCATGCTGCGAGA
>Ga0307379_10003825_pt1 | contig 21688 bp, 36 predicted proteins | sample UN2MG_FD_202237 | JGI IMG/M metagenome (GOLD analysis project Ga0307379, IMG submission 202237) | Soil microbial communities from Risofladan, Vaasa, Finland - UN-2 | ecosystem: Environmental > Terrestrial > Soil > Coastal area > Acid sulfate soil | place: Finland: Risofladan, Vaasa | collected... | reverse complement strand
CCGGTATTTGATGATAACACAGGTATATTAGTTGTTGCCATTAAAAGACACTCCTTGTACTACTGGTAAGATTCCTCACTTCTGTCACTATTCCACCCACTACTTTTATGTGAGTAATCGGGCCTTCGTAATTGATACCACCGAAGAAATATGACGGACTTGCGGATGCAGATGGGGATATAGATGGTGACGCCGAAGAAGAAGGACTTATCGAAGGCGAAACTGAAGCAGACGGTGAAATTGAAGGCGAAACTGAAGCAGACGGACTAATAGAAGGACTGGCGCTCGGACTCACGGATGCCGACGGGCTAATCGAACCTGTCAAACTCGGCGAAGCCGATGGGCTGATGGATGGTGAAATTGAAGCTGAAGGCGAAATCGAAGCAGAAGGGCTAATGCTCGGACTGACTGATGGCGAAACCGATGCAGAAGGACTAACCGATGCCGAGGGACTAATGCTTGGACTCACAGACGCAGACGGTGAAATTGATGCTGACGGACTAATTGACGGACTCACCGAGGCAGATGGACTAATACTTGGTGAAGCCGATGCTGACGGGCTTATGCTCGGTGATACTGACGCAGACGGCGAGATAGACGCTGATGGGCTTATGGATGGACTGACGGAAGCCGAAGGAGAAATTGAAGCGGACGGACTGATACTTGGACTAACAGAAGCTGAAGGACTAATCGAGGCCGAAGGACTAATCGACGGTGAGACAGATGCCGAAGGACTAATGCTCGGAGAAACAGACGCCGATGGACTAACTGATGCACTCGGAGATATACTCGGACTAACGGAATCGCTCGGTGATATTGACGCAGACGGGCTAACCGATGCCCCTGTTGACACATAACCACCGAGAAGAGCAATCTCGGCAGGGTCTTTGAACATACAAAATGGCTCTCGGTAGAGTTGGGATATTTCAGAAGCAGATAAGGCACGTAAATATTCTGAAAAAATAACTGAGTCACATGCACAAGTAGAGCCAAGTGTTCTTGGCCCCATTGTATTTGTAGGTGCAGCGACTTGAGCTATTGATACAAGTTCAACACCATTTGCATATAACCGAATTGTAGCCTTGTCCCATGAAACAACAAAACAAGCTATGCTATTTCCAAAAGGCCAACCGTCCGTATAAACCTTTTTGGTTGATACTACTGTACCACCAAATTCAATTCTTATATTAAACCAATATAAAGTCCCGTCTCGATGTTCCAAAGAGAGCATTATTGTGTTATCATCGTCTCGATAACCATATATTATAGTGTCTTCACTCCATAATGCTGCTGGTTCTGTAATTTTCGCCCAATAAACCCATGTAAAACCATTACTGTAATCGTGATATGGGGTATTAATTAAAATATGATTATCACCATTATCATCTGTAGTTATCTGAGACCCCATTGAGCCAGTTGACCAAGCAGCAGTACCCATCAATGTTGCAGTAGTACCATTCCCGCTCAAATCAAAGACTTGACCGCCTGAGCCTTCAAGCATAGGCCAGAAGCCAGCATCAGGCACAAGACCACTATCGTAGTCTAATGGCCATCCCATAGGTGGTTTTTGTTGATATGGCCAACCCATTAGGCATCAGCTCCACATTCAACGACAAAAGCTATTTCGCTATTATTTATCGTAACTGTATCCTCAAGGAAAACAAACTTACCAAGATGAGTAAGTTTGCCGGTTGTTGGGTCTGTTACAGAAAGTGTAGTTTGCGCTGCCGCTTCCTGTGCTGCAAAGTCGGATTTAACAGCTACGGCAGCATATGCCAGTACGTTAACTTTTGTTATTGTTACCCATTCGTCAACAGAATCTTCTTTCCTGCCCTGAACAATAACTTCAATGCCGGTTGTGTTTGCAGTTACCGAAGATTGACATACATCAACAGCAATAATTGAGTCCCATGAAGCACTTGTATCAAAAGCCGAACTCTCGGCAACGGCTGGCGGTGTTAATGCCAACCAAGCATCCTCTTGATTAGCTGTTTTCGTAGGTGTCGTAATTGATGTTGTCCTCAATAACTTAGTTCGATAATGAACTCTACCACCATCAGGGTCGTAAGCTCCGTTATAGATTACCCTTGCTGCCTTATATACAAGTGGTATGTGAAACTGGTTGCTATATACAGACGAGTTCGTTGCATGGTCTTGGGTATAAATGTCAGAAGTTGTTTCCTTCTGGTGCATAATCCCATCTAAAATTAAAATTGTATCTACCGCTGCCATTATTTAATCTCCTTCAAGAATTCATTGAATCTGTCTTTTGTTTTACCCCATCCGGGTATCTCGTCCGCCATTAGCCAGCCCTGACAAGACTTCGGACTTCTGAACTGGTCTTGCCTGAACCTGTTGGCGGTCAGGTTATATGCGTGTCGAATATCTATATTCGGGAATTGAGACTCCCAAGAAACCGCTTTGTAGTTATCAATGCCCCTCGGAAAAGCGTGTGTGCCAGGTTCGTATCCTATCTTGTAGTCGTGACCATTGTTGCCGACCCTCTCAATTCTTTTGCGATAATGTTCTACGAGTAACTCTCGATAGGCACATAAACCTGAAGTCTGCTGGGTATAGTAATAAAGTGCCTGTCCGTCACTCTCCCGCAACTTCCAAGTGTTAGTATTGTAATAATAGACATCTTTCAAATCCGGCGTGAAATCGAAATGGGTAGGATGGTATAACATATCGTGTTCGACCAGAAAGGCAATGTCCGTATCCAGAGCCTCCAGACCGGCAAGAATCTGCTTGAACATTGTTACACGACCTCTAATGTCCGGCAGTACGATGTTCGTACCGAAATCAATGGGATACAACGAAACGGATACGATAGGGAATCCCATATTATTAAGGAGCTTGCGATTGACTTGAACTATCTGCTCGGAAGCCCTGTTATCGGTATAGTACACCAAACCTTTAGATAAATCCTGACGTGCCTGCCACGTAGGAACGGGAGCAAACTTATCTATGAGCCATTGAAACTTTCGCTTCTGCAAAGGCCACTTGTTATTTTTCCAGAGGTCACGCGAATACTGACGTGCCTTCTCCTGTTCTGAACCGTGTATCTTATAAGGAAAGCCAAACGGCCCCGTAGTACGGAACATATGGGCGAACCAAGTTTTTTTATTGACTACATGCCTGCCGCCAGACAACCAAGCCTTACAAGCGATTTCAGCGCCGACTTGTCCCCAACTGCCGTGCTTTTCATCGAGGCCGCCTAACTCTAAGAACCTCTTTCTATGTTGAAACCAGCACGCCCCCTGACCATTCATAACGTCAACTATGTCACCTTTAGCCTCCGGCCTCTCTCCATAACTGCCCCAATACTGAACCCTCAAGTCTTTATCGAGGCACATAAAATCTGTTTTTCTGCTCTTGCGAATCTTCCAGATATATTTCATCTTTAGAGGAAACTGGCAGTTCGGGCATTTGTTCTCTTTTTTGAGTCCGAATTTGTCCTGATAGAAGTTATGCCCGTTCTCGCAGACCCAATCAAAGACGTGAAGATTATACATTCGGGGAAGAACAGTCCAGTCGTACTCACAGTCGGCCATTAACTTAACGTCAAAACCTTCATCGAGCATTGAATGAGCATCCGTTTTGAGAATGTATTTAGCCCGGCTTAGATTTGCAGCTTCGTTGACGGCAGCCCTTTGGCCTATTGGTGTGGTATGGTGGATTATGGTTACGCGGGGGTCATCTTTTATCTGTGGTTCAGGCCAGTAATCCTGAATGACAGCGATAATCTCCGTGTCCGCCTTAATTGCAGACAGAATCTTCTCGATAGTTCCGGCAAGGAACATCTCATTACGTGCTGGTATTATTACTGATACATCCATTTATCATTTTCATTTTTTCCCTTTCAAGGAATCAAGTTTTGCCCCAGCCATCGGGGTTTGCCACTAACAATTTATTCTCTCTGTTCTCGATAAAATATTTCATCATAAGATTGTGCATTTTCTGTTTTGGTATTTTTAGTCGGTATCCTGATTCTTTTTTTACATCAGGAGTATAGACCGCAGGAATCAATGAACGTGAGTATATCTTATGTTTTGTCCCCCTGCGGCGAAGCCTTTCCACTAACTCCTTATCTTCAGGGCCGTAGAACTCGAATCTTTCATCGAATCCACCAGCATCAATAAATTCCTCTTTTTGAATAACCAAAAGTGAATCCCAAGGGCCGGGTATCATCCAGACCGCTCCTGCATCTATCAAAACCCTTATCACATGAAAGAAGTATCCAGACGGCAGGTTATCCGCATTGGCCAAAACAAGATATTCTCCACTTGCGGCCAATGCTGAGAGGTTTCTTGCTTTCGCCATGTGGTAGTATTTATGTCCCGTATGCTTTACATATACTATGTTGTTACCGTCTTTGAGTTGCGGCAGGGTCTTGGCATATTCCTCCAAACCGTCATCTGAATCATAGTCCAATATAACAATCTCCACCGGCGGACTCCTCTTCGCCGCCGCAATTACCGCTACCAGCGATTGCTTCAAGTCGTCTATCCTGTTCCTAATTGGTATGCAATAACTTATTACCATAGTCCTATCTTATTAACGTCCACAAAATTACTTAATACCTTCGTTCTGGGTCTGGTTAAGAATTGATAACTATATTTATAGAGTGGATATGTTTCTTTATAATGATAATATCTTTCGTCTCTACCACAGGTATCGTGTATTATTACAAACTTTGCATAATCGGCCACTCTGCGAGCTTCTATGTTGCGCCTATTCCATTCATGGTCTATAAAGACAACGTCCCAAGGCTTTTCAATATCTATCTTGTCCCAGTCCTCTACGTAATTAACAATATGAAATTCACACACATATTGCGTGGCTATCTTGTAATAATTTATGTTACTGTCATAAGATACAAGTCTTCTCTTATCTGGAACGCACAACCAATGCAAAACCGGCGTACTGAACAATCCTGTACCACATTCCAGAACATCACCTGTAGTCTCAATTATCATCCTTATCAACAATGGTAAATGTGAGCTAAAACGAATATGTTGTTCTGGTCTCACGTTACCTCCTTGATAATTTCCATAATGGTATCAACAGCCTTGACGTGGTTGTGATGTTCCAGAACTATGTTCCTGTTCGTAATACCATCTTCGGGTTTGTATTGAGATATTAAACCCGTAAAGACTTTGGTTTTGCATTCAAGACTATAAGCCCTGCCTGAAAGATTATTCATTCGACTTCTTCGATAAGTATCTTTATTGATATAACCATCGCCACGTCTGCGGTCGAAGACTATCACAGGACGGCAACAGGCCATTGCCTCAAGTACCCCTCTGCCAAGAGATATGACTATATCCACTTCGTTTATATAGTCCTCTACGTTATATTTGGGATGTGAGGTGTAACCAAGGTGGCGGAACTCGATACCTATTATTTTACACGCTTTTTGAATAGTTTCGTATGTCCGCCACCTTTTGAAGTTACTTAAAAATAATAACCGTTTAGGTTTTTCGCTGACAGGCTTTGTGCAATGAAATCTATCGGTGTCAATGAAGTTTCGTACTATTTGTACGTTTGTAATATCGTAAGAGGCTAAATTCAATAAGACTTCTTCACTGACTGCGATGTACTTATCAATATGAATATCCACCGGCGGCTGTTCCAATTCAGGTAGTATTCCGTGCGAAGTGAATATCATCGGTGTATCAAGCCACTTGTTTCTCATCTCTCTCGCTAACGTGCCGTGTTGTGCGAGAATAACGTCCGGCCTTTCAGCCAATAACAACGATGATATGGTATTCATACGTGCCGCCAGTGCGCCACCTTCGGGACTATAAACAACAACCTTATGACCTCTTGATACGAGCTGGTTATAAAGCGTTAGCGTATAGGTAGGAACGCCTGTATAATTCAAAAGAGCTGTACTTATCAAGATGTCCATTCGTATTTTTCCCATCCTGGTACTGGCGCAAAATGGTCAATGAGCCATTTGAAGTCTCTTATTTGGCCAGGCCACCTATTGTTCATCCAGTAATCGACAATTCGTTCAGAACCTTGTTGTATTTCCTTTCGGGCCAAGTAATAGCCACGTCCGTACTGCTTGCCTTTGTGTAAATGTGCATACCAAGTCTTTTTATTGCGAATGACCCTCCCGCCAGATAACCATACCTTATTACCTAATTCCTGCGCTTCGCGTGTGAATGTGCCGCCAATCGTATCGTCCATACACCCTATCTTGAAGTAATAGTCTCTGTGCATAAACCAGCAGGAACCCTGAAAGGTCATCAGGTCGTCTATTAAAACGTCTTTGCGATTCCTTTCTTCTTCGTACCCTCGCCAGATTACTCCGCTATACCCAGGCTCCCAATACCTTCCGTCTTCGGGCTTTTTCTTTATGGGCGGGATAATGTATAGATAATTTACTGTCTTACTATCGTCGGGCTTTCTCTTCCATTTCTCAGCGTCCAGACTATACCTTGTAGGCACGGCCAGCCAGTCAGGTTCGCAATCCGCAGCAAGTTTAATATCAAAGCCCTTATCGAACGAACAGTGTCCGTCACACTTCATTATGTATTTGCCTTTAGCTATTCGGGCGGCCTCGTTTATGGCTTCACGCATACCGTGTCTTGTGTGATGTATCAGAACAACGTGCGGGTCGTCCTTAATAGGTACTTTAGGCCAGTCACCATCAAGAACAGCTATAATCTCAATATCACCTTCGGCAGACTCTATCAGACCGTCTATGGTCGGCTGTAAGAACTGTTCATTGCACGAAGGTATAATTACCGATAGCATTAAGAACTCCCTAACTTGGTCGGGTCTCTCGATGTTCTAAATGCGGCAAGCCATGTATTGTAATCGAAAAGACCCTTAGTGTTCTGCTCCTGCCTGTCCATTGCCCTGACCTTTGACATTAAGCCTGGTTTCCTTGCAGTACCATAAAGTTCATCTTTGAGAAGGACGTACATTTCCTTGTCCTGCGTAATTGGCATACATAACTTAACGGCAAGTGATAGGACAAGGACTTCGATGAAAAGCGGGTCGAATGATGCAACGGTCTCTACTTTTTTGGTATAGACATAATCTACCGAAGTCTCTCTGGTGTAATACTTAGTCCCTTCGATTATAAAGGAATACACGGAACGGTGAGCATCATTGTCATCGTAAGTGTACCTGCTCGCCAAAAAGTCGGCCGGCAAAGACCACATAAAGTCCCACTCATTAACAGGAGTATAATCAACCGCTGTGAGCGTAGTCCAATAAGTAGCTTCAACAACGCCGGTTCCAGGCTCATCGTCCAAGTCGCCGGAAGTATGAGCAAGCAGACATTTATACCAGACAGAATCATTCGATACGTACTGGTCGGTTGTGTAAGCCGTAGCCGTCACCCAAGACGAAGCAAGCCTTATCCTTGCCCCTGCGAACCGCCACCAGTAAGACCTTAACAGAGCATCTCTGGTCTGTTCGTAATGAAGGTTACACTTAACGGCTGTAGGGTCGGTATCGGCTGTAATCAGAGCGACCGTTACTGTCTTATGGCCTATTCTGCCCAAGGCCATATTACACAAATCCGTCTTCGTTGTAGGCGAAGCCATAATATCTCCTTATGCCGGTGAATCAATGTATTCGATGTAAAGATGATACAGAACATCACTATCAGAATCGACATACATAGCAGTATTGGCTGTCAGAGAAATACCCCATTTGAAGTCCTTGCTGTAAATTATACCAGCAGCCTCTAACTGTACCGGCCCAAACAATGTAGTCGTAGCGCCATCGAGAATCGAAATTGACTGTGCGGTAAGTGTACCCACTGTAATATGTGTGAGTATTAACTTTCGTCCATCACCAGGGGCAGCTACCAGTGACTCTGCAGTTGCAGAGTTGTTATCTGATACATTAAGAAAGTGACGTGTAGCCCCCAGCGGCAGGTCTTGTGATAAGTTTCTTAGTACACCTGTATTTGATGCTGCTAAAGCCATAATTTATTCTCCTTATGCTCCGTATTTAGCTTTTTTGAAGTGACCTTCGGGATAATCCGCTTGGTCGCAGGTCGCCCTGGTTCTGTAAGCGCTAATAGCACCAGGCCATTCGACACTACTCCATTCAGAACCGAGAAGTAGATTAGCATCGGGAGTAGCATCGGTAATCTCCGTACTGTTTTCCCTTGCAAATCCTTCTGCCATTGCGTCCAAATCATCTTCATTCATCGAATCTACTGTTTTGAAACGATTGTTCTTGATGTAATGAACAAATGCCCAAAAAATATCATTTGTCGTTGCCGTTCCCATAATTTATTCTCCTATTAGTTTGCCGTTTTCGTCTCTCGGCCATATATTAAGTTTCTGTTCACCAAAAGGTACGGTGACCTGTATCTTTGTGGAATACGTAGGCTCACCGTACCTTGTGGTATATCCTGCTTTGGCATTTCTGCGCAAAACTTCCTCACGAACATTCTTCTCAGATTCAGTAACTGAAACAATGTCCATTTCAGCGTTTTTTGCTCGTTTAAGAATCTGCACGTGCAGCCTTTTCTCTTTCTTCGACTCGCCTTTGCTGATATTCTTCTGCTGATTCTGTTTTCTCTGGTTCTTTTTCTTCTGCCATAATAAATTCTCCTTAGTTAAGGGTTGGGGCCGGAAAGGAAAAAATGACCGACCCCTTCCCAGTTAAACTTAAATGCTAATCTGTAGCATTACCATTGGCATACAACCTGTTCCTGTTTGCGATGCATCTGTGACGAAACCTGCCCTCTGAAAACCGTTTTCAAGCGTAATTATGTTTGAGCCGTTTACAGAACCGTCTCCAACAAAAACACACTCTCTGTTATCAGCAGTAGAAGCAATATCAGCATCAGCACCACCTGGTACGCACCAGCACAATCCCCAAGTCTGAATCCAGAGATTGTAACCTGTAGTAACATAAATGTTTGGCACGCCCATAACAGAGGCAACCTGGTTGTTTTTCTTTGCGAGATAACCGTAAGCATTTAACGGCAATTCCATAAAGCCTGTTGTGTGTTGAATGGCGAATGGGTAATCTACATAAACCATTATTGTCCCACCACCAGCAACAACTGGCTCGTTACCAACCACTGTCCTTGTTTCAGTAGTGGCTGCCGCTCCGTGCCCGACAACAAGTTGCGCACCTGCAAGCTCATCTTTGGCTATAGCGCCAGCGCCGTAACCTTCGGCAGCAGCTATAGTAACCAAAACCGCCCTGTCACCTATTTCAATAGTCAGGGTGTGGTTTGAGTTAATTAATTCTGCCACAGTTACCGTAGCAGCATTAACTGCGCCATAACCAGCGTACAAAGTATCTTTGGAACGGGAATATCTAAATACTTTTCCATCCCAAGTAATACCACGAGTGCCCCAGACATATCTCTGGGTTGTCTCAGCTGTGTAGTAAGCAAGTTGACGTTCATGGACTCCAGAGGAAGAAGTGTAATCGTGCGGGCCTCCACCCCAAGTAATAGGCTGATGAGGTAATGTAAATACTGAACTCATTTTAATTCTCCTTTAATTAGGGCGTTTCAAGGTCGATTTCGACCACCGCCGGGCCTTCTACCCTGGTTGCACCGAGACTTTGTTCCACATAAATCTGCACGCTGTAACATTTCGTGGGAAGCTCATCAATTCGGACTGTCGGCTCCTCGGCAATTGAAAGCACGATAGCATCTTGCGCAAATGCGTAGCATACGGTACATCCTGCATCTTCGGTATCCGCAGGAAGTTCTGTATGCTTGATGAACTTGAATCCCATAAATGTATCTATCTGGCCTTGAGCCAGCGCTCTTACAGTGTTATAGTCCGCACTCTTAACTTCAGTGGTGTTGAGTAATTGGTTGATGTTATAAGGGTTGCAGAGGAAATAACGCTGCCTTCTATCGTTGATATGCGCATCATCAAGAAGTTGTTTGCAAGTCAAAAGTTTGGCGATAGTCAACGCCGTTTCTGTAACGGCGCTATGGTTACTACCGGCAGCAGCAATCGTGCCATCACCATCTACGAGACGACATTCGCCTACGTCATAGTTATTGACCGTAGTACCCCCTGTATGGCCGCTGTAAGCGGCTCCACCGAGGGCTGCGATGATAACATCGTCTATCTGGCGATTGGCAGCCGCAACTGCGTTTCGGACATAAACCGATTGAGGGTCGATAAGCATTTTGAGCTTATCGGTACTATCAATCAGGTCAGCCCAGTTGTAGTCGGCTACCGACAACTTGCGTCTTGAGTGCGGTGTGTCAATCTGCGGGGTGTTCCCGTGTCGAACATTCTTCGGCTGCATCGACGTAGCACCGATTCGCTCGACATACATTGTGTCGCCAGTCATGTCCTCCATTCTGCAACATCCCCGGAGAAGTGCTGTTTCTTCCTGGGATAAGAGCAGAATGTTGTCCTTGTACTGGTCAACAAATGCTACTGGTATTTGAACACTCATTAGAAAACCTCTTTAATTGTCGTTTCAAACTACTGCGGAATGGTTGTCCGACAATCGGGCCTATCCTACCTAACGCTGGTAAGCGGGCGGATTACCGCCGTTTTTGGGCCTCGTAAAAGGTTGTCCAATGAATTACACCAATAGGGCGTTATTGCTTATCTATTAGTGCTTTGTCTTAATTCCTCTCGTAATTTCATTATTTTATCAATCAAGGGTTGTCGTACCCTTTTATCTTTATGTGTATATTTCGGGTCTGCCATAATTTTCGTTATCTGCTCCTGTATATCGCCAGGCGTAGCAATCTTGGAAGATACAATATCGCCGTGCTCGGCGAACTTGCTGCCGATATTGGATAGTATTCTTGATGTATCAACTAAATCACCAATCACGCCCCCATCTTTTAATGGTGTCTGTAACCATCTATCCCTGAGTTCATTGTCACCATTTGTTCCTTTTTCAATAGCATAATTGCCCATATGCCTTCTTTGCTCATAAGCATTGCCTTCTTCTTGCATTAACTTATTTTTGGATTCTTGACGAAAAGAGACAATCGCATCGACTTGAGCTTTCATTGCAGTCAAAACATTTGCATTATTGAACTCCATTAGCGCAGCAACTTGTTTCTGGTTCAAACCTATCTTGTGAAACAAATCCTGTGCAGCAAGAGCAAGGTCGGCGTTCCAATGTTCCTCTGGGAAATCTTCCGGTCTGGTTATATTATAATCCACAGCCGCAGGCGGACGGCCACCGGCAGTATGCCACGCATCCCATTCTTCATCACTTGTGGCATCGTTGGGAATTGCAATTTTGTCCAAAGGCACTTGCTTGCGAATATGAACATAGCTTTTGGCAAGAGTTTCTGGCTCCTTGAAATTTGGCAAAGTCTTATCGCCGTGCAAGGATTCGTCTTTAAGCAATTTGTGCCAATCCTTTACGAAATTGCCATCTTTTCCTACCAATGAAACAGAAGCCGTCTCTGCTGTTGCCGTTGCCGTTTCTGTCGCTGTTGCCTCGGTTGATGTTTCTTCAGGCATCATTTATCCTTTCAGTATTTTTATGGCCTCTTTTATAAGAGTATTCTTGCTAACAGGTGCTGTGCCACTAACAGCCTCCTGCAACTTCACTATTGCTCTTTCTTCTTTAGTTAGTTCACGGCTTGCTTGTGCCTCAAATGGTGGTTCTTTGTCATTCATTTTTATCCTTTCGCTCAAAATGTTTCTTGTTTTCCGGGTCATTCAGGTAAGGGTCGGCTATGAAAATTGGCAGTTCATAAACAAACGCTTCAGTATTAACAAATATACCTTTCGAGCGACATTTCGGGCATACGAGTATTTTGCCGTCCTCTACCGCAGGAACCACAAATCTTTCTTTGCAGTCCTGGCATTTGTATTTCTTCGCCTCTGGATGATTCTTAAAAAATATAGCCTTTTCCTCAGAAGATTCGCAAAAATACTTCTTGCCGTCCATATTGATTTGAATGACCTCTTTATTCAATACCTTTGACGGCGCTTCTGACCCTTGTTTTGCTATAATCTGCAATAACTGTATTTGAGTTTTTAACGCATCCATTTCCTCCTTATGCTTTTGCTCGATTTCTCTTATTCTTCTTGCGTTAATATCCTCGTTAGTCAGTTCTTCTTTAGCCATCTTTTTCCCTTTCAATATTTATTGCTTTTTTTTGTTTGACCTCGTATGGGTCTTTGTTCAACTTAGCATATATGTAAATAATCATGTCTCTTTGTCTTGAAGCAGATACAACCTTATGCGTATCAATATTACCATTATTATCCAAATACATCGGATGGGTTTTATATAATGGGACATGAGTCACATCAAACTTAATCTGAGCCATCAAATCGCGCAAAACTCTTTTGCCTGCCTCTGTGCCGAAGGTCTGTTGATAGTCGATGATTGTCTGTTTTTCGTCTCTGTCGATTTTCATTTATGTTTCGGTTTTCTACCTGTCTTTAACGATTGCCCCGTCTTGGATTGGGCTATTCTCGCAGCCTTACCCTTACTCATTCCCGTTGATACTAATTTTGTATAGACTTTGTGTACTTTGCTTCCTTTAGGCATTTGTGGCCTCCATAACTTTCCCCGCCGGACTGCCTTCTTCCGGCGCACCTGTGGTCTGTCCATAAGCCTGAGCAGCGACCTGAGCAGCTTCAAGCGCCTGTTGTTTCTGAAGTTCGGCCTGACGTGCTTTCCTGATAGCGTCCCTGTCGTCTGTTGACTTTATATCTTCAGCTCTCATACCTAACTGACGGCATAGATTCCTGTATCCTTCATCAACGTTGATATTATCCATTATTTCTGGAATTTGTTCTTTCATCTGAAGACCTATCGCAACGCCTTTCTGGTAGGCTGCGGCCTGTCCTGAACTAAGAGCATTTGCCATTAAACCTAAATACTCAATCTCTACAGTCTCAAGACCAAGCGGTGGTCTGGGTATCTCACCATTCTCTATCTCAAGCATCAATGTCCTTTTAAGTAGAGGCTCATAATGCTCCGTTTGTAATCTACCGACTGGTTGACCTACCCGTCTTAGTCCTTCGAGTGTTCTTTCACGTATCTCTACCGTAGTCCTTCTGTCGCCTTTAAGACCTGTAATTGGATTAAAGACGTTCTTATAAAAAGCAGTATGAACTTCTTCTCGTTCAGCCTCAACTTCTTCTTTAGTAGCTTGTAGATTGCCTTGAACACCTTTTATTGGAGCTATCGAATTTAATTCCTGAACACGATTGATAGCTCCTGCGAATACTTTAACCTCACCCTCAAAACTTTCGAGAACTTCAAGGGCTGGATTATTATGTTTATTGCCGCATTCTACCTTGTCACACCTCATCTTCTGTAAGACCCTGACCTGTGGAAGTATCTGTGTTCCTATGCCCCTGCCCATAATTTCGCCTGTAGTCACCATCCATCTTGCAGGATGATATGGAAAATCAGGAAATCCACCTTCGTCAATCAAATGCTTGTGTTCTACTTCGATATAGACAGACTCCCAAGGCATATTCATCGGGTCTTCCGAATATCGTGGGTTCCTTTTTTCTCTCGGTTTGACTACGTGCAGTATCTGGAATATATCCTCTTGTTTCTTGGAGTCTGCGTTAGCCTCCAATATCTTCTTGCCTGCCTTATCACCCCATTGCTGAACAGCCTGCCTTGCGGTGAAGGGGAATTTTATCATCATAGTATCTACAATGCCCTCATTGTTCAGGAGCATTATGTAGAGCGCTATATCGTAGTCCTTGAAATTCAGACCACCAGCCTTTACAGACCATTCGGAATAGGTATTTCCCGTCCCGAAACAGATAAGAGAGCGCATAAACTCGCTCTCCTGCGACATGAAATTGGAAGCGAATAAAGACCTGTGATGCTTATCGGTAGCCCTCGCACACCAATCTTCGTATTCATCCGATTGTCCGCCGATATTGTCTTTAGATACATTCCACTGAAAGAAATGTTCTCCAGCGGGAATAATCGCAGACAACAGGCCATCAGCCATTTCCTTTGAATCGGTAATAGCAGTAGTATCATAAACCTTTTTGGTCTGTTCCGTGCCTCTGTACTTGGTAGTGGATATGTTGCTTTCACGAGGAAACATTAAATCGGCGGTCTCCTGCCAGAGATTGCGGAAGTTGCCGTTCTTGCCCCACTCGATTTCGTATGATTTTATGTACTGTTCTGCTGTTTTATCTGCCATTTTTTATCCCAATAAAGTTTTGCCCATACCTTCAGGCGCAAGCTCGCCGGTGATAATGGTCTCGGCACGACCCTTGCGTTTCTTGGGCTTGTCACCTTCACCCTTCAACGCCTCGGTTACTACTTCCGGTGGCTCTTCGACTTCAGGCATTTGTATCGGTTCGGGTTTCTTGAAAAGTCCGCCCATTTAGTTTTCTCCTTCTGGCCCGCCTGATTCGGATTCAGGCAAGATATAAGACGCCTGCTTAACACGAAAACTCACAACGTCCAAAACGCCGCAAACTTCTTCGGTGGTCAGTCCTTTGTTAATGTACTCATTCACAATATCAGTTATCTCTTTTGATAAATTGTTCATTTTTTAACCTTTCATACTCTTGCATAATCGTTGTTGGCTACCGTCTGGCGGGGTTTTCTGTTTCTTCCATGTTTTGTCACTATGCCCGATTTGTTTCCAGCCAGAAGTAAATAATTCAAGCAATGACGGAAGTGGTCTGGGTCATTTGTTTTGCGATAACGATAGACCATTTGTTTTGTTTTCTTGTTCAACTCCTCTACCTTAAACGGAGAACATAACTGTCTGGCAAATTCGATTATCTCAGGACTCCTGCGAGGAAGAACTAAATTGCCAGGCGTTATTACCAACCTATGAGAAGTATCCATAATCTCTGTTCGACATACGCTTACCATCTTCGTGTTCGGATTAAATATCGAACCAAGAGGGGTAGTTTCCTTGTACTCACATAACCATACTTTGAAATTTACCTTCTTTTGGAAATGTCTCGCCATATCTTCGTATGGCCGAATATCGACTACGCCGACCTTAACATTAAACCTTTTACAAATGTCCTCTATCTCATTCCAACTATCCATCCCCTCGCCCCTGATTATAGCGAGCTTGTAGATTTCAAAACTTTCCGAGCCTGTGCGTGCGCCTATAATCAGATGTTTGCCCTTCATACAATCCAAACCCATCAAACAAGGACCGGGATGGGAGTTGAGAGGATAGTTACTTTCACCACAACAACTCAGAACATCTTCTTTTCTTAACTTGTCCTCCGCAGAGATATGAGGCCAACCTAATCTTAATCGGACAATCGAGCTTAAATTATCTTCTGGTGGGTCTCTGTACTCTGAAAGTATTTCGGCAGGGTCGTTTCTTACGCTTGTTAATTGAGATAATTGATAACCGTGCATATAAGCAGATTTTTGGGGATAAGCAGGAACCCATTCGCCGGGATAGTTAGGAATCTCTTTTCCACATTTCAGACAAGTAATATAACCAGAACCATCCTTGCGCAATCTCACGCATTTTTCAGGGTCTTCCATAAAGAAGAGTTCGGCACAAGTCGTATGTTTGCCACAAGCCTCACAAAACCTGAACCATTGTCTCTGGTCGGATTTGGCAAAGAAAGTGTCTATACCAAAATTGGGTGTGGTCGGATTAGAAATGAAACACTCTTCCGATAATTCAGAATCCCGCAACCTTCCTCTGGCCTTGCCGACAACAGTAAATTTATCGTCGGTATCCGCCATTAAATCTAATTCATCAAAAACAATCCTATCAAGAGGAATGGATGATGTCTTGGACGATACGGCCTGCTCATCTATTTTACGAGGCATCCTCGCTCCTCGTAACCATAAGAAGGCATCACCTATTTTCTTTAATGATGCGGTATCAGTACCCTTTCTGCCGGTATCCTTAACAAATTTTCCAATAGCATTACGATTAGACTGTATCAATGGATTGAATCGGGACTTGCCAAATTCCTGAACATCATCGTTAGTTGGAAAATAATAACCAATACCTCTCGGATAACGACCGTGTATCAAACCGTGAAGTGACCTCAAAACCTCCATTTCAGTAAAACCAAGTTGTGTGGCTTTCATATAACATATTCTCTTGGCTTCAGAACTAAGAGGCTCCCTTTGGTATTCGCGAGTATTCCATGAAAAAACCCCGCTCTGGAGTTTGATTTCATTTAGTACAGCCCAGTATCCGGCGTCTTCTCTTGCTATTTCTTCAGGAGTTACATCCATCAGTTACTCTCTCGGCTATCAGGTTATTCAAGTCAGCAATACGCCGCTCAATCTTCTCTATGACCGGAAATGTCCAGTTCTCCGACTTCATATATTCAATGAGTTCCAGACGTTCCTTGACGGCCTCGTTAATAGTCAAGTCCGTTCTACCGCTAATTTCACGTTCTACTGTCATTTATTGCCTTTCTGCGCAACAAAAAACGGCGGTGTAAGAGGTGTAGGCTCCTACACAGCCGTATCTGTTGCAAAAATCAGTTTTTTAAGTTAAATTATTAGTCCCTACGCTTCATTCTTCGTCCATCCTATTCTCCTGTGGCTTGGATTCTTTTTGGTCAAGATATTGCATTCTGGCATTGTCAGCAATCATAGTCAAATGCTGTAAAACATAAGCCATCGCTGCATTGCCCTTTGTATCTTGTTCTCGTTGTAACTCCCATAAGTGTATTTTCAAATGAGTTAGCTTTTCCTCAACAGTTTCTAATGAATAATTCATTCTTCGTCCGTCCTACGGCCTATCTGGGACTCCTATCGGTACTATTGCTAACATTGTATCCTATATTGTTCTTGATATTCCATAGTTTTTATAAAATAGCTTTACCAGCCAACTAAAACTGCATCTACCTCACATTGACATTTATTACATTTGAAAGTCTTTGGCCTTAACTCGCCCATCGGAACAGACATATACTGACTACGATTACAATTCGTACACTCACAACGAATCTCATAATGAGTCGGAGGAAATAATACATTCTTAATTCTCAATATCTCGGACTGTAAATCATTAATACTGTTTCCGTGTTGAATAACCTGCTTTTTTAACTCCTTGTTCATTTTTTCCCTTTCGTTTCAATATATGTTCTTGACATCCGTTATTTTTATAATAAATATATAAGGTCGCCCCCGTCCCGGCTTCCCTATGTGTGGCACTATGCGAAAGTGAAGCGCCAGCTATATAAAAAATCTGGGGCATTACGCCTTGCCACGCCCATTCCATTGCTTTTACAAGAATTTGGAATTAGCCAAAACAAAAGCCCGTAAATTAAATGAGGTGTTAGCCCATAAAAATGGGGTTTTGACCTTAATTTTATCTTGACATTCTCGATTCTCCATAAAATATGTCAACTTGATTCTGGATAAATAAAAGCGTTCACACCAATAAAAACAAGGCCAATTCCTTTCATCTCAAATTGTTTGTTTCCGTGACTGCTTGCAACTACTTTTGTCTTGCCAGTTGTTGATACCGCAAGTGGATTATTGACCGGTAATTCAATAATCAGTTTTTCGTTTTCAATTTTTGCTTTCATACTTTTTTCCTTTCATTCCATAAAATTATCTTGACATTCCATAAATACTATAAATATGTCGAGGCATACTATGATTTAGTCAGCCCCGGCCCCCTTGGGGGTTTAGGTACTTTAGGAACAGGCCGGGCCTCAACTTTTAAGCCTTGACACACAAGCCGGCTAAACCTGTGCTGCTCGATATTGTTCTGTACCTGTTCCCTTGTTAGGTAGTCAACCTGGGCACGTCTTAACTGTACTGTTCTATCTGCCTTAGCCTTGCCCATCTATACATCTCCTTGTAGTCTCGCACATGGGCACGTAGTCAGCATCACCTGGCTTGGAGACTCTTTGGTTGGGCGTGCCTGGAGGCACAGTGGCCAACAGCCTTGTGAATTCAGCATCAGATATACTTGGATACTTGGGTATTACTCGCTTTGTGTCAATAATACCCTGACCAGTAATACCTTCAGTAATACCCTTGGCCTTAAACTTGGCCTGTGCCTTCCTATTAGCTTCTCGCTGCTTGTCCTTGTCTTTATACATTAGCTATCCTTATAAATACCCTCGATTTAAGCCCAATAATGCGGGTACACTGTCAAGATAACGGCCATAAAGCCTGTTATTATACTCATTTATGTAATAATGTGTAGAATACATTAGCCTGCCTCCAGCCTTATTATGTGCTGTTCCTTGATTGTGTCCTCATTTAAGAGCTTTGCAATCCGTTTAACCTCCTTACGCTTGGTCTCGTCCAATTTAGTCTGCTCTGTGCGTTGTGCGTTGTCTAAAGCATAATAACCCACATTCTTAGCCTTGTTCTCAACGCATCTTATAGCATTAGTGTTATCATTTCTGGCTACGCAAGCCCCATATCTTTCCATAAATAGCTTATCACAGAGCTTTCTACTGCCGCTCATCCATTCTTTTATATCATTAACAGCGTCATCAATGGCCTCTTTAATGCCTGTAATTGCCTGTATGTACTTACCAGAGTTCTTCCTTGCATATCCAGGCTTATATCCAGCTTTAAGCATTGATTGTTCGCAGTTGCCCTTTGTATCTCCTTCTGTGTAGTATGTAACGAATAGTTGTTGTTTAAGGTTCATTCACAAGCCTTCCTAAGCTCGTTTAATAGGGCTGATTCTACCCTTATACAACCTACAATTTGTTTGATTATCTCAAGGTTTGAGCTCTTAACTACACATTCTGGGCAAGGTACGCCGTAAGGGTCTCCATAAATTTGCTTGGTATCACCACACATTTGACATTCACATTCATTATCTTCCTTAGCGGCACATCCTGTATTTATGGGCTGTTCAGGGCGTTTTATTGGGTCATCACAATTGCAATAATACTGCCATTCACCCGATGGCCTCACCACACGCCCGGCTCCGCAATATTGACATTTATCATATTTTGGCTGTTCAGGTGCTTTATATTCCAGCGTTTCAAGCTCTTTTGTGTTCATCTGCTCATCATCATCATAAGACGCTACAATGGCATCTGGCGGAGTATTGAACCGATTGAATGCGCCTTTCCAGTTTATGTTTTCCATTTATTTACTGTCTTATGCTACTTAGTTTACATCCCAGCTATGTTATATTAGCTATTAGCTTTGGCCATTAGTTAATAACTACAACAACACGGTATTATTGTGTATTGCTACTATCACTTACAATAACCTACTATGTTGGTAAATTTGACTCTTGCGAGTAGCTAACATAGTCACTACGATTCTTCGCGCTGGTACATCCAAAGACGTTTTCTGTATCGTTCCAACATAATTTGTCTTTGAAAGAGTGTTTGTCATTATTGCAAGCTGCTTTTTCAACCATAGATACCATAGGTTTCAGAAAAGCTTCTGATGTTACGATATTTGCCCTTTTCACCAGTTAGGCTATGTCTGGATAGGCTCTATTAAGCCTGCCTATTCTGCTGCGCACTTGGTTTTACGCCTTCCCGGCTGCCCCGACGAAGAGTACGCGCCACTGTCCTGTCCTGTTGCTAATCAAAAGATGAGAATAAAAAAAGCCAGCCCTCGGCTTTTCTAAATCCATAGTATCCGAAGGCTGACTAAAATTCGTCTTAACTTTTGTATCATTTATACTGCATCCGTGCATGAATACAATTTACGAACTGTTTTGAATTTTGTCCAGAGAATAACCAGAGAATAAAATATATTATATTTTGTCTGAAGTTTTTTATGCGTTTTTGGGCTTGAAACAGCGATTTGACAAATATTTTCAGATAATCATAATTTTTTTGTTGACAAATTAGCCTAAGTAGTCGATAATAATAACAGTATGAAAACGACCAAGGCCATAATCAAATCAATCATAAGCTCCGGCACTTTCCCTCTAAGCTTTGGTCGGCTTTCATATTGTGTCGGGGCTTTTTATTTGAAAGGATAGGAAAATGTTAAAATATTATGTAGGTTGGTGCGATGGCGTACACGGCCCTAAATGTGATGTATTTAGTGTAGACAGTCCAGATGAAGCTACAACAGAGGCCAGTGGTTATGATACAGTCGAAGGCCCGTTTGACACAATAGAGGAAGCCGAAGAAATAGCTGAAGGCTAATAACATACAACGCTCCGGCGTATGCTGTTAAACATTACCACTTTATGAAGGGATAGAAAAATGGACGAATCAATGAAAAGTTGGATAGATAACGCAGATTATGAATCTCTATTAAGCAAATGGAGAAGCGCACCTATCGGCAGTCCTTGGTTTCAGGGAGAAATCGGCAAATATTACTCTAAAGTGCTGGCTGAAAAACGTAGTCAAGTTAGCAGTGCTGAGCAAGTTAGAGCAAGCAAAAGTATTGGTTGGTAATTCCTAACAGCCCACACTACCGGTCAGCCTAACCACTGGCCGGGCTTGTGTGCTGAAAGTATAACGATAACTTGAAAGGTGGCGTGAAATGGCAAAGACTGTTTTTATATGCCGAAAATGTAAACGTTCAACTCCGACAGTTGACGACAAAGGAAACTACAAAGAATGGCAATTTTGTTGTGGCGATGCTATGGAGATGGGCGTGGTTATTGGCAAATTAACAAGAAAGAAAAACAAGGTAGTTTGATGCCCTCGCCCTGCCGTTCGTCGCTTAGAATGGATGTGGTGGCCTCGAAATATACCTTAAACGGCCTGAAATGGCCAAATACGAAAGGAAATTGTGATATTATGAGTGAACTTCAGAATTTTATGGAAGAAGTTAAAGACGAAATTCGGATTGCCCCAAAGATGTTTCGTCAATTGCAAAAAAGAGATGAGTTAATCAAAACCCTCAAACAGCAGCGGGATGATTTGCTGGCAGCGTCCATAGAGGCAAAAATGCTTCTTGAAACAGATCCAAGATACCCAGGATTCGAAGATTGTGATTGTGGTCGTTGCACTATTTGCAAAATTAAAGCTGCCATCACCCAGGCCAAGCCTTAGCGGATTTTTAATGGAGCTTCGATTTGCCTCGCTAAACGGATGTCCTCGGCCTTGGCTATGATTTGTTGTCTGTTGCCCCGTAGTCTATTAACCCATTCTTCCCGCTCTTTTAGTGCGTCGCGGTAAACTAAAAACACTAACCCTTCATTGCCCCGTATCTCAAGTCTAATTCCGTAGTAATTTGGTTCTCGCTTTGCCATCCTTAGCCTTTCAGGGTTTTTCAGTAAATTCCGAGCAACCTACAACATTATCAGCATCAGGAGAACAAGGCTGTAAATGTATGGTCGTGGCTTTGCACATTCCTGCGGTACGACAAGAACAAGATTCTACATGACATATTATTCTTGTTGCCCCTTCAAGCTCTTTGAGTTTTGCTGTTTCAGTATGCAGCCTCGCGTTGATAGCCAGTTCTGAATCTGCCTTTGTCCTCCATTCATCCACAGCTTTTTCAAGCTCTTCGATTCGCTCGGCTTTGAGTCTAAGTATTCTATCCATTTCATTTTCCTTTCAGGGATTTCTCATCTAATTCTTTTCTTGCACAATGGTCTGGTACTTTAAGTCTTAAAGCTTTTGCACTTTGCCTACAAGTTGGGCAGGGTCTATCTGATGGATAGTGCATATCCCATCTGTGTTGGAATAAGGCCTCCTCAAGCTCTTTGATTCGCTTATCGAGCTTATTAAGCTCTTGGACAGCAATATCACCATCTCTGTACCATACTCTGTCCTCTGGTTCTGTTAAACAGCACTCAAAACCATTTGGGCCTTTTAACATACTATATTCTTCTGCCCAATCACTGTCTTTG
>Ga0307379_10003824_pt1 | contig 21689 bp, 39 predicted proteins | sample UN2MG_FD_202237 | JGI IMG/M metagenome (GOLD analysis project Ga0307379, IMG submission 202237) | Soil microbial communities from Risofladan, Vaasa, Finland - UN-2 | ecosystem: Environmental > Terrestrial > Soil > Coastal area > Acid sulfate soil | place: Finland: Risofladan, Vaasa | collected... | reverse complement strand
TGGACCCCGAGATAGCTATCGAAGTTGAAGAATACGAAGAAGACGGTGAAACCCACCAATACAATTATATCAAATCCGATAACCCTTTGGAGCCGAAATGAATAAGGAAGCTGTCTTAGCAGCCTTGCAAGTTGTAGTAGCCGCTAAAGATAAAACGCTTTGGTATCATCTCACCGGGCGTTCTAATTTCAAGTTAGACAAAAAGTTCACACCTGAAGATAATTCGCTATCTCTTGTAGACCGCTCTGGCCGACCTGGAATTTATTTATCTCAAGACGTTGATGCGTGGGTCATTGGCAAGGGCTATTGGAGACCGTTTGTGGTTGAATTTAAGGTCGATCCTTCGGTGAAAGATGATCCTGGTATTCACGGCAAGTGGGGCGGGGAAATGTTTATCCCAGCTTCGTCCTTTAAGAAACTCACCATCCAGCGAGTCATCCCACTAGACGCCTATGCACGAGAAAAGTATGGCGAATACGGTTGGATTGAAATGGATATGGAAGAAGAGTTTGATACTGGAAAACCAATTGAAAAGGGTTCTTGGGGCCGTCCAAAGGACCAAGAGCATCTACAAGGATATCAATACCCAGGGCCGGACGTGCGTAACATGCCAGCCGCAGACACACGTCGATTAAAGCAGCATTTGCGTAAGGTCAAAGGTTAGTTCATTTTGATTTTTTCGCAAACGTCTGTCACGATCCGGTTGTAGGTCGCTACTACATCAAAGCCTTTTTTGGTGGCTACTTTCAACCGGGCGAAAGCTTCGGGGTCTTTCATCCTAGACCTTAACCCCCGCCCTACAGCTTCGTGAATTTGTAGTAGAGTATCCATACCCATTTTTTCTAGTTCAACTAAGTTGGCTTCGTATTCGCCGATACATTTTTGACAAACCGAGCGACCGTCGAATTCGGTTTGGTCGGACTCACCGTGTAGTTCGCAATCTATAGTGGAAGCCATCTTCGCATCCCCTGAAATGGTACCCTCTATTAGATATTAACACGAAATTTCAGGGATGCAAAACGGATCAGCCTTCAAACCCAGGAAACAAAGGGGTGTCACCTTCCCCTAGCACCATCTTAGGTGATTTCCTTAGCCGACCGCACAACCCAACGTCTTCTCGCATTTGATTGGTGGACCGAGGCCGGGTGTAGATTTCTTCTTCGGTGTATTTCAACACGTCCATAAGCAACCCACGGGTCAAAGGGCGGAGGTCACCCAAGCTGAAGTGCTTGTTTAATAGGTTTTTGTGCATCGGGCCTATCTTCAACCGCACCGCCGCCCGCCCGTAGTCTTTAAACATAGTACCTAACGATCTTTCGATAGTCTTTTTGGTGACTTCTTTGCGGGCGAGGTCGTAAGCTACGGAGCGTAAAACGTAGACTACTATAGAGAAGGCGTGGGCCACCCCAAAGTTCTTGTGAAGGTAAACAATAGCTTCGTGGTTACCGGCAGACAACACGAAATCTAAGCCAATCTCTTTACTTTTTTCTACTGCAAAATCTCTGAGGTCATCGAAAAAGGATTCTTCCAGCACGTCGTAGAGTTCAAGCAATTTGTAGTGCTTTTCGTAGGCTAGGATCAAACCGAAGTTCAAGCTGTACTTATTGAGCGTGTCGGGGGTCATCGTCAAGCCAGGGCTCAAGTTTTTATACTTCACCGTCAATTGTTCGTAGGCTTTCTCTTGACCGGTTAGCTCGGGACCGAAGTTGGTCTTTACTACTTCAGCCCCTTCAAAAGCCCCAGGTATAGCGTCCACCGCTCGCAACACCCCTTCGTTCACCAACACCCGCAAGCCGTTGGTGATGAAGTCGTACTCGCCGGGGTCTACCCGATCCTTGACTCTTATCATCGGGGTTATGGAATCGTTCACCAACACCCCGTATCGGGAAGCCGCCCCCGCCACCATCTTCAACATCATAATCGCTGGGAGCTTCGACTCTTCCAAACAGCAAAAATGATTCTCTCGTCGGTTGAGAACAGCCATACAAGCTTCAGCGTGGTTTCTTTCCTTCTTGGCTGCCGCTTCTTGGAGTAGCTTTTCTTGTTGGCAAGCGTCCACGTAGCCGTCGGAGATCCGGCAATGTTCTTCCCAAAAGCAATTTTCACAAAAAGGGAAGTCTCGAAGATGCTCTTCGTCGGCGTGGTGGTGCCGCACCAGATCACTGAAAAATTCGAATAGCTCCATAGTGTACTTGTGCCGAGACTTCCGCAAAAAACCAGGGAACTTTTTAAGCTTGTTGTGCTCGTTAGCCCGGTATTCCGCTATAGAAAACGGTAGGAACGAAAACCACTTCCCGCAATCGGTGCAAGGTAACCGGAACACCAAGCCCAAACCAACCCGCCAATTCGCAGGCTGGAACGCCAAATTGTACTTGTCTACAACCGCCTTAGCCCCACACCCGTAAAGCTCTTGCACCAAGCCAACGTGGTCGTCCGAAGCTGGCTGGTTGAAAACAAGAAGATTCTCCTTGCGAAGATCTCGTATAAAATCCTTTAAAACAAACTGAGGGTATTTTATGCCCGCAAATTTATAACCCCGGTAACTCTTCAAAGCATCCTGATTAGAAACCAAACGTAAATCAGACATCACAACCTCCACGATTTGTTTGTAAGATATACCGCCTAGTCTTGGAACAAGCAATAAGACGTTAGGAAATGCTGACCGTAATCCTTCGAATCATCAATATGTAAATCGATTTCGTTTTGTTTACAATACCACCCTTTGGTTTTGTTCCAGAGTAGATCGTCTATCCAAGGACGGTTTTGATCGTAGCCGGTGATCCGGGTGCCTAATTCATAGTGATGATCGGAGATAGAAAAGAAATGGGTGAAAACTATACCGAGGTCCAAAACCCCTTCGAGAAATTCCGGGGTGCCTCGGTTGCCGGTGAGGATGTGAACCTCGTGACCGTTGTCCACCAACAACTTGCTCAAAATAGAAAACAACTCAGGTTTAGCCGTTATCACACCGTCAAAGTCTAACCCTACCTTGATCTTCTTAATGCCCTTCTTTTCCTCGTTCTTCATCAAAAATACTCCTTCGTCGCAGGATAAAGATCATAACCAAAAAGCTAAAATACTTCTTGCCTAAAAGAAGACTACGGTGTTAATGTTATAACAAGTTTCTAATCTCAAAAGGCGAAACGTAAAAGAATGTACTACTTAATCGGAAATGGCAACGAGAACAATAACCCGGAACCTAGGTATCCAGGCTTTTGACGTTGTGAATTCGTAAAAGAATACCTTCAAGAAACCCTGGATCGAAAGACTCCAGGGTTTTTTGCGTTTGGCTTATGAAAAATTAGGAATGAAAAGCAATATGGGTGGGGAGTTCGAATCTCGTACCCACTCCAAATGGATGGCTTAGCTCAGTCTGGTCAGAGCGGTTGGTCGTTAGCCAACGGGTCGTGGGTTCGAATCCTACAGTCATCGCCATTTGACTTTGGAAAGGTGTTGGAACGGTTGTGGGGTAGGTAGCACCTCTTCACTGCCCAGGGTTCGATGCCCTGCTTTCCAGCCAACAAAACTAAGGGAAGGGGTCATGGGCACGAGAAAGCCGGTAGGCGGTATTGAACGACAAAGAACCTGATGAGTGATACAGGGAGTTAGCGCAGCTAGGTAGCGCACTTATCTTGAGTCAACCAAGATAAGGAGTCGTAAAATGGTTTGGAGCTATATCAAAGTCGTGGCCCCGGCTAACTACCCCGGAACGGTCTACAAAGGAAAATACTGTTTGGAACATCACTATGTATGGTGGAGGGAAACAAATGAGTTAGTACCAAAGGATTTTGTGATCCATCATAAAAATCACAATAGGGCTGATAACAGGTTCGAGAACTTGGAGATGATGACCCGAGGAGATCACGCCAAGCATCATGCAAGGCCGAAGCCTATGAAGGCCGTGGTATGTGCTTTCTGTACAAAAGAGTATTCCGTGGAGCTTCGTAATTGGAAGTCCAAAACGAAGCATGGTCAAAAAGAATTTCATTGTACACGATCGTGTAGTGTGAAAAATCAGCACAGAAAAGCTATAGAAAAGAAAAACACAAGACCTTATCGGGGCGTACTTCAGTCAGGCTAGAGGTCGCCCGTTCGAATCGGGCCGCCCCGATAAGGTCTTATGCCCCCATAGTACAACGGTTAGTACACACGGTTTTCATCCGTGCAATATCAGTTCAATTCTGGTTGGGGGTACTCAAACCTTTAATACCGTATCGTCTAGCGGCCCAGGACGCTGCCTTTCCGGGTAGAAACACAGGTTCGAATCCTGTTACGGTTGCCACCTCGATAAAACTACGCTGTGTCCACCACCCTTAATTTTAATCGATAATACACTAGGGAGGTTTGTATGAAATTGCTGTGGATCGTTTTGTTATTGGCTCTACCTTCCCTGCCTTCTTGTACCAAGGTCGAAAAAGCTGAAAAGGTCGAGAGCAAAAAAGTTGTTGCGGAGAAGTACGACCGTTCGACTTGGGAGCATTGGATAGACGAAGACAAAGATTGTCAAGATCTGAGGGCTGAGATTTTGATAGCCACCAGCCAAACCCCCGTGACCTACCGTAAGGCTAAGGGGTGTGTGGTGGCCACGGGGCGTTGGTACGGTGAGTACACGGGATTAATTTACGACAGCGCTTCTAAGGTGGATATCGACCACGTAGTTCCGTTGAAGCACGCCCACGACCACGGTGGTTTTAAGTGGTCTCTCGAACAAAAGCGAAAGTTCGCCAACGACCAATTCAACTTGTTAGCGGTGCAAAGCACAGCCAACCGCCAAAAAAGCGCCCAAGGTCCGCACGAATGGATGCCGCCTTTGAAGGCCTACGGGTGTGCCTACCTCGAACGGTGGGCCGCTATCAAAAAGCTGTACAAGCTGAAGGTAGGCAAAGAAGAAAAGAAGTTTATCCGTGAGTACAACAAAGGTTGCGCCAAGCCTTAGTCCCCGAATATAAACATTGGCGATTTAAAACAGATGTAGTAGAATCCCACGTTTTTGATTGTTTACTAAACGTGGGATTGTTCGATGCGTATCGTTTTATTTTTGTTGGTATTCTCTTTAGCTTCTTGTGTCACCGTGCCGTCGCACAAGATCTGTGACAACGGTGCTCTTTCTTTAGGCGGTGTGTCGATCGGTTCTTGTGAGGGGACGGAAGACATGCCTTACAAAAACGGGAAGCCTGATTGGGATTTCTTCCAAGACTCCTAGTTCGTTCCGCACCAACCAGTAGACTTCCGTAGCTTAACATGGAAGAATGGGTCTAAGACATTACTGGACATAGGGGGTGTGGGATGCTGACAACGTTGCTATTAATGGCGGCTAGTGGTTGGTTGGGTTGGTATTATGCGGACACTGGATGTGAAGAACAGATTCAAGCGATAGAATCTGAGCTTCAACAAGATCAAGAGTTCCCTTGCGAGACTTTACTGGATGTTTGTTTAGGTATACCCGAGGAAGAATTCGAGTCTAGTAAAGACGATCCTGACTTTCCTTACGGTGGTGACGCATCTTATTAGGGGTTGAGCATGGGAATGGGGGGCGGTGTCTTACTACCATTGATATCGTTCAGGCACATTTCCAATTCGTTTTGCGTGGCCATGTTAGCCATGATGCCTGATATAAGTTCTAAAGAGAACATTTCATACTCAACGGTTCCTCAACGGATTAATACTTTGGGCGGACGGCCCATAACGTGTTCCCAAAGGCTTAGACCGGCCCCACAAAGGCCTTTAGATGTAGTAGCGTTTTGGCAAGTACCACAAGTAATACGGTGGGTGGTAAAGTTCCCCGAGATCCCTGCCGCTTCTTGGGCTTTGGCTTGGGCGTCACGGATCTTGGCTTGTTGCTCTTCAGCGTTCTTACGAATATCAGCGGGGGTCAAACCAAACCTCTTCACAATTTTAAGATGAACCTCCACTCTAATAGGTTTGAAGATTCTTGTGAAGAGATTTTCTATGATTCTTCTTCTATAATTTCGTAAGTAGCCTCGATCCATTTTCGACTGATACCCAACACCTTCCAATGCCCTGAGTGTTCGGTGCTGTTACCCGCCCGGCAAAGTTTACCGTCCCACTTAAGCTCGGGGCACTCCGGGGTGAAAGGTCTTTTGCCTGTCATCCGCAACGCTTCTACCGCTTCTAGTAAATTCAATCCGGTTCGTTTATCCACCGTTACTCCTCTTCTTGACAAATGGTTCTCAGAACCATACTACAACTTAGTGGATGGAGCTAGATAAACGGGGAGGTGTGTTACATGAGAAAAAGACAAGCCAGAAGAGAAGCTGAGATTTTGTGGGGTGAAAATTACCACCTAGAGTCTTACCGGTGCCGCAAAAGAGGTTGTAAACACGAGGGGTGTACCGGCCCGACGGTAGACGCCCGATCGCACTACCGGGGCGGGTACTTTCAAGAGGCGACGGGGGTGTTGGCTAAGACATTCGTTGTGATGGTTGAAGGTAATTCTTGGGATGACATTATAAAGGTTAGGGCTTGAATCAATGCCGTACTACCACGTAACAAACAAAGAAATATTGCAAGCTTTGCAAGAGGCACAAAAACAGCTAAACAACCAACGTAAGATCTTCCGTTCGGTGTTGGCTGAGCTTCAGTGTGAAAAAGGCTATCTAACCAACGGTGGGTTGCACGGTGTTGTGGCGAAGGATCGTATACCGAACAATTGCCAAGCTTGGTTGAGAATATATTCCCATTTCAAAAAGCACGCTGAAGATGCTTGGAACGCAGCCAACTAGATAAGGTGATAGATGATTGATGTGGAACACCCATGCCCGTGGTGTGGTGAGGAGTGTATGTCCGATCCTTGGGAACTCAGTATTATAGCCGATGGTGACACTGTTGACGGTGAGTGTGAGGCTTGTGGTCAGCCAGTGAGTGTAACGTGTAAGATGAGTGTTGAGTATGAGTTTGAGCAATCTGTAAAGGTGATAGATTAGAGAACGCCTAATGCTTTTAGCTGGGCTAGGGTTTTTTCGAAGGTTTTGTGTAGGATAGCGATACCCCCAGCTTTGACCCAAGCGTCGGTGTTTCTTTTGTAGTCGTCGATCAATAAGCAATGCGGACCAGCGAGGTGGTGTTTTTCCACGGATTGTGTTTTGAAGATCCTATTACACCGCCCTATCTTGGCGTCTAACCACTCATTCTTTTCTACGGTAGCTCGGGCGGTGTCGTGGGAGCCGCACGCTGACAAGATACATAGGTAGTGGTGGTCGGCGAGCAAGGCCCAAAGCTGTTCACCCCCAGGGGTCCATTCCAAGTTGGCCCAAAATCCTGGGATCGAGACCACGGTACCCCAAAGCTCTACTCTGGTGCATTGGATCGACGGCTTACCGGCGTGTTCGATAAATCTCTTCTCGAAATCTGCGATCACCCCGTCCATATCCAAATAGATTTTTAAGCGGGTTAGGTCGCACTTCATCGCTAGTCCTGTACTAATTTACATTCAAACCGGTCAAAGTAGAGAAAGCTTTTATCGTCAGGGTTAACGGCTGTATCTAATACAAAGTAAATCTCGTCGGTGAATACGTCTTCCACCGCTTTCCGGCTGTGAAACTTGTCTGTCGTTGAAACTTTGTAGTAGCGGGGGCCTTCTTGAACGAAGCTCCAATGACAATCTTCTAGCTCGACGTAGCGAACCTTCGAATCAGCCAGGGCAGGGGCGTATAACAACAATAACAACGCTAGAACTTTCAAACCAACTCCTTACTTCTTCCCGTAATTCGACCACTTCACGTATTTGGAACCGCATTGCGGGCAAGAAACACGACCGGGGTTGGCTTTAAACTTCTTTTTACAAGTTAAGCACTGAAATTTACCCATGCTCACCTCAAAAGAAAAGCCATCCGTTGCGAAACGGATGGCTCTTTTGGTTCACAACAGCGAAAACTTATTTGGCACCAAAGTTAACGTGCAGCCCAAACATGACAGTTTCATTGCTTAATAGCAAGCCTTGAACCCCCCAGTCCGCATCGTAATTTACCCCGACTCCAAGTCCCACAACAGCATCTTTACCCGCAACCACCGAGGCATCTTCGGCGTTGTCTTGAAGCTCTAAGTTGGCCGGACCCGACCCCAGGTAAGCTGATAAACGATAACGGTTGAAAACTTCTTTAGGCTCTTCCGTCGGTTGTTCGGAACCCGCTCGCAAAGAAGCGATCTCCGCCCGCAAAGAAGCTACTAACCTCGCTTGTTTTTCGTGCAACAACCGGGAAGCTTCTCGATTAACAACCATCTCGGTGTCAGCCGAAAACGTGTAGACCTTACCCGATTGCGTCGTAGTAGTTGTAGTAGCGCCCGCCAACTCCGGTGGGACATCTTCAGCGGAACCCAAAGCACTAGCCCCTATCAATAATAAAAATATATAAAATAGCTTCATATCTAACCCTCAATAAATAATTCTTAGTTACACTTATGCTTGTAGTCCCCAAAAACTTCGTCTTGCTCTTCGTTTTCAAGCTCCTTTGACATAGCATAAGCCAAATAGCTGATCTTCTTAGGTCGCCACCTTTTTTCATAAGGGTCGTAAACACAAAACGTTTCGGTGTACTCTACAATTTTAGGCAGCCGAATTACCCGATCCCCACATTTGATATCTTTGTTTTCGGTTATCCTGCAACCTTGACCCGCCGGGCCTGCATCACCTACAGGGCCTTCCGCACCGATCGGTCCTTGGGCTCCCGTTGAACCTGCCAGGCCGGTTTCGCCTACGGGGCCGGTTTCGCCTACGGGGCCTAAAGGTCCGACGGGGCCTGACGGTCCAACAGAACCTTGGGCTCCGGTGGGGCCTACGGGGCCTTGTACGCCTCTGGGGCCTGTAGCTCCCCTAGGGCCTGACGGTCCAACAGAACCTTGGGCTCCGGTGGGGCCTACGGGGCCTTGTACGCCGGACTCACCCACAACACCTTGCTCACCTTTAGACCCTTCGAGGCCTTGGTCACCCGAGTCACCTTTTTCTCCAACGTCACCGGAGATACCGGTTTCCCCGATCAGCCCTTGTTTACCTTCAGCACCTTCTAATTTCTTAACCTTCAACTTGTCGTCACCACAAGATAACAAGAAGAACGGTATCAAACAAAACACTATCGCCTTCATAGAAAGACCCCTTCAAATAAGAATTGAATTTGCCTGTGTAGTATATTGACTTATTAATAGATTACAAATGAGAACTTTTGAGGTTAGAGAATTACGTCCAAACCAACGGGCGTTAGTTCTTTGTTGGATTGTTTTTCTTGGATCATTCGTCGGAGAATTTGGGCTCTTTGGACTTCGGTCATCCCGTTACCGTACACCGGTCCTCTAGCAACCTCGAAACCTTGACCCATCAAAAGGTATTCTAAAAGAACAGCCAAGCCGCCGTTGTCGCCTTCACCTTTGATTTCGATCGATAACAAAATTGAACTCCTTAAGAAGAAACTTTACGACACTCCAGCATCGGGTAAGTGGTGCTGTGAACTTTGTTCCTCGCATCCAACCAAGCCACCCGGAGATCCATACCTTCTACCCTTAAGATAGTAGCGTAAAAACCGGTTGGGAGGTGCATAATTTCATCGCCTTTACGAAGAGATTTGTGTCGAGCCCTAGGAGCTTCTCGGGCGGCCAGAATTTCTGAAGCTAGCCGAGCTTTACGAAGATCCGAAGACAACTTTGAGAGTGTTTCGTCTAGGCCTTTGTACAAAGGATCTCGATCCAAACGATAAACATCTCGGATAGCGCTCATCGCCGACCGCACCGACCTAAGACGAGTCGTGGCGTGACCCAGACTATCCCTTGTTGCCATCCTTGACCTCCGTACTTGTTACAGCACCCGAACCCGCAGGTTGAGGTAGCTCTTCAACGACGCTATTCGGCTTCTCTTTGTCACAAAGTATTAGCTCCTAAATATAATGGATATACAAGGCCTACTACAATAACGTAATTTAAGATATAAATAAAAAGTGGAGGTAATTATGGAAAAAGTAGCCACAGCTTGCAGTTTAGCTATGCGGTTTTATGTAAGACACGGATGGACAAAAGAAGAACTCGACGCTTGCTGCACCCGAGGTGAATTCAATATCCACTTCCCACAGGACGTAGATCAATACTACACCCTGGACATAGCCTCATCTTATGATGTAGATAAACTATTGCCATTGATCTCGAAGATCGATCGGATGTTTGGCGAACAACACGACAAGACGGATCGTGAACTTTTGATAGAGAGGAATTGGTAAACTTATGAGTGTGAGCCTAAAGATTCTACGAGGGCAAAAGATCAGGGAATCTGCCGGGTATCTCAAAACGGTTCTAAACGACACCAAGGAATGGTTTGAAGGCAAAGACCTCCCCGAGAGCACCAAGGCCGAAATCCTACAGCTTGCGACGATGATGGACCGTGGGCTCAAGTCTCGATACGATCTTGATTGGTGGGCGAAGCACAAAGGCTCACACCCTTTAGCTTTGTGGCGAGAAAGCCCGCACTACGATACATGGACCAACACCGTAAACGGAATAGAGGCTAGAAGTCTTGCTAACTCGAAATCAATCGTCACGTAGAAAAATCTCATGGCCATTAGAGTCTAACGGGAAGCGAGGTACGCCGCCTTTTTGAGATCGCCTATTTTTTCCATCGCTGCTTCGTCGTTCGTTGTGTAATACGTTTTATCGTCAAAACTAAAGTAATTTCGTAAGAGGTTCCCCGCCTCGTCGAATTTTTCTTCTTTGGTGGTTTTAATATAAATACCTCGGAAAATAGTGTCATCCCCTAGGCCAATCCAAAGAATTGGGTACTTAACCTTATGAAAACATTCGGCTCTACTTAAGTGGTTTGACTGGTTGGTTGGTCGGGTGTTATACAACCATTTATAGTTTAGGATCTCAAATGGAGTACAAGATGAGTTTTTTCATGCTATGTAAACACTTTAGGTTATTGAGGTGTGGATGAAGTGGTTTTTAAAGATGGTGGAGGTCGCCCGGCAAAGCGGGATTACTACTAATACGGGATTATCGAAAGAGGGGCTTCAGCGGATATTCGATGAAGCCAGGAGCCGGTAACGTGATCAGATTCCCATTAGACCCTGCCGCTGTGCCCCATGGGTATGTGCCTGGGTATCCCGGCACAGTCGGGGGCTATGACGCAGCCAGATAGTCATGCATGGGTCATTGATCAGTCTTTGGCTTGGTATAAAAATCTTCGATTGAAGGAGGCGCGCACAACTGGTGGAGAGACTCATGACTGACAAAGATCCTATCCACAAATCAGACACTCACAAGAGGCCAGTCACCAAGATAAGACTAGTCAGCGTCTCGGCTGTCGAGAAATGCCCAGAGTGTGGCACCGACGACTGGATCACACCGAAGCAGAAACCAGACGGATCGTTCTGTCACCATCTCCCCGATAAGGAATCTGCTCCTCAACCTATCAGCAGTGAGAAATGATGAAAATATTAGACATACCAAAGGAAGTCTATCTTATCGCTATCGACTATGAGGGTTTCGAGCGTCCTGACAACGAAGAGGATGCAGAGAGAGATTATCAAATAGATGTTGGCCTTCGAGGATGGACGGATGGCGGTCTTGAGAGAGCTATATCTGAATATCTCCAGAGAACTGGTCCTTTTGCCGAGGGTTATTTGTATGCCGATGTTGATGGGTGGGAAGGGTAGGAGTGATGACACTGCCAATAGAGCATGAGCTGATCTACTACGGTATGGTTCCTCAGAAGTATGTTGATTACATGCTAGAGACTTTCCCTCAGACTCTGGAGGGACAGTGGCTTCACTGCTTGGAGTTCTCGATCAGGATGATGGGTGAGTTTCCAGAGCTTCTTTTGAAGCAGGGCTATGTCTACTCTCACGAGAACATAGACAATCACAATCCGAGATACCCTAATTAGAGCGGCAAACCGACCGGATAAAAAGAAACGATTCTATAATCTTTAGCGTAATCGGGTTGGTAGTGGGAATTTGTTTAGGTTATTTCTTCTTCAGTCCGGGGTAGGTGTGGATCAGTTGACACTTTTCCCCTGTCGTGCCATAAGGCTGCCACGGTTCGAGCAAACCGTGACCTCGCAGCGTTGGTTAATTGCTCAAGTCCATTTTTAAACTTTTTAAGTTTTTGGGTCTTCTCAGAGCTGCTATCGATTCAAAGACGAAAACGAAAGTTTAGAAATGTTTGGTGAAGAATTATTCCCCTTAGCCCCTCCCCAGTCTTTTACACAACGTGGTAATTATGGTGATGTCCCGTCCTACGACTATCTGATCGGTGGTTTTAAGAAATGGGCTACGCTCCGCAAAGACGGCTCGACCAAGCTAACCGATGTTCAAGATCGTGTAGCGGTGAGCTACGGCCACAAAGATTGGCAGTCTTTTACCTACTACATCAAAACTTTAGTCGAGAGCCTGGGTACTGTGAATCTCACTGACGACGAGTGGGGTTTTATCTACGATATCTCGAATGGTTGGGGGGTGGTCAACCGCACAGGCCAAGGCGAGCTACTACAAAACGTAGTGGACGGTGATATCTATAGCGGCTGCGGTAGTAAGTGGTTTAACGAAACGTCGAAAGGTGGTGAAGATGAAGATTACGAGCCTAGCGAACCTATGCAAGCCTTTATCGACAAGCTCAAAGCTTTCACCGAACCCCAAGCCAAAGCGGTTCTTTTGAAGGGCCAAGTCTTTTGGCGGAACTTGCCTATACCTGGCTAAGATCTATTAGATAGCATACCTTGCTATTTCAGCCCGTGACTTCGATCTTGATTGGTTTCATCCATTCGATCTCGTCGAGATCCCAATTTACGATCCACGTCCCGAAGTCGTCTTGGTCGAAGGTAAAGAGATCTTCTCTACCTTTGATCTTTACGGCTATTAGGGATTGTTTGTAAATTTTCACGTATCGTCCGTGTCAATAACTTTGATAACCCAGGTTAGTCGGGGTAAAAGTGTAAGTCAACCGCCCAGTCCACAGCCCATGGACTGAGGCCAATTCGCCAACAAACATTTGTTTAGTTAGTCATAACAAAGACATCTAGGTCAAAAACAGCCACCCAGTAGTAAATTTAATTGTATTGATATACAATAATTTGCGACGGGGGTTTTTATGAAGGCTTTAATGTTTCTGTTAGTATTTTTGTTTACTTCCAGTGCTCAAGCAGATTTCCTACCCGAGAACAATTTACACCTTATGGATAATTTAGATGCTGAAGGCGGGACTACCGAAGAAGAGTTCAATGCGGTTATAGCGGAAGCCAAGGAGTTTTACGGCTCAATTTTCGAAGGGCATGATGTGAATTTGGTTATCATCCCTGATTGGGAAAGCTCCGTGGTCAACGCCAGCGCTTTTCAAAGTGGTGATGATTGGAAGGTTCGGATGTTCGGTGGTTTGGCTCGCCGTGAAGAAGTCACCCGAGATGGGTTTGCTTTGGTGCTGTGCCATGAGATAGGGCATCACTTAGCTGGTTTCCCGAAGTATGCTCGTAGCTGGGCGGCTACCGAAGGTCAATCAGACTATTTCTCTACTCTATCTTGTGCCCGTAATCTTTGGCGGCTCACCACCGAGAGAAATGAAAAAGCTGAGATTGAGATAGGAGCTTACCCACGGCAGCTTTGCGACGACGCTTTTGCTTTCGGAGATCAGAACAGCGCTAATATTTGCTACCGTTCGATGCTTGCGGGACAGTCCTTAGCCAATTTATTAGCTGCTTTGGGCGGGGCGGACACACCATCTTTCGGATCTATCGACATCAACGTAGTGCCTAAAACTAGTGGTAGCCACCCCGCAGCGCAATGCCGGTTAGATAGTTATGTAGCCGGGGCGCTTTGTCAGTCCGACTTTGACCTTGGGTTGATCCCTAAATCCGAGAAAATAGCATCCGAAAATTCTTGTCACATACTATCTAATTATCGGCACGGACTACGGCCTCGGTGTTGGTTTAAGCCTAGTCTTTTAGGTGATTGATTTGGTCAGGGGAGGGGGGCTCGAACCCCCGTTCTCGGAATCACAACCCGAAGTTTTAGCCCGTTAAACTATCCCCTAAAAAGCTGAAGCGACAGGACTTGAACCTGTAACCCCCAGAATCAAAATCTGGTGTACTACCAATTGTACTACGCTCCAAAATTGTGAACCAAAGAAAAACCGCTCGAAACGTGAGTTCCGAGCGGTTTTCTTACCAAAGGTTAACTCTCGCTCAGAACATCGTAGGCGTTGGATGGCTTTGTTGATGTTGTTGAAAAAGAATCATTGGGTACCTTTAAGGATTAGGATCTCTAACAAGATAACAGAGTTTTAGTTTTTGTCAAGGATCGTTGTATTCGTGATCCCACGGGCCGTCGCCGCCGTCACGGTCGTCTTCGTCGTAGTCATCGTAATCGCCCTCACCGCCGCTATCTAGCTCCAGACCATCCCACATAAGTTCGTGCATCCTTTCGTAAGCATCGTCCTTCAGCATCTTGTCGGTGATCTCTACTTTGGTCTCGCCGCCGCCAATGTAGAAGACTTTGTCGATTTCTAATGAGGCTGGGTCTTCTGGGTCTATTCGAGTCTCTTTGCTTCCAGAAGAATAATCCGCAATCATCTCTACATCGATTTCCCACTCGGCACGGTCTTTTTCAGTGATCTTAAGTTCATCGTAGGCTTTTTCGGGATCTTTGAAATAAGTATCGTCGATGGTGTATTCATAGCTTAGTTGAGCTTCCGCTATACCACCTAAGACCTTTTTGATATCACCCTTGCGGACAAAGCTTTCACCCTGCTTATTCCTATAGGTCTTCAAACCCAAAGACCTTAACTCTTTTTTCAAACTAGCCTTCGTAAGCATCCCGATCCCCTAATGTTCGTATTCAGATTTCATTGCTTGGTAAATTTCCCGGTATTCCACTTCTTCGTCAGCGTAGATCACCACAAAATCATAGTTGTCTGCCAAAGCCTTTTCAAAACCAGCCCGGACTTCCGCTGCGGAAGGGGTCTTGAGATTCACGGTTTCACCAAGATTAGGCACCCCGTAAGCACTCTCGGGGTAAACGAAAAGTGTTACATCTCGGATAGATCCAAGCTCTCGGTACTTTCTTGCAGCCAAGACTTTCTCCAAACCTCGAATTGTATGTCGTCTAATATTATTCATAGGGTAAAGGTAAGCCCGCTTCTTCTCTTGACGAGCTACAACCTGTGTAGTATCTAAACAAAAACTAACTAAGCATGAGGCCCAGCATGGATTACAAAGTAGAAACCTCGGAGACTAGCGTCAGGATATTAGATCAAGCAGAGGAAGTTCTGTACTGGGATCTTGCAGAATGGGCGGAATCGCCGGAAACATGCTTGGTAATTATAAATGCAATAGTGATGGCTTTAACCGATTCAAAAGAATTTGAAAAAACCATTAAAAAGAAAAAGGCGGCTCAGAGGTATCCAAGATTATTCGCCCATCATCCTGAGTGAAGTTTCATCGACATAAACGAAGGACTTCGACCACAAACATTTCCACCAAGGCAGCAAGCGGATCGAAGCTTTTTTGGTGTGGGGTAGCTTGCCGATCAAACCCAATTGAACTTTGACGATATCTTTATTCAACACCCGGATGATTATATAGTTCGCCCCTTCGGTGATTTCCATACAAGTAAGATGGTTATAGCAGAACTTTTTAGCTGTCTGGTGTACGTCCATGCTTTTAACCTAACAAGGCGTTCAAACCTTCAGCGTCGAGTATTTTAATGCCTAGTTCCCTAGCTTTTTTCATCTTACTCGAACCTGAATTAGGATCTTTGGTCACGATATAAGACACCCTGGAAGACACCCCCGAAGCTAGTTGACCGCCACGAGATTCTATAATCGCCTCGGCTTCCTTGTTACGGTAGCCGGTAAAGATAAAGATTTTGCCTACTAGGTCACACCCAGACGCCCCAGCGTTGTTCTTGTTGACCGTGTGATCTCTCAAAGATACGTGCCGTAGTAGCCCATCTATTAGCTCTTGGTGCTTCTCAAAGCCTTCTATAGCAGCTTGAGCCGCTTCGCCACCGATGCCCTCGACCGCTGCTAGTTGATTCGCTGAAGCCGCTCGGAGCTTTTCAAACGTGGGGTATTTTGTAAGAGCTTTCTTAGTCAACCCCCGACCGAATAACCGGAAGCCCAGAGACTTGACGAAGTGAAATACCGGAAGATCTTGAGACTTGGCTGCCAAATCGGTGAGCACCTTAACCCCTATTTTTTCAGAGTCAAAGTCTTGTGGGGTCAAAGTATAAAGGTCTAAAGGCGTTTCCACCCGCTTAGTTTCAACGAACCTAGCGGTCTGGGTTTTGCCTAAGCCCTTCACGTCCAGAGCTTTGAGGTAGTGTATGATCGTTTTAGTGGTGCGGTTTTCACAGACCTCACCGGTACAATAGAGTCTAATGCCATCGGTCCTAGTCGGAGCGTTGCACGAAGGGCAATTTGCAGGCGGTATGATCTTTTCACCTGGGGTTAAAGCCTCTAACAGCTTCGGGATAACGTCGTTCGATCGACAGATACGAATTTTAGAGCCAATGCCCAAACCCCAGTCGTTAATCTTGTCGATGTTACAAAGGGTCACCCGGTTGATCGTCGAACCGCCTAGCGTAACCGGCTTGATAATGCCCACCGGAGCTATGCAAGTACGACCGACTTGCCACACAATATCGATTAGCTCGGTAGTAGTCGCTAAAGATTTGAATTTGTAAGCTCGGGCACCCCTAGGCCGACCGTCCGATTCACCTAACTCTTTAGCTATGGCAAGGTCATCAACTTCTACTACAAGTCCATCTATTTCGTAAGGTAGCTCGGCTCTAAGACCGTCTTCGTAGCTGTCTTTGATAGCTTGCATTTTGTTTATATCACGACCGAGGTAGCCGTGGTTAGGCACGATAAAGCCTTCTTTCTTAAGGAATTCGAAGATCTCACTTTTTGTTTTGAAAAAGTTCGGATCGTCGGGAACGAAGGCGTCGAAGGAATAAAGCCGAAGGTATTTGCATTTGGCTTGATTTTTCTTCGACCGAGCTTGGCCGGACGCAGCCGAGCGGGCTTCTTTTTTATCAGCGAAATAGGTCTTCCAGTCGTCGGTTGTCAGCATAACTTCGGAGCGTATAGCGATACGGCCTTTGTAAGAGATATTTTCAGGCACGCCTTGCATGATCTTGACGTTGGCGGTGATATCTTCGCCTAAGTTACCACCACCCCGAGTAGCGCCACGGACACAAACACCGTTTTCGTAAACTTGTTCTATCGAACCACCGTCTAATTTGTCAGACCAAAATATAGCAGAGCCCTTGGTGTAAGATCGAAACCAATCAGATAATTCATCTTCGGTTTTGATTTTCTTTTGTGAGCCCATCGGCATGATCGGCTCAACTTTAGGCCACACCCCAGAGGATGGCACCGAACCTATTTCAGACAAGAAAGGATGCTTAGGCGCTAGGCTTTCTAGTTGGTCTCTCAGATTGTCGAAGTCTTCGTCCGAGATACCTGGATTGTCACCATCGTAGTAGAGCTTCGAAGCCGCTCTAAGCTTCCTAGCGATCGCTTCGATCTTGTCGTCTTTGGTAGCGGTTTTGGATTCTTTTTCGGTGTCCATATTCACTGCCTTTTGTGTTTCGATCTGTTTCTTCAAGTCTTCAAACGCTTTGTTTATCCTAGCCGATTCTTCTTCAGAGCCACCTAGGTCGGGGTGAATCGTAGATTGTTTAAGCCTACGTGCTGTTCGAAGCTCCCCGATAGTAGCAGGAACCTTCGACAACCCCAAGGCTGATAAAGCCGATTCGTTGGCGCTGAAAGCCTTTTCAAAATTAGCCTTCCATTGTTCGGGGTTCCCTGGCTCACCTTGATAGGTTCGATACCGAGCAAAAAGCCTTTCAGCCGACGAATTCTTAGTCCCAGCAATGCGTATTTTATACGGTGCGGTTCTATTGGATTCTTCCCACCGATAGTCTTCACGCTCTTCTTTAGCCAACCTGACAGCCTCACGCTGAGAAGTCGCCTCGATCTTGGCCGTGAGCGTCACCGTTTGCTCGTATTCAACCTCATAGGTCTTTATTTTAGCCATACTACATTCCAATTCTAAATGGCAAAGATGCCAAGCGTCCCAAAGACACTTAGCACCAAGGCAAGATCAAATAAACAGTTTTTATTCATCACGTAGATCGTCGGCTAAAGCCTCGATCTGAGCTTGTATTTTCATGATGCGTTTAGCGTAACGCTCTTGAACTTCGGCTGGTAAAGGAAGGTTATCAATAGTGTGACCTGCCATTGTGGCCATAGCTACGGCTTCTAAGAGTGAACCGCCAGCGGGTTGGGCTACTACAGCAACGGCCTTCTTCTTGGCAGCGGCCTTGCGAGGCTTGGTAGTCGGAGCTTCTTTCACAGCAACGAGCCTTGGTTTTGCGGCTGCGATACTAGGACGGCTGCGTTGAGCGCCTTCTAGGAGCGGTCGGAGCGTCTTAAGATGCTTGCAGTTACGCTCTAGGCCCTTCTTTTTGAAAACCCAACCAGGACAGCCACAGCACCATTCCTCGTCAGACTTGCGTTGAGCGATCACATAAAGCTTATCGGAAGAAGAAGAACGAATCTCGAAGCGGTTGGTGTATTGCTTGTTGTCAGGGAGTAGTTCTCCGCCCATTGCTTCGGCTAACTTCTCGGCTACTGTGATTGAAACTGTCATCGTTTTCCCCTTTTGTCTTGCTTTAAGCCCCAATGAGCTTAATAACCTTATCGGAGCAAACCAGAATAACTTTAGAGAATATCTGAATTGATTTGGCTTTGTTTGTGTAAACGGTGGGTTGTAGTAGAGGTAAAAAACCAGGGTTTTGTTAAGTGTCAAAACCCTGGCTAGGGGAATCGCTTAATAGAAGTAGGCTACAGCGGCCTCATGAACGAAATCAGAGTGTTCATCTTGTAACCGCTCGATTTCACTGTCAGTTAGGTCTCGCCCGGTGGATTTCCAATAAGCTGATTCAACCATACAGTCTACGAATCTAGGTGGTTGCAGGTTAGACATATCAGTAATTTCAATATCGGCTAAGTTTAACGGTAACTTAGCTTTGGATTTAACACCGTTGAGGTGGTCCAGCACTATTTGTTTAGGGATGCCAGCTTCGATAGAACCTTGGTAAAAAGCCTGACGTTTCGCTCGGTTACAATCTTCTTCGCTCACACCGTGGTCTTCACAATACAACTCGATGCAGCGGTCTACGCCGGTCTCACCATCTTCGTAGTCGGCAGCTTTCTCTATGATATCTGATAGATACTTATCGTTGAACATATTTTTCCTCCCAATCGTCTTGCTTTAGTGCAAGTATGGAATCCTTATCGGGTCGGATCGCAAATACTTTAGGGAAAAAGATATAAAAGTGTAGTACATCTCTTCTTGCTAAATAAATAACGACAAGGAAACAACAATGGATTTTTCTCCTGAATTCCGACGTAAACAAAAAGAGATCCTAGCGCAATACAAAAACAAGGATGTAGTAGAAATCAAACCCGAACCGAAAAAACCCCAGAAGAAATTCTTAATGAAGCTTTCGATCGACGAAACCAAAGAAGCTTGGGACGAAGCTTGTTCTAGGGATAAAGCAAATTCTGTTGCTGTGGAAAGGTGGTCCGATGCTAACAACGTTTGGTTCGCCGAGTCGGAGACCGAGGTTGACGACAGGATCGAAAAATTAGATGCTGGTGACGATGATTATGAAGAAGAAGAAGAAGAAGATTGAGATGGACCTAGATATCGATGCGCCGTGGGGGAAGGTAGATTCCACCCAACCAGTTCGAGAGCATGTAAGACATTTCATCAAACAGCTAAAGTATATGCTGCGGAACAACCGATCCTCGAACGTACCCTTAACCAAAATAGATCTCAAAGGGTATAAGGTTTTGCTCGAAGCCGACGACGACACGATCGAGAAATTCCTCGAAATGAAAACCAAAGCCCGAGACGCCGGTAGACCCATAGCCAACAACATACAACTTGTAAATCACATGAAAACAAGTGGATTGTGGAAACGCCGTGGCTAATTTTGAAGAAGCTCTACTGGAAGCTTGTGATTCCGTAACCATAAACCTCAACGATGTGTTTGCTTACGCTTGTGCTGACTCTGACGAAATATGCTCGTGGGATATCGCCCAGCTTAAGCCTTTGTTCGAAGAACACGGCACGGCTTTGTTTGAAGCGTATTTTTCAGTCAAACGTGGTTGCAAACCTATCAGCCCCGGCCCCGGTCACAAAGAAGCCAGGAAAGCTCTAGTGGAGCTTAAAAAGCGAGGTGACCTTTGGTTCGAATAAGGACAACTAAATGAATTATATTGAAAAACTCAAGTCGTTTGAGCAAGTCGTCCACGCTATGAAGCTCGACGCTCCGCTGTCTTCATGGAATAGCTTGTACGTGGATTACCACCCACCGATAGTGGAAAGCCCCATTTGCCAAACCAGCGGCATTGTGGCGGACGTTTGTGGTCGAGGGTGTAAAACATCGGGTGTATCTTCACCGGATTCATCCTTGCGGGGAAGCTGAGCCCTTGATGCACCCCCACCCTTGGCCGTCAGCGGTAAAGATCCTAGAAGGGGAGCAAGAAATAATAGACCGGTCGGGAGATACAATGATCTTAACGCCTGGGTGCTATTACGAGATGACCAACCGAGACGCCCAACACTCGGTCAACCCACTAGGCAGCCCGTCGCTATCGCTTATGATCTCGGGTGCGCCTTATCCTGGGTTCCTCGCTCCAAAGCCCTACGGGAAGCTTAGGCCTCTTACCGATAAAGAGATCGAAGCTTTGGTGGGCCTGGGCATTAACAGACCAACTTGAGGAGGTGAATCGTGACTAAGCACTTCAGTCCTGGCGAGGAGCCAAGAGTATTTGCCTACAGGAATCTACTTATTAGGAGAGCAACATGAGGCAGTCATCTAAATTTTGGTCTGGGTCTTGGGCTAGGGCTGGGTCTGGGTCTGGGTCTGGGTCTGTGTCTGGGTCTTGGTCTAGGTCTAGGTCTGTATCTGGGTCTTGGTCTAGGTCTGGGTCTGTGTCTGGGTCTTGGTCTGGGTCTTGGTCTAGGTCTGGGTCTGGGTCTTGGTCTAGGTCTGGGTCTGTGTCTGGGTCTTGGTCTATGTCTATATCTATGTCAGGAAAATCTAACAACTAATTAAGGAGAGCAACATGAGACAGTCAGCTAAATTTTGGTCTGGGCCTAGGTCTGTGTCTGGGTCTGTGTCTGGGTCTTGGTCTGGGTCTTGGTCTGGGTCTTGGTCTAGGTCTAGGTCTGGGTCTGGGTCTTGGCCTAGGTCTGGGTCTGTGTCTGGGTCTGGGTCTTGGTCTAGGTCTATGTCTATATCTATGTCAGGAAAATATAACAACTAACATATCTTCGTCTTAGAATTGGTCTAAGATGAATCAATCTACAATAAGGAATGAAGTCATGAAGAAACTAATCGAAGTATCAGCAGAAGAATCAGGAATGTTGTCACTCATTGGTGAGCAGGTCACCATCCTAGCCTGTCGCTACATCTACACCGGCAAATTGATAGGAGTCAACAAGACGTGTGTCGAACTAGAATCACCAAAGATTGTCTATGAAACTGGAGCATGGGACAAGAAGGACTACACCACGGTAGAAAGTCTACCAACTAAAAGTCTATTCATCTCAACGGGTGCCATTGAAAGTTTTGGCATCCTGAAATAGGAGAGCAACATGAGAAAGGGAAACCAACTGGGGTCTC
>Ga0307379_10003823_pt1 | contig 21690 bp, 18 predicted proteins | sample UN2MG_FD_202237 | JGI IMG/M metagenome (GOLD analysis project Ga0307379, IMG submission 202237) | Soil microbial communities from Risofladan, Vaasa, Finland - UN-2 | ecosystem: Environmental > Terrestrial > Soil > Coastal area > Acid sulfate soil | place: Finland: Risofladan, Vaasa | collected... | reverse complement strand
AAAACGACAAATACCATGTACAGCCTGTATTTAGCTCGCCAATACCTTTACCAGGGGTTTGTTTTCCTCAATGGAGACATTTTCTTTGAGCAGCGTGTTTTGCAGCGCCTTTTGAAGGGTGCGGAGGACTGCTGGGCAGCGGACAACTTCAAAGATTTTAATGGAGCGATGCTAACTGCTGCCGACACAGCTAGAATAACTCAAGTCGAGATTATTCACGAAATATCTACCTTCCCGGGGAGGTATAAGTCTGCGGGCATGATAAAGATTTCGCCAGAGCTGGGAACTAAACTCGCTTCCTGGCTCAGTGAAGATGTTGAGAAGGGCTACACCCATATCTATCACGACCTCGTGCTCGCCAGGAGACTAGACAAGCATCTCATTTATATCTGTAATGTTTCCAGCTTGAAATGGGTTGAAATAGATACTGAAGAGGACTATAGACGAGCACAAGCGATTTTCAGTGAAAACCAGGGTATTTGTTAATGCTTAGTAGAATCAAAAATATTTATACCGAAAGAGTCAATGAGAAATTTGTAGGTAAAGCTTCCCTGGCGGCTTTTATGTTCACTCTCCCCTTTGCTATACCAATAATAAAATTAATGGCAAAACTAAACCTGAAAATCCATCCTAATGCTATCACTCTTGCAGGTTTTCCGGTTATTCTCGCAGCAGCCTATTTCTTTTTTTGCGACAAGCTCCTGATTGGTGCGATTTGTTATTTTGTCTATTATATTATGGATACTATCGATGGGAAGTGGGCCAGGCTTACCGGCAGAACATCAGAATTAGGTGAAAAGCTCGATTACTATCTCGGCGCCCTGGGCAACCTCGCCATGTACATTGGGCTGTGGTATAGCCAGTATTACCTGGCAGACGACTGGATTACAGGTGCCGGCATCATCGCTGCTCATTATATTATCGTGGTTGCCATAGGGATATTCATCCGGCAACCCCACTACAAGACAATCTTCCCGAAGGTTCGCTCATACTATTCTCCACAAGAGGAAGGCTTTGGAACTTTCTTTGTGGCACCACTATTCAACGTGGTTACCGTCCTGTTTCCCCTGCTGGTGCTGTTCCAGTTTATTTCATTCGTCATACTTCTTGTCAGGCAAAAGGAAAGACCAGATGTTAGAAGAGGGATTAAAGGATTGCTTAAAATAGATGTATGATTCTGAGTGATATATAGGAAGTGCGGGACAGATGCCACTGGGACATAAAAGCCGAGACAGTAAAAGACATTTATTTGAATTATGTATTAGCAAAAGACTAGGAATCCATAGCTTAACGAAAAGATGCAATGAAAAAAGAGCAGCGTAATATCGGAGTAATGAGCGTTCCTATTTCCCAAGCAGGGCTTATTCCACGTAGAAATTTGATAGATATACTCCATCCTCTATCAAAAGAGATTCATCTTGTTGCTGGAGGTCCCGGGTATAGTTACTTTGCGCGACAAGGCAATATCCATGTACACAGAGTAGAACACAAAACAACAAGAGCGTTATTTACCAGAACAATAAATTATGTCTGGACACAATTGAAAATTTCGTGGAAATTGATACAGCTAAGACGAAATGTAGACTTGTGGATTTTCTTTGGTGGAGATGTCGCGGCATTGCCCATTATTATTGCCAAATTCCTGAAGAAATGCGTTATAATCGCCACCACAAGGTCACAAGTAAAAGTTGCTAAGAGTCAACAGGACCCCCTTATCAAGGCGCTAACTTTTTTACAGGTTATCACCTATGGCCTATCAAATAGAATCATCCTTTACTCTCCAAACCTTATCAAGGAATGGCATCTAGAAAAATACTCCCACAAAATCTCTATAGCCAGCGAGAATTTCCTCGATTTTGACAAATTCAAAATAAAGAAGCCACTAAACGAGAGAGATAGCCTTGTCGGCTATATCGGGCGATGGAGCCAGGAGAAGGGTATTTTGAACTTCATGGAAGCAATCCCCATGATAATAGAAACAAGAGACGAGACGGCATTTCTAATAGGCGGTGATGGACAACTTCGCTCCCAAGTCGAAGGATATGCAACCAAAGTAAGTAACAGCGTCAAATTTCCCGGTTGGATTCCGCACGGTGAGCTGCCACATTATTTGAACGAATTGAAATTGTTAGTTATTCCTTCTTATACAGAAGCAGGTCCCTATATCATCTTCGAAGCTATGGCTTGCGGCACGCCGGCCCTGGCAACTGCAGTTGGAAGCATCCCGGATATGGTGAACGATGGCGAAACCGGCTTCATTATGGAAAGTAACTCTCCCGAATGTATTGCCAGAAATGTCATCAGGGCTTTGAACCACACCGACCTAGAACAAATCAGCCGCAATGCCCGTGCCTTGGTGCAGAAGGAATTCACCTTTGAGGCAGCAGTGGAGAAGTACAGAGTGATACTGGACAGCCTTGCCGCTGGTACCGATTGGCGCTAGCGGCTTGCTGCTAATGGCTATATCATTTCCGCGGGAAACACGGGGAATATGCAAAGGTTGCTCGCCAGGGGTAGAGTGCTCCGTGCACACATTTTCCCTGGAATTGATTGGTGGCCTCTACCATCCGCCTTTGAAAGACTGAAGGGTGGCTATGTCGCTGATAAGCTTTATTCTAATAATGATTTGGATGTCTATTGTATTTATGGCATCAACTAGTTTCTTGTCGCCTCAGCGTTTGTTCCAATACGTGAGCTAACTTGCCTGCTTGCTGTTTGCGAGTGTACCGAGAGATAGCAGCACTGTCAGGTTGAAAATGAGATAAAATCTCTCCTGATTGCCGGAATTCCTGCATCCACTGGTGTAGGAGCCTTTTAATCTCGTTTACTTCGTTGACTACCACCCCGGCACCAGTCTCCTTCAGCAATTCATCAACAATATCACCCTTAAGGCCGATTACCAGAACAGGATTCCCTGCTCCTAGATATTCAAAAATCTTAGCTGTATAAATTCCTCTCTCCTTGGGGTCATTCCATCCTAGGAGTAGCAACACCGTGGATTCCTTCTGTTTCTGAACACTTTCCTCGAAGGGAATAAGTCCATAGATTTTGACCATATCCTCAAGGCGATATTTCTTAACAAGTGGAGCAACAGCGAACAAGACATTGTTGCCGAAGAAGCGTACCTCAAGTTCATCCGGCGAGAGACTATCTTCCTGCTTCAGCTCAGCCAGCGCCTTAAGAAGAGGGGTCGGGTTTTGCTTGCCGAGATAAATATGTCCCGTATAAGTAATGGTGAATTTCGTAGTTAAAGGAACATTATGCAAATAATCCTCATCATCAAAGCCATTGTGGATTACTACCACATTTTTGGAATGAAGCATCTCGAGTTGTTTAGCCGCAGGCGCAGAAACTGTGACCAATAGGTCACTGCCCTTCATCACCTCTTTTTCAAGCTCCTTTTCCAAGAAGTGCAACGGCTGAACCTTTCTCACGTAATGATTCAAACTCCACAAGTCTCTGAACTCAGCCACCCAGGGAATGCCTGATTGCTTGTGGAGGCGGGCAGCAACAAAGTGGGAAACTAAGGGACCGCAAGAGCTAAAGATAATATCAATTTTTTGTTTGCTAATGATTTCCAATCCCTTTTTAACTGCAGGGCGATACCAGCCTAAGGGCTCCAGTATCAGTATTCGTACTACCGGTAGAGTATAGACGAGGGCCATACAACGGAGCAGCTTATATAGAATTCTTCTCCAGGCGGAGATTTTTGGTGACGTCCGGTGAATCGTCTTTTGTCCCCCGGTTAATCCATAATATATCATAGAACCAAGTGTGAAATAGTGAGTCCTGAATATATTGGCTTCTTCTATGTCTACAGGCAGCGTTTGGAGGAGTTCTTTTACGTTAGCGGCAGTAAGGACTGTTGGCTCCCAGCCAAATTGAGGCAGATATTTGGCAAATTTACCGAGCCTTACTGCTGCAGTAATATTTGTTGGTGGGAAATGGAAGGAAACTATAAGCACCCTCCTCTCCTTACTTTCAACGGCTGTCATTGCGACCCTTCCTGATTCTGTATAATTTCTGTTTCTCAGTTTGGCAGCCCTCATGTAAACTTGACCAGCCTCACTATCATAGGCCCTACCCATAGAAGTTAAATAGGTCAAACATTACCACCTTCGTATTAATCTCCTCTGTCGGCTCCATGCGCAATACCAGGTGACCGCGTTATTCAAGCAACAACCCAATCCCCTTCACCCGGAGGCGGTCTCTTTATCTTGGACGCCGCCAGGTATTGCCCTATTACCTCTTTCGGTTCCCCCATGGCGGCCATGACATTTCTATTGAGCCAGATTACCTTGCTGGAGAATTTCTCGATAGTCGGCATGCTATGGCTCACTATTATCACAGTCTTCTCACCGATAATCCGGTCCATCTCGGCATCGGCCTTCTGGCGAAATGCGGCATCGCCGGCGCTCATAATCTCGTCAATCAACACAATGTCTTTATCGCTATTTATGGCAATAGCAAATCCCAGCCGTGAACGCATACCTGACGAATAAGTCCTCACCGGCATATCGATAAAATCACCCAGCTCCGTGAAGTCGATGATGTCATCTATTATTGCGTCGATACTCTTCTTCGTTAGCCCGATCATGATTCCATCCAGATAGATGTTGTCCCGCCCGGAAAGCTCTGCGTTAAAACCCGTGCCCAGCGAGAAAAGGGTGGAAACCTCGCCATCAACGGAGACCTTGCCCTCATCGGGCGGATATATCCCGGCTATCACCCGCAATAAAGTGCTCTTGCCCGAGCCGTTCCTGCCTATGATTCCCACCGTTTCCCCGCGTTCCACGGTGAAGTTAACGTGCCTGAGCGCCCAGAACTCATCGGTTGGCCGCTGCCGGTTGCTGGACCTCTCGAAAAGAAAGCTGAATGCCTTCAAGCGCCGGCGTTTCCCCATCTTGAACTTGATTCCCAGGTCACTGACGCTTATCATTCTAAATAGCCTTTACCAGCTTGTATTCATCGCGAGAAAAGTACCACAGCCCTACTACAAAAGCGACACAGGCGACTGCCGTGCCAACTAGGACATACTCGGTGGGCGCCGTACCCAGAATCAGCACGTTCTTGTATGATTCCAGCAGCCCGGCAAAAGGATTGAGCACCATATATAACCCAAACAGCCCGTCCGGTATTGTTCCCTGGACCGAGTATAAAATAGGCGACAAATAGAAACCCAGTCTGATAAGAAACGTGAGGATATTGCTTAGATCCGCGAGGTGAGTCCCCACGACAGCGACTATCAGGCAGGCTCCTACGGTGCCTACGAACTCGATGAGCAAGAGTACCGGCAGCCAGAGTATGTTCACCGTAAATGATGCCTCGAATATAAAAAGCATGGGCACCAGGATAACGAAACCAAAAAGCCAGTCAAAAAAGCCGACAATAATCCCGGATAGCGGCAGTACAGCCAGCGGAAAGCGCACGCTCTGTACCAGCCCTGCTTTGGAACTTATGGAGGTAGCTGAACGGCTCAGCGAGGTGGTGAACCATCTCCAGGACAGTAGGGAGATAAAAAGCAGAATCGGGAACTGGGGCCCGCCCCGTCTGAAGATCATACCCACCAGGACAATATAGACAAGGAGCAGCAGGAGCGGGTTCAGAAAGCTCCATACAAAGCCGAGAACCTTGTTCTTGTTCTCAGCCTTCATCTCGAGCTTGACTATATACCAGAGCAGTTCCCGTCTTTGCCGGATTTTTTTAAGCTGTTCTAACATCGGCCTGCTTGCTCAACCTCCTGTAAATCTTCAGCAGTTCTTTGGACTCATTCTCCCAGTTAAATATCTTAGCTGCCTTCAGAGCGTTTCTTTTCATCTCGTCATATCTCTTTTTATCAGACAGCACCCAGTTTATAGCGTTAGCAATGTCCCTCGGGTATTCGGGATCGCAAGTGCAGCCCAAGCCATAGCCTTCAACTATCGCTTTAAGTACGGGAAAGTTGCTGCTGACTACAGGCAAACCAGCATTCATACATTCCCAGAGCTTGTTGGGCGCAACATAATAGTGATTCAGGCTGATATTGCGAAAGAGGACAACTCCCACCTGAGCCGAGCTAATGTAGCCAACTACATCATCTGGTGCCACAGGTGGAGCAAACAGAACTCTATCCTCTAGGCCTCCTCGTCTTACAAGTTTTCTCAGGGTAGCTTCTTCTACCCCTGCACCCCAGCCAAGGAATACCACGACACCGCCATTCAAAAATGGTACTGCTGCAACCAATTTCTCGCTGCCTCTCGACCGGCTAAATATTCCTATATGTACGATAATGGGCACTGTGTCATCCAGCCCCAGATCCCTTCTCAGGGAGCTATTATGCCGCTTGTCGACCTGCCTCACCATCGGTGGGCAATTCCTGACTACACTGGGCAAGCCGATCCCGTAACGTTTCGCTAGCTCCTTGGCGGCAAATTCATTGGGGATAATAACTGCATCGGCACGGTGGATCAAGCATCTCTCCAATCGGCGAAATATTCGCCTATCTGTACTGCCGATATAATGCAGCTCGGTGAACAGTTCGTGGGAGTCATATACTAGCTTCCCGCCTGTCCGTCGCTTCATTATGTACCCTGTGGGCAGCGTAGGCAAATCATGGCTGTGATAAATGTCAGCCGGCTCATCCTTCACTATCTGCCAGCTTCGGGAGTAGTAATCAACCAGATAAAGCTGCCTGGCAAAAGGTTGTATGGGAGTTCTGAGTACCCTGTACAAAATTCGTCTCAGGCAACGATAAGCACGCAAGATCAGCGGTACACCTTCAAGGGTAGCTGATGAAAATCGTTGTTCAACTTCCCTGGGAGTTGATATAGACGGTTGTTCAATTTTGTAGGAAGACGGTATGATGCTTCGTCCTGTTCGCTGATAAATCCACATGGAAAGCCGCAAAATCAAGCCAATTGCAAAGGATTCTGCTTTCATTATAGCTCGAAGAACCCGATGATGGACCGGGTCCCAGTCAATGCGAATAATTCTGAAGCCGTCCTTTTCCTCATAAGGGACTCTACTTTCATCCATAATTGCTATTATTCGCACATCATGGCCGGCTTCAGTAAGCGTCTTGGCTTCCTTGAGAACGCGAGCATCGCGTTTGCAGTTGTTGAGAACGAACATGCAGATTCTCACTTTACTACATCTAATACTATAGCGGACTAATATACACTTTGTACAAGATGCATTGCAAGCCAATGCATTATCTAGCTCCCGTTAGGAGAGCATCCTAAGCTTAGGGCCACCCCACCAATTGGGGGGTGACACTGCCTGGCTATATCCTAACCTGTGTCGCGTTGTTGGTCAACCTCCTTGTATCTGTAGATCGTGAAGTCACCCATTGCACAGCGTAAGCTGTGCAATGGGTGACTTCACCTCCCCATAATCCCGAGATGTCACATCAGACTGAACCAGCTAAAGATAAGGGTAAGCCACACACGGTCTTGAAGCCTTCAAGAACTATCATGTATACTTCAAGCTGCGGTGGTCAATGGTCTCAATAAGCGAGCCCGCCAAACTTCGTGCTGGCCGCAGGCTAACGTTAACATTGAAGACTACCTAGATGTCTAAGAACGGATAAAAGCCTTACAAGAAATACATAAATCTGCAATGAAATTGTGCAAGTTTCGAATAGCTGAACGAAGATTCTCAGTTTCTGCGGCCAAAAAGGTCAACCCAATCGGGCAGTCACCAATCAGCTTTGTCATTTCCTCAATAGGTACCAGAAATGAGTTCATCGATGAATTCATAGTACCATCTATTCTCAAGCAAGGCATTGAGACTCTTGAAATCATAATTGCGGGTCATTACCAGGGAAAGTATCAACCAAAGAGGAATATTCGTTATGTGCCAGTACGGAAATTTCCTATCTATTTTTACAAGCATTTTCAAAAGGGCGTTTCTGAATGCAGGTATGATTGGATCGTTGACCTGGACGATGATATGGTTCTCGTCGATGACTGGTATTCAAATCTACTAGATGCCACAAAGCTGACTGGAACGGCACACATCTATGGCTTCAGGTTATTGAATCCTGACGGCTCAATATATGCCGACATAGGTGATGTATTTGGCACAACGCAAGACCACGATAAAATTCAGCCCACTTCTTATTTCGGTTCATATATCGCTAGTAGATCAATATTTAACGCGGTTCCGTATCCCAGTTACATGAGCGGTGATCGCTATCACGGCTTTCTGCTAAGCAGATACGGGTTTAAGAAGAAGTTCTTATCTAGTGTTTGTGTTATCCATTATGGGGCTTCAGGTCGAGAAGGAGCTATCGCACGTGCTAGCTCCGAGAAATACACTAACACTATAGAGCTTCGCAATAGGCTAGGTCTCATATTAAAAACCTCGGATGTGCATTATAAAGAGAGTATGCAGAAGTGGTGGCAATATGCGAAGAAATTAGAGAAACAACAAAAAAAGATTGGCATTTGGGGATGGTTTGGCCATGGAAATGTCGGTGATGAGCTAATCCTGAACAATATGGTGGAAGCTTTTTCTCGCCACGAAATCTCGGTCTATACGGACAATCCGGACGGGGTAGAGAATAACGACAGAATTAGACACGTTTTTCACACCACTGACTTGCGCAAGAACCTTAACGAGTTGGACCTCTTGCTGGTAGGCGGCGGGGGAGTTCTTCACAACAAACCCATCACAATTAATTTCCCAGAGCAATTAATACGCAACTGTGAAACACCAATCATCGTGTACGCAGCAGGTATTCCGTTTTTCGAGTGGTGCAATGACCTGTATTATTTTCTATCAAGATGTTACATGGTGACTTTGAGGGACAACTTGTGCCTGGACTTCATCAAACAGAGGTTTGGGGATATCCCTTCGCTGCTCTTGCCGGACCCGGCGTTTATGATTTCGAAGCTCTCAGACAGAAAGATGCCGGGCAAAGTAGTCCTGAACATAAGGATAATTCCGCAGGGATGGCGCGGAGGCCTTCCCGAGAATGTAAACGAAATATTGCGCGAACAACTAAGGTCAGTCTACGACTACGTCGTCAGTGAAGGCTATTCGCCGGTGGTGCTTGGACTCGAGGGTAGTAGAGACGAGGAAGTGCTGTCCAATCAAGGCTATCAGTACAGGATCGTAGATTGCAGGGAGGCCGTAAAAGAAATAGCGACTGCCGAGTTCTTGATTGGCACAAGGTATCATTCAGGCGTTATGGCCATCACGCAGCATACACCCGCAATTTTGCTAAACTACCAGAAGAAAATAGAGGGCCTGAAGACACTGATTTCTAGTGGAATTAAGGTAGTAAACATCGACAATCTCAATCTGGTAAAAGAATTCGAGGTATTCCGCCAGGAAAGGCACGAATACCTCCCTCGGGAGGTAGAATCTCTCAAAAAAATGATTGCCGACTTCAACGAGATGTATATCGACTACGTGTATTGAACAAACAAGGAGCAGATGCTTAAGAAATTATCAAACCGGTTTAGTCGAGTAGATGCAAAGGGTCGTGATGTCAGCACGCTAACTTGCGCCTTCATTATACGTTTCCACTATGCAAAAGACGACGCGCGCTTTGAGTGGCGATTGAAGTATTTCAAGGAGGAAGTGCTACCCCACATCCGGGCGCAAACCGAAAAGCGATTCGACGTCTGTATCAGGTGCAATCCGGCACACTACGACCTATTCGATAACCTAGGCTGCAAGCCGTTCCGCGTCAAGAACGAGTACGCTGGTTATGTTCTTTCTGAGAACAGAACGGCCAAGTACTTCTATGATTTCGTCAAGTGGGAGGATTGCGTAAACCTGGCACAATACGACATACAAATTGGCCTAGATTCGGATGATCTGATAGCTCCTGCCTACGTCGAAAGGATAAAATCGGAATGTGCCAGATCAAAGACGTCCCTGCATATCCACTTTCAGCCGGAGGACTACTTCCTCAAGACAAGGACAATCAAGCCCCATCGACAACGGTACAAAGACGGCTACGGCTCGCCCTTCTTTGCCCTTTACTATCCCGACAAGTCGGAGTACCACCACTGCTACGAGGCGTCGCACAGGTTGCTTCATAAACTTGCCGCCAAATCAATCTATATACCATCCGGTTACTGCTGGATGACAATACACGACCAGAACGAATCAACCGGCAGGAAGTTCCGGCCTGAAGAGTTGGAAGGCGCACAACCGTGGTCCGACAAACCATGGTGACCCTGCCCCGGTCACTCGAGGCCCCGGTAAATGGGTTGCTCTGCGTTCCGGCTGGCCATCAACCCTTTCCATCATTGGCTGCGTTTCTTCTCGTAAGTCTCAGTCTTTTTTACCCCTGTCTGGTTTTGAACTATAATTCCTCATGTATAAGACTGTATCAGTATTATTGTGGCAGACACCGGCGCAGGTTGTACGATTGAGCAAGCTAGCTACTCGAGAGCGAGCAATACACACCAGGGAAGAAGATTGGCATAAATGATTTCGGTTAAGGATTTTGGTCGGATAAGCTCAGTATTCCTTGCCCACTCTGGGGATGAGGTTGTACGGTTTCGGGCTTCGTCGGGGGGCTTCGTCAAGAGTTTCTTAGTTTATCTCCTGAAATCTCGTGCCATCGATTTTGCGATAATAACGAGAACCGGGGGGCCAGCCCACCCGCTAGTTCCTGAAACAATAATAACCAATTCCAGAGAAGACATTCTGTCCACACGTACAAATTCTGTTTATGCAGTTAATGACCCTTTTCCCACACTTAAGGAACTTGCTCACGATAAAAAGTATGCCTTTGTAGGATTGCCCTGCCAGGTTAGAAATCTAAGAGCGTTGCAGAAAAGGGGCAAATACCGCAACATCGTGATTGCCATCGGCTTGTTCTGCAATCACACGCCTAACATCAAATTCACGAAGGAGATTCTGCAGAAATTAGATGTAAGAGAAGATGACGTCAAGCAAATTGAGTACAGAGGCAACGGATGGCCGGGTGGCTTCACAGCTCACCTGAAAAACGGGCAAGAAAAGTTCATAAGCCTGGAGGACTACTGGTCCAATGACCTGAACAACGGCCCAGAGGCGTGTAAATACTGCTCGGAAATAGCAGAGAATGCCGATATTTACGTGGGCGACCCCTGGAAGTTGGGGCTGGAGAAAACAGACGCGAAGGGCACGAGTTTAGTCGTTTGCAGGACCAGGCAGGCTAGTGCATTGGTTCGGAAGGCAGCTGAACTGGGTCATATCAAGATAGAGGAATGCACACGAGAACAACTAATCCAGTCACAGGGATATCACGTCGAGAACAAGATTAGAAGAGGGTCCAAGGAAACTGGCACCCGGCGACACCGCAGTTCCTTGGACAAACTACGAAGAATGGTTTATTTGGTATTCCATCCTGTGGCAGGTTACCACGTCGCCATGAATATACTGAAGGCTTTGTCACGCAAGTCAAAGCCCTTGATCAAACTGAAGGCAGCTCTGAATGGGTATCGACAAGCGATCAAACTGCTGAGAGTGCGGGACCATTTCACCTTGACTTACGTGGGATGCAGGGTCCCTATTGTCAACAGGGTACTAAAGCGGATTTTCGCAAACAGGGTGCTGATATCGTACTGGAGGGAAGACAGAAGGCTCGTTAACTTTGGAGACTACATTACTGAGGTGCTCGCAGAAGAGCTCGGATACAAAACGGTAAGCTATTGTAACGCAAGTTCGTTGAACATCCTCTCCAATTATGGTTTCTGCCTGATGGTCATTGGTTCCGCGCTTCACAAGGCCACGATGGATCGGCTACGTCTCCCGGCATTGTACGTGTGGGGCCAGGGCAAAGGCCATGGTGAGTTCTTTGACATCAGCAGCGAACCGTACGCCACGAAAGTCAAGATCTTCGCCGTCAGGGGGCCTCATACCGTCAGGCAGCTAAATCTGAACGCAGGTACGCCGATGGGTGACCCCGCACTTCTGATGCCTCTGTTCTTTAAGGTTAAAAAGAACCCTGCGCATTGCGAAGTAAGCTACATACCTCACTGGTCAAATAGGGCGGACTGGGAGGCTAAGAGAGAAGACCTTGGGGCGGATAGATTTGTTGATGTAGGGTGCAGCAGAAGAAAGTTCTGGTCGACGTTCAGAGACATAGTATCGTCGAGGTTTGTTCTCACCAATAGTCTTCATACAGCAATCATCTGCCATGCCTACGGGACACCCTGGGCGCTATGCCTGGCCGAGGGAGATGAGCTAAACTTCCCCGACAAGTGGCGGGATTTCTTTGAATTTCTAGGGCTCAAGGTTGACGGTGCGGCCATAAGAAACTATGCGGAAGCTCTGCAGTGGTGGACTGACGTCGGCTCGAAAGCCAGAAGGCCAGACTTGTTGCCACTGCTGGAGTCCTTCCCATTGCCAATTAAGAATAAGAGAATACTAAGTATCATCGGCAGGATGAAATCCAACCGGCCCACAGTGAAAGACTAGGGTAATGGAACAGAATCCGCTGGTCTTGGTCATGACGGCGACACATGACCGGGCGGAGCTATCAACGACCAGTCCTATCGCGTCCGTATTAAACCAGACGTACCGGAATTTCGAGCTAATCGTCGCCTACAGCTGCACAGACCGTACCAAGAATAGAGTCCAGAAAATGAACACCCGCGAATAAAGTCTGCGGAACTTACAGGTAGATCCCAACTGCTTAACGATTTGTGGGCCAGATGGCGGGTAGCCACATCCGCGCCCCGCAACAAAGGTGTTGAAATGGCTCAAGGGGAATGGTTTACCCAAATACGTACGAATGTGCCTGACAAGCGTCCTCAATTACATATAGATTATGCGCCTTTGCCAGTTTATTAATGGGGTCCGTATCACAAGGGTACTGGTATAGATGAACAGGGATAATGACTTTGGTCCTGTGAGTGATTTTTCTTTGCACTTCGGCGGGGGCGATGGTATCTATTGACCCCTAATAGCTATGGATATATGCTTGGTCTTCAAAAATTTGAAGGCATGCTGCTAAAATGGCCTGAGATATAAGACGAGAAGGCAAGCATTGGCTCGGTGGGAGGAGGCCATGCTTGCCAACGACAGTCACTTTGGTATTTTAGTTAGAACTAATTATGATATTCACATCTTGGGCATTTCTAATTTTCCTGGCTGCAGTTTTAATAGGCTATTTTTCTCTCGGCCGTAAATGGCGCTGGCAGAATATCCTGCTTCTTGTAGCCAGTTATGCATTTTATGCTTATTGGGATTGGCGTTTTCTTGGTCTGCTGATAGGTGTAACGGCTGTCAACTATACAGCCGGATGGCTTATCAGTCGCCGGCCGGGCCATAAGCGCCTCTGGCTGGGGTTGGCAATTGCCTTATCCTTATTAGTCCTAGGGGCTTTTAAATACTTTAATTTCTTCGTTCCAGGCTTGGTCAGGCTCCTCTCTGCTTTTGGATTAAATATCGACCCAATCAGCTTAAACGTAATTTTACCTCTGGGTATCTCCTATTTCACTTTCATGGCTATTACCTATCCCTATGATATTTATCGGGGCGACCTACAGCATAATCGAAAGATCCTGGATTATGCTCTTTTCGTAAGCTTTTTCCCGACCCTGGTCTCCGGACCGGTAGAAAGAGCGGCACACATGCTCCCGCAGTTTCAGTCACCCAGGCACGTGACCAGCGATAAAATAAATGAAGGATTGTGGCTCATTGCCTGGGGTTTATTCCAGAAGATGGTCATCGCTGATAATATGGGTTTGATTGCAGACCAGGTATTCAATAACTATTCTCTGTACCACGGCGCGGATATTGTCATCGGTATTTCGGCTTTTACTGTGCAAATACTGGCCGACTTCGGCGGATACACGGATATAGCACGGGGTATAGCTCGTCTGTTCGGTTTTGACCTCTTACTGAATTTCAATGTCCCTTATCTTGCTCTAAATCCAAGAGATTTCTGGTCGCGCTGGCATATATCCCTCTCCCAATGGTTCCGTAACTACCTCTATATACCCCTGGGGGGCAACCGTAAAGGAAAATTACGTACATACCTGAACATTTTCATTACAATGGTATTAGTCGGGCTCTGGCATGGGGCGGCCTGGACCTTCGTTATCTGGGGCGCCTGGCATGGATTGCTCCAGGTAATCTACCGGTTGTTCGGACAGCGTGGTTTGAGCACGAGCCGTTCCGTCACAGATATACTTTCATTGTCTAGTATCGTTGGACGCACAGTCTTAATGGTGGTTCTCGTGGCTGTTGGTTGGACTGCTTTTCGTTCTAGCTCTTTCGAGCAGTTAGCTTATATGTTTACCAACTTGAGATATGCTACCTCCGATATTACGTTAAACTCAATGCTGAAATTGCTTGCCTTCACCGCGCCGTTAATTACGGTACAGATATTTCAGTTCGCTTACAGAAGTTCGGCGGTTTTCTTTGTGAAGCTTAATCCCTGGTTGAAAGGACTAATTTACGCTGCGATTATTTGTGGTATCCTGTTGTTTATGCCGCATGGTATCACCCGGTTTATTTATCAAAACTTTTAAGAATGTGCATGATCGAGAAGAGTCAGCCGACAAGCGACTTTCAGAAAGTTTGGAAGGGGATTTCCGTGATTAATGCTCCGTTAACAGAGGTAGACATATAGAATGCTTCATCCTCGCGGGAAACTGGGAATTGTTGTAAGCGTTCTGGTAGCGATTATTTTAGTTATCACGATAAATGCTCTGGCATACCTGTACCTGCAAAAATACCCGCCTGCTGCCAGCATTTTCAGACTATGGGATTCCTTTATGGGTATCCAGGCAATGGATGAAGGAGTTAATACGCTTTTATTGGGTGATTCAACCTGTGCAGCTAATCTGGATACGGGTGCTTTTACAGACCGGTTGGGTGGGCAAACGATTGATTTATGTGTTTATGGAGGGATGGCTATGCTGGCAGACGCCTGGTTACTTTCGGCCTATGTTGAGAAATTTGGTCCTCCCTATAATGTGGTAATTTCTAGAATGAGTCATGGCTATCATGTTAAACATACGGTCGAGTTGTTGGCTGCTCCTTCCCTTCCCTGGGGTTACTGGGATACGCTGGGCCTAGCTCCTGCCTGGGAAGAAGGAGAACTGTCTGAATTATTTATCACAAAATACCTTGTCTTATATTCTTATGCGGACGTACTTCGTGAGCGTTTACTTGAATTCCGGAATTTTTTCGATACAACCCGGCGCCCTACAGTCCCAACTAACGATTATACACGAGGGAGCGAAGCTGAAAAGGTGATACTGAATATCACCGACAGCGAGACAATTGATCTTGCACCATTTGAGCCCAGCCTGGATGCTACGAATGCCGTTCGATTTATGTCTGATATGGCTCGGGAAAAGCAATTCCAACTATATTTCGTTTTTGAACCTGAATGGGACGAGGCGATTAATGCTGGATTACGCCAGCCCATATTAGATGCCCAAATCGAATATCTATCACAGTTTACAGACCCTACCTTTGTCCACATTGTCTGGAACGAATCGCTTACTTTCACCCAAGAGCAAATGCAAAACCACGCTCATCTTCGTCCGGGAGCCGACCATATTAAGACGGAATCAGACATATCCAGGATTATCTCGATACAGAACCAGCTTACGGCTGGTATGACCCAGCCTATAGAACTGGATGCCGTAAATTTGAATAAAGATAGCTATGCGATTGGAGATACCCCCGTAATCGAATTAACGGTATACAACCCTGGTTCAGCCAGTGTGAACGGAAGTGTGTCTTGCCTGGCTAAACCCTCCGGCGTCCCTGATGGTTACTGGGTGTCCCGTGCGCCTGCCACAGGCTTTGAACTAGAAGCTGGTGGGAAAGTTGACATGGACTTGGAATTGACAGTGGGTGAATTGGATGAATTCGGCACTTATGACCTGATAGTGTTCCTGCGTCAAGATGTGGGGAATCTATCTAATGAAGCGCGGGTTGAACTAATTGGTTATATCAAGTACAGCGATTAGGAGAGCACAAGCTTGTTGCTAACAGCCTGCTCTCTCCAAATGGAAATGCCCGTATTGACTTTCGCTAATGCATTTACTTTACTGACGTTGATCACAATGGAAGTTTGACTGCTTTGCCAGTCCTTGCCGAGGTTAGCGAAGCTTCAGACATCGCCACTGCCCGCACACCGACCACCCCGTCAGTCAAGGGTTTTTGCCTCGAATTCACGCAGGATAAGAACTGCCGCAGCTCCTCCTTCAATGGCTCGGCATAAGGGATTGATACGACACGTTCCCCTTTATCTTCGATAGAAGCCGGTACTCCGTTTTCAGTAATAACCCTAGTATCATACAGGCACAGCTCCTGAGGCTTCAGATAATCTACCCGGGCACTCATCTTGCTTCCCACCACCAGCAGGTCCCGTTTCTTCTCGTGCCCCGGCACCAGCCAGCTCTCGAAGGCATATCCCTTGACATTGCCGAAATCCACAGCGAGCACAACTGTCTCCTCCATATCCTGGCTATAGACTCTACTTGTTACAGCCGTCACGCTTTCAGGATAGTCAACCTCCATAAGATAACAAAACATGTCCAGCTCGTGAATTCCTAACGCATATATCACACCCATATCTTTACGTGGAAGCCCAAAAGTCAGGCGATTACTTATAATTGCTTGAACCTTTCCAAGCTCTCCTTCGTTCCTTCTACGTCGCAGCTCTTGCACCGCAGGATGATACCTAAATACATGGCCCACCATGAGAACTCGATTATTTTCATCTGCAATTTTCACCAGTGCTTCCGCCTCAGCGATATCCATAGTCAACGGTTTTTCCACCAGCACATCTTTGCCGGCTTCCATACACTCCTTGGCAACTTTATAATGCGTCCTTGAAGGAGTAACGATACTGACTGCCTGGATTTCGGAATCATTGAGTATCTGCTGGTAGTTCGAAGTACCCTGTATGCCCAGCGTGTTGCTTAGCTCAAGAACGCGAGCTTGATCAACGTCACATATTTGTACTGTGTCCACCAATCCCTCCTGACACAGCTCCTTATACACCCGGGCATGGTTTTTGCCCCAGTGCCCTACCCCTATTACAGCTATTCCCGTCATCCGGCATCCCTCATGAAATTCCGTACCTCCGAAGCCACGTAATCAACCTCCTCGTCGCTTAGCTGCGGATGCATGGGAAGAGACAGAATCTCATCCACATATTGTTCAGTAATCGGCAGGCGGACATCCGACATGAGGTAAGGTTGCCGGTGCACGGGCACAGGGTAGTGGATTCCAGTCTCAATACCCTTGTCCTTGAGATATGAAGCCAGTTTATCCCGCTGCTTGACCCTTATAACATACATATAATACACGTGCTTTGCCCAATCCCGCTCCACAGGTACAGCGACTCCAGAGTCACGCAATAGAGCGTCATATCGGGCAGCGATTGCACGCCTTCTTTCAGTCCAATCTGTAAGGTGTTTAAGCTGTTCTCTGCCAACGGCTGCGTGAATCTCACTAAGCCTGCAGTTGAGCCCAAACATTTCATGAACATACTTCTGTGTTCGACCATGGTCTCTCATCATTCTCACCTTTTGGGCAAGCTCGCTATCATTGGTAGTAATCATTCCCCCATCACCCAGCACAGTCATATTCTTTGAAGGGAAGAAGCTGAAGCAGGCAATATCGCCCAGAGATCCTGTTTTCTTTCCCTTGTATGTAGCACTATGTGCCTGGCAGGCATCCTCAATTACACACACGTTATGTGCCTTTGCCAACTCATTAATGGGGTCCATATCACAAGGGTGCCCGTATAGGTGAACCGGGATAATAACCTTCGTCCTAGAAGTGATCTTTCTTTCAATGTCGGCGGGATCGATAGTATAGATTTCGGGGTCTATATCGGCATATACAAGGGTTGCCCGCAGAAATTTCGCGGGAGAGGCAGTAGCGATAAAGGTATGAGAGGGGACAATTACCTCATCTCCTTCACTTATGCCTAAAGCCATAAGTGAGAGCAGAATAGCGCTGGTCCCAGAATTTACACCAACTGCATATTTAGTATTGCATAAATCGGCAAATTCCTCTTCAAAGCCCTTGAGATTTTGCCCGTTAATGTACCGCCCACTGTTTAAAACATCCAAGACGACCTTTTCTATCTGGTCGTCTACATACATCTTGCTCAGTTTTACGTTCATCCTCATTTCTCCTATTTATATGGTTTGTCTATTATCCCGTAAGGGCATGTGATTTCCCTTACGTCTTTGATCTTCTTTGCCGGGATGCCTACAACGACTGCGTTAGGCTCTACGTCACTAAATACCACAGCTCCGGCACCAACGAGTGCATTCTCCCCAACCGTTACTCTTGGTCCTATCGTTGCGTTTGTGGTAATCTTTGCGCCTTTCTTCACGATCACGCCCTGTATGCATTGCTTCACTTCGGGGCATAAAGGATGTGGTGTGTTTGTTAAAACAGTCCCGGGGGCGAGGTATGTTTCGTCTTCCAACCGTGAGAACTGACCGATATGGGTATTCGTATGGAGAAGTACATCGTCTCCTATCTCAGAAAAACCTTCAATCTGAGTATTGGTGCCTATCTGGGTGTGCTTACCCACGATTGTGCATTCGCGAATGCGAACCCCGTGTCCGCAATTGAAATTGGAGCCAAATCTGGTCTTGGCATAGATAGAGGAATGGGAACGAATAACAGACTTGTCACCCACAATGACCACAGACTCTATATCCTTGCCCACCCCCCTATGATCATATTTGCTCAATGGAAGAATACCTAAATTGACGAGTTCTCCAATCGTGACATCAGACCCCAATCGCGAATGCTGGATAACTGAGTTCGACCCCACGGAACAATCGTTCCCAACGACCGAATTTTCGCCAATCACCACTCCGTGCCCACACTTGAAATTTCGCCCTAGTCTTGCGCCAGCATAGATTACGCTGTGCGAACCAATTATAGCGCCGTCCTCAATAATGGTTTCCTGTTCGCCTTCCTTTGCCCCTGAAAGCGGCAAGCCGATGACAGCAAAATCACCGATCTCAACCCTTTTCCCCAGCTTCACATTCTTGTATATCTTATAATTCATCATTGTCACCTCACCAACAGATACCTTGATAATCACACATCATTCCAACTCTTTTGGGCTCTAAAATTCTTCTGCCATCGAAAACTACCTTACCACGATACAAGCTTTCATCCCTGAACTCATCCCATTCAGTAAGAACGAGAATACAATCACAGTTATTAACCGCCTCTTTAGCATCATTACAATATATTACCTTCTCTGGAAGCACTTTCTTAGCGTTGGGTATAGCCAGCGGGTCGTAGGTTTTTACCATAGCCCTCTTTTCTATCAGTAGTCTTATTATTTCCAAGGCGGGAGCATTCCTGATATCGTCCGTATCGGGCTTGAAAGCTAAGCCGAGGACGCAAATTGTTTTACCTTCCAGATTTCCGAGTTTTTCCTCGACCATCTGCAGCATGTTCAGGATTTGGTTCTTGTTTACCTCCAATACGGACTCCAGAACCAGAGGCTGATAACCCAAATCTCTGCTGGAATGTACAAGTCCCTTTACGTCCTTGGGGAGACAGGAGCCGCCGAACCCTATGCCTGCGCTCAGGAAATGCTCGCCAATCCTGTAATCTAATCCTACCCCTTTAACTACATCGTAAACATCCACACCGAGCCTTCGACATATATTGCCTATGTCGTTGATAAAGGAAATCTTGGTGGCTAAAAAGGCATTGGATGTAAACTTAATCATCTCGGCAGTTGTTAGACCCATTCTTATAACGGGCGCAGCTATACCTTCATATAGCTTTTGGACCATATCTCCAGCCCTCTGCTCCTCTTCCCCGATAATAATCCGGTCAGGGTTAAAAAACCCGTGCAAAGCCTTGCCTTCCTGCAGGAATTCCGGGTTCACGGCGACGTCGAAATCTACATTTGCCTTCTTTCCGGAATTTTGCTCCAGAATAGGAATGATTATGCCTTTCGTCGTTCCAGGGATAACGGTGCTTCTTACTACCACCGTATGGCGCTCACTCTTGGTGCTCAGCATCCTGCCGATATCTCCGGCTGATGCCTTAATATAATTCAAATTCATACTACCATCTGGATTAGAGGGAGTGCCGACGCATATCAAGGTGATTTCTGTAGCAAGAATTCCTTCGCAGTCACCAATAGCCCTGATGCGGTTTGACTCGATACAGTCTGAGAGCATATCATCAAGCCCCTCCTCGAAAATAGGCGATTTTTTCTGGCTTATCATACTTACCCTGGTCTCATCTATATCGACAACGATAACATTATGTCCTTTACTCGCAAGCGCAGCAGCGGTAACTAAGCCTACATAGCCAGCACCAATAACTGAAATTCTCATCTAGAGCCCCTGCTTGTTATTACTTCTCCAGAGCCCGAAATAATGCTCGCTATATCTTGACACATTTCGGTGAAGATATAGGCATCGACCTCATCGTATTTTACGAGATAGGTAATAAAGTGGCCCAGCTGATCAATCTCGGGGTGTTCATGATGATAGCGAGACAAAACGGGAAACAATCTGGGTGGAAGAAGATAACACGTGATGCCGACAAGGCTGGTTTTAGGGAAAGCTGGTTTTTCTTCACATCCGACTATCCTGTCTTCATCTATCTCGACGACTCCGAATTGACTGGCCTTACTTTTATCCCTGATGTCATGGACAGCTACCAGGGCATTTCTACGATTATAGGCAGAAATAAAATGCGATAAATCAAACTCAAAATAATTATCACTGGCTAAAATCAAGAGATCTTCGTTAATATTGGCTTGCTTAATCCAGAAGGTCAAAGAGCCCAATGCCCCTTTTTTCTGCTTTTCAGTCCACACATCCTCAACGTCGATCTCTATCTTCCTATCAATGCCCTTTTGCCAGCGACGGAAATCTATCTCAAACTTCCTATTAGTGGCAACGAAGATATCGATATTCTGGGGAATTCTTTCTAAAATGTGGGTTAACAGAGGCTTATCCTTGTACTCTATCAGAGCCTTGGCCTTGTCACGCGTCAATGGATAAAGCCGGGTGCCAAACCCACTCGCTAATATCAGACATTTCACGACTATTTACTTTGTCAGATGCGTCCCCATCTTGATAGGACACCCTAATATTAACATAAAATTTAACCTACTGCTTACATTCTTAAAGCTAGGACTACTGACCGACCGGGCTATTGCTAGCTACAAGCGGCTGCCTTTTCTGTCCTACGAACAGCGCAAGGTCGTCGTGGAGAATATCAAAGGGGTGGCATTACCCAGGTGGAAAGTGGTATGATTTCTCGTATCTTACAAAGAGGAAAAAACTGTACATTCAGAGGAAGGGGAGATAAGTCGAGATGAAAACTTTGAAGATGACTATTGAGTTCTGGAGGGAAGACAACCTTTATCTTGCTCGCTCACCCGAGTTGGACATGGTGGCTCAAGGTAATTCCCTGGAAGAAGCAAAGAGGAATCTCTTAGAAGTCATTGAAATCCAGTTCGAGGAGATGAAAGAACTGGGCACACTGGATGAATTCCTGCTCGAGGCTGGCTACAAGTCTGAAGATGAGATAGTGGAATCGGAGAAAGAAATCATTGGTTTTGATAAATCGTTTGTGGTTCTTGAGCATGTGGCATGAAACTGAGAGCATTGTCATCGTCCAGATAGAGCATATTAAGGCGGTGGAGAACATGGAGGCGATTTTGTCTGTTAAAGGCGTGGATGCCTTTATCGTTGGACCCTACGATATTTCTTCATCCCT
>Ga0307379_10003822_pt1 | contig 21695 bp, 19 predicted proteins | sample UN2MG_FD_202237 | JGI IMG/M metagenome (GOLD analysis project Ga0307379, IMG submission 202237) | Soil microbial communities from Risofladan, Vaasa, Finland - UN-2 | ecosystem: Environmental > Terrestrial > Soil > Coastal area > Acid sulfate soil | place: Finland: Risofladan, Vaasa | collected... | reverse complement strand
ATTAATAAAAACTCTAACGTCGGTCGAGACCCTTGGTGCTGTGACTGTTATATGCACTGATAAGACAGGAACCCTCACTCAGAACAAGATGGCTGCAAGAAAAATATGGTTTGATGACACAATCAGTGATGTGAAAGATGTTAAGAAAGAAAGCGTGCCTCAAATTCTCAGAATCGCCAGTCTCTGTAACAATGCCCGGTTTTTGAATGGGCATTATAAAGGTGATCCGACCGAAGTAGCATTGTTGCAGTTTGTCAGAGAGATCATCGGAGAGATAAAAGCTGAACGAATAAAAGAGATTCCTTTTGATTCAGAGAGGAAACGAATGACTACTGTTCATAGAAGGCACCTTGCCCCTTCTTTTGAAAATGATGATTTTGTTGCATATTCAAAAGGTGCTCTGGAGAGCATACTACCATTATGTACTCATATGCTTATGCACGGGGATACTGTTTCTATGAATGAAGATTTCAAAAAGCAGATTACTATTTCCTATCATTCTCTCATGGATATGGGCTTGAGGGTACTTTCTTTTGCGTATAAAGAAATCCATGGCCCGTATTCTGTTGAGGCAATAGAATCCGATATGGTCTTTGCTGGTCTGGTCGGTCTCGAAGACCCTCCGCGACCGGAAGTTCCTGAAGCGATCAGGAAATGCAGCCAAGCAGGGATAAGAGTAATCATGATTACCGGAGATGCAAGCAGGACCGCGGTTGCTATTGCGAGAGAAATCGAATTGGTGAAAGGAAATCCTGCAGTTGTTGAGGGACATATATTCAATCAGATGAGTGATGAAGAACTGAGAGCAAAACTTACAGAAAAAGAGATAATATTCGCAAGAATGACACCGAAACACAAAATGAGAGTTGTCTCGATATTGAAAGAAGAGGGCGAAATTGTGGCTGTAACAGGTGACGGTGTCAATGATGCACCTGCGCTGAAAAAGGCAGATATTGGTATCTCTATGGGGATTTCGGGCACTGATGTGGCAAAAGAGGCTTCAGACATGGTACTCCTTGATGACAATTTCGCTACTATAGTCAACGCGGTCGAGGAGGGGAGAGCAGTATATGAGAATATCAAGAAGTTCTTAACCTATATCTTTGCGTCTAATATTCCTGAGGCAGTACCATACCTCGCATATATTCTGTTGAAAATACCGCTTCCACTAACGATAATCCAGATACTCGCGGTTGATCTTGGTACTGATATGCTCCCTGCGCTTGCGCTTGGTGCTGAAACACCAACGCCTGATATGATGAAACGGCCACCCAGAAAAATGAAAGAACGGCTTCTGAATCTCCGGTTGATTGTGAGGGCATATCTCTTCCTTGGCCCGATAGAGGCATTAGCATGCATGTTTGGGTTTTCCTATGTCTTGTATAACGGCGGATGGATTTGGGGTTCAACGCTGCCTGCGCACAATATGCTTTATCTGCAGGCAACAACAGCATGTCTGACAGCAATAATAATTACTCAGATTGGGAATGTATTTGCATGTCGCTCAGATAGGGAATCGGTATTCAGCACAGGGTTTTTTACAAACAGGCTTATTTTCGGTGGTATTATCCTGGAAATTTTACTACAGGTATTTATTATCTATCATCCTTTCGGAAACAAGGTTTTCGGGACTGCACCGATTGGGATAGATGTATGGTTAATTTTGCTCCCTTTCAGCGTAGTACTGCTTTTCGCTGAGGAACTGAGAAAAGTAATTGCAAAGAGATTCTGATCCAATGAACAGGTTTTAACAAACTTTTTGATTACTGACGGTCATCTTTCTCCGGTACTCCCTCGGTGACATCTTATACACTGCTTTGAAGACTCTGTTAAAGTGTCCGGAGTTCCTGTAACCTACCGAAAAGGCTATTTCCGTAATACTGGTACGGGAGTCTTTCAGAAGTTCCCCGGCGTTTTTCAGCCGTATGCTGTTTACATATGATATGAAGCTTTGACTAAATCTCTCCTTAAAGGCCCTGCAAAAGCTGAACCTGTTCATGCATGCCAGACGTGCAAGCTTATCCAGTGTCAGCTCTCCCATGTAGTTTTCCTGAATATGTTTTGCAATGATGTCAAGGTGTTTTCCCTTATATGAGGGCAATGCATCATCTTTTTTCCCTTTTTCGTCTCCGAGTATATTTGATACCCTTTCCCTGAGATACCGAAGATTGACAGGTTTTTTAATATAATCAGTGACATTTTTTCTGAGTGCCTGGATTATGACATCTTCATTCCCGTATCCTGTCATGATTATTACAGGGAGTGCAGGGTTTCTGTTCCTGAGTGACTGCAATACCTCAAACCCATCCCGGTCAGGGAGAATATAGTCAACAATCGCGATATCAACAGACTGAAAGGGGAACTTCATAGCATCCAAATACGTTGATGCCTCGAATACATGATAATCATTGTTGAGGGCGCTCTTGATAACATCCCTGATAACGGCATCATCATCTACAAGAAGAAGAGATTTCTTGAACATTGTTTTCCCTTAGATAGATAATTAAGCTAATGCTAAATAAGTATGATTATAAACGATGTAATGCAGATCGTAAAGAAGAAAAAACTAACATTTTTTGCATTTTTAAGATTTCATAAAATTATAAGTAATTTTATGAATTGTAATAATGATATTATTTTAGTAAAATAATCCGTTTTGAAGTTGTATGGAATCGGATACGTTAGACTTAGCATAATGCCAATTAGTCCAAAGCATTATTAAAAAAGTTTCATCCATCTGTACTATAAAAACAGAGCTGATAAAAGGAGAAAGATTATGTTGTCACGCATTTTCCCCTTCCTGGGATGGCTGAAAGGTTACAACTTCGTTAAGTTCAAGGCTGATGCAATCGCCGGACTAACTGTTGCGTTGGTTCTCATTCCTCAATCAATGGCTTATGCCCAATTGGCCGGCCTTCCAGCGTATTACGGATTATATGCATCTTTCCTTCCACCAATGATCGCTGCATTATTCGGCTCGAGCAGGCAGCTTGCAACAGGGCCTGTGGCTGTCGTCTCACTCATGACTGCAGCATCGCTGGGTCCACTCGCAACTGCCGGGAGTGACAGCTTTATCGCATATGCCATTTTGCTTGCTCTCATCGTTGGAGCTTTTCAGTTCCTTTTGGGTGTTTTAAAACTCGGATTAGTTGTCAACTTCCTGTCCCATCCTGTTGTGAATGGTTTTACCAACGCTGCTGCAATTATTATTGCCACATCTCAATTGTCAAAGATGTTCGGAGTTTCCGTAGACAGTGCAGCGCACCATTACGAAACAATTTTTCGGGTTATTCAGGGAGCCATGCATTATACACACTGGCCCACTTTAATCATGGGAATCGGGGCTTTTATGATAATGTATGTTTTGAAAAAGGTCTCACCCAAAATACCGAATGTCCTCGTCGCAGTTGCCCTTACGACGGTTATTTCATGGGCAATAGGATTTGAACATAATGTCAAGGTTGATGTGTCAAAGATTGATTCACTGAGAGTGAAAGAACTTATCACAAGTTTCAATAAAACTGTGGGTGAAATTTCGGTATTGGCAAAGGAACGGGCAGAAAATACCAGGCAAATGGAAGAAGCACAAAAAAACCATGATAAAATAGAAATCCTTAATTTAAAAAGAAATGGAGATGTTTTAAATGTCAATATGGAGGAGTTAAAAGTAAACGAAGCTTCTCTGAGAAAGGAAATCAGGGATTTGCATTTCAGCGGTGTAAAACAGCCTGATGATTCTCTAATATTTTATCTTAAAGACGAAATGCCCCAGAATGCAAATTCAGACGGCAGAATATGGCGCATACAAGTGGGAACCAAACCGATTCAAGAAGATTCCATCCGCTTGATGGGCGGTGGTGCAGTTGTGGGCGTGGTACCGAAAGGATTGCCTTCATTTACTGTTCCACCCATAGACTTCAAGGGAATTATGCAGCTTCTGCCGTATGCCGTTATTATTTCCCTGCTCGGTTTTATGGAAGCCATCTCCATAGCCAAAGCCCTTGCAGGAAAGACAGGACAGCGACTGGACCCCAATCAGGAATTAATCGGACAGGGATTGGCGAATATGCTCGGCTCTATAGGGAAAAGTTATCCTGTCTCCGGTTCTTTTTCCCGTTCAGCAGTTAACTTTCAGGCAGGAGCTCTTACCGGTTTCTCAAGTGCTTTTACGAGCATTGCGGTTCTGATTATGCTGTTATTCTTAACCCCGCTTCTCTACCATTTGCCGCAATCGGTATTGGCGGCAGTCATTATGATGGCGGTTATCGGCCTGCTGAACGTTTCCGGATTTATTCATGCCTGGAGGGCGCAGAAATATGACGGGATTATTTCTGTTTTATCTTTCATAGCCACATTGGCCTTTGCCCCTCATCTGGATAAAGGTATTATGATCGGCGTGGCGCTTTCGATTTCTGTCTTCTTATACAACAGCATGAAGCCAAAAATAACTTTATTGGCAAAACACGATGATCAAGCACTTCGTTGTATAGATACACACAGTCTGCAGGGATGCGAGTATATTTCCATTGTGCAATTTGAGGGACCGCTATTTTTTGCCAATGCAAGTTACCTTGAAGACAGTATACGGGGAATCATAGAAACGAAAAAGAACTTAAAACACATTATTCTTGTAGCCAATGGGATTAATGAAATGGATGCCTCAGGGGAAGAAACATTATCGTTGCTTGTGGACCGCATCAGAAGCGGTGGACTTGACATATCTTTGAGTGGTGTCAATGAGACGGTTTTAAAGGTTATCAAGAGGACTCATTTGTTCGAAAAAATCGGCCAAGACCATATGTATCATACACCCGAACAGGCTATCAGAACGGTCTATAATGTCTCACACAAAGATACTACCGAAAAAGACTGTCCACTTCTGGCTGTCTGCAGGGCTTAGATTTTATCCATGGAGGAGAAAAATGTCTATTATTAGTGTATTTACGGGAACCTACTGCAATGAAAAATCAGCAATAAAAGGAATTCTTCAGAAGACAGGCTACAAATATCTCACAGACTCCGACATTGTTGCAAAAGCCGGAAAATTGTCGGATCTTTCCGAAAGTAAAATAGTCAAGGCTTTTTCGGCAAAGACATCTGCTTTTAATCAGTTTACCCATGAAAAAGAACGCTCCATCGCTTATCTCAGGCTTGCTGTGGCCGAGACACTACCTGAGGATACTATTCTTCTCCATGGGTTTGCAAGCCTTCTGATACCAATGAGCATGGCGCATGTTCTTCGCGTGTGTATCATTGCTGATATGAAATACAGGGTTTCGATAGCATCTTCTACCGGCATGTCCGAAAGTGAAGCACTTAAGACGATACACAAGAACGACGAGGATAGGATAGCGTGGACAAAAAGCATTTTGGAAAACGATGATCCATGGAGTACTTTGCTTTATGATATGGTCTTGCCAACTGATAAAATGACCCTTGAAGAACTATCAGATTCAGTAGGGAAAAATTTAGGCAGAGATATCCTGAAATCCTCAGGAACAAGTGAAAAAGCAGTCCAGGATTTCATCCTGGCATCACGCGTTGAAACTGTTTTGGCCAAAGAAGGCCATATGATTACTGCAGAGGCTGATGCCGGGGCAGTAACCTTAACAATCAACAAAAAAGTGCTCATGCTGAAACGGCTGGAGGAAGAATTGCAATCAATAGCTCTTAAGGTTCCGGGGGTAAAATCCGTTGAAACGAAAGTTGGAAAAAATTTCTACCAAGCAGATGTATACAGAAAATATGATCTTGAGATGCCTTCCAAACTTCTTCTCGTGGATGATGAAAGGAAGTTTGCTCAGACATTATCCGAAAGGCTCGGTCTAAGAGACATAGGTTCTGTGGTCGCTTATGATGGAGAGTCTGCCCTTAATCTCATAAAAGAAGAAGAACCCGAGGTCATGATCCTGGACTTAAAAATGCCGGGGATTGACGGCATCGAGGTCTTAAAAAGGGTTAAACAGACCAATCCTCAAATCGAAGTTATTATTCTTACCGGACATGGCTCTGGGGCGGATAAAGAATTATGTATGAAGTTAGGGGCTTTTGCATATCTCGAAAAGCCGGTGGATGTGAATGTCCTCAGCGAGACCATTAAAAAAGCTAACGAAAAAATAAAGCAGGGAGGGAAATAACACGGGATTTTTCCTGTATAAAATGCGACAGTTTATCCTTTTCTCTCACACTTCTCTTGAAAAGCAGCCTTTATTTTGCGCGCCAGTGTCTCGATATCAGCAGGTTTTTTCAGGAAGTCGAATCCTCCAAGCCTTTTTGCTTCCTCTTCGTCTTTATCGGTTCCGTGGCCGGTAAGAACTATTACCTGAATGTCAGGACTTACCTTTTTTATTTCCCGGAGGACTTCCATCCCATGCATGCCGGGCATTCTCATGTCAAGAATGATTACATCCGGCTTATCAATTTTTAGTTTCGCTAACGCCTGCTCGCCGTCATAGGCGGTTCCAACCTTCAAATCTCTCATTTGCAGCCGCTGAGCAAGGGTGTTGGCAAGAGCTACTTCATCGTCTACTATGAGGACTTTAATGTCTTTTTGTTCCATTCCACCCTTCTTGGGTTCAGGTAACTTTAACAACCAAATCAAAAGGTTGTCAAGAGATGTACGTATGTTATGGAGAGTTCATCGCAAGCGTAATAAGCGTTTCTTTTTCCTTTTCCTGCACGATGTTTCCACCTAACTGTTTTATAATCTTTTCAAGCTTTTCATAGGTGATTGATGGAGAATCATCATTTCCTTTAAGAAAATTTCCTTCCGGGATAATCCTAAGCTTAACAGTGTTCTCAGCAGCAGCGGTCTGAATAGTGATTTTGCTGTTGTTATCGAGGTTTTTAATTTTCTCATGAAGAAAACTGAATGCAACAAACTGAACGAGAGACGGATTACTGTAAATTGGAGGAATATCCTCTTGAAAATCCTTTCCGATACTTATTTTTTTCTGGTTTGCAAATCTGGTTACAAGGGCTATGAGTTCCTCAAGAGTCTCATTCAGATTGAAGGTAGCAAGCTGACTATCCATTCTATGGGCAAAACGATTCAGATATCTGAAGAGGTTGTTCGTTTTCTCTATATATTCCTCAATGGAGCGAGTGATCTCAAGGTATTGCTCTGAATCGCCCTGAGAGGTTTTCCCTAAGGATATCAAATCCTCTATCAATCCATTAGACTCTTTAATGATCGCCAGGTAATTTTTAATCTCATGGGTAAACCCTGCCAAAATTTTCCCGATAAATTGGAGCTGCAGCAATCTTAGATCTTCTCCATTTTCATGTTTCATATGCCACCTCAATGGCTATTGTTCCTTGGTTCTTTTCTTCATTGCATTATCTATTTTTACCGTGAGTTCTCCTATGTCCACGGGTTTCATGATATACTCAAAAACTCCGCTTTTCATTCCCTCTGCAACGCTTTGGACATCGCCATGTCCAGTCAGCATTATGACCTCAATGGTAGAATCAATCTTTTTAATGGTTTTCAACGTTTCTATCCCGTCCATGCCCGGTATTTTCAAATCAAGTATGATCACATCAGGCAAATGGGTATGAATCAGAGCCAGAGCTTCCAGGGCATTATTTGCTGTTTTAACATCATAGCCCCGCAACTGTAACCTCTCCGCAAGCGCTGATGCAAATTCTACCTCGTCATCAACAAGAAGAAGTTTCGTTTGTGGCATCACAGTCCTCCCTTTTAAACCTCCTTGGCATTAATTGGTATTTCGATGATAAAGGTTGTTCCCTTATTGATTTCACTTCCAACAAGGATCGTTCCTCCTAATTTTTGCACAATCCCGTAGGAAATTGAAAGGCCCAGGCCTGTCCCCTTGCCCTTTTCTTTTGTTGAATAAAACGGCTCAAAAATGTGCTTTAGATTTTCTTTCGGGATCCCGCTTCCATTGTCTTTTATAGCTACCCCAATGAACTTGTCATCTTTGGCATATGTAGTAAAGTTGATATGCCCATTTTCCTTCAACGCATCCATTGCGTTATTTATGATGTTCAGGATTACCTGCTGTACCTGTCCCTTATCGGTAATAATTTTTGGAAGATTCTTCTGTAAATTTAGTTCTAAATGAATATTCCTGTACAGAATCTCTTTCTCCAGGAATCCAATGACTTCCTGAACAGCATCATTTATATCTATTGCATCCTGGCTGATTTCCATTCTCCTCGAAAAACCCAAAAGTCGATGGGTAATCGTAGTACAGCGAGTTACGCTGTCGGATATTCCGCTGATGAGGCCTATGAACTTTTCTTTGTATTGTTCTAAATTCTCTGATAACTCAAGGAGGTCTTTCATTAAACCTGCCTTTTCATTAATGATAGCAAGAGGGTTGTTGATTTCGTGTGCAACACCGGCTGCAAGTCTTCCGATCGATGCCATTTTCCCTGCGTGTTCTGATTGCGCTATTGCTTCTTCTCTTTCATGGTCGGATAATCTAATACGATTCACAACGGTATTAGCCATCACGATTGTAAAAATCAAGCCAAGCAGGATGCTTCCCAAGGTGATAAAGAATAATTCATTCCTGAAAATGCTTGGAATTCTCGCATACGGAGTGGATCGAATGACGGTGACCAAAATCCACGGTGAGTGTTTTATCGTGGCAAAACCACATATTTTGCAGTCATCACCGCTCGTTTGCAATTCCTGGATCAAGATTTCCTGACCGGGAATTGTCATATGTGCTGTATATTTCTCGAGCACATCGCCATGGAACTTCGAAGGTGTTTGGAGTATTCTTTCTTGGTTGATGATGAAAATATCATCGTTTGATCTCAGATTAAAAGTGTTCACATATTTCTGTAACGTATCTATATTTATGGTAGCTCTGAGAATCCAGAATGTGCCTTTCTCTGGTATCTCTCTCTTAATTGCAATAGCAAAATGGGGAATTTTCCGGTAACCTGTAAAGGCATCACTGACATAGTATGAACGGATTATCACCTCCTGGAACCACTCCTGGGTTGAATAATTTTTTCCCGCAAGGTTATAGGGGCCTGTGTACGATCTCTGGATGCCGCCGGAATCTATGATTCCAAAATCGACAAGTCCGCCAAATTCTTTTTTAAACCTCGCAAATGTTTCAGTCAAAAGTTTTTGGTCTGATAATTGCTCATAGGTATAACTTGAGGTAATAAACCTCAGAACAGATAACCTTTCTTCCACAAAGAATTCGATTGTCTGCTTAGTGTTCTGGATCTCCCAGTTCAATTGTTTATAGAAATCGTCTTTCAGAATTTTCTGGAACCAGAAATAACTTATTGTTATGACAATAAACAGAGGAACCATCGAGAGCAATACATCGATTAAAACAATCCTTATTTTAAGGCTCGTATAGCGGTCTTTACCGAGGACACGAAAAATATCGTGGGGATGAAATACGTTTCGAAGAATATCCGAAATTTTTTGTTTCAGATTTTTCATGTATTCTTCATGAAATCCATACTGCATTATAAATCAAAACATAAGATAATTCATTTGACTAAAAGAATCCAGTAAAAGATGCGGGTTCAAAACCAATGCCGTCTTCCAATGAGAGAGTTTCCTTACAGCTCTTCCAGTTTTTTGGCCTGATAATGGGTGATGAGGGCATCTATGATCTCGTCGATATCACCCTCGAGTACCTGTTCAAGCTTATGAAGCGTAAACCCGATTCTGTGATCGGTCACACGGTTCTGGGGAAAATTATACGTCCTTATCTTTTCACTCCGGTCTCCGGTTCCTACCTGTGATTTCCTTTCCGAGGCCCGCTCTTTTTCTTTACGTTCCATCTCGACCTCATACAGTCTTGAGCGCATGACCTTCATCGCTTTCTCTTTATTTTTGATCTGGGAGCGTTCGTCCTGACACTGAACAATCAGACCTGTCGGAACGTGGACAATTCGAACTGCAGAATAGGTTGTATTGACTCCCTGACCTCCGGGACCGGATGCACAAAACGTGTCTATCCTGAGGTCTTTTTCATTAACCTTGATATCAACATCCTCAGCCTCGGGAAGCACTGCAACCGTAGATGCAGATGTATGGATTCTCCCTGAGGTTTCTGTGACGGGGACCCGCTGCACCCTGTGCACGCCCCTTTCATACTTAAGACGGCTGTAAGCATTTTTCCCCTGTATGGAAACGATGACTTCCTTGATCCCGCCAAGACCGGTAGGGTTCAAATCTATTGTTTCCACTTTCCACCGCTTATGTTCTGCATATTTCAGATACATGCGCAGGAGTTCTGACGCAAAGAGAGCAGCCTCCTCTCCGCCTGTTCCGGCCCGAATTTCAAGGATGACGTTTTTCGCATCACGAGGGTCCTGGGGGATGAGCATGATTTTCAGTTCTTCCTCAATCTTAGGCCTTTTCTCTCCTAACTCGTCGAGTTCAGCCTGTGCAAGTTCCCGCATATCGCCGTCCCCGCCCCGCAAAAGCTCTTCTGCCCCTTCGATGTCGGAGAGCAATTTGCTGTATTCCCTGATTTTGTTAACCAAAGGCAGGAGCTCTGCCTGCTCTTTTGAATGCTTCTGGAGTTCTCCCGGTTTTGAAAAGATCTCCGGATCCATCAAAAGCTTTGTCAGCTCTTCGTATCTATTTTCAACTGCTCTGAGTTTTTCAAACATGAGCTTCTTCCTCAATAAGAACTTCCTGGAGCGCCCTGACAGCTACCTCAATCTGGGCTTCATCAGGTTCCCTGGTTGTCAGCCGCTGAAGCAGTAAGCCGGGTTGAATCAATATATGCATCAGAAGGTTGTGTTCCATCTTTGCTGAAAGTTTAAGGATCTCATATGAAATACCGGCTATAAACGGGATAAGAATGAGACGTGACAAAAATTTATATACGAATGGCCATTCCTGCGGGATAAAGGAAAATATGAAGATACTGATAATCATGACGATGAGAAGAAAGCTTGTCCCGCAACGGGGATGGAGCGGGCTATGGGTTTTAATATTCTTTACGGTGAGGTCATTGCCGTTCTCATATGCATGGATGACCTTGTGTTCTGCCCCATGATATTCAAAAATCCGTCTCATCTCTTTCCACATCCCAACCGAGATGATATACAGCAAGAAGATAAAGACCCTGATGATGCCATCGACAAGATTGAAGATAAGGGAGCTTCTGGATACAGATTCAATAATCAGGCCGAGGAGCTTTGTAGCGTATAACGGAAGAAGAATAAAGAGTCCAATACCGATGAGAACAGCCAGAGTAATCGTAAGACCGATGGCAGCCGGACTTAGTTGTTTCCCCTCTTCTTCCTCATATGCCTTGCTCCCAGAGAATTCTATGGCCTTGATGCCGATAAAGAGGGCATGAAAGAGTGCTATGAACCCCCGAAGGATAGGGAGCCTGAATATTTTCGGGAGTTCGGAAAGTTTCTCTGTTTTTACATGGATTTCCCCTTTCGGGCTCCTGACTGCAACAGTCCAGCTTTTCCTGCCCTTCATCATGACGCCTTCTATGACTGCCTGTCCGCCGATATTTTTCATGATTGTTATGCGTTTGGACTTCCCCTTAACCGCCCCATCATTAGGCGGTATTTCCCGACCTTGGTGGAAAAAACAGAGGGAAGGGTGAGCGTATTCAAAGAAAAGCCGTCAGTCGGCATAAGGCGACAAACGGCTTTTCCCTGTTACGGTACCTACTTTTTTGCGTATTTCTTCTTGAACTTCTCTACCCGTCCTTCAGCATCAACAAGCTTCTGTTTGCCGGTAAAGAACGGATGGCACTTTGAACAGATATCTACATGGATTTTTTGTCTCGTTGACCGTGTTGTGAAAACCTCACCACAGGCACATTCGATTTTTATCTCATTGTATGACGGATGAATGCCTTCTTTCAACCTGCTCCTCCTGAATTTTTATTCTTTTAATAATAATAGATTCTTATGATTTTTAGCAAGCAAAGCATACCGCCGGGCAAAATAAACAAAATTGAGCAGAAATTTCATGAATTATAATATATAGTATCAATGTAACTCTACCATAAAGGGGGCGGGAATGGATGATATAGTCGCCGTAATCCTCAACAAGATGCCTGTAGGAGTTATTGTTTATGATAAAAAATTGCAGATGATTTACTCAAACAGAATGGCAGCGAATTTCCTCAAACGGTATCTTCTACCGGATGAAATACCTCCCTTAACTCGAAGAATCTTCGATGCAATGGATAAATCCAGTCTGCACGAATTATTTCCCGGCGAAGTTTATATGTTGAGGAGACTTGATGGCTCGTCGAGCAACTGGATATTCAAGTTTTTCATTGCCGAGAGCCCCAAACCGCTTGTCGGCATTTTCATCTTAGAGGAGACGGTTTCTCAGAAGCTTGACATGAATGAGATAAGAAAGCAATTCAGACTGACCCGTAGGGAAACCGATATACTCAGGCGTGTACTTGATGGTTTGAAAAATGTCGAAATTGCAGAAGAGCTTGAGATATCCGAGCAGACCGTAAAAGATCACCTGAGTAATATTTACATGAAATCAGGCGTCGAAAACCGATTCGATTTGGCACGCTTACTCATGAATACAGGGAACAGTTCATAATGCCGGATTTTTTGCGTTCAGAAGGTTTTTGGCATATTCTATGTCGTCCCGGATCTGCTTTTCGAGACTGACAGGATTCGGAAATGTCCGCTCACCCCGGATTCTATCGACAAAATATATCCTGATATTCTCTCCGATAAGGTTACCGGAAAAACTGAAGAGGTGCACTTCATAACTTACGTTCTCGTTCCCGAAGGTCGGATTTTTCCCGATATTTGCAACACCATTGCAGACAGTGCCCCTCACATTGACCCTTACCGCATAAACACCCTCCCTGGGTGCGATCTCAACCGGTGTCGTGATGTTTGCTGTTGGGATGTGCAGGAGATTTTGACCTCTTCCTTTTCCTTTTATTACACTCCCTTCAATCGAATATGCCCTTCCAAGGTATTGTGAAACTTCAGAGACCGCTCCTTTCTGGAGGAGGGATCTGACAGCGCTGCTGCTCACGATATTTCCGTGCACCATGACATTTCTGATTGCCTGAACGCCGAAGCCGAAAGATTTCCCCCGCTTCCTCAGCAGATCTATTGTCCCCTTCTTATGCTTTCCAAAGGTATAATTCGCGCCGACAATGATCTCCCTGACATGTATTCTTTTCACCAGGACCTCATTGATAAAATCATCCGGAAGCATGCTGGAAAATTCTTTATTAAAGTTTATTAAAAGCAGGACATGTATACCCATTGTCTCGATAAGCCGTGCCTTCTCCTCTGTGGTTGTCAGCAGTTTTATATTCCTTTCCGGTGCGATAACTTTCGCAGGGTGGGGCTCAAAGGTCATCACCATAGACGTACCTTTCATCTCTCCAGCCTTCTTTACGACTGTTGAGAGGATCTTCTGATGGCCCAGATGGACACCATCATAATTGCCTATGGTGAGCACCGTATCAGGGTATATTTTATTTAAGGCTTCGAGCCCTACAACGATCTCCATGATGACCCTCTTGGAGGAGCTTTTCATAAATGTTTCTCACCTGCTGCTCCGTCTCTGCCGGTGTTCCATTGTTATTGACGGTAAAATCAGATTTCCTGATTTTTTCCTCAATGGGAAGCTGCGATCGTATCCTCTGAAGAGCTTCTTCCCGTTTTAATCCTTTTTTTTCAAGACGGTGCAATGCTCTCTCCTGTTCTGTCTGCACCGTAATGATACATTGAAACCTGCCTTCATAACCGCGTTCAAAAAGCAATGGCGTCTCGACAACAACGATCCTGCTTTTCCTGTCTGGGTGCTCAAGAAGGCGGTTTATCTTCTTGAATACAAGAGGATGAAGGATGTCTTCGAGAGAACGTCGCGAGGCATTATCTGAAAAGATTATGGCGGCAACTTTTTGTTTGTCCAGCCCGCCGTTTGCCTGAAATATCCCGTCACCGAAAAGGTTTCTGATTTGTTGCAGCACTTCTGTTTCCTGAAGCAGTGATTCAACGATTTTATCTGCATCATAGGTAAGCGCGCCGAGTTTCTGAAATATTTTTAGAACCGTACTCTTTCCCGTTCCATAGTTGCCGGTCAATCCCACAAGAAACATAGGCAGTATTATACCAGTTTAGGCGCATTGTATTGTGGCAAGGAGGGTTATTACCAGTCACATAATATGAATTTTTATACCTAAAATCAGTGGTCAGGGTTATGACAGGATTTTGTTCCTTTCATGCCTCCGATTATAGCCCCGATGGTCTGAATATTCTTTCTCCGCAAATAAGCAACTAATCCGCTAATAATCTCAATGGTCGCTTTCGGATTCAGGAAATTACCTGTGCCCACCTGAACAGCAGAAGCCCCTGCAAGCAAGAATTCTAAAGCATCCAGGGTATTGGTAATACCACCTATGCCGATAACAGGAATGCTTACAGCCTGCGATGCCTCCCAGACCATTCTTAAAGCGATTGGTTTTATTGCCGGGCCTGACAACCCGCCAGTGACATTTGCAAGCCTGGGCTTCCATGTCTCGGTATCAATCGACAATGCGGGGATGGTATTGATGAGTGATATGGCGTCGCTGCCGGCATCCTCGGCTACCCGTGAAAAATCAGGTATGCTGGATACATTCGGGGACAGCTTTGTTATGAGAACCGTGTTGCTAACAGTTCGTTTGACAGCGGTTATGAGCTTTGCGAGTGACCGCGGATCGATGCCAAAGGTCATCCCGCCCTTTTTCACATTCGGACATGACACGTTCAATTCAATCCCGTCAACACCTGTGTCAACAAGCGTTTTTGCAAGCCTGACGTATTCCTGAACGCTGTTGCCGAGGATATTGACGACAATCTTTGTATCGAAATTCCTGAGGTAAGGCAGTTTATCTCGTAAAAACGTCTTCAGGCCGACATTCTGAAGGCCGATTGCATTCAGCATTCCACAGGGGGTCTCACATATCCTCGGGGAGGGATTCCCCTCCATCGGTTTCAGTGATATGCCTTTAACCACAATACCGCCAAGCAGGTTCAGGTCGACAAAGTCAGCGTATTCCTCTCCGTATCCGAACGTGCCGGATGCCGTCATAACAGGGTTCTTGAGTTTAAGTTTGCCTATGTTGACAGATAAATCCATAGAATAATCAGTCGTGGTAAGGGATTGGATTGTCCTTGAGCGGATTTGAATACTGTCGAAGACAGAATTCACCTCGGAGTCCCGATGAATATCGGGACGAGAATGAGCAAGAGGACAATCCAATCCCTTCATTGCGGACTGTATCGATTACCATACTATGTCCTCTATAGGAAATACAGGCCCTTCCTTGCACACTCGCTTATATCCTTTACCTGTTTTTACCGAACATCCGAGACATGCACCGAAACCGCATGCCATATTTTCCTCAAGAGACACATATCCCTTGATATGTTTGTCAAGGGCAATCTGAGATATAGCAGCAAGCATAGGCTTTGGGCCGCAGGCATAGATCATATACGAAGTGCCTTTTGAAGACGGAGAAGCCAGGAAATTGGTCAGGACATCAGTCACCATACCTTCCCTGCCGAAAGAGCAGTCATCAGTACAGGTTATGAGCTCGCTCCCTAATTTCTCTAATTCGTTCAAAATAAGGAGATCATCTTTGCACCGGGAGCCGTATATGAGGGAGGGTTTTTTTGTGAGACATTCTGCAAGAGAGAAGAGGGAGGCGATACCTATTCCACCCGCAATGAGCAGGGGAATATATCCCTTCGGAGGTTTCGGATAACCTGTGCCGAGAGGACCGATTACCTGCATTCCATCGCCCGGCTTCAATGCTTTCATCTGTGCTGTACCTTTGCCCTTCACGGTGTAAAGGAATTGAATAGCTTGTGCAGTTTTTCTGAAATAACTGAAGGGCCTTTTTAACAAGGGATCGAATGAATTGCCTGTCCCTACCATGTAAAACTGACCTGGGGACGGTTCAGATATCGGGTCGAGAGGCTCTATCGTGAGGAGGTAATTCTTCTTGTTTAAGGGAAGGTTATCGATTACTTTTGCCTTAAAAATCTTATACAAAGCTGATCTCTAATATCTCATACTCCAATGTTTTTGCAGGAACCTTGATGTTGACAACATCGCCGACTTCCTTGTTCAGCAAAGCTTTGCCTACAGGCGAACTGATGGATATTTTCCCGTTTTTCGCATCCGCTTCTTCAGGGCCGACAAGCATAAATATTTTCTCTTCGTCAGACAAGAGGTCGACAACTTTTACGGTAGCCCCGAAGGCAATTTTTTTCTGTGAGATCTTCGAGGGGTTGATAACATCCGCAAGGGCAAGTTTGGTTTTCAGATCCTGGATCCTTCCTTCGATGAAGGACTGTCTTTCCTTTGCAGCATGGTATTCTGCATTCTCTGAAAGATCCCCGTGTGCCCTTGCCTCAGAGATGTCCCTGATATTCTTGGGTCTGTCAACTTTCAGCAGTTTTTCCAGTTCTCCCTGAAGTTTCTGGTAGCCGCCCGGTGTTATTGGTAGTCTCCTGAGCACATTATCCCCCTTTCATTAAATTAATGTAACACTTTTATCATGAATTTTTCTATATTAGATGTCAGAGCGGATACCCAGAAAACTGTTGATGAGAAAAGGAGTATAACAATGCGATTTTCAAAGATGCTCATACCAACCCTGCGGGAAGTTCCTTCTGATGCGGAGGCAGTAAGTCATATCCTTATGCTGAGAGCCGGGTATATCAGACAGCTTGCAGCAGGACTCTACATCTATCTGCCCCTCGGGATCAGGGTTATAGAAAGAATACACAGAATCCTCCGCGAGGAGATGAACGCCATAGGCGCACAGGAGATTGCCCTGCCGGCGCTGCATCCGGCTGAGATATGGCAGGAGACCGGAAGGTGGTATGAGATAGGGGATGAGATGTTCAGGCTGAAGGACAGGACCGGCCGTGATATGTGCCTCGGCATGACCCATGAAGAAATAATGACATGGCTTGCAGCAAGGGAAATCCGCTCATACAGGGAACTGCCGCAGGTGTGGTATCAGGTCCAGACGAAACTGAGGGATGAGGCCAGGCCGAAGAGCGGGGTCCTCAGAACGAGGGAATTCCTGATGAAGGACAGCTATAGTTTCGATGCCGACGAAGAGGGGCTCGAAAGGAACTATCAACTCCACGCTGAGGCATATCAGAAGATATTTTCGAGGTGCGGGCTGAAATTTTATATGGTACAGTCGGACCCGGGCATGATGGGCGGTGCAACCTCGCATGAATTCATGGCTCCGAGCCCTGCCGGAGAGGATGAGGTTGTTCTCTGCGATTCCTGCGGGTATGCCGCAAATGTAGAACTCGCTCTTTCGAATCCGAAGAACATAGAGAGCATGGACTGGGAACCGGAAGAAGTCCACACCCCTGAAAAGCGCACAGTTCAGGAGGTTTCAAATTTTCTGAAGCTTAAGCCGGAATATTTCATAAAAAGCCTGTTGGTCATCAGTGATGACGGCCCTGTGCTTGCCCTTGTGAGAGGAGATCAGGAGCTGCACGAAAAAAAGCTTGGGAGGATCATTGGTAAATACAGACCTGCACAGAAAGAAGAGATAAAAGAGATCCTCGGCGTTGAAGCTGGTTTTATAGGTCCCATGGGCCATAATATCCGGACTGTCGCCGACGTCTGTCTTCAGGAGGGCGCTTATGTGGGCGGCGCGAACAGGCAGCACTACCACCTAAAAGGTATAAGACCCGGAAGGGATTTCACCGCTGCGTGGCATGACATAACTCTTGCAAAAGAAGGTGATTTATGCGCGAAATGCAACACCCCAATAAGGATCGAACGCGTAATTGAAATAGGAAATATCTTTAAGCTCGGCACTAAATATGCAATCCCTCTGAAAGCATTGTATCTTGATGAAAAGGGACAGGAAAAACCGGTTATCATGGGAAGCTACGGTATCGGGCCGGCACGAATTGCTGCTGCAGCGATCGAGCAGAATCATGACAAAGACGGCATCATCTGGCCGAAGAGCATTGCGCCGTTCGATATTGAACTACTGCCCTTGAATATGAACGATGCGATGACGAGAGAGGTTGCTGAAAACCTTTACCGGGATTTGCAGGCAAAAGGCCGTGCGGTCTTGCTGGATGACCGTAATGAACGGGCAGGAGTGAAGTTCAAAGATGCTGATTTAATCGGCATCCCTACCCAGGTAGTCATTGGTGAAAAGAACCTGAAGGATGGTCTTGTTGAGATCAAGGACAGAAAAACAAAAGAGGTGACTAAGGTGAAAGTCGAGGAGGTAGTGGAGCGGATTTCTTCTTGATTATTGCCACTCCATGAACTTTCAGTCGTATCTGACGTTTCACGGAAGCAAATGTTTCTGTTAAGGCCAAACAGAAGGTTCCTATCCGCGGATAATTTGCATGTTTGATAATCTGACTGTGGTGTTACTGTTACCTACAACTCCTCGCGGTTGAACATGTTGGACCAGTGAAGATTTACGAGAGAAATCCGCGGCAACAATGAGTTAAGCGGCTTGGCCCCCGGAACGACTGGTTGGGCAATCACAATAAGTCAACTAATTCAACAACGTCCCCTGAAGGTTCGTCCCGGTTGCAGCGGTGATTTTGAAAGATGAAAATCAGATATATTATAATCATAGTGACAATAGACAGCTATCTCTTGAAGAAAGGGGTATCTCAGAAAGATCTGCCAGGTCCTTTATTGAAAAAATAAAAGTATAAAGGTTACCCCTTCACCAGTTCCTTCCCCGCCTCATAAGCATCCTTCAATGCTGTAGGATGTTTCAATACAGCACCCTTTGTATCAACTCCCGTATAGCTTAATGTCTTGTGTTCAGGGACGCTGATTGTCCGGAAGAAAGCCTTTGCGGATGTCTCGGCGCACTGCATGCCCTGCATACCGATTTCTTTCCTCTGCCCGCCGACCAGCAGCAAAAGTCCTTTCCGGCCATATGTTCCGGCAGGGATCGGTTTCCTGAGGAGATATTTCTCACACCAGAATGCCTGGCACCTGTCTATCATCATTTTTGTCTGTGCACTGAGGGCGGAGAAGAAGATTGGAGAGGCGAGAATGATCCTGTCGCACGTCCTGAGGGCCTCGTAAACCTGAGTCATATCATCCTCGTAGACACAGATAGCTGTTTCATCACACCCCCCGCAATTCTGGCATGGCATGATATTCATCGTGTTCAGGGTAAAGACATGAGCATTGAATCCGGATTCCTCGATACTCTTAATAGCTTCTTTCAGGAGCAGTTCCGTATTCCCGCCTTCCCGCGGACTTCCCAGGAATGCAATAACGTTCATTTAGTCCTTCTCCTTAAGTTCTTTTTTGAAGTCCATCCAGTTCTGCATTGATTGTAGGTTTTTATTGAGATACCACCACCCGTTTTTGAAGGAAGCGTAATCAGGGGCACCGGTCATGGCAGAAGCGTATCGGATGGAATTGCCATAAAACAACCACTGACTTGCCCACATCTGCTCCAGAGACTCGTCAAACGGGTTTGTCTTATCTTCAATTCCCTTATCCCATGCGCTTACCATAACGTTTGTTGCTGTGGCAGTCATTGCATTCGTTTCTTTGATGGTGCTGTCAAGTTTTGCAAAATGGCCGCTTGTCCAGTGCGAACCGTGACAGTTCTTACAGATACTGCTCATTGCAGTCAGGCGTCTATCCTGTTCAGATTTATCGATCAGGTATTCTGATGCCGGGTCACCGGCAAATGTTACAGGCAACGGCAGGCCTTCCCTGTTTTTTATTATTGTTGTATCACCTGATTTTGGCTGCGGATGGCTGTAAATGAGCCCGAAGAGCCTGACCCATAACCGTGATCCAAAATCATGCGTCCGCTCAATAATCAGATCTCCTCCCGGTGAAACGATAAGGCTGTTATGGCAGGTCGCACATGTTGGCGCTTTGAAGTCTTTCCCGATAACCCAGGGAACGGAATCAAACTTCCACTCTTGATATTTCGAGGAATAGATATTCCCGTGCTTACTCTCCTGGAAAACGTTCCATGCAGGCACATCGGGTTCAAGATGACACTGTGAACAGGTATAGGGTTTTCTTGCAACTTCAATACTAAAGCCGTGTCTCGGGTGGCAGGCTGAGCATGCTCCTGTACTGCCATCGGGGTTGACCCTTCCAACCCCCTGATTAGGCCAGTTTGTCAGATCAGGGATTTCGAGATTCCCCAATTTTGTGGAGAGATTCTTGATCCCTCTTACCTGCACGTTCGTTCCATGGCAGCCGAGGCAGGTCTCGTGGAGCGTCGCTTCGGAAGGCTTCTCAGCAAGAAGTTGATTGTTTCCGAATCTTCTTATACCAGTTATGGTGCTCGCTAATGCGTGGTAAACAGGGTTGCCCATGAGATTTTTGTGCGCATACGACTTTTTGCTTCCTGCAAATTGTGTTGCTTCAATTGGATGGCAGGTCTTACAGTCATTGGGCGTCACAATTACGTTTATGCTGTATCCCATATGCTTGAAGTTATCTTTATGGATATCTGGATTCAGGCTATGGCATTCATAACAGCCAACCGCATATCCTTGCAGACTTTGTGGCAGACTTTCAGCGGAGATTCTTTTTTCGAGAGATGATTTTTTCATGGCCTCTCCGGGGATAGTCTTCGAATGCCTGCTCGTCATCCAGTCATGAACGATTCCGGGGGTATACATGCTGTGACAGTTAATACATAGCTGTGTCTGCGGACTGACGGCAACCTGTGATTGCATGCCCACCTTTTCGTCAGAAGCGGCAAAAAGATTTGTAGAAATGCATAGCGTAAGAAATAAAAGCAACAATATATATCTCGAATAGTTCACCTGATAATACCCTTGCTTTCTTCTGTCATTCTGGCCTACTCAGCAGTGGCATGGTTATCCAGAATCAATCTTTTCATAAGAAGGATTCCAGACAAGCTGGAATGACAGATATAATTTGTATTATCTAACCTCTGAGATTATCATTCGACTTTCTTAAACATCTTTTTCAATGCCTTGCATATCGGGCACTGGTCAGGCGGTTCCCCTTCTACGGTGTTTCCGCAAATCTGGCAGACATAATAATCAACTTCCTCATTCTTACCCAGTGCTTCCAGTGCTTTTTTATACAGGGCTGCATGAATTTTTTCCACTTCATATGCATACGTAAGGCTGTCCTGCGCAGCTTTTTTCCCCTCTCCCTCTGCCTGGGCATCCTGAATCATGGGCGGATACATGCTCTCTACTTCATACATCTCACCGCCGAAGGCAGCCTCGATGTTTTCTTTCGTGCTTTTAATTCCACCGAGCTCTCGCAGATGATTCAATGCATGAACCGTTTCAGCCTCTGCAGTGGCTCTGAAGAGCCTGGCGACCTGCTTGTACCCTTCAGCATCAGCCTTTTTTGCGAAGGCGAGATATTTTCTGTTAGCCTGAGATTCACCCGCAAATGCATCCTGCAGATTTTTTTCTGTCTTTGACATGTGGTCTCCTTTAAAAGCTAATTTATTGATACAAAAACATTAAATGCAATGACTATTTTAACGTCAATTTATACACGGACACTATTTAAGGTTTATTATATCTGACGCTTTTGAATAACATCATCAGCCCAACTCAAGGCTGCAGATACGGTAGGAAACCCGATGATGCTCGTAAGCAGGATTAAGGCATGATATATTTCATCCGGTTTGGCACCTACGTCAAGTGCTCTTCTTGCATGAGAATGAACGGATCCCTCAGACCTG